>ERZ780198.3451-NODE-3451-length-10730-cov-3.403091_pt1 | contig 10730 bp, 7 predicted proteins | sample MGYA00510979_ERZ780198 | MGnify/ENA primary metagenome ERZ780198 (study PRJEB29588, sample SAMEA2158039) | human gut metagenome | biome: human gut; feature: human-associated habitat; material: faeces | place: Denmark | collected 2008/2010 ...
TTATAAAAATAACCGCCCCAACCTAATATATCCCCCTTGTACTGGACTTCCAGTGAAAGGAGTGCATAATACAAGTTAAGCGGTCATTTTACCAAATCCATCAAAATTGCTTCTGCCCTCTGTTTCCATGTATGTTCCTGCACAGCACTCTCATATCCCCGCTCTGCGATTTCCATACATTTCTCCGGTTTTTCCAAAAGCTTTTTCACCAGTTCAGGCAGTTCTTCACGCTTCTCCAGCGAATAGAAAACCAGTTCTTTTTTATCCGTAAAGTTCTCCCGAAGATATCTGCTGTCATCAGTCAGCGAAAGTGTATGCTGCAGCATCGCCGTAAATACGCGGTCATGCGTTCCATCTTTAAACCATGGCATGACATTCAAAGAAATCCTTGCATCTGCGATTGCCTCCGCGCAGGTCACAGAATCCACTTCCCTGCCGTTTTTTATAATGTAGTCATGGCTGCTACAGTCTAATTTCTCCCAGTTGGCGCCAAACACATGTACTGGGATTTTATGCTCCGCAAGACATTTTATGATCTCCCCGCGGAAATAACTCCGCATACAGATATCGATGAACACCATTCCTGCGATCGCCGCGCGAAGCTCCTCATCCGGCACTGCACCCAGTTCTTTTCTGATATGTGCCTCTAACATCCGGTCGATGGACACCGCCGGATGTGCTTTCATATCCTCCAGAATCTCATAATAAAATGTCCGGTATTCCGCACCCTGCCTGTCGATTTCCCGGTAAAGGTGTTCCACCGGTGTATAGTTTCCGGTAAATACGATGTCGTATTTCCGTTTCTGATACGGTATATTTTTATGTTTCTGTTTTTGCCCATGGCAGCCTTCTATTGGGGAAGGTACTTTCCGCTCTAAGATACAGTTTCCCGCCAGCGGCAGAAACTCCACCGGCAATGCCGGGTAAAAGCGCTTCATGTATGCCACATGTTCTCTGTCAATACAAAAAACACGCATTTCCAGCACCGGAGGCTTTGCCAGTTTTGAATGATAATACAGTGGATGATCCACCAGGATATTGATGCACGCGATACCTTGGTTTTCCCAGATATAACGCCCGTTCTCTTCGATAAAGACCTCTTCCCCGGAAAGTCCGATAAAATTAAACGTACACAGTACCGTTTTCTCTGGCACGGCAAACCGGCTGATGCCATCTACCGTATTTACCAGATCATCGTAATCCACAAAATAGGTGTCATGCCCCATCTCCTGAAACGTTTCTGCTAACTGTTCTGAAAAATATCCTAGTGTTTCCACTGCATTTTTTATTAAAATCACTTTCATATTTGCCAGTGATCCGCGCAGTTAGTTTTTAAAGCTGTGGATCGGTGCCGGGATTCTTCCGGTACGGTTAATAAAATCATCACAGGAATATTTGTTGACCGGCATGATCGGCGCATAACCGAACAGACCACCAAACTCTACGGTATCGCCAACGCCTTTTCCAATTACCGGGATCAGACGTGCAGCTGTTGTCTTCTGGTTTACCATACCAAGTGCCATCTCGTCTGCGATCATACCGGAGATCGTGGTTGCCTTGGTATCTCCCGGAATTGCGATCATATCAAGTCCTACAGAGCAGACACAGGTCATTGCCTCTAATTTTTCCAATGTGATAGCACCAGCCTGTACGGAATCGATCATTCCCTGATCCTCACTGACCGGAATGAAAGCGCCGCTTAAGCCGCCGACATAGGAAGATGCCATAACGCCGCCCTTTTTGACCTGATCATTTAACATGGCAAGTGCTGCAGTAGTTCCCGGTGCACCTGCATATTCCAGACCGATCTCGCAGAGGATATCTGCGACGGAATCACCGATGGCCGGAGTCGGAGCAAGGGAAAGGTCAATGATACCAAACGGAATTGAAAGACGTCTGGATGCCTCCTGTGCGACTAACTGTCCGACTCTTGTTACCTTAAATGCGGTCTTTTTGATGGTCTCGCAGAGTACCTCAAAATTCTCGCCACGCACTTTCTCAAGTGCTGTCTTTACAACACCCGGTCCGCTGACTCCGACGTTGATCACTGCATCAGCCTCTGTCACACCGTGGAAAGCTCCTGCCATAAACGGGTTGTCATCCGGTGCATTGCAGAATACAACCAGCTTCATACAATCCACAGAATCACGGTCTTTTGAGCGCTCTGCAACCTCCAACAAAATCTCTCCCATCAGACGCACCGCATCCATATTGATACCGGTCTTTGTGGACGCAAGGTTTACGGAACTGCAGACACGGTTCGTCCGGCAAAGTGCTATCGGGATAGAACGGATCAGCATCTCATCTGCTTTTGTCATGCCTTTTGATACCAGTGCGGAATAACCGCCGATCAGATCTGCACCGATTGCTTCTGCAGCACGGTCCATTGTATCTGCGATCGTTGCAAAATCTTCCGGTGTCTTGCAGGCTGCACCACCGATCAGTGCAATCGGAGTAACGGAAATACGTTTGTTGACAATTGGGATACCGTATTCAGCTTCGATCTCCCCTGCAACTTTTGCAAGATCTTTGGCAACTGATGTGATACGGTTATAAATGTTCTCATTTAATTTTTTCAAATCGGAATCAATGCATGAAAGCAGGCTGATACCGATCGTAATGGTGCGGACATCAAGGTTTTCATGTTCCACCATGTTGTTGGTCTCTTTTACTTCAAATATATTAATCATTGCCGCTTTCCTCTCTAAATACGATGCATTTTTTCAAAAATCTCAGCTTTCTGGCACTTGATGGATACACCAATCTGTGCACCGATCTCATCGAGATCTTTCTGACAATCCACAAATGATCTGGTTGATTTATTCATGTCAACGATCATCATCATATTGAAATATCCGGAAACGATTGTCTGTGAAATATCAAGTACATTGACGCCATTTTCGGAAAGATAAGTACATACTTTTGCAATGATACCAACCGTATCTTTACCCACTACTGTAATAATTGTCTTGTCTGCTGTGTTCTCCATCTCTGCTCTCCTCACTTTTCTGCTTTACTAAATCAGCGCAAATCTATTATCAATCATAATATCATACATGTTTTATAATTTCCACTGTTAAATAGATGCACATTTATAACTTTTTCTACTAAGCTTCATAAGCGGCCACACTCTGTAAAAAAATATTGTCATATATAATAGAATACGTGTTTCGCGAACATTCTATTATCATAAACTAAAAAATGATTCTCTCCGACGGCGCGTCCCGCTTTGCCACATACATTGGGAAATCATCGCCTTTATATGGATTTTCTCCCATCGTCACCTCTAACCGGACAGTCTCATATGCAAGTTCTGCATAATTATTTTCCTTACTGAGATGCCCTAAAATAACCGTATTGAAATGGTCATGGAGCACTTCTCCCAAAAGCTGACCGGACAGTTCGTTAGAGAGATGTCCTTTTTTCCCAAGAATTCTCTGTTTTAACGGATACGGATAACTTCCAACCTGCAGCATATGTACATCATGATTTGCTTCCAGTAAAAGCACATCCAGATTTTTTATTTTATCAATCATGTTTTCATCATATGTGCCAAGATCCGTCACTACCGCCGCCGTTTTCTCCTCATTTTTTATCTTATAGGCCACCGGATCTGCCGCATCATGTGAGATTGAAATCGGTTCAATCAAAAGATCCCCGATTTCAAAAGGCTGATCCGGCGTGATCGCATGAAATAAAGATTCCTCTATTTTGCCGACTGACTTTGTATTTAAAATAGCATCTATCGTACCCTGCGTGGCATAAATCGGAAGTCCGTAACGCCTGGCGATCACGCCAAGTCCAGAAATATGATCGATGTGTTCATGAGTTACAAGAACCCCCTGCATCTCTTCTGTTTTCAAATCGATCGAATTGAGTCCGTTTTCAATTCGTTTTCCACTGATCCCCGCATCGATGAGTACATGATTTTCATCTGATCCCACACAGATACAGTTTCCACTGCTGCCGCTTGCTATGCTGCATAATTCCATTTTTTTAATTCTCTTTCCATCTAAGTTCGATTGTATCTCCGGTCTTTAAGACTGCAGAATACGATGCATTCTCACCATTTAAATTGGTAATGATTGCTCTGCCATTTGAGGCAGTAAGATCAAATTCGTAGAAATCAAAAATATCTACAAATATATACTGTGGTTTCCCGGTAAGTTTTCCCGGCTGGCCGTTGATGTATACCAGAACCATGCTGCCGTCTTCCTCTGCAGCTGGCGAACTGTTTTCTTCTGCTGTAACTTTTTTCACTGCTTCAGCCATGCCGTCAGCATTCTCCTCTGTTACATCTGTTTCATCTGTTTCATCCATGCCTGCTGCATTCTCTCCTGCAACAGATCCATTAACGCCTGCTGTACTGTCTGTAATCGTTTTGCTCTCCTCTACCGTAGCGGCATCATCTGTAACTGCAGAATCCTTTTCTTTTGCGCCCGCATTGCCGGCATCGTCTGTATCCTCCGCAGTCACAGCATTGTGTACTTCAGGATTCTGAACTTCTGCGCCATCTGCCTCTGCGCTCATTTCCGTGTCCACAATATCCGGTATCTCTTCTTCCTTATATTCCCCGACAGTCGGTGTTTGAACTTCTTCCTGCTCTACCGGCTGAAAGGACGGTTTGCCATAGGAACGCACTGTCCACTCGATTGTAAAGTTTTCATAGATCAGTGAGTCGAGCGTTGCACGACGGTTGTTTACCAGAATCACATGCTCCACATTCACTTCCACATCCATAAATTCTGCAAGCTGGCCTACTGTGTAAAAGCTTCTTGTTTCTACCTGGTCTCCCTCCTGGATCTGGTAGGAAGGAAACTCTAATTTACCGTTGACCTCTAAGAATTTCGGGCATCTTATAATATTTCCATTAACCACAAAGGCTACGGAATCTGTCGTATATTCCTCTAACTGATCTAATGTGCAGGTTGCCGGCTTGCCAGCCGTAGATGGCTCAATGATAATCTCACAATTCGGCTCTAATGCCGCATTGAGATTTGTTGGTCTGTCATTCATATAAACTGCTGCTGACTCTCCCTGCTCTCCACGAATGATACGTTTTGCTCCATTTACAAAAAATGTAAGTTCCGGTCCACGTTTCGGGAAAAGATCCTCATTCGGAAAACCTGCCTGCAATGCGGCATCCACGATCGTTAATCCATCATTATCATATAATTTGAGGCGCTCTCCATTGAAACGCACCATAATAAATCCGTTTCTCTGTTCATAATAATTCAGACAGATTCCAATCGGTGTAACAAGCAATGGATCCTTCTTGATATCCTGCTGTTCAAATACCACTTCCTGCAGTACTTCTTCACCACGCAGTGCCACTCGTACGTCCGGAAGATCTAATTTCTCTGCAAGCATTTTCGTATAACCATGGATCTTACCGCCACCGCCAACGATAAATGCTGCGCTGACAGTCTGGTCGCCATTCAATTCTTTGATTTTCGCAGCTACCGCAGTCGTCATCTCATCCACTACCGGCGCAGTCAGTTCCCACACTTCTTTTGCCGGAATCTTATGCTCGATCAGCATGATATCTTTATAAGTGATCTCCTCTTCTGTTGTACTCTGCAGCTTGATATATTCAGCCGTTTTAAAATCAACCAGATAATTCTGCACGATCAGTTCCGTTAATTCATCTCCGGCAAGAGGGATCATACCATAGGCAATGATGCTTCCGTCTTTGGTGATGGAAATATCGGATGTTCCCGCTCCGATATCGACTAAAGCGATATTCAGCAGACGATAACTTTCCGGAATTGCGACGTTGATCGCCGCAATAGGCTCCAATGTCAGATTCGCCACTTCAAGCCCGGCCTGATTTACGGCTGCATAAAGTCCATCCACAACATCCTCCGGTAAAAACGTTACGATGATATCTTCACCGATACGGTCTGCCTTGTGGGATTCAATATTAGAAAACGGTTCATCATTCAAGAAATATTTGACTACAGAATAACCAACACAGTAAAACTTATAGTTGGTATCATTCATTTCCTGTAAAATTTTCTGCGCTTTCTCAATTCCAAGCAGATCCAGTGTATGAATGTCTTCCCCGGTAACTACGCTCTCCTCCGGATAATCGTAACTGATACTCGTTGTAACTGTCTTAAGCACACGGCCTGCGGCAGCGATACATACCTCCGTCAGCGTTTTTCCGATCTGTTTTTCCAGCTGTTCTTTTACTTTTCTTATCGTCCCTGATACACGCCCGATATCGTGGATCTGTCCATCTAACATTGCTCTCGTATCATGCTGCATGATATACTGAGCAGTAACGATAAACTGATCTTCGGTACGGTAACCTACCGTTCCTACCACATTTCTCGTTCCAATATCAAGTCCGAACACCAATGGCTGTTCCATGTCTTTTCCGTCGCTCATCTGCAGTATCTCCTACTCATTTTCCATATTTGTGATTGCCAAATCAATCTGCCTTATGGCATCTTCCACCGTTCCATTATTATCGATCACCACTTTACAGTATTTCCGGTAAACCGCTTCCTGTAACTGACTGTCAAAAATCTGCTGTACTTTCTCCGGGGAATATCCGCGCGATCTCATAAGGCGTTCTTTTCTTATATCCTCTCTGGTATAAATATACCAAAGTTCGTCACAAATTTCATCATAATGTTCTTCAATCAGCAATGCTGCCTCTAAAACCAGGATTTTCAGCACTCCATTTTCCCGCTCTGTATCCGCAACAGTTCTGATATATTTTTTGACTGCCGGATGTACGATTCCGTTTAATGCATCCCGTTTTTTTTCATCTGAAAAGATGACTGCTGCTAACTTTTTCCGGTCAAACGAACCATCTTCATTCCAGATATCCTCATCCGAAAACATGTCTTTTAATTTCTGATAACATTCTGTCCCGGGCAGCATCAGCTCATGCGCGATTTCATCCGCCAACATGACTTTTACACCATCTTTTGTTTCAAGATAATGAAGTATTTCTGATTTTCCCGCACCGACGCCGCCGGTAATTCCGATAAATTTCATCCGTTCCATGCTCCCCGCATCCATTTTTTCTCTCGTACCATCCGGACATATGCAGTCCAACGCATCATCCCTCATAAATGATGACAGATCTTTATTTTGCCTCATACCAGTTTTTGCCGACATGTGCATCAATTTCAAGTGTGACCGCAAGATCTGCCGCTCCATGCATCTCTTCCTCGAGAATCTTTCGAACCGCATCCTCTTCTTCGATCGCCGTCTCCACTAAAAGCTCATCATGCACGGTTAAGATCAGGCGTGACTTTAGATTTTCTTTTAACAGTCTGTCATGCACGCGTATCATTGCGATCTTGATGATATCTGCCGCAGTTCCCTGAATCGGTGAGTTCATGGCAACACGTTCTCCAAAGGAACGCTGCATAAAATTGCTGCTTGAAAGTTCCGGTACCGGACGTCTTCTTCCAAACATCGTCGTTACATAGCCTTTTTCTTTTGCCTCTGCCACAAGCCCATCTAAAAACGTCTTGATCTTTGGATAAGTTTCAAAGTACCGTTCAATATACTCTGCAGCTTCTTTTTTGCTGATGCTTAAATCCTGACTCAGTCCAAACGAACTGATTCCATATACAATCCCGAAATTGACTGCCTTGGCATTGCGCCGCTGCAGGTCTGTCACTTCATCAAATGGAATGTGAAATACCTGGGACGCCGTGATCCTGTGGATATCCTGTGCTTCCCGGTATGCCTCGATCAGCTTTTCATCCCCGGACATATGTGCTAAAACACGAAGCTCAATCTGGGAATAATCGGCATCCATAAACTCAAATCCCTCTTTTGGCACAAATGCCTTGCGGATCAGTCTGCCAAGTTCGATCCTCATCGGGATATTCTGCAGGTTTGGCTCCGTGCTGCTTAAACGCCCGGTAGCTGTGATCGTCTGATTAAAACTGGTGTGGATCCTGCCATCTTTAGCGATATAGTTTACCAATCCGTCCGCATAAGTGGACTTTAACTTGGTAAGCTGACGATACTCTAAAATATCAGAAACGATCGGATATTCCGGTGCAAGGCGGTCTAACACATCCGCCGCCGTGGAATAACCGGTCTTTGTTTTCTTTCCATACGGCATGGACAATTTTTCAAATAAGATCACTCCGAGCTGTTTTGGAGAATTAATATTAAACTCTTCTCCCGCTTCCTCATAGATCTGCTTTTCCAGTTCAGCGATACGCACTGCAAGTTTGTCCCCATACTCCGTGAGCGCCTCCCTGCACGCAATGATACCCTCATTTTCCATATCGGCAAGAGTAAATACGAGCGGCATCTCGATTTCCGTAAACAGATGATCCATGCCCTCTTCCTTTAAGTCTGTCTCCAGCGTCTTTTTCGATGCCTGTGCCACATATGCCATATAGCATACATAATTTAAAAATGCTTCCGGTGCATCTTTCATTGCCTGCTCTATGGTCAGTTTTCCAAGAAGATCTGCCTTTGACGGTATCATCTGTCCCATATAGTCTTTTGCAATATCCTCATATGAATACTCATTTTTCAGCGGATTCAGAAGATATGCTGCAAGCACACCGTCAAAAAGATTCGACAGGCCAATATTGCCGTTTACCTGTCGCTCCAGTAAGCCAAGCGCCGCAAGCTGCGGTTTTAAATCCAGTGTCGCATAGGACGCAGCCTCACTTGTGGTAAACATGGAAAGAATCTGCTTTGCCGGAAGATTTTCCCCTGCTTTTATGAAAAAGGTTTCTTCCTCTCCAGTTGAAATGGCAGCTCCAAGGCAGCACTCCACTGCATCATTTTCTGCACTTTCTACGATGCCGGACGGTTCACTGTCTGCCCCCGGCATATCTCCTGCCGCAAACAGATTCATCTGCCCGTCCTCTTCCTCGTGGCTGTCTTTCTTTTTGCTTCCGGGAACAATATAAAAACCACAGTTTCTGCCACGAAGCTTCGCAAATACTTTCTCTGCCTCCTTACGGTCTTCCACAAGTTTAAAATGTTCTGCCGCCTGATTTTTTGGAGTTTCCACCGCAAAACGATTCAAAAGATTTTTAAACTCTAACCGTTTGCAGAGCAGGTATGCCTCCTCCGTGTACAGGCTGGAAATACCATTAAGTTTTGCACCGGAAAGATCATAATCAATGTCCGCATGGATCTCGATCGTCGCAAGCGTCTTACTCATCTGTGCCAGGTCATAATACTCTTTTAAATTTTTGCTTGCACGGGGTGGCTTTAATTCGTCCACATGTGCATAGGCATTTTCAACACTTCCATACTGTGCAATGATTGCTGTTGCCGTCTTTTCACCGATTCCCGGTACTCCCGGAATATTGTCTGCCGTATCGCCCATCAGCGCCTTGACATCGATAAACTCGATTGGCGTCACCTGATATTTTTCCTTTACCTCAGCGGCATTGTAATCCTCGATCTCCGTGCCTGTGCGCTTTGTTTTCGGGATACGGATCTTAATATGATCCGTTGCAAGCTGTAAGAGGTCACGGTCACCGGATACCACTGAAACTGTCAGCCCTTTTTGTTCACTCTGTTTTGCAATGGTTCCAAGCAGATCATCCGCCTCATAGCCGCCTTTTTCGATCGTGGTAACTCCCATCGCTTTTAACATCTCTTTCATGAGCGGAACCTGTTCCCGCAGTTCCTGTGCCATCGGTTTTCTCGTGCCTTTGTATTCTGCGAACATTTTGTGGCGGAAAGTCGGTTCTGACACATCAAATGCAACCGTAAGATAATCCGGCTGCTCTTCCTCTAAAATCTTGAACATAATGTTTAAAAAACCATAGACCGCATTCGTGTGTAATCCTTCCGAATTTGTCAAATCCGGGATTCCGAAAAATGCCCTGTTCAAAATACTGTGTCCATCAATCAATACCAGCTTTTCGCCCATTGTTCTCTCCATTCTTGTCCTTTAGATCGCTCTTGTGTAGCGTTTCAGCCACTCATTTTCCTCCGCTGTCATATACGGGGAAATGGTATCATATACCATCTTGTGATAATCGTTTAACATCTTTTTTTCACGTGCACTTAATAGATCCGGGTCAATCGCATCGAGATCGATCGGTGCATAGGTGATATTCTCAAACTCCATGAACTGTCCATACTCATTTTTCTCAGCTTTATGGCATACCAGCTCATTTTCGGTACGGATACCGTATTTACCCTCTAAATAAACGCCCGGCTCGTCGGTCGTGATCATGCCCTCTTCTAAGACACCGTTGTCATGGCGCTCCGGTACGACTCTCCAACGGAAACCATTCGGTCCCTCATGTACATTTAACACATAACCAACCCCGTGTCCGGTGCCGCATTTATAGTCAATGCCCATCTCCCAGAGTGGACCGCGGGATAAAATATCCAGGTTCAAACCGGTACATCCATATAAAAACTTCGCATGCGCAAGGTTCATATTCGAACGGCAGACGGTCGTAAAGTGCAGACGCATCTCATCTGTGATCGGGCCAAGTGCCATGGTTCTTGTGATGTCTGTGGTTCCCTCAAAGTAATGTCCGCCGGAATCCACAAGTAAAAATCCCTCCGGTTTTAACTCAGCGTCTGACTCCGGTGTTGCAGCATAATGCATCATCGCCGCATGCTCCCTGTACGCAGAAATCGTGTGAAAGCTTGGTTCCAGGTAATGCTCCTGTTTTTTTCTGCACCCCTCCAAATAATCTGCCGCACTGAGTTCGGTTATAGAAGCCTTTCGGACATTTTTTTTGAGCCACAGCATAAACTGG
>ERZ780198.3459-NODE-3459-length-10714-cov-2.657942_pt1 | contig 10714 bp, 8 predicted proteins | sample MGYA00510979_ERZ780198 | MGnify/ENA primary metagenome ERZ780198 (study PRJEB29588, sample SAMEA2158039) | human gut metagenome | biome: human gut; feature: human-associated habitat; material: faeces | place: Denmark | collected 2008/2010 ...
TGGCCGGATGGAAGCTCCGGCCGCGTCTATCAACGGATCGTCTTTACCTGGGTATTCCACAATAACACGCCCTACATCCGTCTGTGCCATATTTCGAACGCGATTGCCTATGACAAACGGGACCGTATTTATCCGGTTCACTACGAAGAAACCTACCGGGATCAACTGGTTCTTGCCGGAGAAACCCGCTCTGACAGGCGCCGCTTCCGCGGCACACAAAAGACGCTGATCTATTTGAACTGGAGCTCCATCCTATATGCGGAAACCCACGGACGCCATACGATCCTCCATACCACCGACCAGGTCTATGAATCCGTCGAACGCCTCTCCGCCCTCGCGGAACGCTACGGTGCGTTCTTTATCCGTTGCCACGAAAGCTACCTCATCAATCCCTCCTTCGTCCAGAAAATCAGCCGCTTTCAGGTGCAGATGACCGACGGGCGGATCATCCCGATCCCGGAGAAAAAATATACCGCAGTGAGGGATCTTCTGCTGCCCCACCAACCTTTTTCCAGCCCTACTTCACAACACCCTTTTTCAAAATGATGTTGGCATACTGGGCTTTTTCCCCGGTCGCTACCACGCAGTACGCCTTTTTGGCGCGCTCGTAATAGGCAAACCGCTCGATCTTATGCACCTCTGTGTCCGGCTCATAATAGTTCAGGAGAGCCTTATAAGCCTCCCAGATCACCGGTACAACCGTATCTCCCGGCACGACCTCCATCAGGACGAAATGCTCGGGATCGTACTGATCCAACGGAAACAACGGCAAAATCGCCGCCAAAAGCTCTGCCGTACCGATTCCATCCGCCCGGATCACCCGTTGTCCGATGCTGCTGGACGGAAAGTTCGCATCCGCCAGCACGATCTCGTCTCCGTGTCCCATTTCATCAAGAACCTTTAACAGCTCCGGTGAAATCAGTGGTGAAATTCCCTTCAACATATCGAATATCCCCTTAAACTTATTCTGCAGCAGCGCGCCTGCTACGCCGTATTTTCGCCGCACGCGCTGTCATCACACCAGGCTGCAGCGCCATACCTCCACGCCGCTGTCCTGGAATACCTCTCTCAGACGCTTCTGCACCTGTTCCACAGTCACGCCTTTTTTCAGGATAACCTGTAAAAAACCTCCACCGCCTGCGCCGCAGATCATCTTTCCGTCAATCAGATCCTCCACGGAACTAAAGATCATATCAATACAGGTATTGGTACAGCCGCCATCCAGCCGTCTGGAAAGCTCCCAGTGCTGGTTCAGGAGCTGTGCAAAGCCGTCTACATTTCCCTTTTCCAGCTCAAAGCGCATCAAAACCGCTATCCGCTGGATCTCATAAAGCACCTCCACCGTATCCGGGTTACCGCTCACATAGCGGCTTACAATATCGCGCAGCAGGTTTCTTGCAAGCCTGCGCTGTCCGGAATAAATCAGGCAGAATCGTTCGTTTAACTCCTGCAGTGTCTCTGTGCTGATGCTGCAGGGACTGCAGCCGATTTCCTGTACAATCGCTGCATCGCTGGTCACCATTTTGATTCCGGGCGCAAGTCCGCCCACCTGATCCTGCCAGCCGCCGCCCGTGGACATAATCTGCTCCATGCACAGGACCCGGTTGTACAGCTCCTCCTGGGACAGCTCCTTTCCGAGCATCTGATAAATCGCCTTGACGCATGCGCCCGCAAGAATCGAGGACGTACCGAGGCCGCTGCCTCTCGGGATATGAATCACCTGTGTGGACAAATAGAGCCCGCTGCCGAGATTTTTTGTCACCTCTTCGACAGAAATCTGCTCCCGGTACGGAATGATGCCGCAGGCGATCAGCGCCGCCTTGTGCAGGGCAAAGGGATCGTAAGGATTGCTGGAATCCTGCAGCTGACTGATTTCAGAAAATGCCTGCTCTGCGCCGCTGTCCGCGCTGGCCAGCACGATCTGATTGCCCGGAATCTTTTTCACAACTGCCTCGACAGGATTCTGTCCATCCAGCTTCACCGCCGCATTCAGCACCGTTCCGCCGTGCTCCATGCAATATGGAGGCGTATCGCTCCAGCCGCCGCCCCAGTTGACGCGCACGGGCAGGCGTACCACTACTTCCTCCTGCTCCATTTTTGCCGTCGGATCGTAGGAAAGCCCTGCCACCGCCCCGACAAGAATCGCGTTTCGGATCGTATCCAGGCACAGGTCAAGATACTTATCCTGCTTCGTCAGACAGGATAGCGCATAATAAACCCGGATTTTCCGGGAAAATTCAAACAGCTCCTGTTCGTCCAGCTTTTCCGCCAGACCGCAAAGCTGCCGGATTACACGCGCATTGATCTCTCCGTTGAACACCTTCACCGCCTCATGGAGATTATCCTTTTTGTCGATGGCCTCCAACAGAGATTCAATTTTCACCTTATCCTCCAGCTTATCCTGCCAGGGCAGAATCGCCGTCACATCCGCCTGGTTGAAGCTGTCTTTTAAAGAAATCCCGTCTTCCAGTGTTGGAAAACCGTCTTCATATGCACGCAGTGTCGCAGATACTGCTTCCTGAATCGTATTTCGAATCGGATAAACTGCCGCCGTCCACAACGGTTCGCCGATCTTTTTTCCAAATAATGCCGCTTCCTTCGGATTGTCGCAAACGCCGTACATCCGGACAACAAACCTGCCGTCCTGCAGCTTTAGCCCATGCAGTACCGTATCCGCCGGAACGCTCTGTCCGTCCAGCGTCACGCCGGAGATCACGCAGCGCTCTCCGACAACCGTACCATGATGCAAATAGCTGTCCTCGATATAGCTTCCCGCGCCAACGTCTGCACGCAGACTGATATAGCTGTTTCCAGCCCCATAGCTTTTTTCCTGACTGTTGGTGTTGATCCGCGCCTGCCAGCCCAGATGCGTAAATTGCTCCATCCCCTCCGTCATCAGATGCAGCAGCTCCCGGGTCGTCCCAAAATGGATAAATGCCGCCGGTGACATCCGGATCAGCTTCATCTGATAGGGATGCAGCGCCGCCCAGATTTTTTCCCGGCAGGCTCTCAGCTCCGGTGTAAACTCACCCTCGGGCGTCTCCTGATAATACTGCTCCAGGGTGGAATCCGACGCCAGTGGATACAGAAAGTCCGCATAAAACGAAAGCCGCGCCTGTTCGTTGACACAGGCGGCAAACTTTTCCTCTGTGTCGATCAGACTGTAAAAGGCATTGAGCAGGTCTACGCTCATCATAACCGCGCCGGTGTCGATATCCACATGCCCGTGCTCGTCCACCGCACCCATTTCGTGCAGCTGCTCTACGGTCTTTTTATGTAAAAATCCGCCGACATTTCCTTCCCTGTCCCGTCTGTATACACCGTGGTTTTTGCCGATTTCTGCAGGCTCCTTGATCGACAGCGCCGCTGCGCCTTTTCCGTAAAAATCGATCTGCAGCGGGTTAAACAGCAGCAGCACATCCCCGGAGCAGACAAGCATTCCGGCGTTCATCCGCGCCGCAACGCCGCACATGGCAATCATAAATTCGTCGAACAGCGTCGATCTGCGGCCGTTTGGAAGAATCCTCGGCACGGGGGAAAAGAGCTTGCCGCAGGCAGAATACTGGGGCACGCGCTTACTGTCCCCGCCGGAATGGATGACCAGAATACGCTTGCCGTCAAAGGCGTGGCAAGCTGCTTCGCCGGGCTGCGCAGACGCTAACTGCCTGCTCTCTGCTGCGCCGTCACCCTGCACTGCGCCATGCGGCACAGCAACCGGACTCTGCTTACCCGCCGCATGCTCCCGGATATACCACAGCACATTTAAAGTCGCGCCGCCGCTTCCGACGCGCTTGCCGTCCGGATCGGGCAGCACCGCATAGTGCGTCTTTTCCGGGAGCATCTGATGCTTTAAGCGGTAGGAAATCTGCGCACGATATGCCTGAGCCTGGGCCTCGTTCGAAGCCGTCAGCACCACATAATCCCACAACGGCAGGTTCGGGTTGTGCAGAATTTCCTCATACTGTTTCGTACAGTCCCGATAAGACTGCTGTAAAAATAACGTCTGATAAGACAATCAAATACACATCCTCTCTTGTATTTCATGGCTGCAGATACCAAAATCCAGCTCCTTCTGCAGACCTCTCACTACTGGTAGGATAGCATATTCCGGGCGCTATTTCCACTGAAAAACGGCAATTCCGACAGCCGCTACAGCAAGTCCGATCGCCTTTCTCCACTCCCACGCTGCTTTTTCAACGCCGAATAGCCCAAACAGCTCCACAAGGTATGCCGCCGCGATCTGCGCCACCACGATAAACAGAACCGCCCTTGCAGGTCCAAGCATCGCCATTGCCTTAATCACTGTCCAGGTAATCCCGGCGCCGAGTACGCCGCCAAGCAGCAGATACTTCGGCTCGCTCCTAACCACGGCAAACAGATTCGACCGGTCCGCTGCAAGCCAAACTGCCAGGCACGACAGCAGCGCCGTCGCCTGCACAAACACATTCGCAGACCAGATGCTCGACGCTTTTGTGACCTGTGTATTGAAAATGCCCTGCACGCTCATCAGAACCCCGGATAAAACTGCAATCAAAAATCCAACCATCCTGCAAGCCTCCTTCTTCCGTCCGCCCTGACAGCGTCCGGTATGAAATACAGTATGCGTTATGGTTGGATTTTTATACACGTTCTTATTCTTCTTCGCCCTCGGCGTAATCGATTTGAGTCTCCGTAGGCACTTCGATATATTCTTCTTCCACGTACTGCGTGCCGGTTACCTGTGTCATGATTTTTTCCGACAGGTCTTTTAAAACGTCCGAAACGTTTTCTCCCTCCCAGATTTTCGTCTCCGCGATCTCCATCTGTACCCAGAAGTTCGCAGTCGCCATCAGCTTCGGCACCGGAACCGTCTGGCTGTATTCCTGCCAGAACGCTGCCATCTCCTCCGTCTGCTGCGCTGCGCTCTTTTTGGCAGGCACAAGGGTACTGCGGTCAAACAGCTTATCCGCGCTGTCCGTGCAAAGCCATGCTGCGAAATTATCCGCCTCGTCCTGATGCTTACCGTAGCCGTTTACAACAATGCTTCCGGTCACGGAAATACCGCGGGAGCAAACCGTTTCACTGATATCCGGCAGGGACGCTACGCCGTATTCCCACGCAAAGCTTCCGTCTGCCTTCGCCTGCACAACCCGATCCAGAATATCGGTGGTCGCGATCGTATAAACCAGCTTTCCATCCAAAAAATCCTGCACAACCTGGTCGTAGCTCGAAGTCGCCGCATCGATCGAGAAAAACTGACTCAGCTTCTGGTACGCCGCAAGCCCGTAAACCGCATCCTGATTATAGATGTTGATCCGGGACGAATCATCCCCGCAGCTTCCGCCAACGGTGATATAATTTCCTGCAAAGAAATAATTATAGAAAAAATCAGATACATCCCATCGGAAAACCGATTCTACCGTTTCCGGCGCGTTGTACTCATCCGCAAAATTCCGGATATCTTCAATCGTTTTCGGAATCAGGGACACCTCGTCCGTTTCCAGCTCTGCCGCCGCCTGCTCCAGATACGTCTGGTTGTATACAAGCGCACTGGTTTCAAAATACAGCGGATAAGCAACCGCATGTCCCTGATAGGTCACAGCGTCCAGTGCAGTCTGCGGGAAATTTTCGGTATTCAGGACAGCATTCTGATCCTTCACATTTACCGCCAGCCCGGCAAGGTACGCTTTTTCCAGTCCGTCATTGCTGATCAGGTAAACATCCGGCATCGATTCCTCTGCGATGGAAGCGTCGTTTACTGCCTCGAGATATTCCAGACCGCTTTTCAAAACCGGAACAACACGCACGCCGGTCGCATCCTGATATTCAAGCGCCATCGCGGAAAGATAATCCTCCAGTTTTTCCTCGGTATACCATACCGTCAGCGTCGGTTTGGACGACAAAATACCGTCCGTAGAAACGCCTGCCTTATCCATGGCAGAGACGCCCGCATAAATCAAAGCTCCCGCAGCACAGACACCGCAGACCGCCCCGATCAGTTTTGGGTAAAAAGACATGTTCCTCTCCATTTCTTTCTTTTTTGCCGCGCTGCCGTTTCCCGGCAGCTACGCGTTTTGCTCCTGAAACGTTTTCAGGCATGAATCCAGAATTTCGATCATTTCATCCACATCTGCGTCGGTGATGACAAGAGGCGGAACGAAGCGGATAATATTGGTTCCCGCGTTGATCAGAATCAGACCGTTTTCCAGCGCTGCGTTGATCACAGGCGCAACCGGACGGTCAAAGACAAGTCCCTGCATCAGTCCCATGCCTCTTCTGTCCGTGATAAAATCATATTTTGCTGCCAGGCTGTCCAGCTTTTCTTCCAGATAAGCCGATACCTCCCGCACATGCTCCAGAATATTGTTTTCTTCAAACAGCTCCAGCACCTTTGCCACAGCTGCACATGCCAGCGGGTTGCCGCCATAGGTCGTGCCGTGGTCGCCTGCCGTAAGCGAATGCTGTCCGACCTTTTCCGTCATTAAAAATGCACCTACCGGGACACCGCAGCCAAGGGCTTTTGCCGTCGTCATGATATCCGGCTTTACGCCGTATTTCTGCCACGCATACCAATAGCCGGTTCGTCCCATGCCGCACTGGATTTCATCCAGAATCAGCAGGATATCCTTTTCATCGCACAGCGCGCGCACTTTTTTCAGAAAGTCCTCCTGTACCGGATAAATTCCGCCTTCTCCCTGCACGGTTTCCAGCAAAATTGCGCACGTCTTGTCATTTACGCATGCCAGCACGCTGTCAAAATCGTTGAGATCGGCAAACCGGATATTGCCGATTCCGGGCTCAAATGCCTCTCTATAATGCGGATTGCCGGTTACCGACAGTGCTCCCATCGTCCGACCGTGGAACGAATGGTTCATGGCAATGATCTCATGATCCGTCGTGCCGTCTTTTAAATAAGCATATTTCCGCGCCGCCTTGATCGCGCCCTCAATTGCCTCCGCACCGCTGTTGGTGAAGAACACGCGGTCCATCCGGGAAACCTTTTTCAGATGTCTTGCCGCTTCCACCGCAGGAACATTGTAATAATAATTCGAGGTGTGGATGACCTTGTCGATCTGCGCCTTCAGCGCATCATTGTACTCGGCATTATGATAGCCGAGGGCAAACACCGCAATACCAGCCACAAAATCCAGATACCGTTTTCCTTCTATATCATATAAAGATACGCCGTCGCCGCGATCCAGAACGACCTGATACCGATTATAGGTATGCAGAAGATCCTGCTCGGCTTCGTCGATATACTGCTGCATCAATTCACCCATGTTTCCTCCATTCCGCAGGCACTTTGTGCCGAAGGTGCTTTGCACTGCTTTAAACCTACTCATCGTCTCCGACAATCGCCGTTCCGATCCCATGATCTGTAAAAATTTCCAAAAGCAGACAGTGGGGGATTCTGCCGTCCAGAATATGTACCCGGGATACGCCGTTCTCGATGGCGTCAATGCAGTTATTCAGCTTCGGAAGCATGCCGCCGCCGATCTCGCCGCTGCTGACAAGCGCTTCCGCGTCGCTTGCTGTAATGCGGGAGATGAAAGAGGATTTATCAGAAAAGTCCTTGTACAGACCTTCTACATCCGTCAGGAACACGAGCTTGTCCGCGCCGACCGCCCTTGCGATCGCGCATGCTGCGTCATCTGCGTTGATATTATAGGTCTCGCAATTTTCATCCATGCCCACCGGAGCTACGATCGGAAGGTAATCGCGGTCGATCAGATCATATAAAATCTTGGGATTTACTTTGGTCACATCGCCGACAAAGCCGATATCCTTCCCATCGGAATATTTCTTTTCCACCTGCAGAAGACCGCCGTCCTTGCCGCTGATGCCAGCTGCGGGTACGCCAAGCTCCTGTACCATGGCAACCAGATTTTTGTTGACGCGCCCCAGCACCATTTCCGCGATTTCCATCGTTTCAGCGTCCGTCACGCGCAATCCGTTGACAAAAACAGGCTCCTTGCCGGCTTTTGCCACCCATTTGCTGATGGCCTTGCCGCCGCCGTGTACGATGATCGGCTTAAAACCTACCAGCTTTAACAGCGTCACGTCCTTGATGACGTTTTTCTGCAGCTCTTCATTGCTCATGGCGCTGCCGCCGTATTTTACCACGATAATTTTCCGGTTGAATTTCTGGATATAGGGGAGTGCTTCAATCAGCACCTCCGCTTTTTTCATGATCTGTTCCATTTCCGGTTTTTCCACTTTTTCCTCCCATTTCTGCGCACGTTTCCTTTTGCGGCGCTGTGAGACTGTTTTATCGTTCTAACGCCGGTTCGCGTCAGCTGCGGTAGTCCGCGTTAATCTTGACATAATCGTAGGTTAAGTCACAGCCCCAGGCTGTCGCTTCCGCCTCGCCCATCTTCATATCCACAAGCGCAGTCACCTCGGAGCAGGACAGGATCCGGGTCGCTTCTTCCTCGCTGTAATCTGCCGCCATGCCATCCTTGAAGATCAGGATCTTTCCGGCGCTGCTTTCCAGATACAGTTCTATCGCCTCGGGATCGAATTTTGCCCCGGAATAGCCCAGCGCACACAGAATCCGTCCCCAGTTCGCATCGTGTCCAAACAAGGCTGCCTTTGTCAGGCTGGAGGTGATGACCGATTTTGCCAGGGTCTTTGCATCTTCCTTATTATCCGCATGAATGACCTTTACCTCGAACAGCGCGGTTGCGCCCTCGCCGTCGCCTGCAATCTTCTTCGCCAGCGTCTCATTGACATAATGAAGCGCTTCCACAAACGTATCGTAGTCCGCGCCCTTTTCCGTGATTTCATGGTTTCCCGCCTGGCCGTTTGCCAGCACAAGCAGCGTATCGTTCGTCGAGGTATCGCCGTCTACGGAAACCATGTTGAAGGTATCCTGCACGTCAGCGCTCAGTGCTTCCTGCAGAAGCTTTTTGGAGATATTCACATCCGTTGTCACAAATGCGAGCATTGTGCACATATTCGGATGAATCATGCCGGAGCCTTTGCACATGCCGCCGATGGTTACTTCTTTTCCACCAATCGTCACCTTTACTGCAACCTGCTTGTTGCGGGTATCCGTTGTCATAATCGCCTTTGCCGCATCGGTTCCTGCTTCTTCTCCGGGCTTGATCGCCTTTGCCAGCATACGCACACCTTCGGTCATTTTTTCCATCGGAAGCTGCATACCGATGACGCCGGTCGAACAAATCAGGACGCTCTGAGGAGAAATCTCCAGCGCATCTGCTGCCGCTCCTGCCGTCTCCCTGCAATATTCATAGCCGAGCTTTCCGGTACATGCATTTGCGATACCGGAGTTTACAACGATCGCCTGAGCTTCCCACTCGCTCTCTACGACTTCCTTATCCCATAAAACAGGAGCCGCTTTTACTACATTCGTCGTAAACACGCCCGCTGCGCGACACGGCGTTTTGGAATACACCATTGCCATATCTTTTCTGTTCTGATACTTGATCCCGGCCTCTACGCCGCCTGCCATAAATCCCTTTGCCGCGGTTACGCCGCCTGTAATGATCTCCATATGTTCCTCCTGCCTTTCTTTTTATGTCAGATTGAGCAGTATCTTTTGCCCGCTCAAGCGTTGAAATTTTCGATATTTTTCTGATTTAAAACAAAATCGTAATAGTTTAAATCTTCGCGCTTCGTCCAGCCGATCTGCTTCCAGAAGGCGTTGCCGATATCATTTTTCGTAAACGCGATCAGGGACACCTTATTGATGCCCTCATGCTGCAGCGCATTCATACAGTGCACCACCATCGCCCTGCCGATCCCATGCATCCGGTAATCCTCATGCACACAGACGTGATACAGACAGCCCCTGCGCCCGTCATGCCCGCACAAAATCGCGCCGACCACTCTGCCGTCCATCTCAGCGACTACGCTGATTCCGGGATTTCGCTTTAAAAACCGCTCCACCCCTTCTCTGGAATCGTCGATCGTCCGGATCGAAAACCCGTGAATCGTCATCCAAAGGGCGTATACCTGATCATAATCCTCTATTTGCATGCTGCGCACTGTAACCATTGTTATTTATCCTTTCCTGCCGGGGCCAACATAAGGCAAAAGCGCCTCGCCCCAGCTTTTTATCAGCCGTTCAGGCGACCATGCCGCATTCGCCGGCGACGTGGAGGGAAGCTTCCCCGCTTCCCGCTGACATGCCTTCTCACAATACCTGTGATATAACTCCCATGACTTTGCGCCGTTGCAAAACACCGCCTCAATCCTGGAATCCTGCAAAAGCCCGGCCACATCGTTTGCTGCCACATCCCGGATGGAGCTGTCCGAAGACCCTACAATCCGACAGGAAGCGATCACATCCCACACAGCAATCCCATTTGCCAGCAAAAAAGCCTTTTTCTCCTCCACCGACACCGGAACCTCCGCCTGACACACCCCCGCTAAAACCTTCCAAAACCGGTTCTGCGGATGCCCGTAATAAAAATGATTCTCCCTCGACTTCACCGACGGCAGACTTCCTAAAATCAACACCCTGGAATGCCCGTCCACAACCGGCGAAAAAGGATGCACCACCAACTCCTGCCCAACAGCCATCCAAAACACCTCAATCCTTCAAAGCCACTAAATTTCTCTAACCTTGAATTTTACAAACAACTCCACGGAAAATCAAGACTTTTTTGCCCCAACAGGGCGAAGTCGCCTACGGCGACCAGCCCACACAAACTCAGCCCTACCTCCCGGGCCGCTGTTGCCGCAGGCAACCAGGCCTCACCGCCGAAGT
>ERZ780198.3460-NODE-3460-length-10713-cov-1.906080_pt1 | contig 10713 bp, 13 predicted proteins | sample MGYA00510979_ERZ780198 | MGnify/ENA primary metagenome ERZ780198 (study PRJEB29588, sample SAMEA2158039) | human gut metagenome | biome: human gut; feature: human-associated habitat; material: faeces | place: Denmark | collected 2008/2010 ...
CTACGATATCGCAGATCACCTCGGACAGTCCGACGATCGGTGCTAGTTCGATGGAGCCGTTTAACTTAATGATCTCTACGGTCTGATGTTTTTTATTGTAAAAATAGTCTTTTGCAATGTGTGGGTACTTGGTTGCCACACGGATCAGTTCGTGGTGCTGTAACAGATCATGCGCTTCTTTTGGTCCACAGATGCACATCCTGCATTTTCCAAATCCAAGATCAAGAACTTCATAAATATTACGTCCTTCTTCTAATATGGTGTCTTTTCCAACGATTCCGATATCAGCCGCACCATATTCTACATACGTAGGAACATCAGGTCCTTTTGCAAGGAAAAAACGAAGTTTTAGTTCCTCGTTGACAAAAATAAGTTTTCTTGTGTCCTTATCTTTCATCTCCTCACAGGTAATACCGATCTGTTCGAATAATTCCAGTGTTTTTTTTGCGAGTCTTCCCTTTCCCAATGCAAAGGTCAAGTATCTCATATCTTCCATTTTCTAATCCTCCATAAAAGTAACTGTCCTGATACGATTACGCTTTGCATAGTTTTGGTAATCTTCGTTTGTTTTTGTGTCATCCTTTAAAATCGTCTCGACCGGAGTCCCGGCCGCACGCTTTTCTTTTGCACTTAAAATGGCTTTCGCCTGAGCTGCCTTTGTATACACGATCAGTTCACCGTTCGTTTCTATGGTGATATTGATTTTCTGTCTGGATAATGCCGCCATTAACTGATCAATGACAATTGCAAATCCAATGGATGCAGAAGTCTTTCCATAATAGGTCAGAAGTTTATCGTAACGTCCTCCCTTTACGATCGGTTCTCCGCTTCCAAACGTATAGCCTGCGAAGATAATGCCGGTGTAGTAATGATACTTGCTGATCACGCTGAGTTCATAGGAAACGTATTTATCCACACCGTAAAGTTTTAAGACTTCATCCAGTTTCTCAAGACGTTCCAGCGCATGTAAGATCTTGTCATATCCTGCCGCCAGCTGCTTTACTTCTGCCAGATCCTCCGCAGAATTGTAAAACGTTCCGATCTTTCCAAACATCTGTTTTAATTCCGGTGCCAGTGAAAGGTTTGCGACAAACTCCTCCACGCCAAAGAAATTTTTGTTCGAGATCAGATCCTTTAACTCTTCCTCACGTTCCTCATCAAGCCCTGCGGCATCCATGAGACCCTGTAAAAATCCCACATGTCCGATTCCAAGCTGAAATTCCTTTAACCCGGAAGTGAGCAGGCACTCCACAGCCATTGCAATGATCTCAGCGTCCGCATCCACAGAATCCGCTCCGATCAGTTCCGCGCCAAGCTGGGTATTTTCCTTTAAACGCCCCTGATAGCTGTTATTATTGATGAATGTATTTCCCATATAGCAGAGCCGGATCGGCAGATCCTCATCCATATAGTATTTTACCGCACACCGCGCAATGGATGGCGTCATATCCGGGCGTAACACCAGCGTATTGCCCTCCCGGTCAAAGAACTTATAAAGCTCTCTCGACGGAATCGTTCCGATCTCTTTTCCGAATATATCAAAAAACTCAAAGGTCGGGGTCTCTATGAAATGATATCCGTAGTTCTTTAAGGTACTGCGCAGATGATCCTGCAGCACCATTTTCTTCTCACATTCCCCGTTGTAAATATCCCGGACTCCCTCCGGTGTATGAAGTAACTGCTGTCTCATAAAATCCTCCAAATCCCTTTTGTAATTATACTTTTTCGCTTCCACTTTAGCGTGCTACCATGCTACCACGCCAAAATGCTTATCCTATTATATCCAGTAACCGCTAAAATGTCAATCCCTCATATCCAAATCCCTCTGCAATCCGGTCAGATACGGCACTAAAACGCCCCGTTCCACCGAAAGAAAGAAGGAGGGATCCAGTTCCTCGCGCCGGAAACTCTTGCGTCCGCCTTCCTTTGCGCGGTTCCAGAACTTTAAGAGTTCGGCAAGCCGCAGGTAATAAAATTCGTCCCTTGCCGTAAAAGACACAAGAAAAAATGCGATACCGCCCTGCTTTTCAAAATCTTCCATGAACTTCACCTGATGTTCATGGATGTTCTGAAGCGGGAATGTGTCGGTATTGCATTCTTTCGCGTCAAAGCAGACCGGAATGCCCTGCACGGCTCCGATATAGTCTACCGTACTTCTCTGGTCAAAATAAGCCAGTGTGATATGTCTGCTCTGCTTGTCAATATTGATCGGTGTGATCGGAGTCGGCACTTTCTGGATCAGTGCCAGTCCGTTTTCCAGATATTTTTCATTGGTGCGGTTAATAAATTCCTCTAAGGTGGAACCTCTTAAACCTCTTGAATTCCAGGTTGCCATACTATCTCCCAGTGTCTTTCATCATTCTAAGGAAAATTATACCGCAAGGAGAACATTTGTGCAACCGGGGGATCATTATAAGAACGTATCTTCCAACGCCTGTCTCAAGCGTATATCTAACTGGCTGTAATACTGATCCGCCCATATTCCGGTGAGAACCGCCCCGACAATACAGATCACGCCAATGATAATGCAGATCGTACTTTTTACCTTATATTTCTTCCAGATCAAAAAAATTCGTGATGTCATCCTCATGGGATTTCCGGTAAACTGCTTCATTGTATACATGAAGCAGCAGTTCCTCACACATATATGGCGGGCACGCATCCGTTACCTGTCCATACAGGCGGTCATCCCGAATGGAATAATTCGCCGGGTAAACTTTTCCATTCACCGTGCGGTAAGCTGCAAATGAGTTTTCCGATGTTTCACTGACTACATATTCCCGTTGAGTCAGCAGACCTTTGACATCCTCTATCGAAAATCCATCAAGAGGTATTCCTGCCGTATTTATCTTTTCTGCCAGCAGATTCCGCACAAACAATCCGACACGGATTCCAACCAGATAGCAGATACCGACCATGATCAGAAACTCTCCAATCTGAGCTACAGCCGGCAGAATATCTGCCATTAACGCAATCTGATCACTGATTTTCATGGTCATCCTCCTCCTTCTTTATCGCATTCTCCTGTGAAAGCCCGACAGCATCCTTTTTATCATCAGCCAGTTCCATGCTTAATAACAGTTCCCGAAATGCTCCGCTGAACCCGAATCCAAGCACAAACGCCAGTAATCCGTATTTTATCATTTTCTATCTCCTCCATATTTTTTGATTTAAATAGTTACAACTATTTCATTAATCACACCTGCAAAATCAGCGTAAAATTCTACGCTCGCCGGATATCCTTCATAAGAAAAACTTCCATCTGATCCATAATCGCCACCGTCATGATAATTGAACACCGGCTCTGATCCCGGCCACGCTGATTCACATGCATCATAAAATAAAGATTCTACTTCATCGTATTCGGTTTCCCCAAGCACAACTCCAAACATAGAATAAGGATCACCGGCCTTTTTTCCATCAATGTACAGACTGAATGTACCATCATATTCAGCCAGGGATATCGTATCATCCCATGAAATAACAGTATTGGAAGCTGAATCATACGAGAAATCCATTCCGAAACGGTCCGTCAGTTCCGCCGCCGTCCCCTCCGGGTCAAATTCATAATCTTCCGTAGCACATATACAATCCATAATATCATCCAAAGACAGGTTGATAACATCATCTGTGAAAGACTCATGATCTGATATTGTATTATGTACAGTACCAATGTTTGTTTCCGGCTGCTGATCCTTCAGCGTCATTCCAACAACTAAAACAGTCGCGATTGCCAGGACAATTACTGCAATATTAAAAATCAATAATACCCGTGATGCTTTTTTGTATGCCGTTTGCGCTTTTAAAGAATCTTTACCATCATTCGCCAGATGATCCAAAATATAATTTAGCTCTATGGTTCTCAGATACTTACGGTACATAAATCCATACGCAGGTTCTGCCTTCAGCACACCATCTGTCAGATGCAGCACATACTTTCCTTTTTTCCCTATTATCCCTACAGAATTAGAATCAATTATTTTGATCCCGCTGACTCTCCTGCAGTTTCCCAGTTTTGTGCGCAGCTCATCCAGATTGTTAAAATTTACCGGCAGGCCGTCATAATACCGGCTCCCCTGCCGCCCGGTCAAAAAAGGAAGCAGCACATCTATGACACCAGAAACCACCAGTGCTCCAAACCATATGACCGCCACCAGATCCAATACATTTTCAAACATTTTCATCTCTCCTTTGCATTTTTATTTCTTTCAGATATATCTTAACGGCAAGGGTAGACATATAATGGCATTTCAAGAACAAAAAAAGCAGATCGACAAAAAAGTCTATCTGCTTTGATATGCCCATGGCTTTGCACCATTCAAAAAATCTTCAAAGATCTGCTTTGTTTCATGTAACAAAAGGATCCGCTGTTCTTTATCAAATGCATGCAGGGAATCATCTTTATTTAAAATTTTAAGGTATTCCTCATCCGTTGGTAATTTTTTTAGATCAATCCTTGCATTTTTAACCAGCCTGAGTTGTGAGCCAATCGTCTTTGTAAAAGAGGATACTTCTGTTTTTAAAAGTTCCTTTCCAACCGGCAGTCTTGCATGCGGCGCTGCCCGGTAAAAGAGACTGTTACCCGAATCAAAAACCGGTGCCGGTCTGAGCCATTGAAGTGTTGTCGTATCCCGCAGTATTCCAAAGTTATTCAAATGCCGGTCTACATTTGCCAGGATAAAATCAACGGAAAACATAGCGCTCATGAAGTCCTCAATATCTGTCAGTCCATGTTCCTGACATAGTTCAATGTAAAGCTGATAGTAGGACTGATCCTGTCTTTTTTTGACAGAGTTCACAATATCAATCGCCGGTATAAATTCCAGATTCTCCGATGTGAAATTCGGGCAGGCGCACCCTAAAATATCCTGATCATCTGACTGGATATCCGCAAATGTATACGACGTATAATCTGCAATTTTCTGTTTCTCATAGATTGCAGTTGCCATAACTTCTGAAACCGCCTGTAATGCGGTCTGACCATAATTACCTTTGATCAGTACACGCTCTCCGTCACTGAGAATCCATTTCTTTTTCAAATCACCTTTCAATGTTGCGCTCGGTGTAAAATTTGTTTTTCCCCGGCAATCAATGCTGCCCAAGTCGTCAAGTATTTTTGTCGCCTGAAAGTCATTCGTATAAAAGTTGACATCTTTCCAGGTTAAATCAATAGCTACCGGCTTGATCCAGTAACTATCGGTCAGTGAAAGACCATAGTTATCAAGCAGTGCCTGAAATGTATTTGTCAAAATTTTATCAATGCCGATCCTGGTTGCTGGAATTGCCCGTGCCTTCAGCCACTCAGAAATCGACCGTTTATCTTTACAGCCAAGTGGCAGTAATTCCATACCACTTTCCGGCAGTGCAATATTTAAAACAACTTCATCTTCCAGAGAAAACATGCAGACCAGATCGTCCTTATGCATCAGTTCATAATAATCCATTTTTTACCTCCTGCTTCCGGAACCTTTTTTAAAATTTCCTGCATTCCTTCCTCCGCCCTTTTCTTCAGATCATAATCATCTATTATCAGCTGTATATACAACTGCTGCTTCATCGGATCGTTCCTTAACGTCTCTGGCAGCATGGTGTCAATGACTTTCTGTTCTCCTTTTGTAACCTGCACATGTAAATCGTCTTGTGTGATTTTATAGGAATGATATTCTTTATCTGAGTGCATAAAAAGTCACCTCCAGAGTATAATTGGTTGTCAGCAGGAACGCCTGTCTGCCTGACTGGTATATTTATTATAGCATATATCGAAAAAAGGTCATCACTTTTTCGTGACAACCTTTTCCATATTTAAAATATAATTTCATCCAAGCGATCTGCTTTCGCCACCAGATCCGGTTCCCGGTTCCGGTCAGCATATTCTCTGCATGCACGCAATACATTTCGTTCAGTACCATCCGGGCTTTTAAGCAGAAATGAACGCATTGTTTTGATTGCTCTGTTATATTGCGGCACATCGCCGATCTCCTGTATCTTCGCTTTTTCCAGATAAAGCGGATTTATATGATGATGCTCCCATGTGCCATCTGTCAGCAGGGAAATCACTCGAAATTCTATATCAGAATAATCCGAAGACGGTGTTTGCACCAGTTTATTATCACACAGGATCCCGACCGAAGCATCTGAAACATTCTGTACAATATCACCTTTTTGAAAAGGCGTCGGCAGCATAATAAAAAGATTTTCAAAACGTTTGTTGTCCAGCTCGTCCGGATGTGCTCCGGGCAGACATAAAATCTCAGACGATATAACGTCCTTTATTTCCCCCATGGCATCAAAAGACACCACCGACAAACTGCCATCATCATCTTTTTTTACATCACGTTCATCTGCACCGCACACTTTTCGCTTTTCCATCCAACATCGTTCTTTCAAATCTTTTGCTGCACAAAAGGCAACGCTGCTGTCTCTATAACAGCCACATACCGAATGATCCGCATCATAGATCAGATAGACAATATCTGAGCCGGTTCTCATGTGCAGTTCAAATTTCCGCCTTTCATAATCCATCCGTTCCGCAATCTGGCTTCTGACTTTCTCATCCTTTGTCTGATCAGACAGGTTTTTCAATCCTTGAAGACATCTGTCATGGTTTATGCCGGAATTCCAAATGATCGCAGCTTTTTCCATATCTGAAAACTGAAATCCAACTTCATCCAGATAACGGCGCATTTGAATAGATGGGATGAATTTCTCTGGGAAATCAGAGTTCATACCATTCATCTCCGGGCACATCACTTTCAACACGTTGCCCGTCACGATTGTACTCATGATCCGCATATGCAATCCTTTATACGAACACCACCCAAATTCAAGAAATCAGATATTTTTACCCCTCTTATATTTCTTTGCTCTGCCGGATCACCAAATGCTTCTTTCTCCCATCCGGTACGAAACGGGCCGCAAATTACTTCCGGTTCTTCCAGCGCAGAAGTTTCATTTCCATTATCCCAGAAAACAGTTCGGATCCCCCACATCTTTTCCGCCAATTTTTCCGCCTTATAATATCCCCCCGCTTCATAATGCGCGATCAGTGCATCCATTTGTTTCACGGCAGCCGCTTGAAATTCCATTTCACAATGTACACAGCGATATTTTATGACCCCGTTTTCCTCCACCGAGCGTATCCATGATGTACCTTGAATTTTTGCGCGCAATTTTTTTACCAGAGGTCCTTTTACCGCACATATCATCTCTTCTTTCATTACTGTCTGCGCAGTTTTCCTGGAATAATCTGCACCATTAACATAATCGGAAGCAGGAAAAACCTTCTTTTGTACATTTGTTTCATGAAGATCTTCTTTTAATACTTTTTTCACCCCTTTTGGTGGACCATCCCACTTAATAATACTCTCTGCTTCCAGCGTGTCCTTGCATGGCGACATATATGGACAGGTTTTATCTCTAAAAGGACAGGTTGAACGAGTGTATCCCTCCGCAAAAAAATCTTCCGGTTCCTGAATGATTGCCTTTAATACATAATGTCTGCATTTTAATTTTGCAATGCCTTTATTCCTCAAATTAGATCTTGGGGGATAATTTCTTTGATTTTCATTCTCAAATTTCTTCATCCGCACTGTCTCCTTCCTGCTTCTTTTCTTTTATCTGCTTTGCGAAGTGCCTTGCTGCAATCACTGTCACCGCAGATGTAAGTACGGTTCCCGCCAGTGTGCCCACCACCGTTGCCGCCGTGATTCCCGGATGCATATATGGAAACATGGTAATGTCACCACCTTCTGCCACGTTTTGTGAAAGTAAATCCAGATCGTCCATTTTGCTCATAATTTTTCTCTCCTTTGCATTTTACAAAACTGTTTTTGTTACTTAAAAAAGTTCCAAGTGCCTCATGCCATACAAACTCCTTGTCCACTTCCTGTTCCTGATCCTCTTTGGACGGTATTGGTATACCGGGTAAAATTTCATAGATAAACGGAACTTCTTCTTTTACAAATTGTATATTAGAAAGTTCTGACATTGAAATATCCGGTGAACAGAAAAAATCTGCCAGCTTTATATGATGAAGATCAGAAGCTTTATAAGGACCGCATACGATCGCTGGCTCCTCCGTGCGGAAATTTGCCTTTTCCCGCCTGCCATCTTCCCAGTAAAGTGTTTTTATACGCCGCATCTCGGAATAAACTGCTCTGGGATCAAAACCGTTTCCAGAAACATATCTGTCTACTATTTCGTTCATTCGCCCGGCATCCGCTTTTGTAAATTCCTGTCCACAACAGGCACAGACATATTTTGTTCCATCACCAGTTTTTTGCTCCCGTATCCAGGATTTCCCATAGATCCTTTTTGCCATTTTCCGTGTAATATCGCCTTTTAATACTACATAAAGAACCTCTGTCGTCTTTGGAACCTGTTTGTAAAGAGGAAACTCTGAAATTACACCAGGTAAAATACACCTTTCCAAATCCGGCTCTTTTTCCGGAAAAATCCGCAGTTCATAATGTCTGCATCTTTTTTCACCCATAAACCATTCCTCCTTATCAGCCAATCTCCATATTCCACATTGGTTTTGAATCCACTTCCTCATCCGCTTCTTGTTTTTCGTCAGCCGACTGCTGCAGCCGTTCAATCAAACGTTCCACCGCTTCCTCCGGTGTCGCATAGCCAAACAGCACATCCAATAACGCATTCCCATAACGGTCAAACATATTTGCCGGAAGATAAACGATTCCCTCTACCACATCTTCGGTAAGCTGCATCTCCACGACGCAATCCACTTCATAACACGCACGGATCTCACCATCTCTGAAATCCATTTCAAACTTGCTCATATTCGCCAGTTCATAATTAACACGCGTGATAAATTCCGCAGCCTCTGCATAACGTTTTTCATCTGCAAACACGCCAATATTTGCCAGCGATATTACTCTGTCTTCCTCACATATGATCCGTATGTCACATCTTGCGAGTTTTCCGTCGATACGGATCCCCATACGGAAAATCACAACATCTTCGTTTTCTTTCTCTACCTGATACTTCCAGTCATCTTCCTCCAAAAATTTTCGAATTGTTTCTGCGCTCTGCATAAGATCACTCCTTATCCCTTGTTTCTTGTGCTCCGCCAAATGGTTGACGGAGTGGGTTTTCTTTGTTTCTGGTTTGTTTCTGGGATAAGAATAGCACAAGCCCTGGACACGATATGTCCAGGGCTTGCAATAAAAATATTTGTTTATTTTTACTTATAATCACGAAGGAGTTGCTGCCACATAGAATCTATAGATCCTCTATTTGTAAGTACGTCTTCCACGGTTCTATCACGCAACTGATATTCCAAACTAACTACTGTATTCTGAATGACTGATATCCATTCTGGGAGATTAAGCGCTGTAATATTTCCCATTGTCGGTGGCAAAAAGAATTTAAGAATATTACCTGAACAAGCAACTGCATCAGAAACTATTCTTAACTTATATTTATAAATAATTTCCTGATTTCTTTCAATTTCTTTTTCTGCTATTGATGTAATGCTTGTATATTTTGGTAAACGCAAAAAATTAATATAAATTTCAATAATTAAATTTTTTACAAATATCGGAGTAACCATTGAACCAAGATGACGTAAATCATATCCATCCTTATACATTTGTTCTGCTTTTTTAGCTATTGAATCTTCTTTTCCGTCACCTGTGAAAAATTGTGTTAATATAAAACCAGGAACAGGTAACCCTCTTGCAGTACAAACATCTGACAGTAAATGCCCCAAGTAATAAAGAAGTGACAGATATTTTTCATATACAGGATAATCGTTCTTGTTTTTTAAAATACATAATTTTCCGTTATTATCAACCATTGTTGCTGTTCCAAGCAAAATATCTGCAGTTGCAAATAAAACGCCTATCAAAGGATCATGTGCGAAATTCCTTAATCTGTGGTTATTCGGATTAGCAACACCTTGTTTTAAAGAAATATCATAAGGCACTTTACATTTATCGGACAACCATTTTAACATTTTAGAAAGTTGATCATTACCATTTCCAACTTTTCTTAATGCCGATGTAAAAATACTTCCATCAAAATTTTCACCTCCTTTATAAATTTTTACAATTTCTGGCGTTCCAACAAAAACAATATCAATTATAGATGCTACGATGCCTGCTGTGATACCTACGATAAGATCCTCTGGTGCCAATCGCACATCAAAACTGTTTTTTTCAGAAATCACTTCCGAAATTGTATCGTTCAACATCTTTAAATCAGAATCCTCTGCACGCGCCCCTTGTGAACTTTCAACTATCATATTTTGCGGTAATATTTGACTCAAATCATTTATAATAGTGTCCAACTCTTTGCTTGTCTTTGCTATATCAGCAGTTACATGTCCGCCTTGCTCTTGAACTTCACCGATATTATTTTCAAGTCCACTTAACTCAGTACCCAAATCAATAATATGATCTTTACTTTGATCCATCTTTATTTTCAGCCTCCTTTCCTGTCTCATACGCAGAAGTAAAAATATTCATATCTTTACAGGCATTTTTCATGTATGCTATACATTGCTTAATCCTTTTTATTTCTTCTTTGTTTTTAGAATTTTCCAGTTCTAGTTCATTAAGTTTATTGGTCAATTCATCAATTTGTTTCTTACACTGTGCAATGATTTTCTGTGCAGTCGCCACATCTTTTTGACCATTTAAAATAACTTCCTTCAATATAGTTTCCAGTTTAGCTGCCTGTGTTAATGTAAAA
>ERZ780198.3469-NODE-3469-length-10702-cov-2.467925_pt1 | contig 10702 bp, 5 predicted proteins | sample MGYA00510979_ERZ780198 | MGnify/ENA primary metagenome ERZ780198 (study PRJEB29588, sample SAMEA2158039) | human gut metagenome | biome: human gut; feature: human-associated habitat; material: faeces | place: Denmark | collected 2008/2010 ...
GTTATTTGAAATGCGGTATTTGAACGCAATAGGCTGAAAATAGACTGTTGCCTTCTCTACTGTATAAAGAATGTAACGACTCGATAAATCGAGTCGTTACGCTCTTTCAATCCCATAGCAGAATGGGATTCAGCTGCCACACACGAACCGTCGTTCCCGACGGACAGGCAACGCTTATTTTATCCGCTCGAAATTAGGGCAGACTCATCTCCACCCAGTTCATACCCGGGTCACCGATCTGCTGACCACCCGAAGAGTGGACGTTGATTTCACCCAGCATGCTGTTGCCCGAAGGAGAATGATCCTTGATAATCTGACCTGCTCCGTCGTTGAGTTTCCAGTAGCCTACCAGACCTTCCGAATCCACCGGAACGGAGTAGAAGTGGTTTTCGGCATTGATCTCCTCCTTGGTCAGCGTGCGGTTCCATACGCGCACCTCGGCCATATAACCGGGGAAGAAACGGTCGGCGTTGTAGGCATAACCGATCCAGAAAGCACGGTTGTAGTCGCTCTCGGAACCGCCGTATGCCACACCTAGGTTAAAACCGGAGTAATTGGAGATACCGGTTCGATACAAAAGTTCTCCGTCAATGTAGAAATAAGCGAAAGTATCGTCCCACGTCACGGCGACATGGTACCAGCGATCCAGTTCGGAGAGTTTCAACTTGGTATCCGTACGGTTTCCGCCTTGCATGGCCAGCTGAATTTGGTTCCAAGGCACATTGACGTCGCCCAGGCGGAGGAGGAATTTACCCTCGACACCCATGATGGTCGACAAAGATCCGGATACGCGCGTCTCCTGAATATTGACCAGCGCCTCCATGGTGCCGTTCTTCAAGCTGTTGAGCGCTCCGCCATTCTTCAAAAACGGGAAATAGCAGCGCGAGCGGCGCATGTCGGCCACACACTCGATCAGACCCTTGGGCTTCTGCGTAATATTGATGTTGACCGTCAGCGCCTCGGAGTTGTCGGGAGCGTTCTTCTCGGTGAGCACGACATCGCAGCTGCGAGCAGATCCGTTAACCAGAGCCTCCACTGTGAAGTGCAGGCCGCTATCGTCGGCATTATTATAGGTAAACCAGCCCGTCGCCCCCTCGCTTACCGTCACATCGAACTCGACATTGGCCGTTACCGGAATATCGAGTGTCTGAGCCTCCACATCTAGGAAATAGGCCAACTTCTCGGGCTCGATCTTCGACTTGGGAAGCTGAGTTACCTTCAGCACGGCTGTGCCGTTCTTCACACCCTTGATCGTCACGGTAGCCTCACGCGGAGTCTCACCGTCGTTCTGGGCCATGGAGAAATAGGCCGTCACGTCGGTCTCGGCGCCGCCCTCGGTGGGGCGGGCAATCGTATAGGTCAGCCACCCCTCGGTCTCCGATACGATTTCGGCCGTCAGGTTGCGATAGTTGACATTCGTCGTCAACTCCACGGCCAAACGCTCCACAGCCGTATAAGCCAGGCGCATTTCCGACTTCGACGTGATTTCGATGGTCTCGCCAGTTTCGCCTTTCTCGACGATCTGGAATTCGACCTCCTTACTGCCCATCTTGAAGACGTAGTTGGCGCTCCGCTCCTCCTCGGTCTCATTGGGATCCACCTCGAAGACTATCTCGGCACCGTCTTCTCCACTCGTAGCCGACGGCGTCACGAAATCGGACTCTCCTTCGAGCGTCCACGCGCCCGAGCTGGTAACCAGCACCGTCACCTTGCCGCCTTCGCAGGACAGGATGTTCGCCCCATCGGCATAGAAGAGTTCGAGCTGCTCCTCGGTCTCGGAGGCCTTTTTCTTGAGCGTAATCTTGAAAGACGCGGTCTTCTTGCCGCATGTGAACGTATAGGTGAAGACCTGGTCTTCCTCCTTGTCGTTGGCCTTCACGGTGAAGGCCACGATGTCGCCATCCTTGCCCTTAACGGCCGAAGGGAGCACATAAGCGTTCTCGGCGCCTTCGAGCGTCCACGCGCCCGAGCTGGTAACCATGGCCGAGACATCGCCGCCCTTACTCCCCACAACGCCTTCCATCGGCGAAACGGAAATCTTGTCTTCGGTAGTCGAAGGATCCACTTTGTCGTCGCTGTCATCGCAGGCTCCGCAGAGTGCGAGCGCAGCAGCGGTAAAAAGAAATATTTTCGAAATTTTCATATCTTGTCGTTCAGGTTTTAAGGATTTGTTCATTACCAGCGAACCGGAAAACGGCTTCGCCCGGTTCCGACCGAACGATCGGCGGCATCCCGGCCGAAGCCGGAACGCACGACCGAGTCGTTCGTTTTCAAGTTAGTTGATCGGGTGCGGTGCGGGATCGTATTGGCCCTCGCTGATCTTGTTGTAGACATTTTTGGGATCGCGTACGCTCTGCTCGTAGCAGCCCTCTGCCACGTTGCGGAACTGCCGGAGCGAATGCGAACGGTTGTTGCTGACCGTTCCGGTTCCGGAAGGATCGAATGCGAACCACATGATCCAGCCGTAACCCTGATTCATCAGTGCCTTGGCTCCAGACGACGAGATGGAGTAGCCATAGTTGAGTTGGATAGAGTTGCCGGCACATCCGCTCAGTCCCATACCGTTTACCGGTCTTGCCGAACCGCCGTAGTCGGCGCAGACGTTGTCAATGAATTCAGACGGCTTATGCTCCACACCGTCGATGAATACCGAAGGCAGAGAGGACTGGATATAGCCCAAGTAATAGAGGTGTACCCAAGTCTCCCAGGGGCACAATTCCTTCATCGCCTTTTTGGTCTCGTAGCAGAGACGGGCGGCCTGCTGGGAGCTGGGGCCTGCGAACCATTTTCCGGATCCGTAGTAGCTCGAATACTCGTCATCGAAACCGATACCATCGAGTTTATAGTCGAGACAGATTTGAGCCAGCTCCTTACCGAACTGCTCACAACCCCAGTCGCTCAAACCAGCGATGCCGGCCTGGTCGTGGTTGCCCAAGATGTCGAGCAACACCTTGATACCTTTCTTACGCAGCGGCTGGAGCAGTTCCTCCGAGTTGTCGAGTAACGCCTGCACGTTGGGGTTGGCTTTCATGTAGACCTTCTGCTTCGAAGCATCCCAGTTGATGTTGCCAGCGAATAGCACGACAGCATCGAAAAACGGCTGACCGTCCTCCAAAATGTACTCAATGGCGTTGAGCGGGTTGCAGTCGTTCACCTCGAAATAACAGATGTTACGGATCTTCTTCGAACCAATGCGCGAAACTAGGAAGTCAACGTATTCAGCCTCATCTTTAACGACGATACCCTCCGTTTGGGCTACGGCCTGAAGGGGAACCATGTAGGTGGTTACATACTCCAGATCGGAAGCACTCGGCGTGAGCGTTACCTCGATCTGCGCAGAGGTTTCACCGGCGGGGATAGTCATCACGCCGTCGTTCGCAATGGTGCAGAGTTTCTCGGGGAATACGACATACTCGGTAGCGTGGTCGAAGTTGTACTCTTCGACATGGCGTTCGTCGAAGACGAGCTTCACCTTGGTCTCAACCATAGCGGTCTTCTCCAGCGTGAAGGTCAGGGTTTTCTTGACGGGCTCCACGGCATCGTGAGCGAACTGGATGTTCAGATCATCGGCCGTCGAGAGCGAACCGGCGATCTCCTCGCCCGGGGTGGGATTCTCGCTGCCGGCCTTCTGCGACACGGCGATCTTCGCAGTCTTCTCACCCTCGCTGGACGTCACGACGATCTGCCCCACACGGGCATCTCCCGTATTGTCCTTGGCGTTGACCGTCAGCTTGTCGCCCTGCTTCTCGGCCGTCATCCACTCGGGTGCATTAGTCGTAACGGTCAGTTCAACGGCCTTGTTGCCAGTAGCCTCGAACCCAATGGGATCCGACGGCGAAATGCTCAGTACGATTTCACCTACTTCAAGCCCCTTTTGGTTTACGTTGATGTTGACGGGTTCGGCGTTACCGGCCGTAATCGTGATGCGGCCCGGACGTACGGACTCCGTGGTATTAGCCTGGGCATTCACAGTTAGTTTGTCGCCGTCCTGCTTGGCGACGATCCACTCACCGTTCTTCTCGAATGCCCACGACTTGGCGTCGGTCTTGACGGTCAGCACAACGTCCTGATTGTCGCCGGCCTTGAACTCAATAGCAGACGCAGGTGTTACCGACAGGGAATTCTTTTTGTTCACATCATCGTCATCGTTGCAACCGACGAGAGCCCCCGATGAAATGGCGAACATACCCGTTAAAAGCATCAGAAATGACTTTCTTTTCATGTTTGGTTGATTAGGTTAATTAAAAAGGTTAAATTAAAGTTAAGGAATTACGATTCTTCAGGTAATAAATCTCTCACTCTTCGGGAAGCGCGACGCTCTGCCAATTCACTTCGCGCTCGGTCTTCAGATCGAAGCCGTTGCCGGTATAATCCTTGACGGTCTTACCTTTCGTATTGTCGTCGAACTTCCAATAAGCCACCAGTCCGTCTGATGCGGGATCGATTTTGTAGAAATGGTTCTCGGAAGCGATCTCCTCGGCCGTCAGGGCCTTGTTCCAGAGGCGCACTTCGCCCATCATGCCGTCGAAACGACGCTCGTAGAACAAGTCGCCGTCCGACTGGAGGCGGTACGAGTGGCCGATCCAAAAGCAGCGCTCCTTGCCGTCCGTCTCGTCGGAGTGCGGAATGGCGAAGTTGATCTTGTCGATGATCACGGCATGCCCGTCGGTACCAGATACTGAAGCCTTGACCGTATCCTTCAGCTTGCCGTCGATATAGACGCAGATAGTGCCACGATCGAATGTGACGGCGATATGATGCCAAACGAACAGCTTGAGGTCATAACGGCTGTCGGCCTCGGCCGGAATCTTCCCGCGTGCAGGCGAGGTCTCCTCCTCCGAAACCTTCTTGGCGAAGGCCACCTGCAACTGGTTAGTCGGACGGCCGTCGTCGCCCAAACGGATGAGGAACGTATCCTCGATGCCCATAATTGTCGAGATCTTGCGGTCGAACGAGTTGGCGTAGACGAGCGCTTCGAGCGTGAAGGTCTCCATGTCCTTCACCGCCTCGGTATCAGCCGTCCACTCGGGCCAGGCGCAGTTGTTCTCCATCTCGGCCACGACGTTGATGAGCGCGGCCTTCGAGAAGACGAAGTAGACCGTCCGGGCGCTTTCGAGGATATTCATGCCGTCGGCCGACACGATGCGTACGGGCAGCACATAACGCTGCTTCTCCTCGATGGGCAGATTGTCCAAATTCGTAAAGGCGAAGGTGAGCGGCGCACTCTCCACCATCCCGGCCGTGATGACAGTCGAATTATCCGCGAAATCGTAATAGCCGCCGTTGGCAGGGAGCAGTTCGGCCGTTGGATCGTCGTAGAACATCCGGTAGTGCTCCAACAGACCGGGAGCCTCGGCGAACGTGACCGTGATGTCGCGCTCCCGGGGCTGGGCCATGGCGACGGTAACGTCGCAGCTCTCTTCCCGGGTCACGTCGAGGTTGTCCCGTTTGATAAACACGTCGTCGGTGAACGACGTGGCGGAGATGAACACCTGATTGCTGAAGTGGTGTTTGCCCTCCTCATCCTCCTTGCAGCCCATGAATACGGCTACCAGGAGCAGACACAATGCGAATCCTAATTTATTTTTCATCGTCGTTTTTATTTTCGGGATTGTTTTCGGGCTCCTCTTCGGGCTCGGGGTTCAGGATGCCGAGCGCCTCGCGGATTCTCTTGTATGTTGGCGTATTGAAATAGTCTTCCTGTGCGTTCGATGCGCAGAGCCCCAGCTTATCGCACTGTACAGTCTGGGAGGTTTTCGGATCCATCACCCACTGCGCGGCCACCTGGAGCGAAGCGCCCACCTGAGCGTCGTCGCCACCGTCGGCGATCGACGGCACGGAGGCTTCCAGCACGACCCGGTTGCTCGGAACACCCTCTTCGAGTTGGTCGCGCACCATACGGGAGATAGCCACCGACGACGAGGCACCCTCAGTCAGGATGATGACGTAGTCACACTCCGCAAGAATCGTCTGGTTCTCGATGCTCGTGATGAAGGCGGGGTATCCGCGGAAGAAGAGTAGCTTGTTGGGATTGTCGCGGCGCCACGTGTCCGCCGCCAGGACGAACGGAGCTGCGGCGCTGCTGTCGTAACCGCCCAGATAGGAGACGACGATGCCGTCGAATCCGTATCGGGAGCAGGCCGCAAGCTGCTTTTCAGTCTCGGCCTGGCAGTACTCGGCGAACTTCTCCTCCGTATAGTCGCCCTCGTGCTCTGTACCGAAAGATGCCTCCTTCATGGCGTCCCAGGTACTGCGGATTGTCGTATAGTCCACGACGTTGAGCGTGCGGGTACCCTTCTTCGAACGTACTTCGGCGATCTCGTCCGACAGCGCCGGATGCAGGTCGTCGACGTCGGTCATGAGCAGGTAATCCACACTGTCGGGCATGGACATCGGATGCTGGTTCTGCCGGTTCGGAGCGGTCGAAGTTCCCCGGACGATCATCATCGTCACCAGGTGTTCGCCGACCTTGAAATCCCGGAGCGATGTCAGAAAAGCCGGATCATTCTGATTCATCGGCGGCAGAAAATCTTTGTGTTCGGCTTCCGTCCAGTCGCTGCACGAGGCCAGCAGGGCCGCCGCGGCGAAGAACGGAATGAATATGCGTTTCATGTCGAATTTCGTTTTAATGGGTTAAACGGTGTGTACGGTTATTTGACGGCCGGATTGCAGTCCCACCACATGCGGGTTGCCATGTTATCGGAGCCACCAAGCATCTCCACAGCCTTGGCGTAGTTCTCCGGGTTGTTGGTCGCCTCGTCCGCAGGATAGGACATGCGGCGAGCGCCGAGCGTAAGGTTCCGGATGCCCTGCGAGTTATTGCCCACGGCAGACTCCATGGCCGGAATCAGGTGCGGAAAGCCTGTACGGCGGAAATCAGCCCACGCCTCGTTGCCAAGATGGAAGTTGGCGATCCACTTCTGGATGATGATGCGCTCCTGCATCTCCTCCTTCGAGGCGCTGTCGTTCCAAGCCACCCCCAGCTGGGAGAGCTGTGTAGAATAGGAGGTCGCACCGCCGTTGGGGTCGGTGTAGGATTCCGGAAGAGTGGTGCCGACAAGGTATTCGTCGACGCCCGCAACACCCCACTGTTCGAACGAGAGGCGGACGCCCTGCTCGTAGAAGGTCTTAGCGCTGCCACCCATGTTCCAGCCGAACACGCCGACGGCTTCCGCCTTCAGGAAGGCCACCTCGGCGGCAACGAAGAAGGGGATGGGGGCATTCATCCACTGCAACGGAGTAGCCATGCCATCTACGAAGTTGACGCCTGAATAGAGCAGCCCCACAGTGCTGAGCGCTGGAATGGCGATACCACGACGCATGCCCACATACTCAAGGGCATTGTCCCCGGAGAACTGTGCCTTGCTGAAATATTTCTCGCGGCGCGGATCCTCATAACCGTTCATGTAGCAGATGATGTCGGCTGCAGCATGCGAATCGCCGCCCGTCACCGACCCAGCTGGGGAGTTGTACATGCATGCCGTATAGAGCGGATTGCCGTCCTTGCCGAAGGCCAGGGACGAAAGCTGCGCATTGTCTGCGTTCGACTGCATGACACCGACAGAGTGCGCCACGGCCTGTTCGCCCAACTGCTGCGGAGAGAGGCCCTTCGAGCTTACGAAATCGGTGTATACCACCCGCATGGCCAGCCGCAGCTTCATCGAGTTGGCAAAACGGCACCATTTCACGGCTGTGCCGTCGAAGACTTGGTCGGTCGTGCTCGTGATGCTCCTGTCGATGTTCTCGTCCAACAGGGCGATTGCCTCGTCCAATTCATCGAACATCTGCGAATAGACCTTGGGCTGGTCGTCGTAAGCCACCTGGATCTTACCGGTGCTTCCGATCTCGGAATAAGGAATCGGGCCATAAGTGTCCGTCACACGGTTCAGGACGCAGACCTTCACGATCTTGAGGATGGCCAAAACGAGCGGATCCTCCGAAATCCCCTCCACGTTCGACATGTTACTGTACAGTTGCGGGATGACTTTGTCGCTGTACATGAACACGTTCGTCCAGTTGTCGGTCGGGTTGTATTTGGAAATGGTGTTCGTCCAGCCATTGTTCGCATCAGCGTAATAACCGCCCTGCGTACTGCCCAGCAGACAGTCAGTGAACTGCGCCGTATTGACATCCGTCGAGACGACGGTCCCGAACATGGCAGAGAGTCCCGAGGCGATGGCGTAGTCCTTGGCCTCCATCTGCTCCTTGTCCACCTCGTAGGGATTGCTGTTGATGTCGAGGTAATTCTTGGTGCATGCGCCCAGAACGCACACAACTGCGAAGGAGAGCGCCGCTTTTATCAATTTGTCTTTCATCGTGTCGCTGTTTTAGAATTTGAGACGGAGATTGAATCCTACGTTGCGCAATGACGGCATCATGAAGTAATCAATACCTTGATAGTAGTTGCCCGTCGTAGCGATGCTTTCTGGATCGAACGGAGCCTTGTTGTAGAGCATCCACAGATTGCGGCCCACGATAGAAACCGTAATCTCGCAGACGTTACGCAGCAGCTTGCGGGGAATCGTGTAGCCAATCGAAGCCTCCTGCAACCGCACGTTCGTGGCCGAGTAGGTGTAGAACTGCGGGATGGAATTGCCGCCTGCGATGGCCGAATACCAAGTGTAGGCATCCACCACGTCGCCGCCGTTGAGCGTCACGCCTCCGGCATCGCGCGCCGCGGCCGTAACCTCTGACACGCCGTATTGGTCGAGCATGGCCTGCGTACGCGAGTAGACGATGCCGCCCAGACGGGCCGAAATCATGAAGCCGAAGTTCAGGTTCTTCCAGCGGAAGTCGTTGCGCCACGACATGTTGACATCGGGCAGTACGCTGCCCAGCTTGACATACTTATTCACATCCTGGATCGTCTCCGTAGCTACATTTCCGTTCTCGTCGATGTAAATGGCATTGTTCTCGTCGTAGCGCAAATCGCGGCGGGAGTAGAGGTCGCCCAACGTACCGCCCTCCTGCAGTAGGAACTGTGCGTCGCCCAGACCGCCCATGTTGAGCCGGTCGATCGAGAAGCGCTCGCCCGTAGCGTAGTTGATGACGTTGTTGGCCAGCGAGATGATCTTATTCTGATTGGTCGACAGGGTGTAGTTGGTATCCCACGTGAAGTCGCGCCAGGTGTTCCGATAACCCAATGCCAGCTCGATACCCTGGTTACGGACGTTACCCGACTGGATGATGATCTTGGAGAAACCCGTACCGCCCGAGATCTGCGGGTCGAAGGTCTGGTTCGACGTATGCGAATTGTAGTAGGTGAAATCGAGGTTGAAATGCTTGAGGAAACGCATCGTCAGACCCACCTCGAACGACTTGGTGCGCTCGGGCTTGAGGTGATAGGCGGGATACTGCGTCTGCGTGTTCCACGACAGGCCGCTTTCGTTCCACGAATAGAGCGGGTTGGCGATGTAACGCTCGAAGGCAACGCCCACCGAGGCGAACGAACCGCGCAACTTGATATAGGAGAGATTTTCAGGCATGTTGGGAATGAGCTGCGACAACACGACCGAAAGTCCGACCGAAGGATAGAAGAACGACTTGGCGTTCGAATGCGGACCCGCCAGTTGCGAAGGCCAGTCGTTGCGGCCCGTAAGGGTCAGGTAGTAGGTGCCCTTGTATCCCACCTCGGCCGAAGCGAAGATCGACTGCGTCTGCTCACGCCAGCCTTCCTGCTTACGGACGGTCTTGGTCGAATTACTCAAGTTCTGAATGTTGAAGACGTTGGCCAGCCCCTGCTTCTCGCCCGACGTACCGTCGGCAATGGGGCCGCGGATCTTCAGGGCGTCGTTCTTCATATCCGAGAACGAAGCACCGATGTTGGCCTGCAACGACCAGTCGTCACCGAACGTTTTATTGATATTGAGCAAAGCATCACCATAAACCTGGCGGTCCATCGTCTTGGTGACGCCGTAAAGGCCGTTGGCGGACTGCTCGGTGAGCTGCACGTTCGAGGAAGCATACATCTTTTCGGTGTAGGTGTTGTGCGAGTTGTCGATGCGGATGCGGCCTGAAACATTCAGCCAGTCGAGGATGTCGTACGACAGCGCCGCGTTGAGCATGTAACGATCCTTACGGTTCTCGCGCAGGTTGCGGTAGTTCGCCCAGTAGGGGTTCTGCATGGTGATGGAGCCGTCACCCATCGGCCAGTACTGTTTCGAAATCTTGTCTATGGGATCGTAGCGCTCATACATTTCGATATCCGCCCAGTCATCGCCGCGCGGGAAGAGGTAGGCTCCCGTCAGAGGGTTGTTGTAGGTTCCCTGATTGATCATGTTGCAGTCTTCCTGCAATATGTAGCTGGCTCCTACGTCCAGTCTCATCTTGTCGTTCAGAAAAGAGGAGGTGTTGCGGAACGTGAAGTTGTAACGGTCATAGCTGTTGTTGGGCACGATGCCGTTGGAATTGATGGCCGCGGCTGAAAAATAGGTCTGGTTCTTCTCCGTTCCGGTCGAAAGCGAAACGCTCTCGGAATTGGCTACGCCGGTACGGAAATAGTCTTCGCGGGGATCGTAGCCGTATCGGTTGGCGCGGTTGAGCCGCTTACCCCAGCTGTAACTGGCCACGTTGATCGGCGTAGTAAGGTTGCCCGTACCGTACCGGTTCTGGAACTCGGGAAGAACGAACGGAGTCATGATCTCAACACCGGCCGTCGCAGTGACGGAGAGCTGCCCCGCCTGTCCCTTTTTCGTTGTCACGA
>ERZ780198.3470-NODE-3470-length-10698-cov-16.010617_pt1 | contig 10698 bp, 8 predicted proteins | sample MGYA00510979_ERZ780198 | MGnify/ENA primary metagenome ERZ780198 (study PRJEB29588, sample SAMEA2158039) | human gut metagenome | biome: human gut; feature: human-associated habitat; material: faeces | place: Denmark | collected 2008/2010 ...
TCACCACTGGCACTCCGTGGATTGGTTTGGCGGACAACTACAAGGCCATCAACGCCGCTGCTGAGGTGGATGACCCAGATTCTGTGCGCAGCTTTTACAAGATGCTGGTGCATCTGCGCAAGACCCACAAGGTCATCAGCGAGGGCAAGATCGAGTTTCTTTACCCGGACAATGCCGATTTGTTGGCTTACCGCCGCTATGGTGCCGAAGATGGGGAAGAACTGCTGGTGCTGTGCAACCTGACTGAGCATGACGCACCTTACACCCTGCCAGAGGGCTGGGCAGACGCAGATAAGCTGCTGGGAAACTATCCTGACAGAAACGATGCCCTGCGTCCGTATGAGTGCCTGATCCTAACAAAGGCCTAAGATTTATTTCTCAAGTTTTTTCTCAAAACAAAAACAGGGTGCGCCCTGAATGGACGCACCCTGAAAATCCACAGACAAGAGCGATATGTACAACAGGGCTTTCCCCGTCGGGAAGGCCCTGTTTCTCTCTGTACTGACAGCAAAACCGCTCCGAGCGTTCTGCCCGGAGCGGTTTTGCGTCAGCAGTATTTATGCAGAATGGTCATAGACGGAGGGAGAAGTCATGCGTCCTTGCACAGCTTGGTCAATTCTTCGATGGCGGCATCCTCGTCCGGGCCATCGGCGGCGATGGTCACGGTCTCGCCGCACTTCACGGCCAGACCCATTACGGCAAAGATCTTCTTCATGTCGGCGACTTTGCCGTTCTTAGTCATAGTGACTTTGCTCTCAAAGCCTTTGGCAGCTTTGCTCAGGATACCGGCGGGACGGGCGTGCAGACCTTCTTTGTCCTGAATGGTGATATCGATGCTCTTCATAAAAATCTCTCCTTTTTGGAATCGTTATTGTAAGTGCTCCAGCACATAGTTCATATCGGAAGTGGTCTTGAGCTGTTCCAGCGCATCCTCGTCTTCCAAAATTTCGCAGACATTGCCCAGCAGGTCAAGATGGTCGTTGCCGACACCGGCAATGCCGAACACGAGGTAGGCTTTTTCATCGCCGAAATCCACGCCCTGCGGATATTGCAGCAGGACAACGCCGGACTTTTTAACGGTGCCCTTCTTCTGGCTGGTGCCGTGGGGAATGGCTACGCCCATGCCCATGTAGGTGCTCACCAGCTTTTCGCGCTCCACCATGGCGTCTGCGTAGGTCTCGTCCACATAGCCGCGCTTTGCCAGCAGCGCACCGGCAGCACGGATGGCCTCCTCCTTGGTGACGGAGGGCAGACCCAGCTGGATGTCCTCCGCCTGGATCTTCATCACGGAATCGTTGGCTTTGGAAGCCTCAGTCACGGCAGCCGCCAGAGGGGCTACGGCTGCATTGCGCAGGTCGGATACGATCTCCTCATTGGCGGCAGCTTCGGCCTTGGCATCCAGTGCCGGGGTAGTGGAGGTCAGTGCGTTGTACAATGCGTCCAGATGCGGATCTGCAAGGAAGTTATCCAATGTAACAAGCTGTGCCTGCGGGGCGCACTTGGCGGCACGGTCAGCCAGAACGCGCTGGCAGACCACCACGTCCGCGTCGGCGGGGATGGTATCCACGCTGGAGTTGGTCACGGTCAAGTCGGGGCGCTCCGCCTTAATGCGGTTGTGGAACTTGGTAGCACCCATGGCGCTGGAACCCATACCGGCATCGCAGGCAAAGACGATCTTGCGGATCTGGCCGACATTCACGGCAGTAGGCTCGGGGATCTCGCCCTTAGCCTGTGCCTTCATCTCCTTCATTTCGTTCTGGGCGTCGGTTAGGCTCTTGGTGTGACCGGAGGTCGCTTTCAGAATGACCGAGGACAGAACAAAGGAAACAGCACCGGCGATGACAACGCCCAGCAGAACGGTGAGAATGGAATCCCGGGGAGCCATTGCCATGTAGGCGATGATGGAACCGGGAGAAGCAGGGCCGGACAGACCTGCACCGGTCATAGAGTAGAACAGGATGGCGCAGAAGTTGCCCACGATGGGGGCGATGATGATCACGGGGTTCATCAGGATGTAGGGGAAGTAGATCTCGTGGATGCCGCCCAGCAGGTGGATGATCACAGCACCGGGAGCGGACTGGCGGGTGGTGTCGTCCTTGCAGAAGAAGCAGTAGGCCAGCAGGACACCAAGACCGGGACCGGGGTTGGCTTCCAGCATATACATGATGGAGCGACCGGTTTCAGCAGCCTGACTTGCACCGATGGGGCTGAAGATGCCGTGGTTGATGGCGTTGTTCAGGAACAATACCTTTGCAGGCTCAATAAAGATGGACACCAGCGGCAGCAGGCTGTGCGCCACAAGGAAGTCCACACCGGCGGTCAGCACGGTGAGGATGGCAGTCATGAACGGGCCGATGACGTAGTAGCCGAGGATGGCCAGCAGCATACCCAGAATGCCGATGGAGAAGTTGTTGATCAGCATCTCGAAACCGGCGGGGATATGGCCTTCCACCTTCTTATCGAACTGCTTGATGACCCAGCCGGCCAGAGGGCCCATGACCATGGCGCCCATCAGCATGGTGTAGTCCGAGCCGCAGATGCAGCCCACCACGGCGATGGCGGCGATGACGCGACCGCGGTCGCCTGCAATCATCTTGCCGCCCTGCCCTGCAATGAGGATGGGCAGCAGGTAGGTCAGCATCGGGGAGACCATGCTGGCCAGCTTTTCGTTGGGGAACCAGCCCGCTTCAATGAATAGAGCAGTGAGGAAGCCCCACGCGATGAATGCGCCGATATTCGGCATGACCATGCCGCTAAGGAACTTGCCAAAGCGGGAAACAGCGTTTTTCATTTGTAGCTCTCCTTTTTCACTTGAAAGGCAGGCGGCGCAGCTCCTGTGGCATGGGAGCTGCGGCCTGCGGACGGTTGTTCGGAGGAGCTTTCGTTTCGTTCTGGCACTATTCTAGCCGATACTGCGCCGGATTTCAATGGTGACAAGCGGTGGGGTTGTCACCGGAGGATGGTGACACCAGTGGGCTGATACGGCAACATTTCCAATGGATGCGCGGGTGATTTGTGCATATTTGCTGATGCGCCGGGATACAAGACGGGAACAAGGAAGCTTTTGTCACCGGGCAATAGTGACAAAAAACACACAACTTCTTTTCTGCGTTGGGGGCTGGCAGACGGGGTAGCACTATGTTACAATAGAAGCAATGGGTAACTTTTGGGAAAAGGAGAGAAGCAACATGGGTGCGGTGTATCGTGAGGAACTGTCGGCAAATGCACGGAAGCTGATCGAGCAGTTGCTCAGCCTTCCGCAGGGCTGGGTGACGGCGGCGGCGCTGGCTGAAAGCATCGGGGTCAGCCGCCGCACTGTGCTGCGGGAGCTGCCCGCTGTGGAGCAGTGGATGCAGGCTGCCGGGGCGCATTTTGTGCGGAATCCCGGCAAGGGTCTGCTGCTGGATGAAGCGCCGGAGCGGCGAGACGCACTGCGCACCCAGCTGAACAGCGGCGACAGGAAAAAACTTTCCCGCGCAGAGCGGCGGCAGCAGCTTTTGACAAGGCTGCTCAGCGAGCAGGAGCCCTGCAAAACAGCGGTACTGGCACGGGCGCTTGGCGTTTCGGAAAGCACGCTGTCTGCGGACTTGGATGAACTTGAGACCAAGCTACACCCCTACCGGGTGGAGATGCTCCGCCGCCCCGGCGTGGGGGTCTGGCTGCAGGGGGATGCTTCTTCCTACCGGAGGGTGGTGTCTGCCCTGCTGCGCAGCAGTATGCCGGAAAAGGAACTGGTAGAGGTGCTCTGCGGACGGATGCCGGAAAACGAGATCTTCTCGACCCTGCTGGACACAAAAACGGCCGAAAAGGTCTGGGCGGTTTTGCAGCAGTTTGAACAGGAAGAGCAGCTCCATCTGCCGGATGCAGGTTTTCTGGCGCTGGCGATCCATTGCACCCTGACCATTCAGCAGTTGCGGCAGGGCGGCGACAAGGGTAGTGCCCCCAGAGGGCTGCGCCCGGCGGGCAATCATGCTGCCCGGCTGGTGGCGGCGCTGAACCGCGCCTTCGGGCTGACCCTGCCGCCTGAGGAAGCGCAGTATCTGGAACTGTATCTCTCCGCCTATCTGGGCGCAGAGGATCCTTGGGGCAGTGCGCAGGAGATGGAGTTGCGGAATCTGGAAGCCGCCCTTATCCGGGAAATGGAAAAGGCGCTGCACACAGACCTTTCCGGCTACACCTCTCTGCGGGATGACCTGTACTGCCACCTGCGCCCCATGCTGCTGCGGGTGGAGCAGAACATTCGTACCGAAAACCCCCAGCTGGACACCATCCGCACCGCCTACCCCGGCTTGTGGAAAGCCACCCGCGCCGCCTGTGATGCGGTGCAGCAGCAATTCGTCCTGCCCGCCATCTCGGACGCCGAAGCGGCCTACCTTGCCATGCACTTTGGCGCAGTGCTGGAACAGAATGCCATGTTCCGGCTGCGGCTGCGGGTGGTAGTGGCCTGTCCGCTGGGCATGGGCTCCAGCCGCTTTCTGGCTTCCCGGCTGGGAAACGAGTTTCCCTCTTTGCAGGTGGAGGGGTGCTGCTCGGTGCGGGAGCTGAACGCCGCCGACCTGCGTCGGAGAAAAATCGACTTCATTATCTCCACCGTGCCGCTGGAACTGGATTACCCGGCGGTGTGCATCAGCCCTTCCCTGCTGGAACCGGATCGTGCCGTGCTGAAGGACGCTATCACGCAGTACAGCCAGAACCGCGCAGAACCGGAACCGGCGGTGCAGCCCGTGCAGGATACAGCCTGTGCAGGCTCTAAGCTGCAGTATTATGCACGCTTGACCCGGTCCATGACCGGGCTGCTGGAACATCTGACCATCCAGCCCGTCAAGGTTCCCGGCAGCCGCGCTGCCCTCATCCATGCAGCGGCGCAGCTGTTCTGCCCGCAGGAAGCGGACGCCCGGCTGGTGGAGCAGCAGCTTCGCCGCCGTGAAACGCTGAGCGATACCTACATCAAACCCCTGTATGCCCTGCTGCTCCATTGCAGGACAAGTGCGGTAAAGGACTGCCGCTTGGGCTATCTGCAGGCACAGCCGCCGGTCTATGAGCCGGGGCGCATCGTGCTGGGGGCACTGGTGCTGCTGGCTCCGGACGACGGGAACGGCGTCCCGGTGGAGGTCATGCAGAATGTCAGCGGGCAGCTGATCGAAACGCCCCGGCTGATGGAGGCGCTGCGCACCGGCCAGCAGCAGGAAGCTGCAGACCTGCTGGAACAGGGCTTTGACCGTGGCTTTTTTGCGGACTGCAAACCGCCGCATACAAAATGAACTGAAAACGCACTCCCGGCTTTTGCCTTTTGGGCAGAGCCGGGAGCTTTTTTGCTATTATAACAAGATACCTATTAGAGAACTTTTGAACTGAAAATCATGTATCCCAGAAAGTTGGCGAAAAGCACCAAAAACACGCAGTGCAATTTGTTGAAACAACAGCTTGACACGGGCGAAAACTGTTGGTATTATAATGCTAGAGCTTTCGTTTCAACAGTTTCGAGTTTCATAACAACAATCATGAAGGAGGCTGTTGTTCCCATGATCTACACCGTAACATTGAATCCGGCGCTGGACAAGACCGTTGAGATCCCGAACCTTGCGCTGGACACTGTAAACCGGATCACCAAGATGCGTACCGATCCCGGTGGCAAGGGCATCAACGTCAGCAAGGTGATCGCAAAGCTGGGTGGGACCAGCAAGGCTATCGGCATTCTGGCCGGTAACAGCGGCAAAGCCATTCAGGACGCACTGGACAGTGAAGGGCTTGCCCACAACTTCCGTTTCGTGCCCGGCGAGACCCGCACGAACCTGAAGGTCATCGACCCGGAAAACCACACCAACACCGACATCAACGAGCCGGGCATCGAGGTGGATGCCCCGGAGCTGACCGCCCTGCTGTACGACCTGCTGAAGGAACTGAAACAGGGGGATATCGTGGTGCTGGCAGGCAGCCTGCCGAAGGGTGCCCCCAAGGACACCTACTACACATGGGTGGAATCCTGCAAAAAGGCAGGGGCAAAGGTCTTTCTGGATGCAGACGGCGAGCTGCTGGCGGAGGGGCTGAAGGCTGCTCCCTATCTGGTCAAACCCAACAACGACGAGCTTTCCCGCATGATGGGCCGGGAGCTGAAAACGCTGGATGAACTGGCCGATGCCGGTCAGGCGCTCATCCGCAGGGGCATCGAACATGTGGTGGTGTCCATGGGCGGTCGGGGTGCGCTGTATCTCCGCAAGGACAGCGTGATCTACGCTCCGGCACTGAAGGTCAAAGTGGGCAGCACGGTGGGTGCCGGCGACAGCGTGGTCGCCGCTCTCGCCTACGCCGAAGCGGAAGGACTTAACGAAGAAAACACCGTTCGCCTGTCCATCGCCACAGGAGCCGCCAATGTGATGTGCAGCGGCACACAGGCTGCAGAGCGCAGCCAGATCGAAGAACTGCTGCCGCTGGTCACCTTCCAACATCTGTAAAACTTCTTGAAAACACAACGGTAACTGTTATAATAAAAGGAGAGTTTCATTATGAAAGTCAAAGCTGTTCGTCTGCACGCCGCCAACGACCTGCGTCTGGATACTTTTGAACTGCCGGAGATCAAGGACGATGAGATCTTGGTCAAGGTCGTTTCCGATAGCATCTGTATGTCTACTTACAAGTGCGCCATCCTCGGCACTGCTCACAAGCGTGTGCATCCGGATGTAGCCGAGCACCCCGCCATCATGGGCCACGAGTTCGCCGGTGATATCGTCAAGGTGGGCAAGGCGCATCAGGACAAGTTCAAGCCCGGCATGAAGTTCACCCTGCAGCCCGCCCTGAACTACAAGGGCACCATGTGGAGCCCCGGCTACTCCTACGAGTTCTTCGGCGGCGACGCCACCTACTGCATCATCCCTGCCGAGGTCATGGAACTGGGCTGCCTGCTGGAGTACAAGGGCCGTGCTTACTACGAGGCTTCTCTGGCCGAGCCTATGAGCTGCTCCATCGGTGCTTTCAACGCCGCCTACCACACCAAGATGGGTGTGTACCATCACGATATGGGCATCAAGAAGGGTGGCAAGCTGGCGATTCTGGCCGGTGCAGGCCCCATGGGTCTGGGTGCTCTGACCTACGCACTGCACCGTGATGTGCGCCCCGGCATGGTGGTGGTCACCGATATCAACGAGGATCGTCTGGCCCGTGCGGAGTCCCTCTTCCCCCCGAAGGAGGTCAAGGAGAAGGACGGCATCGACCTGTACTTCGTCAATACCGCCAACATGGCAGACCCCGCTGCCGAGCTGCGGGAGCTGACCGGCGGTACCGGCTTTGATGATGTGTTCTGCTACGCCCCCATCGCGCCGGTGGTGGAACTGTCCAGTGCTGTGCTGGGTCGTGACGGCTGCCTGAACTTCTTTGCAGGCCCCACCGACAAGCAGTTCAGCGCCAAGATGAACTTCTACGATGTGCACTACAATTCTACCCATGTCATGGGCACCACCGGCGGTAATACCGCCGACATGATCGAGTCGCTGGAACTGACCGCCGCTAAGCGCATCGATCCGGCTGTGATGGTCACCCACATCGGCGGTCTGAACGCCGCTGCCGAGACCACCCTCAACCTGCCCAAGATCCCCGGCGGCAAAAAGCTGATCTACACCCACCTGACCATGCCCCTCATCGCCCTGACCGATCTGCGTGCCAAGGGCGAACAGGACAACGATCCCCGCTATACCGCACTGGCTGACATCGTGGATGCCCACAACGGCCTGTGGTGCCCGGAAGCAGAGGAATATCTGCTGGCAAACTTCAACCCGGAGGACTAAGCGGAACGTGCCATGGGACAGGACAAACGCAGACAGGAGGAATCCCCCATGGAACAACGCCGCAATCAAATCGTGGAGCTGGTGAACCGCAAAGGCAGCATTAGCTTTGCCCAGCTCAAGGAAGCTTTCCCTTCCGTTTCGGAAATGACCCTGCGCACAGACCTGAAAGCACTGGATGAAGCCCGCCGTGTGGTGCGGGTGCATGGCGGTGTCAAGTCGGTGGAGCAGGTGGTAGGCACAGACGACCTGCTGAGCCGCCGTGCCGCCCGCAATGCCGAAGCAAAGCAGATCATTGCCGAAAAAGCCGCTGCTCTGCTGCGCCCCAACACCACCCTGTTTCTGGATTCCGGCAGCACCGCCACAGCAGTGGCCCGGTGCATCCCGGATCAGCCCATGCTCATCTACACCAGCGGCCTGAGCTGCGCCATGGAGCTGGCAAAGCTGGAAAAGCCCCATGTGTCCCTGCCGGGCGGCAGACTGAACCGGTTCAGCCTGAGCGTCTGCGGTGCACAGAGCATCCAGACGATGGAGGGCATCAACTTTGATCTGCTGCTGCTGGGCGTGACCAGTTACAGCCCGGAAACCGGTTTTACCTGCGGCGTGGAGGATGAAGCACGGCTCAAGCAGACCGTGCTCCGCCGCTGTGACTGTGAGCAGAAAGCCGTGCTGCTGGATTCCTCCAAGATCGGACTGAAAAGTACATTCCACATCTGCGAGCTGTCCGATATTGATATTGTGATCTCGGACGGAAAGCTGCCCGTAGAATTTTTACAGGCCTGCCGGAACGCAGGCGTAACGGTACTATAAAAGGAGTATTATTATGAAGATCATCCGCGCAAAAGATTATCAGGATATGTCCCGCAAAGCGGCCAACATCATCTCCGCACAGGTCATCATGAAGCCGGACTGTGTACTGGGTCTTGCCACCGGCGGCACCCCGGTGGGCACTTATGCCCAACTGGTGGACTGGTACAACAAAGGCGATTTGGATTTCTCCGAGGTCACTACTGTCAATCTGGATGAGTACCGCGGCCTACCCAAGGAGCACCCCCAGAGCTATTGGTATTTCATGAACGAGAACCTGTTCAGCAAGGTGAATATCGACCCGGCCAAGACCAACCTGCCGGACGGTACCAATCTGGACACTGCCGCCGAGTGTGCCCGTTACAACGGTATCATCCACAAGCTGGGCGGCATCGACCTGCAGCTGCTGGGCATCGGCCCCAATGGTCATATCGGCTTCAATGAGCCGGGCGAAGCCTTTGAGCTGGAGACCCACTGCATCGACCTTGCGCCCACTACCATCGAAGCCAACAAGCGCTTCTTTGACGGCAACGAGGCCCTTGTCCCCAAACAGGCATACACCATGGGCATCAAGACCATCATGCAGGCACGCAAGGTGCTGGTGGTAGCCAACGGTAAAGCCAAGGCACAGGCCGTCAAGGACGCCGTGACCGGCCCTGTGACCCCTGCCTGCCCCGGCAGCATCCTGCAGCTGCATCCGGACTGCATCCTTGTGGCAGACGAGGAAGCACTGAGCCTGCTGTAAACTCCCAAAGCCAACTTCTTCATTTACCATAACTTTGCTTAAGATCCAACCAAAGCACAGAAAGGGCCGGACTCGTTGCACGGGTTCGGCTCTTTCTGTCAGAAAGAAGAACGGTGTCAAGCTTATGTCGGCAACGGAAATCATCTCCGAGGGCCCGGAGGGCATCATTCTGGAATCGGTGCTGGAAGGTTATGCCGAGTATTATTCCGCCGACCTGTCTGAAAAGGTCATTCGTGGCATGACCGAAAACGCACTGAAGGGAAAGTTCACTGGCGGTGCCATTCCCTTTGGCTACATCATCAACGCAGACCACCGCTTTGAAATCGACCCGTTGACTGCTCCCTTTGTGGCAGAAACCTTCCAGCGGTACAACGATGGTCAGACCATGCGGGAAATTCGGGACTGGCTGAACGAAAACGGCATCAAGAACCAGCGTGGCGGGCATCCTGACCAGTTCCACCAAGGAGCGGCTGGAGCAGCTGGAAGAAACCAAGCGTGAACTTGAAGCCCGCATTGCGGAAGAAAAGCTGGCAAAGCCCAAGGTCACGGAGGAGTTCATCCGGTTCTGGCTGCTGCGGTTCCGCAAGCTGGACATGAGCCTGAAAGACCAGCGGCAGGCACTGGTGGATACCTTCATCAATGCGATTTACCTGTATGATGATAAGGTTTTGATAACCTTCAATTATAAAGAAGGAACACAGACCGTGACTTTTGGAGAAGCGTCAGAAGTTGCATCCGAGGGAAATGGTTCGGATTTGGATTGCATTCCTGCACCACAAAAAAGACAGCTTTTGATGGCTGTCTTTTTTGTTTTATGCGGCAATTTCTCTTCAGCGGCACCGGCAGAACAGCGGACTTGAACAGGGCGGCAGCAAAAGGGGAGCACCGGCAGCGCTGCCGGGTCCCGCAGCCCGTCAGCACAGAACCGTTCCAAATCTTTCTCTGCACTGGACAATCACCCCCTGTTCGCGGTATACTGAAAGCTGAATGAATGCAGAAAAACGAGGTCGCAGCATGGTGGAACAGGCAAACGAATTGATATTGGATATCTTGCCCCTTTCGGCAGATACAGCACGGCTGGTGCGGGTGTATGGCGCTGCACCCTGCGTGGTGCTGCCGGGCAGCGTGCCCGCCCCGGAGGGCGGCAGCCTTGCCCTGACCGAGCTGGGCGACTACTGCTTTTCCGAAAAGCCCCGCAGCCTGCCTGCGGCGGATGCCCTGTGCCGCTACGCAGTAAGCGCAGACGGCACGGTGCGGCTGACCCGGGCGTTTGGGCAGGCGGTGGGGCAAAAGCCCGCCCGCCGGTACGATTTTGACCTTGACGCCCCGGCTGCGGAGGAAGAGGAGTTGCACCCGGTGTGCGGCGGCTTT
>ERZ780198.3473-NODE-3473-length-10695-cov-2.932425_pt1 | contig 10695 bp, 13 predicted proteins | sample MGYA00510979_ERZ780198 | MGnify/ENA primary metagenome ERZ780198 (study PRJEB29588, sample SAMEA2158039) | human gut metagenome | biome: human gut; feature: human-associated habitat; material: faeces | place: Denmark | collected 2008/2010 ...
AGGTTAGAATGAGAAAAACTCATTTTAACTTGTACTAAATCTTGACATAGGACCAATTGTAATTGTCGTTGGGGGTGTGGGGTTTCACACAATAAATTATTCAAACTCAACTCTCATATTTGTCCATCCCCCATTTTTGCAGGATTTTATTGTTCCTCTGATACTAAAACCAGGGTTCTTTTCTATGGTATCCATATGTTTTTTTCAGATTCGATTACCAAATGATTACCAAAGCAGGTATTGGTTACCACAAGAGTCCTACACCATCATATGGTCCATATCAATGCTAATCCAGCGCCTTGTCATCCCGAATCTGTTGAATGATTGCAGCCACATTGCTTGTCAGGTTTCCCATCGCCTTATGAATGTCCTGATTAAGATGCTTCTCCTGCTCTGTAGCAATATCAATATTTTCAGCAAGATCTCCAACCGCAGGATTTTCTTTTGGATTCATTCCACTTTTGTCAGTAAACAGCGCTGCCATATACCTTCGTTTTCCTGTTTTCTTATTACATAATATCTCTTCCACATTTGGCTTAATAAGCTCCTCATAGGAATTTTCATAATGTAATAGTAAAAACAGTTCAAAGCTTGGATTTGTAACCGCCAAAAGATTGTCGCCTCCAAGTTTTATAATCTCATTATACTTTGCCGGATCTCCCTTGTAAATATCTGCGTCAAAAACAATAACCATTTTATCATGCTTTTGATCAAATTTATTTTTCGGGATCCCTTTTTGTTTTTCTGCAAACTTTATTAATGCTTTCGGATTGGACACCGTCTTATCTTCTTCCGTCTTTTCCATTAACCTGATATCGATCAGTGGATGGATTCTTAACTGCTTCCTTAAATCAATCAGCTTCTTAAAATACCACACTTCGGTATTGGAACCTTCGCAGATAAAGAAATATTTTCGATATGGTTCTATCTGATCTTCTTGATCAGACGGACGTTTATTCCAATCTGTATATGTACGGATAGGAGCCATAACTATACCCCCTCCCTAAACCGGAATTTTTTAAATACCGGTATTGCACCATAACGCCCCTCCAAATATGCTTTACTAAGCACTTTGTCATAACGCTCCTTAAATCGATCCAAAGAATAAAGCCTGCTGCTTCCCTGTTCCCCACGTTCGATAAACCATATTTCATCTCTCCGGAACAGTCTTTGATCCATAATAGATGCTTCATGAGTAGTAAAAATCAACTGCGTCTTACGTTCCCTATGCAGCTCGCTAAATAATTCCAAAAAATGTTCTGTCAACTTTGGATGCAGACTTCTTTCCAATTCATCTACTACAAACACAACATCTTCCCTTTTCAAAAGCAACATATCCATCAGGTCAAATAACCTTCTGGTTCCATCTGATTCATCCGAGAAATCAAAATCATATACCGACTTGCCGTGCGTAAGCTTGATTGTAGTAATCTTTGGTTCACCATTTCCGTTTGCCTCTATATTAAAGAAGCACTTGTCTGATCGACCAGACATTCTAAAATGAGGATTTTTTGACTGGGCGATATTATTTTTTACTTTTTCCAAGATATCTTCAAATATCTGTTTCGGAAGCATCTTAGATAATTCATTAATATCAATTTCCTCTATGCGTACATTTGATATTCCCGTGTCAAACGTAGTAATCAGATCGTTGATCAAAGAAAGGGATTCTTCCTCATAATAATACTGAAAATTTGTCAACCCGGAATCTGGGGTAATAATGACAATGCTATTTCTCAGCCATCTGTAAATTTTTTGGAATATCTGCAGCTTTGATGTTTCTGCATACTTTTTCCCACGGTTCATCTCAGACAAAAACAGATCCGATGTATTATCCTCGAAATCATCCGCATACGTGGCGAATCTGTTCTGCTCCTCCGAAGTCAATTTAATCGACGCATCTAATACCGGCTTTGCGGATTTCTCTCGCTCATATATACATTTTGCAGAGCCATTTTGATATAATTCATACAACCATTCTCCGGTAATTGTCCGTTGGGATAATACTGCAGAAAATCCGTAAGCGTAAAACTTACCGTCTATCTCCATTTGAATTTCAAATACACTGTCTCGTCCCTCATTTTCGGGATTGGTTCTACAAAAATGTCTCGTTCCCCATAAAGGAATCCCCCCATCCAGGGTTGCCTTAAAAAAACGAAAAAAATCTACCAGGTTGCTCTTGCCCGAAGCATTGGCTCCGTATATAATGGCATGCTTTAATAATCTGGTTTTACTTCCTACCTGTACCCGATGATCCACCTTCGTTCGAATCTTTGATGATGAAATCATAGTCATCTCAACTGCCTGATCAAAGGACTTAAAATTTTCAACTGAAATCTTTGTTATCATATCATTTCGTCCTCCTCTCTGTGCTTTTTTATAATATTATATGATGATTTCAAATATACGTCAATCAATTTTCTTCATTTAACGATTTTTTCTCTAAATACATCTCGCATTATCTTAATTTCTTCATTTGTTTATATATATACTTCCCATTTTCTGCAATATTACACATTTATATTTTTTCTCAAGACATTTTCTTCACTATATTCTTGTTGATTCTCTGGCTCTAGTTCTTTTAAAGGCAACAAATTCCTATCCTACGAACGAATACTTCTGCAACCATACAAATTGTAACAAGAAAAGAAGGTAGCTACCACAATGGTAACTACCCAGCACTTCTTGAAATAAATTTCTTATATATGACGCATTTAAGACAATGTCTTTACGTTATTGATCATCGCCGTTAGCTTTCCGATAATCTCTTACTGATATCCGAAGCACTATATAGTACCCTCGTAACAATCACTTTATCACCGTCAATAACATAAAATACCGAGAAATTGTCTATCGAAAGCTGTCTAAGCCTCATCGTATGCTCCGGCTCCGATTTCATAATCCGCACGCACTCTGGAAAAATATCTATTTTTTGTATTGCATCTGCGATCCGATTGTATTGTCCCATGGCATTTTCCGGTGCCTGAAGGATATTTGCAATATAGTTGTAGATGTCCTCCATATCACCCAATGCTTTATCTGTAATCTGAATAGCATATTGCTTCATATTAATGGCTCTCCCTAAACTTTGCAAAAGCATTGGCTGCATCCTGCACTCTACCGGCTTTTACATCATCATACCCTTCCTGCAGTTTTGCACGAATTTCATCGTGCGTCATCATATCTGCATTTACTGATTGTGGTGCTTTCGGCAATGTCACTGCAAAAGGAATTCCTCCTGTCAGGGAAATTTGATTTAGGTACATATCAATAGCCGTTGACATCGGTATCCCCAATTGCACCAAAACATCTTCTGCACGCTGTTTCACCGTAGGATTTACTCTTAAATTTAAGGTTGCTGATTTGTCCATGGCGTTCAACTCCTTTCTAAAATCATTGTAACGCAATCGTCGTTACTTATCAATCAATAATTTTTAAGTTTCTCTATTTTCCAAGCCTCTTTTCATTTCAGCCTCAATGGAATCTGCCGAGTAAACTTTGCCAGCTTTCACGTCAGACATGCCTTTTTCAATTTCTTTATCGAATTGCTCTTTTGTAATAGAGCCATATACTAATGGTTCGGTTTTAGGTAATTTCATTTCAAATGGTATCCTTCTTTGTAATACAATCTGTCCAAGAACATTCCTACTGCATTTGACGTTGGAATATCTCGTCCATCAGACAAAATATAAATTTGTATGATTTGGATATTCTTACTTCAGGAAACCTTAATTCCGGAAATGTGGAAACCGGTGTTCCGGAACACGGAAACCGTCTTGATTGGCTTAACGGATATTTATCGGGTACAACTCATTTGTCAAGCCCAGAGCCGCTTTGCGGTGCGAAGCAGGCTTTACGATTGAGTTGAAACTGATAAACTAGTATTGCTCCAATCACACACTTTTCTTAGTTTCCTTATGCCGGACAGCAGGGACATGGTAGCCGGAATATGCACTTACGGACGGCTTATGAATTTCTCCGTCAATCAAGTACACCTGCGAAGAGTTGATTGATACTATCCGCTCTATGGATATGCTGATTGCACCTGGCGAAGGATATATCCCAACCTACACACGAACTGATATCACTGATGCTCTTCATGATGCTTTTGGTTTCAGAACAGACTATCAGATAACATCTCAAAAAAACATGAGAAAAATTTTAAATCAGACCAAAAAGAAGTAAATATTACCACATACTTTCCAACAAAAGAAACCTCGCAAACGGCGTAATTACGCGGTCTGCGAGGTTTTTTCCTTCTTTCAACTGTCAAAGACAGGATTATAACATATATTTTAGTTGTAGACAACAAAAAAATCTCACATTTCCAGGGCTAATGATAACATGCTTTCATCATCACTTGGTTTTTACTGCCTTGGCCTTAGACCACTTAGTGTACACTGTGACAGCCTTACCATCCTTGTATGCGCGAACACGTACATAGTACTTCTTCTTGGCCTTCAGCTTCTTAACCGTCTTGGCAAATTTGGTGTTACCTTTGACTTTAACTGTCTTTGTGGTCTTCTTAGTAAACTTTGATGATGTGGAATACTGCAGCTTATAGCCGGATGCATTCTTCACCTTTGCCCATCTGATCTTAAAGGACTTCTTGCGCTTGGTGAGTTTGGTGATCGCTGGTTTTTTCAGGTCAAAGGCTGGCTGAGCTGATGCCTCTGGCTGTGGCTCAGCAACTGGCGCCTCTGTAGGTACTACCACAGGCTTCTGAACTGGAGCAGTTGTCTCTGCAGGAGCTTCAGTTGGCACTTCAGTAGGAATCGGAGTTGGCTTTTCCGACTGAGCTACAGTGATGGTGACATTGTAGTCGATGGAAGTATATGGAACTTCCTCTCCATTAATCTTTAACGCAAATCGATAGTTAATCCAATCCACGGAAGCGGTCTCCGCAAACAGACCACACTCTTCGGTACCATATACGCAGCTTCCGATGGTAGCTCCGCCCCATCCATTGGCCAGACCATTTCCACCTTTGCTCTTAGGATTTAACTTCTGACCAACAGGAATCTCCACATCTCCGTCTGCTGTGTGTAATGTGAGACTCTTCACATAGATATCATATGTTGCATTTTCATCGTAATTGACAAAACCAAGATTTAAGACTTCATCTTTCTCAGCAATAGGTGCAGTCTTCATCACATAGTCACCTGATCTCACCACTTCCAGTGTGGAATTCATGGCACCGTTCGCTGTCTGCCCCTGAATGGTCACAGCTGTGGCGGTAACATCAGTCACGCTGATATCCTCGGCAGGTCTTGCCACCTTCTCGGACTTGGTAAAATACCAGCTGTCGAACTCGATATCTGCTCCGCTAAACACGAAGAATACATTATGATTTCTTCCATCAAACTTCTTCACTGTCTTGCTGGCAACCTTGGCAAAATCACTATTATCAAACTCAATGTATGCCACTGGCTCACTTTGCACGTTATCCAAGCGAACCTCCACGCGGCCCTTACCCTTCACGTTTGCCACAAACTGATCTGCGCCATAGGCAAAGTCTGCACATTTAACCATGGTCCAAGCACCAGGAGCCATACTCTTGGCAGCTGGGTTCGCAACCTTGTCGTAAAATACATCTGCCGAAGTCAACATCAGGCTACCTCTCTGCTCTGTATAAGCATCTACCGCCTTGATCTGCTTCACACCCTTTCGGCTTGCCGCAGTAATTGGAATACTTAAGTTTGCAGGATCCATTGGCAGATAATCCACCATCAGACTTCGGAAACCACCGCTGATATGTGCATCATCTTCCAGCATCATTGTGTGATGGATGATGTAATTTACACCCTGATACTTGGCAAAATGAGTATGATTATTGCCCCATGTCATACCGGAATTACCGGTGCTGTTCTCGCCAGAATTATAGAAATATGCGCCCTGATACTTCCAACTGTCTGCATCCAAAGGAGTCTTGGTGGTCAGATATGCCATAGAACATTTAGGCGGCTTTGCAATACCATCATAGTCCCACTCCTTGCCTCTATCCTGCCAGTCATTACAGTAGGTATAGTAAAATGTTCCGTCGATATAATTCAGCTCACTGGCCTCGCAGAAATATGGTGCGTCGATAGACACAAACTCACTGTCAAAGGACAACATATCCTTGCCCAGTCTTACCACCTTTGGCACCTTGCTATGAATAGGACTTTCGTTGGTAGTACCGCCACCAAAAGCCAGCCAGCCTACGCCATTGTCATCGATGACAACGCCTGGGTCAAACGGTGCAGGACAATTCTTCAGTCCCGGCATATTTTGATATACAAGCGGCTTTCCCAAAGGATCACTCCAACCCTCCACTGGATCTGTGGATGTGATAACACCTACACCCTGTCCACTATTTGCAAAATACAGATAAAAATGAGTCAGGCCATCCTCCTCAACACGGGAAGTGATGGATGGCGCCCAGGAATTGGCAATCCATGGTGCAATCTCCCCCACTTCGATTCTTCCATGATAAATCCAGTTGACCATATCATCGGTAGAAAATACCACCAGTGAACGAATCTGATCGTAATCATTTTTCGTATCCTCCTGGTACTGCTGATGATCGTTGGTTCCATACACGTAAAGTCTTCCGTTGTACTCTACACAAGTTGGATCCGCACAAAAGATAGATGGAGAGATCGGATTGGCATTGGCTTCCGATTTCCAAGCATTTCCGCTAACCTCATCAATAATATTCCCCTCATCAAGACTCTCCAGAATCTCTCCCCGAGAAGCATCCGACAGCTTACCGGCAACCGCTGCCGAGGCATCGGGAACCATCTTTGCTGTTGGCACAAAGCCCAGTCCAGACACTACCAGACTAAGACTTAATACAATAGGTAATACACGTCTCATAGTCATCCTCCTTTACATGAAATTGATATGCTGATTTCATGGTAACATGGCGAAAAAAAGGATGTCAATAGCACCGCAACTTTGTGCTAATTTCCAGCAACTTCCTTGTGGATTAATATTGTCTTTTCCCGTAAACACTTCGATATTTTGTGGGTGACATGCCATTTACTTTTTTAAATAAACGAGTGTAATAATTTGCAGAACTCATCCCCACAGCCCGCGAAATCTCCTCCACTGACATATCGCTGTAGATCAACAGCTCCTCCGTGTGTCGTATGCGAATCAGATTGCCATACTCCGCATATCCCATACCAGTCATCTCGTGAAAAAAACGACTGAACGCATAGTAGCTCAGACCGCATCTCCGGGATGCCTCGTGCATGTCCAATCTTTCCGCAGGATTCGCCATGAGATAATGGAGCACATCACTAATCTGCTGAATCTCCTCTTTGCCTCCGTAGCTCTGATGCAGCTGGATACTGCCGTTCTCCAACAACTTTGCCAAAAACTGCAATATAACAGCGTCCATCTGCCACTCCTCCGCCAGATTGCCCTTCTTATTATAAATTCGATTGTAAAATCGTTTTTGGTACAAGTCGTCCAGAGATTTCCGGTGTTCTCCATCCAACATCAGAAAAGGTTCTGCATCCGGGCTGATCTCCAACACCTGATCCTTCTGAAGACTGGAACTAACCTGATACAGAAAATCGCTGGAAAACTGAATCACCAGATCCTGGCACTCCGTAATGTTGTGATAACCGTGCATACAAAGTGGAGAAAACAAAAAGAAGCTACCAGGCTCCACCTTGTATCTCTGCCCATTGATAATCTGATAGCGCTCCCCAGAGACCAGGTAAGATATCTCATAATACGCGTGACAATGGGTGGGATATTGACGGTCCGCCTCCGTCTCGTAGCCAAAACAACTGATATGATGCTTGGCAGGTTCCTCATTATTTTGAAATTCTCTTTGATATAACATGGTGTGTCCTCCGCTGAGAGTATACGTCTTACTCAAATATAAAAATTTCTTCTATGGCTATTTCAAAAACTCGCGCAATATCAACCGCAAGAGATAATGTGGGATTATAATTTCCATTTTCAAGTCGGACTATAGTTTCTCTTCGTACATTTACAAGATCTGCTAATTCCTGTTGTGTCATTCCTTTTTCTACCCTTAAATTTTTTATATAAGTTGCCTTTAATCTACTCATTTTTATATGCCCTCATTTCATATTTTTCAATGAAAACAAAAAACAAATATCTCAGCATTTTCTCTAATCCAAGATAAATATACAAAATTCCAATCACCAAGTATGGATCTATTACAAATAACCACTTACAACTGAGACAACAGACATTAGCATCATAAGTAGAACCCCCAATATTCCTACTTTCTACAACATCATCTCCCTTGGCAAAATCAAAGTTGCCATTCCCGCCAGTGTTAATACAAAGGCCAGTGGCATTTCCGTTACAAATTCTCGCTTATATATACTAAGCATATAAACATCTCATTTCTTTTTGTGATATATATGTCACTTGTTACATATATATCTCATCTTATCTATAAATTGGGATTTTTACCCTCCCTACAAACTGGGATTTATAATCTTCTCTCATACTCTTCAATCAATAATGGCTGAATTAAAGGATATGCCCATTCAGTAGGAAGTTCATCAAGAAGAACCACTTTCTCCATCTCACTATGTAATTCTTCTTCAAACATTGTTATATCTGCAAAATATAGCATTCCAAATGTTTCTTCGCCAGAATCATTAACTCTGTTTTTTCCTGTAACAGAATAAACACAAACAGGACATATTACAAATTCAGTTGCTCCTGTTTCTTCATATAACTCTCGTCTTGCTGTTTCGTCAATGCTCTCATTTTCTTCTCTATGACCACCTGGAACCTCATAAGTATCTCGTTCTTTATGCTTACAAAATACCCACTTGCCATTAGATTTAGAAATAATAACTGCAAATTTCAATAATTCATCTGTGATACTATCATAAAATTTTACTTCCACTATTTTCACTTCAACAACTTCAAATTCGTTTAATTCTAAAAATCGGATTTTTTTGTTCCTTCACACATAAATATATCATAGAAGGAACCTGTCATCAATTCAAAAATCAACCTATTATCTTGATCTAAATTTCTCTCTTCTCAAATGCTCACACACCTCTTCAACATTTTTTGGCTTCTTATCAAGTTCCTGATATTTATAGGCTATATCTTTTAATCTAACAAAAGCACAGAATTCTTCTGGAAGCTCACCTTCACACCCATACATCATATGTTTTCTGTTATCGTAAGCTCTTTCAAGATTTTGCGCAGACATTTCAAACGGATTTCGCAGAACATCTCTTTTCCAAGAGTCCATATACGTTAAAGCTTCCTGATGCGCTTGCTTTAGCATATCCCTAGCCTTCTGCAATTCCTCTGCTGGAACTATTCCCAGCAACTCCTTCATTGCCATAAACTCGCTTCCGTTTCCAGCTTTTCTTTCATAAGTTTCAATGATACAATCCCCCTGAATATGTGCATCGTCAATAATATTTTGGGTATCCTTTTTGACTTGTATTTTTTCGATTTTTAATTCACTTATTTCCTCGGACAATTCCTTTTCCTCAAATAATAATTCCTTGATTTTTTCTTCAAGTCTTCGTATTTTTTCTTCCAACCCTTTGATTTTAGCAAGCAATTTGGCTATGGATCCTTCTTTTTCTTTTTTAGCTTCTACAACAGCCTGCTCCCTAGCTTCGCTAATTATATAATCACGTTCAGAAATAATCTCATTGGCATTATTCATTAACTGTTGAGCATACACTAATAAAGATTTCAGAAGTGTTAAGTGTAAGCTTATATAATTTTATTCAGCCTGCTGGAAAAGATTATATAGAAGCTGCTATAAATCTTATGGAATATTTATTTTGGAAAGATGATCAATTTTTAAATTTTGTCAGGCTTACTCCTATGATACCTTGTAATGATGGTACTGAAACTCCAACAGAAAAATACCATGTCAACTATGATACTGATAAAACATATATGAATCTGCGATTTGGCGGTCCGTTAGTCAATGAATGTTTAATGGAATGGCACGAAAAAATGCAAGAAGTGAAAGAAAAGAAACTTACTGACAAAGAATATCGTGAATGGAAATATACATGGCCTGAATCAAGCAAATATCGTAGCGAACTACTTAGAGAAGATTACTAATCTATAGTTTTTTTATAAAAAACGTATCATATACGTATCACAAAGGCAAAAAAGTCCCGCAATGCCTATAAATAAAGGCTTTGCGGGATTTATCATCTCACTCAAACTCGGCAAGCCGCCGCTTTATCTTAAACTATTTTGTTTAAGTTTCATTTGGAGATTGCCGATATTTTACTTCATTTGCATATTTTATTTTGGCTTACTGATTAACTGTTGCCAAATCGTTGCCACTATTCAATATATAATTGGGGCTCCTCCATTGACAACCCATTCTGCTGAATAAGAATTCTTGCCTCTTGCAATTCATTCTCCAAATTGTTAATTGTAATTCGAAAGGAAACCTCCTTACACATATTGGCAACTGTAGATTGGGAAACCTTCATCAAAGTCGCAATTGCAGCCTGAGTATATCCCATCTCCTTGTTTAATACATATGCTATCATTTTGTGTTTGTCTGACATTTTAGCCATAACCGTCCTCCTTTATTTGATTTTATCTAATAATATCAGATATTTTGTTTTTTGTCAATTGTCAATCATTCACATTTTTGAGAGTTGCAATACTCAAAAATGTCCTGAAGTATTTTTTCAAGACTCTGGTACTCTTGAT
>ERZ780198.3475-NODE-3475-length-10688-cov-3.124894_pt1 | contig 10688 bp, 8 predicted proteins | sample MGYA00510979_ERZ780198 | MGnify/ENA primary metagenome ERZ780198 (study PRJEB29588, sample SAMEA2158039) | human gut metagenome | biome: human gut; feature: human-associated habitat; material: faeces | place: Denmark | collected 2008/2010 ...
TTCGTTCGGCGGCTATTTCTTTGGTTGTTTTCCCCAGGGCTATCTCTTTTAGGATGCTCCGTTCGGCAGTAGTCAGTAAATCATCTTTGATGGTAGAATGAGTGGGGGAGGAGGAACCGTTGCCTGCGAGCAGCAGGTTACTGACGTGATTACAGATGAATCGCTCCTTGCGTGAGGCGCATTGTAGTGCGGTCAGTATCTCTTCTTTTGAATTATCCTTCAGCACTACGCCGAATGCCATGTTGCTGAACAATACCTGGCGCAGGAACGGTAGGCTCAATTCGTCGGAAAAGAGTAGCCAATCGGCTTCCTTGAAGCGTTCGTGAAGTACCATCAGCTCTTCGGCTCCCGAAAAATCAAAAAGGGTATAGTCCAGAATGACAATGGCGGTGGGATGCAGGCGTAGTTGCTGTATCAGTTCCGCCTTGTTGTCGGCTTCCAGCAGCAGGGAGGTGTCTTTCTGTCTGCCCAATAGGAACATCATGCCTGCTTTGGTGATATCTTGATTGTCTGCAATGATAAATTCTCTCATGACATTGGTATATAAAAAACTCCGCTACAAATGTACACTTTTTAGTGTGATTTGCGGCGGAGTGGGAATATATATATTTATATAAGGGTTTTACCAGGAACGTCCCTTGAATATGTTGGATTGTTCCAGCGGAACCAGGTTCCCGCTCAAAGTCATGGTGTTGGAGTTGAAGTTCGGGCTGATGGTTACGGTTGCGTTGTTCCCGCCATCGGTCAGCGTAAGGAATATCTGGGCGGAAATGCCGATACCCTGGATGCTGAAGTTACAATTCACGTTGCCCCGTTTGTCGGTAGTCATTTGGATGTCCGATACGGTTCCGTCTACTGTTACACCGCCAATGCCGTTAGGACCTGGGTATACGGTGTTGAAGGCTACCTGCACGGTGCCACGTCCTTGGTTGACCAATACGAAGTTGGTGTTGGAGTTTACAAATGCGGTCTGTCCGTTGCGGAACATCACTTGGTCTGCCTCCATTACGAACTGGTGAGCTTTCAAGGCCGCCATTGCGTCATCGTACGAAATGGCATCCTGTGCTTGTTCTTCAGCTTTCAGGCGTGCACGTTCTGCGTCTCTTTGGGCTTTACGGTCTGCGCGCTTTTCAGCTCTACTCTCTTGTGCATACATGGTCGTTGTTGCCATGCTTACCAATACTACTGCTGCTAATGCAATAAACTTTTTCATAATCGAATCTTTTTTTGTTTAGGTTTAAATAAATTGTTCGTTATAAGTTTATTGCAAGAACAATGCCTATCCAGGATTGTTCACCGGTTTTTTAATTATTTTATATCCGATAGCAGCAATAAAGATACTCATTACCGGACTGATAAGGTTGAAGAAGCAATAGGGAAGGTAGGTCAGTGTGGGTACACTCAAAATGGTGGCTTGCGTCATGCCGCAGGTGTTCCATGGGATAAGCGGGGAGGTGACGGTAACGGCATCTTCCGTGGTACGGCTAAGTAGCCGGCTTTCGTAGCCTTTCTTTGCGTAAACGTTGCTGAACATGTTTCCGGTGAGGATAATGCTGATGTACTGGTCTGCCGTGGCAAGGTTCAGGAACAATCCGGAACATACGGTGGATGCTACCATGCTGGCTGTATTCTTCATGAAGCGGACGAATAGGGAAGTGATGCTTCCTAGCATGCCGCTTGCCGTCATGGCTCCACCGAAGCACATGGCGCAGATGATGAGCCAGATGGTATTCATCATTCCTGCCATACCTCGTGTGGCAATCAGTTCTGTCAACATGTCACTGTCAGTTTGGAGACTGGTACTGCCATAGAATGTCATCATTATCCCTTTGAACATATTCCCACCTTCCGCTATCTCATTCAGTAGTCCCGGTTGGAAGATGAAGGCGAATATCCCTGCCAGCAGAGTGGAGAGAAAGAGTGTGATGACGGAAGGCACTCTCCGGGCAATCAGTATTCCCGTAATCACGGGAACAGCCAGTAACCAGGGAGTAATGTTGAATTTGGCGTCCAATGCTGCCGTAAATTCCGCGATCTGTTGTGTATTGTTCGTTTCGTGTGTGAGTCCCATTACTGTAAAGATGACAAGGGTGATGAGGAGAGAGGGGACGGTGGTGATCATCATATAGCGGATATGGCTGAATAACGGTGTTTCCGTTACGGATGAGGCAAGGACTGTGGTATCCGATAACGGTGAAATTTTGTCTCCGAAATAGGCTCCCGAAATGATGGCACCGGCTATCCATCCCTCTTCAAAACCTTGTGCCTTACCTATGCCCAAAAGGGCGATACCGATGGTGGCGATAGTGGTCCATGAACTTCCCGTCATTACTGATACCAATGCACAAATAATGCAGGTAGAAGCAAGGAAAAAATTCGGATGGATAATCTGCATACCATAATATATAAGGGTAGGTACCACCCCACTTATCATCCATGTGCCGCTCAAAGCACCGATAATCAATAGAATAATGATAGCTGTGGCAACACCTGAAATGTTGTTGGTGATGGCAAGTTCATAATCTTTCCAAGGGATGCGGTAGAAAGCCATGCCGATAAAGACACACATACCAGTGGTGGCAAGCAGGGAAATCTGGCTTCCTCCACTCAAGGCGTCACTTCCGAAAGTATGGATGGTGGCGAACAGCATTCCTACGAGAAAAGCGATGGGAAATAGAGAAACGAGTGGAGAGGGTATTTTCTTTGCTGAATTCATAGGGTTGTTTTTGACTATGCTTGGTTGACGAATCTATTATCAATCTGTCGTTTATAGTTTGATGCGACAAAGGTATAACAATTCTGTTCAATATCTTCCTTATCCTTTGCATGACAAATAAAAATTATCAAATCTTTGCGTTTGCTTGGAAAAATGATAGTATCCTTGTTATTTCTTGCTGTAAAGGGTGATAGACAACGATATTATTGTTAAAATAACGCCGGTGCCGACCACGCCACTCCATCCCCAAGTCTGCCAACTGCTTCCTGCAAGGAAGGTACCCAAAGAGCCGCCGATGAAGTAAGTGGTCATGAAAATCGTATTTACCCGATTGGAGGCAGACGGGTAGATGTCGAAAATACTGGTCTGGTTGCTGAGTTGGATGCATTGCATGCCTATGTCTATAAGAATGACACCGGTAATGATACCTGCATAGTTGTTTCCGCAGAAAAAGAGCGAGGCCCATGCAAGCAGAATCATTCCGCAACCGATAAAGTTGAAATTGCGTATGCCTACTTTTTTTACATATTTTCCTACAAAAGATGCGGTTAAGGCTCCGGCAATGCCGCAGAGCCCTAGTATGCCGATGACATCGCTGGATGCATGGAACGGGGCTTCTCCCATTTTGAATGCAAGGCAGGACCACATGGCAAGGAATGAGCCAAAGGCCAGTCCTGCACGTATCGAGTAGATTCGTAGAGAGGGGTATTCTCTTACTAATGAGAAAAGAGACTTCATCAGCCCGGAATATTTGCCTTGGAAAGTCGGTTGTATGTCCGGTAGTACCTTTAATACAACGATAGCGCATAGTAACATCATTCCAGCGGCGATGAAGTACATTTCACGCCAGCCAAGCACTTCACCCACAAATCCGCTGACAACACGTGATGCAAGTATTCCAGTCAGTAATCCTGAGATGACGACACCTACATTCCGTCCCTTGTTTTCGGGGCGTGAGAATTGCGAGGCAATCGGTACAAATATTTGGGGTATCATGGAGCAGATGCCGGTAATGAGTGATGCTGCCCAGATGATGTAGATGTTCGGTGCCATGGCAATGGCTAGAAGGGAAAATATGAGTAGGAAGAAATTCGTCAGGATGATATTCTTGCGTCGATAGAGGTCTCCTAATGGGACGATGAACAATAATCCCAGCGCATATCCGATTTGTGTAATCATGGCAATGAGGTTCGTTTTGAATTCAGAAACTTCCAATTCATGCCGCATGATATTAAGCAGGGGTTGATTGTAATACAAGTTGGCTACGGACACGCCAGCTACGATAGCAAGTGTCCAGAGTATATGTGCCGGTAATCCTCCGTTTTCTTTCAGTTCTAGTTTCATGCTGCAAAGATAATGTCTTTCTGTTTCATGCGCAAGATATGTGAGTATGATAAGAATATGTGTGAAGTGGTATCATCTTTTTAGCCTTTCCGTTTGTTATACTATTATTTTGTTTGAGAATAATTGATTGGAGCTATCTTGGATAAGCGGAATGTTGTATTGATATTTAAAGATACGTTGGGCATGGGAAATGAATGGTTTAGAGAGTTGCTGGGTATGAAATACAGGTGGACGAAATGCAGGCTCTTCTAGCAAACGAGGGTTGGTAAGGTGAATTCGATGACTCAAGGAACCTACCGTTCCCCCATTAGACCGCCTCCTGATGACATACTTGGGATTATCCTGCTATTGACTGAAAACTCGGGTATATATTAGTATGAATCATTATTACTTAAACTTATAATAGTATGAAACATTTATCGATAATAATAATAGTAGTGTCATTATGCGTTTTCCTGCTATCCATCGGCGTATATCATAAGGTTCCCTGGTCTGTTCTGCCAATAGTGGCTAGTGGAATCTGTATATTATGTTGGCTTTTGTTCCATTTACTCTGTATCAGTGAAGAAAGAGATTTACTGAAAGAGGGAAATCAGTATTTCATTGATACCTTTCAAAACATACGTAATCCCATTTCTTTGATTAAGACACCGTTAGGGGCAGTTTACGAAGGAGACTGTCCGGAAGACATAAAGAAGGAACTGGCTGTTGCACTTCATCATATAGGCGGGCTGGAGCAGCACTTGATAGCGTTGATGGAGTTGAAACGACTATTTGGCAATTCTGGTAGCCTGGTAGTTGCAGAACATGAAATCGGCGCATTTATGAGGAAGAAAGTGTCTTTTTTACAGTCTCATGTGGCCGGGTTACAGATGAAGCTGGATTTGGTTCCGGATTTTGACTATGCAAGCGCTTGGTTTGATCCGGGAAAGATATCTCCGGTTATCGACCGGTTTGTATTGAGTGCCATCGAGTGTTCTCTGCCGGAAACGCATCTCTCGATGCAGGTTTCGTTGAAGGGAGATTACTGGGCAATCAGGATTAAGGATACAGGCAACAAGCGATTTCTGAAATGTTGCAGATGGTACTCGTCGCGGCTTCCTATTCTGCGACCTCTGCATGGCAAGCAGTATGGCATGGGCGGTGTGTTTTTTGACAAGTTGATGAATATATGTGACGGGAAAATACTGACTTTGGAAAAGGAGGCTCTGCTTCGATTTCCCATAAGATGTTCGTGTGCGGTTTCGGGGGGGTATACATCCTTAAATATTCCGGACACTTTTCAGGTGAATGAGTCGGAAATGGCTTTCTATGGTTTCTCGAAGAAAAAAAATATGGATAGACCTTTAGTGATACTTGCGGATAATGACAAGGGATTCAGGGATTATCTTGAGAAACGTTTATCGGAATGTTTTGTAGTGAGGAGCTTTGATGACGGTCAGGAAGCATTGGAGGTAATATGTGAAGAGTATCCGGATTTGGTGATTTGTGATATCATGTTGAAAGGTATGAGCGGTGAGGAACTTTCTTCTAAACTTAAGACGTCGTGGGATACCTCCTTTATTCCGGTGATATTGATGGGGTCGCACATTGATGTGAAACGGCGGGAAAAGCGTTGTTCTTCTCAGGCTGATCTCTTTGTATGTAAGCCCTTTAATCTGGAGGACCTTAAAGTGGAAATATCCATATTGATAAATAATAGCCGTTTTCTTCGGAAGACATTTCTTCAGAAAGTTTTTGGAGAAGATTTTTTAACGAAACCTATGGAGCGGGCTCAGCAGGATGTCAATCTGGCATTTTTGAATGAAGTGAAGCTTTACATTATGGAGAATATGGATAAAGAGGATTTGACAGTAGATGATATTGCCTCCAGGATGTGCATGAGCCGGACAACCTTTTATAATAAGTGGAAGTTGTTGACGGGAGAAGCACCCAAATATTTGATTTCGAGAATCAGGATGGAGAAGGCACGGGAACTTTTGGAAAGCGGAAAATTTTCTGTGACCGTGGTTGCCGAAATGGTGGGTATGCGAAATCTGAAAAACTTCAGAGGTAGGTATAAGGAGTATTTTGGAAAAACACCGAAGGAGTTTATGAAAAAAGTATGATATTTACCTGAAAAAAACTTTTATGGAAAGGCTGTCACATATTAGATAATGGACAGCCTTTGTTTTGAAATAGGAGATAGGAGAACTAAACATCCTAAGCTAGCTATAAAGAAAAATCTCTCATCGTTTTCGCTTTGGGGATAACTGGGTATATATGATTAGATTTATTTGCCGATGCAAAAATGTTCGAAAATATTCCCAAGTACCATATCGTTCGTAACTTCCCCCGCAATATCGCTTAGATGGAAAATACATTCGCGGATATCTTGTGAAACAAAATCTCCGGATAGATTTTCTGCTATCCCTTGTTGGACCCGGTGGATGGCTTCCAAGGCATGGGTCAAAGCCTCGTAGTGGCGTATATTCGTGACAATGACATCGTTTTGGGTAACCGTGGGCAGGTTAGCGGCAGAGATTAGCATTTGCTGAAGCTTGTCGAGGTTGGTACGCCCTTTGGCAGAGATGGAGATGCATTGCACATTAGTAGCGGCCAGGGTGAAACTGGGGGTGAGGATGGTTGAGGCATCCTGCACCAGATCGGCCTTGTTGAATACGAGAATGAGCCGTTTCCCTTCGCAACGGGGAAGTATCTGGGTAGTTAGTTGTGGTATCCGTGAGACGGCATTCGTGGCATCAACTATCCAGAGCACGATTTCCGCCTGCTCCAATTTCTGGAAGGTTCGCTCAATTCCTAGGTTCTCGATGGTGTCGTTCGTTTTGCGTATACCTGCCGTATCAATAAATCGGAAAGTTATCCCACCAAGATTGACTGTGTCTTCTATCACATCGCGGGTTGTCCCGTGTATGTCGCTTACAATGGCTCGTTCCTCGTTTAGTAGTGCATTCAACAGGGTGGATTTACCAGCGTTCGTTTCGCCGATGATGGCTACGGGCACGCCGTTCTTGATGGCATTGCCTACACTGAAGGATTGTACTAAACGGGAAATTACCTGCTCTATGCCGTCTGCTAGGAGACATAGCTCGGAGCGGTCTGCAAATTCCAGTTCTTCGTGGTCGCTGAAGTCCAGCTCCAGTTCTATGAGTGATGTGAAGTGCAGCAATTGGTCGCGTAGTGAGGCCAGCTCTTTACTGAACCCACCGCGCATTTGGCTCATGGCGAGGCGGTGAGTGGCGGCAGAGGTGGAGGCGATGAGGTCGGCCACGGCTTCGGCCTGGCTTAGGTCCATTTTGCCGCCCAAGAAGGCCCGTTGCGTGTACTCACCGGGAGCGGCCAGGCGGCAACCATTACCGATGAGCAGTTGCAACACCTTCTGAAGAATATAGCTCGAACCGTGGCACATGATTTCCGTGCTATCCTCGCCCGTGTACGAGTGGGGGGCACGGAATAAGCTTACAAGTACTTCGTCTATGATGTTTTCTTCTTCATGGATATGACCGAAGGTAAGTGTGTATGGCTTGGCATCCTTCAGCTTCTTCCCCTTCCGGGCAGGGGTAAATATGCGGGATGTTATCTCTATGGCATCCGGTCCGGAGACACGGATGCATCCTATGGCTCCCCCTTGGGCGGTGGCTATGGCACAAATGGTATCTTGGTTCATTTTATCCGGCTTATTTTTATTCAGCAAAGATAATGGTTTCTTTACAAAAAAGAGAGATGGTGATTCAACTTATGGGCTTTTATCGTAACTTTGTGCAAATCGATAATGGATAGATGCTTATAAAGCCTAATCCGCCTCTGTGCCCATTGTGGGTATAGCAGGACATTGCTACACTATACAGACCAGCAACGGGCACGTCAGGCAGGATGTGATGAAGTCATTACTAAACCTTACTCCTAGGATTGGCTGAAGGAAAGGGAGGAGCATTTCTTGAAGGATACTTAGATACGGTCGAGTACTGTTTTGATAAGAGTATCTATTGTATTTTTGTATCCCGTGTTCGCTTCTTTTATCAGGCGGTTGGCAATGACCATGCATACCGTCATGGCCTTGTGTCCCATCAGACGGCTCAAGCCTGCCAAGGCAGAACTTTCCATCTCGAAGTTGGTGATATGGTAGCCGTTGTATTCAAATTTTTCAATCTTCTCGTTCTGATGTGGGTCGGCAAGCGGCACGCGTAACTCGCGTCCTTGAGGTCCGAAGAAGCCCCCGGCGGCAATCGTTACGCCACGTACCATGTCGTTTTGTGCGATGCGGTCTATCAGTTCAGTGCTTGCATCAATGACGTAGGGGGCAGGGGCACACATGTTGCCGGACCATCCCATATGGTTTAGGAAGGCACGCTCCATGGGCAGGTCGCACACGGAGTTGCGTCCGGCATAGAAGTTGAGCAGCCCATCGAAACCAATGGACTTTTCAGAACATACGAATGTGCCTACCGGAGTGTAGGGTTGCAAGCCGCCGCAGGTGCCGATACGTACCAGCTCAAGGCTACGCAGACGGGGCTTTTCTTCGCGCGTCTCGAAATCGATGTTTGCCAGGGCATCCAGTTCGTTCATCACGATATCGATGTTGTCACATCCGATACCGGTGGAAACCACCGTAATACGTTTCCCCTGGTAAGTACCGGTGATAGTCTTGAACTCGCGGCTTTCCACTTCACATTCCTTGTTCTCGAAATGGGAGGCAACCAGTGCCACCCGTCCGGGGTCGCCTACCAAGATGACTTTGTCTGCCAGCCATTCGGGCTTTACGTGAAGATGAAATACAGAACCATCTTCATTGATGATCAGTTCGGAAGAGGCGAAATATTTCTTCATATGCTTGAGGCTTTAATCTTTTGTTTATAAATAGAAACGCCGGGAACCGATTCTTGTTCACCGGTTCCGGCGTTTCGTCAGTTACTTTTCGGGTTATTTACTCAACGGCTGGTTGGTATTGCCCGTCGTCGGTTTGGCAATGTTTTCGCGCATGGAAGTGTCGGCTTCTATATTCTTCATCCGGTAATAGTCCATGATACCCAGATTGCCGTTGCGGAATGCTTCGGCCATGGCCTTGGGTACTTCCGCTTCTGCCTCGATAACTTTGGCACGGGCTTCCTGGGCCTTTGCCTTCATTTCCTGCTCTGTGGCTACGGCCATGGCGCGGCGTTCCTCTGCCTTGGCTTGAGCAATGTTCTTGTCGGCATTGGCTTGGTCTATCTGCAGGGCGGCACCGATATTCTTACCTATGTCAATATCAGCAATGTCAATGGACAGAATTTCGAATGCTGTTCCGGCATCCAACCCCTTGCGCAATACCAGTTTGGAGATAGAATCCGGATTCTCCAATACAGACTTATGATTCTCTGACGAACCGATGGAAGACACAATACCCTCGCCTACACGGGCCAGAATCGTGTCTTCTCCGGCACCGCCCACCAATTGGCGGATATTGGCGCGCACCGTTACACGGGCCTTGGCAATCAGCTGGATACCGTCTTTGGCAACAGCTGTCACGGGAGGGGTGTCAATTACTTTGGGGTTAACGGACATCTGTACGGCTTCGAATACGTCACGGCCGGCAAGGTCGATGGCGGTTGCCATCTGGAACGGCAGCTCGATATTGGCTTTAGAGGCGGATACCAGTGCGTGTACCACCCGCTCTACGTGACCTCCGGCAAGGTAGTGCGCTTCCAGTTCGTCGCGCGTGATGCTTTGCAATCCTGCTTTATGAGCTTCAATCATGCCGGGCACAATGATATAAGGAGGAACATTACGGATACGCATCAGGAAAAGTTGTACCAGCGAGATGTTTACTCCCGATACTTTGGCGGACAGCCACAAGAAGAACGGTACATAATGGAAGAAAAGTACCAGGAAGATAATGCCTCCTATAATGAGGAAGGCGGTTAAATACATTGTGCTTGGATCCATGAGATTAAATATTAATTGTTAGTTATAAATAATAGGTTGATTTCAGAAATTTCACTGCTTGAGCCGTTCCACTAAGAGGACTCCGTCGGCAATACGGTCTACGATAATCGGAGTCTTTTCGTCCAGAAAACCGTCCATCGACTTTACTTCCACAATGTTTCCATTGATTTCCGCATAATAAAATGGTTTGATGCCAAAAAAGTCTCTGGCTGCAAATAATGTTTTCTCTTTGCTGTCCCAGATGGCAAATCCAAACATTCCGCGAAGCTTTTTCAGCATTTTCTCGTGGTATTCTTCATATGCATGGATCAGGCATTCTGTATCAGAATGGTTTGCAAACACATGTCCTTTTGCCTGGAGTTCTTTCGTAAGTTCCTGATAATTATAAATTTCACCGTTAAATACGATGACAACTTCGCCCGTCTCATTGAACATCGGCTGACTGCCGTAGTCCAGATCGATAATGCTCAGTCTTCGAAATCCCAGTGCAACATCCTCATCTATATAGTTTCCGCCGCCGTCCGGACCTCTGTGATAAATACTTTTCATCATATTTTCGATTACCGGCTTCTGTTTGTCGTATTTTCCTGCTATTCCACAAATTCCACACATAATCTACACCTACTTTCATGCACTTCAATTTTTCTATGATATGATGCCAGGGTCAAAAGGTCTAAATCCACATGAGCTTGCTCATAAGTGGATG
>ERZ780198.3478-NODE-3478-length-10684-cov-6.186847_pt1 | contig 10684 bp, 8 predicted proteins | sample MGYA00510979_ERZ780198 | MGnify/ENA primary metagenome ERZ780198 (study PRJEB29588, sample SAMEA2158039) | human gut metagenome | biome: human gut; feature: human-associated habitat; material: faeces | place: Denmark | collected 2008/2010 ...
CCGTGAGCGTTTCGATGGTGCGGATGTTGCGGCCTTCGCGGCCGATGATGCGGCCCTTCATCTCGTCATTGGGCAGGGGCACCACACTGACGGTGATCTCGGCAACATGGTCGGCAGCGCAGCGCTGGATGGCAGAGGCGACGATCTCGCGGGCGCGGGAATCGGCCTCGTCCTTGGCGCGCTGCTCCAGCTCCTTGATCTTGAGCGCGGTCTCGTGCGTCACTTCGCTCTCGACCTGCTCGATCAGGTACTTCTTGGCGTCTTCGGCAGTAAAACCGGAAATGCGCTCGAGCATTTCGGTCTGGCTGCGCTTGATGATCTTGATTTCTTCGTTTTCCTTGTCCAGGGCGGCGTGCTTCTGGTTGAGGGCCTCCTCGCGCTTTTCCAGCGCGTCGGTCTTGCGGTCGAGGTTCTCCTCCTTCTGCTGGAGCCGGCGCTCCTGCTTCTGCTGCTCGGCGCGGCGTTCCTTGACTTCCTTCTCGTATTCGTTTCTGGAGCGCAGGATATCTTCCTTTGCCTCCAACATGACTTCGCGTTTCTTGTTTTCAGCGCTCTTGATCGCTTCGTTGACAATACGAAGAGCCTCTTCATCGGCGTTGGAGATCTTCTCCTCGGCGCGCTTAGCGGCTCTCTTGCGAATCCAAATACCAAGAAGAATGCCAATGACGAGCGTCCCCACCGCGATAAGCGCAGCGTAAAGATAGCTGATCATGCGATTCCTCCTGTGTGCTTTTTTTGATCGATGCGATTGATCTATCGTTGGGTTTTTGAATCATAAACGGGAGATTCCCCTTCTCTCCCCTCCATAAATCCAAAAAACATTGTAAACTTTTTATGACCAGCTGTCAAGGAAAAGTCGCGTTCGGAAAATATCGGAAACGGGCGAATGTCACACCGCGATGTAGGCCTGCGCCGCGTAGCCGAGCTGGTCGTCGTAGCCCACGGAGTACCAGCCCTGGAAGCTACCGTAGACCTGCACGCTTTCGCCGTTCGGGATGCTGCCGACTATTTCCCCGTCGATGCCCGGGTAGCTTCGCAGGCGCAGCGCCGATCCCTCCGTCGTGACGACGCCGGTGCGCACGAGCTGCGGGTAAATGAACGGCAGGCCGAAATACTCCGTCAGTCCCCGCGCGATGGCCTGCGCCGCGGCGTCGAGGTTATTTTCGATCCAGCGCGCATCGTCGTAATTGTCGTGATAGCCGAGCTCGATGAGATTCGCAGGGTATCTGGGCCGCCGCACCTCGCCGAGCGTTGTGGTCGCCTGCGTCGTCACCTTTGCAGGCAGCGGGTAGACCATGCGCAGCTGCGCGGCGAAGAGCTCGGCAGCACGCTTTCCGTCGCTGCTCGTGGGATAGTAAAAGACGATGATGCCGCGGTTCTTCCCCGCCTGCCCCTCCCCCGAGGCGTTGGAGTGCAGGGCAAGGTAAAAGTCAAAGCCGCCGAGGCTGTTCGCCTGCGCGATGGACGAGGCCGCGGTCATCTCCGGCGTGTTGCGCACAAAGGAGATGGTGTTTGCGTAAAGGTACGGCTCGAGCGTGTCGGCCAGCAGATTCATCCAGTATTCCTCGCTGCCGCTGCCGTCGGCATACGGGTTCCAATCCTGTGTGGAGGGGCTCAAATAAATTCTGGGCATGTGCAAAACCTCCCGTCGTTTCCAGCTTATGCTTGAAAAGCGGCGCACATGCAAAAAAAGAGACCGCCGAAGCGGTCTCTTTTTTGATTGATAGGATGCTTTGCGTTACACGGACGCAGCCGCCTTGTCCTTCTTGTTCTCGATACGCTGGAGAACGAGGACGACGACCAGTACCGCAAGACCCGCAAGGTCAGTGACCGTGCCGGGGATGACCATCAGCAGGCCGCCGATGACCAGTGCGACGCGGCTGATCGCCTTCATGTCGCGGATCAGGTAGCCCATCAGGCCGGAGGCGATAGACGCCATACCGAGGGTCGCGGAGATGACGATGGAGGCAACGCTCAGGAAGTTGACGTCGCTGCCAACGAAGATCAGGGCGTTATTGTAAGCAAAGATGTAGGGGATGATGAACGCCGCGATTGCGAGACGGGTCGCGTTCCAGGCGGTCTTCATCGGGGGAGCCTTGGCGATGGCGGAACCGGCGTAGGCAGCCAGCGCAACGGGCGGGGTGATGTCTGCGACGATACCGAAGTAGAAGCAGAACATGTGGGCAGCCATCAGGTTGAGACCCATGCCGGAGGCAAGGATCGGCGCGCAGGTGGTGGCCATGATGATGTAGTTCGCGGTGGTGGGAACGCCCATGCCGAGCACGATGCAGCAGAGCATCGTCAGCACGAGAGCGATGATCAGGTGACCGTTGGACAGACCGACGATCGCGCCGATGAGCACCTGGCCGAGGCCGGTCATGGTGACGACGCCGGCGATGATACCAGCCATACCGCAGGCGATACCGACGCTCAGGCAGTTCTTGCCGCCGTTTTCAAATGCGTCGATGATGGTGGGCAGGCTCTTGACGTTGGGCTTGCTGATAGCGTAGTTGATAACCAGCAGCGCGAAGGCGATGGCAAGGCAGAGCGTGCTGCCGTTCTCGCCCATGAAGGTGCCCGGCTCGAAGCTGCGGCTCATGAGGGTCATGAACAGAAGCGGGATCAGGGGGATGGCCATGACGAGCTTCTTCTTGCCCTCTTCACGGCTGATCATGGCGACGACCACGCAGTAAAGGGTCGCGTACACGGCGGCGGTGGCCATCGTGAAGCCGATCATGATCATGTAGACCAGAACGACCAGCGGGAGGATGAGGTAGATCTGCGGGAGCAGGATCTTCCACTTGGGGAGCTCTTCGCGGGGCAGGCCCTTGAGGCCGAGCTTCTTGGCCTTGAAGTGCACGCCGAGGAAGATGCCGAGGAAGTACAGGAATGCGGGCAGGATTGCACGCACGATGATATCAGCATAGGGAACGCCGACCATTTCCGCCATCAGGAACGCCGCAGCGCCCATGATCGGGGGCATGATCTGACCGCCGGTGGAAGATGCAGCCTCGACCGCGCCGGCAAACTCCGGGGGATAACCGGTCTTCTTCATCATCGGGATGGTGACGGAACCGGTGGTAACGGTGTTACCGACGGAGGAACCGGAGACCATGCCGCAGAGGGCAGAGGAAACGACCGCGACCTTTGCAGGACCGCCGGATGCCCAGCCGACCAGCGCGTTCGCGCAGTCGATGAAGAAGTTTGCAACACCCGTGGCCTCCAAGAAGGCGCCGAAGATGACGAACAGCGCGATGTAGGTCGAGCAGACGCCGATCGGGGTGCCGAGGATACCGGTCGTGGTGTAGAAGAGGTTATACATAACGGTCTTTAAGTCCTTGCCCGCGCCTAAGAAGGCGTAGAGCACGAACACCGCCGCTACGCAGATGATCGGCATACCGACCACGCGGCGGCAGCACTCGACGAGGATCAAAGTGCCGATGATTGCAAATACGATCAGAAGGGGGATGGAAATGCTGCCGATCTGCACGACAAAGGCCTTCTGGATTCGCGTACCGGCAGACACGATTTTTTCAAGATTTAAGGGGTAGAAGAAGAAGCAGAACGCGCCGACTGCCGCCATGACGATATCGTACCAGGGCATGTAGTTGACCTTCTGAGAACCCTTCTTGATGGGGTAGTAGATAAACACGAGAATGATGACCAGGCCGAGGAAGAGTGGACGGCGCGCACGCTCGTCCATCTTGATCCACATGTTCATCACGATCAGGAAAATGCCGAACAGTGCCGTAAGGACACGCAGGATCTTTCTGGGAGTGCCTTCCCAGACGCGCGTGTTCGACTCACGGTCGTACTTTTTCATGATCGCATCGACGTCTTCCATGGTGCCGACGTCGTTGTCGACTGCAACATTGTTGAGCTTTTCGTTTTCAGCCATGATGCAATTTCCTCCTAATTCTATTTGAGAGCGTCCGTGCGCTCAGACGAGCCAGAATTCGTAATTAAAACGCACAGGCGCGTTTTTTCCACACAAATCACGCAGACTGACATCCTCGCCGTTTACATTGAGTACATGGTCAGAGACCGTACCGACAATGTAGCCGACGTTTGTCCTGTCCTGATGGATGTTTCGGATGACCATTGCCCAGCCCTTGTAATCGGGGCGGTCCACATAGACCTTGTCAAGCGTTTCGCCGGGGTTGAGCTCCGTCTGCACGCCTGCGCCAAAGGAGCAATAGGTCGTCTCCTCCACATAGATCGTTTTGTTTTCGATCTCGTAGGTATCGGTCAGGGGATATTTGTTCACGGAATGGATAAAGGTCACGGAAAAGCGGTCTCCCTCGCTCATTTTGTACCGGGCGTAGACCTCGCCGGTGTCGCGGTTGCGCAGGGTCAGATAGTAGCCGGAGCGAGGAAGAAGCACGGCGGCCGCTGCAATAATCGTTATTATTGCAGCGGCCGCAATTATGTATTTCCGCAGATGAGAATTCACGTCAATACACGGTAGCGATCCTGCTTACAGGACGCCAACTTCCTTGTAGTACTTCTCAGCACCGGGATGCATGGTGACGGTAGCGCCAGCGGAGGCAGCCTCGGGATCGAGGAAGCCGAACTTGGCGTGGCCTTCGGTCAGAGCGTCCTTGTTGTCGAACATGGCCTTGACGAACTCATAAACGACATCCTCGCTCAGCTCTTCGGAGGCAACGAGAGTAGCCTGGATAGCGACGCAGGTGACGTCGGCATCCTGACCGGTGTAGGTGCCGGCAGCCAGGTCGTCACGGATCAGGAACGGATAGGCCTCCTGGATGGCGGCGAGCTCATCGTCGCTCAGGGAGACGAGGTTGAGGGTGTTGGTGGTGGCATAGTCGACGATAGCGGTCGTGGGAGCACCGGCGACAGTGAAGGCGGCGTCGATCTTGCCGTCCTTGAGCTGGTCAACGCCATCCTGGAAGGAGCCGTTCACCGCATTGACGTCGTCCTTGGTCAGGCCCGCAGCGCCGAGCACCTGCCAGGCGTTGATCTCGGTACCGGAACCAACGTCACCGACGCAGATGGTCTTGCCCTTGAGGTCGGACACGGTGTTGATGCCGGGCTTGGCAAGGATCTGAACGGTCTCGTTGTAGATACCGGCGACCCAAAGAGCGTTGGTCTCGGGAGCGCCGTCGAAGGAGTTGGTGCCCTCGTGTGCGTAGTTGATAACGTCGGACTGCAGAATGGCCATCTGAGCCTCGCCGTCGGTGATCATGTTGACGTTCGCAACGGAAGCGCCGGTGGACTCAACATTGAGGGTGGAAAGGGTCAGCTTGGAGTCGAGGACGGTCTTGAGAACGCCGCCGACAGCATAGTAGGTACCGGAGGTACCGCCGGTCGCCAGAGTGATCGCAACGGGGGAGCTGGACTCGCCGTCGTTGTTCTGGCTGTCGTCCGTCTTCTCATCGCCGCAGGCGACCAGAGCGAAGACCATCGCGAGAGAGAGGATCAGAGCTAAAAACTTTTTCATACGCAATCTCCTTTTTGATTCTTCCGGCATTCACCGCTTCACCGGCACATGCTCCGCCGCGTGGGGGCGCTTCGGAGCACCTACGTTGGAGAAGCGTTGAATTCCGAAATTTACTTGCCTCTTTCAGGCAGTCTCATTATAGCCGAATGACAGGTCTATTGCAAGACGTTTTTACTTTTTTGGATATTTCGCCAAATTATCGTTGAATTCCGTCATCATTCGACCGATTATTTCGTTAAACATTTGTCAGGTTTTCATTTTTTTCTTTAGGTATAAAAAATCAGGGCGGCAAAGCGCCGCCCTGATTTCATGAAAGGCTCAAATGCTAATTATGCAAAATCGGTATGCTATTATTTCTTTTCCTTGTTGTCCACGACCTGCTTGAGCAGCGCGGAGAACTCGTCCATGCTCATCGCGCCGAGGTCGCCGTCCGCGCGGTGGCGCGGGGAAACGGTGCCGTTCTCCATGTCGCGGTCGCCGACGACCACCATGTAGGGGATCTTCTCCATCTGCGCGTCGCGGATCTTGCGGCCGATCTTCTCGTTGCGGTAGTCGACCTCGACGCGGAAGCCCATGTCTTCGAGCTTCTTGGCCTGCTCGGCGCAGTAGTCGGCGGCACGATCGGTGACGGGCAGGAAGCGCACCTGCTCGGGCGCCATCCACGTCGGCAGCGCGCCGGCATACTCCTCGATGAGGTAGGCGAGCGTGCGCTCATAGCAGCCAAGAGACGTGCGGTGGATGATGTACGGCAGCTTCTTCTCGCCATTTTCGTCGATGTAGTACATGCCGAAGCGCTCGGCGAGCAGCATGTCGATCTGGATGGTGACGAGGGTGTCCTCCTTGCCGTAGACGTTCTTATACTGGATGTCGAGCTTCGGGCCGTAGAATGCGGCCTCGTCGATGCCGACGGTGTAGTCGACGTCGAGATCCTTGAGGATGCGCTCCATCACGCTCTGGGCGTGATCCCACTGCTCCTTCGTGCCCTCGTACTTGTTGTTCGGGTTCGCGGGATCCCACTGGGAGAAGCGGAACGTGCACTTTTCAAGAAGACCGACAGTGCCGAGGCAGTACTTGGCAAGGTCGAGGCAGCCCTTGAACTCCTCTTCGAGCTGGTCGGGACGCAGGACGAGGTGGCCTTCGGAGATCGTGAACTGACGCACGCGGATGAGGCCGTGCATCTCGCCGGAATCCTCGTTGCGGAACAGCGTCGAGGTCTCGCCCAGGCGCATCGGCAGGTCGCGGTAGGAGCGCTGGCGGTTCAGGTAGACCTGATACTGGAACGGGCAGGTCATCGGGCGCAGGGCGAAGCACTCCTTCGTCTCGTCATACGGGTCGCCGAGGATGAACATGCCGTCGAGATAGTGATCCCAGTGGCCGGAGATCTTGTAAAGCTCACGCTTGGCCATGAGCGGCGTCTTGGTCAGCAGGTATCCGTGCGCCTGCTCGACATCCTCGACCCAGCGCTGCAGCAGCTGAATGACGCGCGCACCCTTCGGCAGCAGAATGGGAAGGCCCTGGCCGATGCAGTCGACCGTCGTGAAGTATTCCAGCTCGCGGCCCAGCTTGTTATGGTCGCGCTTGAGGGCTTCTGCCTGCTCGGCCAGATACTGGTCAAGCTCTTCCTTCTTCGGGAATGCGACGGCGTAGATTCTCTGCAGCATCTTGCGCTTGGAGTCGCCGCGCCAGTATGCGCCGCAGCACTGCGTGAGCTTAATGGCGTTGCCCTTGATGCGGCCGGTGGAGTCCAGATGCGGGCCGGCGCAGAGGTCGGTGAACTCGCCCTGGGTGTAGAAGGAGATGTGCGCGTCGGCGGGCAGGTCGTTGATGAGCTCGACCTTGTACGGCTCATCGCGCTCCTCCATGAACTTCAGCGCTTCCTCACGCGGGAGTTCAAAGCGTTCGAGACGCAGCTTTTCCTTGCAGATCTTGCGCATCTCGGCCTCGAGCTTCTCGAGCACCTCAGGCGTGAACGGCTCGGGGCTGTCAAAATCGTAATAGAAACCGTCCTCGATGGCCGGGCCGATGGCCAGCTTCACCTCGGGGTACAGGCGCTTCATGGCCTGGGCGAGAATGTGGCTGGTGGTGTGACGGTAGGTATCCTTGTAGGTCTTGTTTTCAAAGGTGTACTGATCGTCCATAATGTCTCCTCCTAAACTAAAAACACCCCTGCGCCTTGCGGCACAGGGGTGCTGAAATCACACGGTTCCACCCTGAGTTTCCCTCAGTTGGCGCTGTAACGCGCGCCGCACGGGTCGCCTTACTGGAATGTTCGGGCGATCGGCTCGGGGAAGGTCTGCGCCGGAGGGGTGCCGCAGGCGGCTCACAGCCTATGGCCGCCATTCTCTGTCCGTCCTCACTCGGGTGCAAGTCCCGTCACTGCCTTTGGAACGGTATCATCGTAACACCGACTGTTATCCCCTGTCAAGCACAATTTCATACGAAATCCAGGCGGAAATGCCGCCGTTTGTGCATGAAACGGTGCACGGGCCGCTTGCCAAATACAGGCGCTTCATGCTATACTGAATTTGGAAGTTCAGCCAATGACGGAAAGGAGCGTATCACAATGACCATCGGTGACAAATGCCCCTACTGCGGCAGGGAATTGCTCTCCGGCTATCTGCAGAGCGCGCGGCAGATCATCTGGAGTCAGGAGGAAAAGTCCATATCCTTTCGCGCGGACGAGGAAGGCGATCTTGTGGTGAGCCACGGGATCTGGGAAGGCAGTTTCGCCGACTGCCGGTACTGCGCGGACTGCGGCATTTTCCTGCTGGAGCGCCCCGTGCAGCCGCCGAAATTCGGCGAGCGCCTGCGCGGAACATTCGGCCGCCTGCGCGGCGGCGACACGACGGAATAAGAAATAAGAAAAGACCGCACGCGGCGTTTTGCCGCGTGCGGTTCATCGTTTTCCAGGAAGATCAGACGTTGAAGCGGAAGAGCGTCACGTCGCCGTCGTGCATGACATAGTCCTTGCCCTCGGAGCGGACGAGGCCCTTCTCCTTGGCAGCGGCCATGCTGCCGCAGGCTTTCAGGTCGTCGAACGCGACGATCTCGGCGCGGATGAAGCCGCGCTCAAAGTCCGAGTGGATCTTACCGGCGGCCTGCGGCGCTTTCGTGCCCTTTTTGATCGTCCACGCGCGGCACTCATCCTTGCCGTAGGTCAGGAAGGAGATCAGCCCCAGCAGATCATACGAGCACTGGATCAGGCGGTCAAGACCGGACTTCTCAATGCCAAGATCGGCCAGAAACATTGCCCGCTCCTCCGGATCATCCAGCTCGGCGATATCCTGCTCGAGCTTGGCGCAGATGGGCAGCACCTGTGCGCCCTCCTGCTCTGCCAGCTCGCGGACGCCCTGAAAATACGCATTGTTCGCAGCGTCGGCAAAGCCTGCCTCGTCCATGTTGGCGGCATAGATGATGGGCTTCAGGCTCAGCAGATCCGCCGTCTCAACGATGGCGCGCTCCTCATCGTCACACACAAAGGTGCGCGCGGACTTGCCGGCATCCAGATGCGCGGCGAGCGCCTTGAACACCTCGGCCTCGCGCAGGAACTTCTTGTCGCCCTTGGCGGCCTTGGTCGCCTTCTCGATGCGGCGGTTGACCATCTCCAGATCGGCCATGATGAGCTCCAGATCGATAGTGCCGATGTCGCCCAGCGGATCGACCGGTTCGTTCTGGCTGGCATCGGCCACCACGTGCATGATGTTCTCATCGTCGAAGCAGCGCACCACGTGGACGATGGCATCGGTGCGGCGGATGTTTTCGAGAAACTTATTGCCCAGACCCGCGCCCTTGCTGGCGCCCTTGACCAGACCTGCAATGTCGACAAACTCGATCACTGCGGGGGTCTTCTTGTCCGGCTTATACATCTCCGCCAGCTTATCCAGCCGCGCATCCGGCACGGCCACAACGCCCACATTGGGCTCGATGGTGCAAAACGGATAGTTCGCGCTCTCAGCCCCGGCGTTGGTGATGGCGTTGAACAAAGTGGACTTGCCGACGTTCGGCAAGCCGACGATACCTAATTTCATAAAGGAAATCCTCCTTTTTATTTTCAACAAGGTATTGTATCATCCAACGGCACAAAGTGCAAGCACGATTCTCCGGTGAAACGCCGACCCGTGCAAAACCCCAGATCACAGGCGCCGCATAGTAGCGCCGCACCGCGGGCACGTGCACGTGTCCCCCAGCACGCGAATACGCGTCGCGTAGCCGCACGAACCGCACTTGAACATATCGCTGACGTAAAATTTTGCGCCGAATACGTATTTTCTCAACATGATCTACTCTCTCTTCACGAAATAAAAATCGTTCCGCATCGTTCGCACTGATACCTCCAGTGTCCGCCGTCGATCGAACAGAGCGGATGCGCCACAAAGCCGCATTTTGGGCATGTCTTTTTCTCCATAAAAACATCCTCCCAATAAAAAATTACCGATGATTCCTGTAGATCTCGCAGCGTTGATAGGCATCTTCGCTGTCGGAATTGCAGGTGAAGCGAACCTGCGAGCTGTCCGGTGCAAACTCCCGCTTACATAATCTGCAAACATATTTATCATTCGCCGATGAGAACACGCCGCTCGACCTGTAATCCAGATAATAGCATCGTGACACTGTAAGCGCCCCCCTTCTTCCGAATATTTCAAATTTTGTTTAATTATACTCAATCTTTGAGTAATTGTCAATGCTCAAAGATTGAGTGTGATACTTTTTTGAAACACCATTTCGGAGCGTGACATGAATTATCGGGATATCATCCGCGGCGTTCGCGAGGGCAGAGATGATACGCAGGCAAGGATCGGAGAAGGATTAAACAAATCGCAGCAGGGCTATAGCCATATTGAATCCGGAAGAGCCGAGTTCAAAATTGACGGTCTGATCAAGCTGTGCAAGTTCTATGACCTTTTGGCCGACTATCTGATCGGTTTGACCAGCACGCCAAGGAGCTGCAAATGAAGGCACACATCCGCCGGCGCGGCCGGTGGATGTGTGCCTTTTCTATTTTCGTATACACTCGGTTTTGCCGCAGCCGTCTGTCGGCTGCGTCGATAGGCTTCCGTGCCCGGCCATTTCAAGCCGTCACTTCACCGGGTGATAGTTTTCCGGGTCGAGGTACTGTGCCGTCATGTGCACGTACCAGTCCTTCGTCTCGCGCCAGTCGGTGCGGTCCTTGTCGGTCAGCTCGCGCAGCGGCTTTGCGGGCACACCCGCGACGAGCGTCTCCGG
>ERZ780198.3480-NODE-3480-length-10681-cov-3.222661_pt1 | contig 10681 bp, 8 predicted proteins | sample MGYA00510979_ERZ780198 | MGnify/ENA primary metagenome ERZ780198 (study PRJEB29588, sample SAMEA2158039) | human gut metagenome | biome: human gut; feature: human-associated habitat; material: faeces | place: Denmark | collected 2008/2010 ...
GATTCCGCCAGCTGCTGCACAGCGTGGCCAATATCGCCCAGGCGATTGCCGTCCACTGCCTTCCGCGCGCCCTCAAAGAAGCAGCGCTCGGTCACCTCAATCAGCTGCGCGCACTCGGGCGAAATCTGCCCCATGCCCTTGGTGAAGGCGCTGTCGGCCTGCCAGCCGTCCAGCACCAGGCCGCAGTCCACGCTGACGATGCTGCCTTCCTTCATTTCGATGTGCTTGCTGGGGATGCCATGCACTACCTCGTCATCAATGCTTACGCACAGCGTGGCAGGGTAGCCCTCATAGCCCAGGAAGGACGGGGTGGCGTGCGCATGGGTAATCAGCTCGTGCGCGTAGCGGTCCAGATCCAGGGTGGTCATTCTCTCACGAACCACTCTCTCCAGTCTGGAAAGACCGATACGGTACTGGTTCTGCAGCAGTTCTCCGACTGCACGGATACGACGGTTGCCCAGGTGGTCGATATCGTCATCATGGCCGATGCCGTACTCCAGATGCATGTTATAGTTAATAGAAGCAAAAATATCTTCTTTTGTGATATGCTTCGGAATCAGCTCATGGATATTTTTGTGGATCGCATCCTTAATATCTTCTTCGCTGGCGTTTTCTTCCAGTATTTTTTGCAGTACCGGATAATATACTAATTCTGTAACACCTGCAGATTCCGGATCAAAGTCAACCCATTCGCCAAGGTCTACCATCATATTGGAGAGAACCTTTACGTTACGCTGCTCTGTCTGGATCCATACAAACGGAACGCCTGCATTCTGGATCTTGTTTGCAAGTGCTTTATCTACTTCTGTACCAGCCTCAGCCAGGATCTCACCGGTAGACTCGTCTACAACATCCTCAGCCAGAACCTGTCCGCAGATGCGGTTGCGAAGCAGCAGTTTTTTGTTGAACTTATAACGTCCGACTTTTGCAAGGTCATATCTTCTCGGATCGAAGAACATGCTTGTGATCAGGCTCTCTGCACTGTCAACTGCCAGCGGTTCGCCCGGACGGATCTTTTTGTACAGCTCGAGCAGACCTTCCTGATAGCTCTCGGAAGTATCTTTTGTCAGGCTGGCAAGGATTTTCGGTTCTTCACCGAACAGATCGATGATCTCCGCATTGGTTCCGTAGCCAAGTGCACGGATCAGAACGGTGATCGGCACCTTTCTGGTTCTGTCTACACGAACATAGAAAATGTCATTGGAGTCTGTCTCGTATTCCAGCCATGCACCACGGTTCGGAATAACGGTAGAAGAATACAGTTTTTTACCCAGTTTATCATGTGCGATTGCATAATAGATGCCAGGAGAACGTACCAGCTGGCTGACGATTACTCGCTCTGCACCATTGATCACGAAGGTACCGGTTGCTGTCATCAATGGCAGATCTCCCATAAAGATCTCATGCTCATTGATTTCATCGTTCTCTTTATTATGAAGTCTTACTTTTACTTTCAAAGGTGCAGCATATGTTGCGTCACGTTCTTTACATTCTTCGATTGAATATTTTACGTCATCTTCGCACAGCGTGAAATCCACAAATTCCAGGCTCAGCTTGCCGCTGTAGTCTGTAATTGGCGAGATATCATCAAAAACCTCTTTGAGTCCAGATTCCAGGAACCATTTATAAGAGTCCACCTGTATTTCGATCAGGTTAGGCATCTCAAGAACCTCTTTCTGTCTGGAATAACTCATACGGAAGCTTTTGCCGCTTTTAATTGGACGTATTCTGTTTTTCTCCATTGACATTTCACCCCTGTTCTTTCTATCTAAAAAATTCAAGTCACTTTTGGCACTTTTGGGCATAGTTATACCAAAAAGCATGCACTTTCACAATAGTGCACTTTCCATACTACCACGTCTGTTTGTCAATGTCAAGTATCTTTTTTATTGACGCAAAAACCGGCCAGGATTACTCCTGACCGGTGCAAGTTCTGTTTTACAAAAAAGCAGTTACAATTATTTAAGAGTAACTTTTGCTCCTTCTGCTTCCAGTTTTGTTTTGATGTCTTCAGCTTCTGCTTTAGATGCAGCTTCTTTCAGAACCTTAGGAGCTCCGTCAACTACTGCTTTCGCTTCTTTCAGTCCCAGACCAGTTACTTCACGAACAACTTTGATAACTTTAACTTTGTTAGCACCAACTTCTGTCAGTTCTACGTCAAACTCATCTTTTTCTCCAGCGCCTGCTGCTGCTACAACAACACCTGCTGCTGCGGATACACCAAATTCTTCTTCACATGCTTTTACTAAATCATTTAACTCTAATACAGATAACTCTTTGATAGCTTCGATAAATTCAGCTGTTGTCAATTTTGCCATTTTATTTTCCTCCATTATTTTTATTTTTTCAGGCGGCATTTTCTATGCGGCCTCTGTGATGATTCTTATTCTTATGCTTCTTCCTGTTTCTCTGCAATCTGGCTGATAACGCGTGCAAAGTTTGCGATCGGAGACTGGATGCTTCCAAGCAGTTTGCCCAGCAGTTCTTCTCTTGAAGGGATGCTTGACAGTGCTGTGATACCTGCCTCATCGTAGTAAGCGTCTTCTACAACACCTGCAACGAGTTTCAGTGCTTTCACATCTTTTGCATATTTAGCCAGGATTCTTGCAGGAGCAGTTGCATCATCTTTGCTGATAGCGATTGCGTTCGGTCCTTCCAGATGTTTGCAAAGTTCTTCACAAGGTGTGCCTTTGAATGCAAACTTCATCATTGTGTTTTTGTACACTTTGTAAGAAACACCGGCTTCTCTCAGCTCTTTACGCATTGCAGTATCCTGCTCTACGGTGATTCCGCTGTAAGTAACCAGTACGATGGAAGCCGCATCTTTGATCGCCTCACTGATCTCTGCCACGATCGGCTGTTTCTGTTCTACTTTTGCCATTAACTTTTACCTCCTTATAGATTCTGCCCGGTGTGCCATAAAAGCCCACCACTGAATATTCTGGGAGGAATTCATAACAATGAAAAACCTCTCTGTCAAACTAACAGAGAGGTTCTGTAATCATTCTTTTAAGAATTCTTCACTTCTCGGCAGGCGTTTTAACCTTATGCCTAACGGCACCTGCTGTCTCTGGCAGTTTTCTGTAAAACTATAGCACATCTGCCACTGTTATGTCAAGGAGTTTTTACATTTTTCTGATTAAGAATTTTTGTATTTTTTTCTGACCACTTTTGACCAGTTGCTCTGCATTTTCTTACCGCCCGCTTTTTTATAAGTCCGGATCTTGTAATAGTAAGTTTTTCCTTTGCGTGCCTTCTTGTCAAGATAACTCTGGGTCTTTCCCTTTTTCACAACATGGATCTTTTTATATCCGCTCTTTTTCTTTGTGGATCGATAAATATAATATCCATTTGCACCGGATACTTTTTTCCAGGTGATCCGGATCCCTTTTTTCGTTGCTTTTGCTTTTACATTTCTGACAGCTTTCGGTCTGGTCACAGTCGGTTTTGCCGGTGCTGCCGGCGTTTGAGTTTCCGTCTGTTTTTTATTATCCGACGGTTTGTTTACTGTTTCACTTTCCGATTCTTTTTCTGATTCTTTTTCCGATTCCGTTGTTGTCTCTTTCTGCGTTTCACTCTCTGTTTCGCTTTCTTTCTGTGCATCTGCCGGGATTTTGAATGCAGTAACAGAATGCGGAGCCAGGCTGTATTTTGCTGTTTTCTCTGTTACGGAAATCTTTGTTTTCTGTACATCTACTTTATTTGGATTTGCCTGTGTGTTTTCATCCAGCACATCATCCGATGTCAGATACCATATCTGAAGATCTTTTCCTGTCAGGTCTTTTCCGTCTATGATCAGATTTACATCTGTTCTTTCATCTCTGCTGTTATTCACAACCGTAAGATAAACATTCCCCTGTTCATCTTTTGAGGAAATTGCTTTTACAAGCGGAACATTGTACCCCTTATAGGTATAACAGGTCACATTTCCTTCAATTTTCTGGCCAATCTGCGTTGTTCCTGTCATATTATTGAAAATGGAAAACATTTTTGCAGAAGGGGTCGACACAAAATCGGTCGTTCCATCGTTTTGTTTGATTGCCTGGATCACACACTGAGAGCCCGATCCAAGGTTATCTGCTCCATATGGATAATCAACCAGACAATGTTTGTTGATATAAGGTGTTCCAAAGCCAATGTAATCAATCATTTCATTTGCAATGTAAACAGCATGTCCGATTCCACGGACAAACTGGGTATTATGGTTATATACGCCAAACTCAGACAGAACCGGCACTTTCCCCATTCCAGGTGCATACTGATTCATCGCATCCACCAGTGCTTTTACACGAGGCATATTGTACTGCAATGACCGTCCGAGCACTTTTTCATAGAACTCCGGATCATTGTCTGCAATGACTCCACCGCTTGTATCACTGTACGGATGGATAACAACACCATCGTAATAATTATTATAGCCTTTCTGTGCCATTTTCTGCACAAAAGAAACCTGATTGCCGCTTCCGCAGTATACCTGGATCTCCATCCCCAGTTCATCGGCAATCTTGTTCATCGCCTGATAATACGACACAAATCCATCACGGTCACTCTGGTAAGATGCGGTGATTGCCTTTCCTGACTGTGGAATATTTCCATTTATTCCATCACCAAATGTAATTTTACCTGTTTTGCTGTCTACAGTGCAGACATTCTGTGCCCCCTTGCCTTCCAGGGAATCCACGATCTGCCACTGTGTTCCGCCTACATAGACAGCCACAGAATTTTCTACTGCCGGTGTATAACGTACATAGCGAACCTGATTTGCTGTTCCATCACTGTTTGTGGCCTGATCTCTCCAGTCCTCTTCCTTAACCGTCCTGGTATTCTGACCGAAAGTCATTCTGCCGCCGTCAATATAAGCATCCATCCAGTCAGTGTTTCCTCTGCCGTCCATCCAGTAGGTCTGTCTGTAATAACCAATTTCATTTCCGATTTCAAAACGTGTTACACCATAAGGTTTCGGATGCCCATTGGCTGCACGCACTTCTGCCCAGTCTACGCCACCGTTTGGGTTCGTCACATCACCGTCTGCCGGTGCATTTAAGTATTCGATCAAATCTGCCGCATCTGCTGCACTTCCCTGACCCATGCCATAAACCCAGACCGCCTCTGCTTTGATATCATCGTAAATCCAGCTCATTGCCTCATCCAGCCCGAAATTCGGTGTGATCGGATCAGATGTTTCCGGAAGTCCATGTACTGTTTTCTTTCGCTGCTCTGCAGGTCCGATGCTGCGTTTCCAGTCAAACAGATTGGATACCGTTCCACCTGGATAACGTACAGAACCAAAATGTGCTTCTTTTACATATTCATTAAATTTAGCTTCCACTTTCTTTTCTGATGCGTTCCATGAGCTGTAAGCATTATTATGATAACGATGATTGATGCCAAACATTGCTTTTGAGATTTCACGCACTTCTTTGGAAGTATCCACCGTAATGTCTATGTTCGTGACAGCATTTTCAGAATAAACCTTGTAAATACTCTGGATCTGTGCCGGTGTCATCACTTTTTTATAATAACGCACTTCATCCATATATCCTTTGAAACCCGTTTTTTCAGTAGCATTCTTATGATTTCCGATCAGGAGATCCGTGAGTGCATCTACATAACTACCGTCCAACGTGTTTTCGTTTACCAGTTTTCCATTGATATAAAACTGTGCTTTTTTCGCCGTATGGCTGCTTGTAAATGCCACATGCACCCATTTGCCTCCGGCTACCGGGCTCTTGCTCAGCACATCGCTGGCTGTCACATAAGTCCCAAGTTTCATATTAGAATCCAGATAGAGAATGCTCCGTCCCGCCCCTGTCTGCTGGAACAGATATTTTTTGTCCGTGCTGCCGCCAAACATATCGTCATCGCATTTGATCCATGCCATCAGCGTGACATCATCCCAAGCTGCATTGACTGCATCTGGCAGTTTCAGCGAAGATGCAGATGTTCCATCAAAATATGCCGCACTTCCCGAAATACCTTCACTCTCTTTTCTGGTAACTCCGCTGCCCTGCACTTCCACTTTCTGGGCAGACTGTGATGCACTGTTCGTGGTCAGGGCATCCTCAAAATTCAGATAAACAGACAGACCTTCTCTCAGGTCATCCGCTTCTTCCGCCGCAAACACTTCGCTATAATTATAACCACCCGTGCCCGGCACTGCTGCCGCAGCAACACATAACGCCGTCAGAATGCATGCTGTTCGTTTCGCCATACTGCTCCATGTTTTTTTCTTTTTCATAGAAACCTCCTATTTTTAATTTCAAGAATCTCCCCGTCTTCCTGCTGCAAGCTGCACGCCATACATCGCATGGTCTGTTTTCCCATACGCTTCCGCAGTCTGACAGAGGCTGTATGCAGATTTACTAAATCAAATCTGCTTTTTTGTAAAATCAGACGAAAAATCCCTCTCATTCTTTCGCATCTGTTTACATATGATATCATATTACCATAAAGAATCAGAAAAAAACAGGTGTATTTTAGTTATTTTATATAATGATGTCAAAAAAAGACCGCCATACCGATTTCTCGATACAGCGGCCTCTGCTCGCCTTACAAACTTGAATTAAACCAGTTTTACCGGATTCAGTTTTACGCCCGGTCCCATAGTAGGAGCGATTGTAACACTTCTCAGGTACTGACCTTTCAGTGTGCTTGGTTTTGCTTTATTAATTGCATCAATAAGCGTCTGGAAGTTTTCGCGCAGTGCATCCTCTTCAAAGGAAGCTTTTCCAAGTGGCACATGGATAATGTTATTCTTGTCCAATCTGTACTCAATCTTACCAGCTTTGATATCAGCGATAGCTTTTGTTACGTCCATAGTAACGGTACCAGCCTTCGGGTTTGGCATCAGTCCTTTAGGACCAAGTACACGACCCAGACGACCTACAACACCCATCATGTCCGGAGTTGCTACTACTACGTCGAAATCCAGCCATCCTTCATTCTGGATCTTCGGGATCAGTTCTTCTCCGCCTACGAAATCAGCACCAGCTGCCTGAGCTTCGTCTGCTTTTGCGTTTTTAGCGAATACCAGAACACGAACTGTTTTACCAGTTCCATGAGGCAGAACTACTGCACCACGGATCTGCTGATCTGCGTGACGTCCGTCACATCCTGTTTTGATATGAGCTTCGATTGTTTCGTCAAATTTTGCAACAGCAACTTTCTTTACTAAAGAAATTGCTTCTGGAATATCATAGAGAGTTGCACGATCAACTGCTTTCGCAGCCTCTACGTATTTCTTTCCTCGTTTCATATTAAATAACCTCCTGGTGGTGTTTGCGGGAATATCCCTCCCACGTTTTTTCGTTTTCGTTTACGGAACTGCAAGCTTATTGTGAAGCCTGTATGAAATGAATTAGTCTTCTACAGTGATACCCATAGAACGAGCTGTACCAGCGATCATGCTCATAGCTGCTTCTACAGATGCTGCGTTCAGATCCGGCATTTTCATTTCAGCGATCTCTCTTACTTTATCTTTAGAGATTGTAGCAACTTTGGTCTTGTTCGGAACACCGGAACCAGATTTGATGTTGCATGCTTTTTTCAGCAGTACTGCTGCCGGCGGAGTCTTTGTTACGAAGCTGAAGCTTCTGTCTGCGTATACTGTGATAACAACAGGGATGATCAGATCACCTTTATCTGCTGTTCTTGCGTTGAACTCCTTTGTAAACTGAACGATGTTAACACCATGCTGACCAAGTGCCGGACCAACTGGTGGAGCCGGTGTTGCCTTTCCAGCAGGAATCTGTAATTTAATATAACCTGTTACTTTTTTTGCCATCTTAGGCACCTCCTATGTGGTATTGTCGGGGGTTTCCCTCCCACTTGCTTCGGTTTCCGATTGTTCCGAAGCGGTTCTCTGTTACTTACAACATTGCGGCATCGGCCACAGCCGGTGACGCATACCAAAAATATTACATTTTTTTGATTTCTGTGAAACCGATCTCTACCGGAGTCTCACGTCCGAACAGTTCGACATTGATTGTCACGATCTGTTTACTTGGATTAATGGACTGAATAACGCCTACGGTATCTTTCCATACACCTGCGGTGATGGTAACCGTATCGCCTTCTTCGAAATCAATCTCAAGTTCTGCAGGTTTGATTCCGAGCGGTGCCATTTCCTCCTCTGTAAGCGGAACTGGCTTGGATCCAGGTCCAACAAAGCCGGTAACACCTCTGGTATTTCTTACGACATACCAGGTATCATCATTCATGATCATGTTCAGCAGAACATAGCCCGGAAACAGCTTTTTCAGAACCTGCTTCTTGGCACCGTTCTTCACTTCCACAACTTCCTGCATCGGAACTCGAACCTCAAGGATCTGATCCTCCAGGTGACGGTTTTCAATTGTTTTTTCAATGTTGGCCTTTACCTTGTTCTCATACCCTGAATAAGTATGAACTACATACCAGTTTGCATCTGACATATTATCACCCTGTCCTTATTTTACTAAGAAATCAACACCGTACTGTACGATCATATCAATGATGGTGATCAGAACGCCCAGTACTACCGAAACGCTAAGGACTGCTGCCGTCTGCTTGCCGATGGATTTCTGATCCGGCCAGATAATTTTGCGGAACTCAGCTTTCAGACCGTCGAACCAGCTTTTTTTAGGAGCTTTTTCTTTCTTTTCCTTTTCGCTCATATAATCACTTATCCTTTCGCACCCGGCTTATTTGGTTTCCTTGTGATTCGTGTGTTTCTTGCAGAATCTGCAATACTTCTTGGTTTCCATTCTCTCAGGATGAGTTTTCTTATCCTTTGTCATGTTGTAATTACGCTGTTTGCATTCTGTACATGCCAATGTAATTCTTGTGCGCAAAACTTCCACCTCGCTCTCTTTGTTTTTTGCTCACAGCCTTTATGGGCTGATGAATTTTAGGCATAAAAAAAAGACCTACTTCCATTCGCCAGACCAGTCTATCATGACATTGAAAAGAAGTCAAGTCTTTCTTGTGTTTCTGACACTTTTTTCTTGTGTTTCTGACACTTTTTTTGCCAAATACCTGACATACGGCAAGTATCAGAAAAGAACGGGAAATACTTCCGCATTCCCACAGCCTGACTTCCATTTTTCAAGCACAGCCTGATAAACTTCTGCCTCTGCCGCATGCATCCGGCAGAGATATTCCGGACATCCTTTTTCTTCTCCACATTCGGCAGCGATCATCGCAATGCAGGGATGACAGATTTTTTTGTTTGCACAATGTATACACGCCGGAGAACAGCATACTTTTTCTGTCTGTGCAACCAGTTCTTTCCAGGCTTCTGCAAAAGAACGCTCTTTTAAAGATGTTTTTGCCGAAGCGTACATGCCGCAGTTGACCAGATTGCCCTGCCAGTCCACCCAGAAAGAACAGTGTCCGGCCCGGCAGTGCATGGTCATCACATTTTCATCCGTCATCTTTTTGTCTTCACATCTTTTTTCTTCGTCAGCATTTTCACGAAACCGTTCCTCGCCTTTTTGGAATCTGTCAAACCGCTCAGCCTGCCGCCAAAACCAATCCCCTTCTCCGGTCAGAAAATCGGTCTTTACTCTGGCAAGTGCGGCCTCTTCCGGGGAGAGGCGTTCATTTTGTCCGACCATTGCTGCGTTTCGGCGGATCGGCGGAAACATATAGGTTGCCGCTTGGATCGGTATCTGACACTCTTTTGCATAAGAAATCATACTCTCCAGATCCTGTACATTCTGCGGTGTAATGCTGGCGTTCAATTTGATCGGTACCCCATACTGTTTCAGCCATCGGACGGCATTTTTCACTTTCAGAAAGGATTCGCCGTTTCCGCAGAGCTTCTGATAAGTCTCTTCACTCGCCCCGTAAAGTGTGATGTTGATCCTGGTCGGTGTGTGCCTGCCAAGCCACCTGGCCATGTTCTGATCGATCCGGGATGCATTGGAATTGATGCTGACCTGCATTCCAAGATCCTGCATTCCGGCAAAGACTTCCTGAAAATCTTCGTACAGAAACGGCTCCCCGCCCGTCAGAAGCGGAAACAGCAAACCACATTTTGCGGCATCTTCTGCAATCTCAAGCCACCTCTTTCCATCCATCAGTCCGCCTGCTTTCTCCACTTCTGCCCTGCTTTTACGGACATAACACATTTTGCAGGCAAAATTACAGATCGGGAGCAGTTCAAATGCCCCAGTCAGTGGGATTCTCTCCGCTCCCGCTTTTGCCCATAAACGCCTGCTGATCGTTCCCTGCATATTTTCTCTTCTCCTTCCTGTTTAAGCATACATTATGTATTTCTTGTGACACTCTTCCGTATACCTTACTTCTGTACTCGCTTCACATTTTGCATGTCTGAATAAATTTCATTTTATCTTTTCCTACAGATATCGTCCATCTTCAGGATTTTTTCCAGGCACGCAACTGCCTGCTCATCCATCGTTGCAGTCAGCTGGTAGACTGGCATTTCTTTCAGCAACAAAAACAGATTCTCTGCCGCCTGGTTTCTGGCATTTTCACTCCACCAGTCGATTACAAGCTGCGGCATCAGCTGTGCCATCGCTTTCCCTGCCCGCAGTCTTTCGATGCTGCTCTTTCCATTCTGCGACTGTTTTACCAGAACGATGCATCCCGCCACATGCACTTCCCCGCTTCGCACCGGCTGTGATCCATCCATCGGATAGCCGTAGCTGTGCCAGTTTCCGTCCTGTTTTCGCAGAAG
>ERZ780198.3483-NODE-3483-length-10676-cov-2.848602_pt1 | contig 10676 bp, 9 predicted proteins | sample MGYA00510979_ERZ780198 | MGnify/ENA primary metagenome ERZ780198 (study PRJEB29588, sample SAMEA2158039) | human gut metagenome | biome: human gut; feature: human-associated habitat; material: faeces | place: Denmark | collected 2008/2010 ...
TCTGTGCTGTCTTTTTGTCATGTTGGTGATACAACATGGAAGAAAAATCTTAGAAATAAGAAAATACTTTACAGCAATCATCTATAAATTGTTGTACTTCTTTTTCATTCAATTGCTCTTTGTCACGTTCTCTGGCATTTACAAAAAAGCGAATATAGATCAAAAAGGTCAAGGTTCCCGCTATAAAATCCGGGATTGCACCATCTTCCTGCATCCACCTCTTTACAGCCGGAAGATATAAGTCTTCTATCGACTCCAGATACCACTCTTTCAGACCGGCATATGCAAAAAGCTCATAAAAGTCTTCTGCTGCCGTTTCATATATCATATGCCAGGCCGGCATATAGTAAAATTGCTTTGCTTCATGCAGCAGAGAAAGTACAAAGATATTTTTGCCATCTTCTGCTCCGCCCTTATACATGGTAAATCCATTTAAAAACTGTGCACGTATAAAATAGCCATCCAGTAAAAGCTGTACATTGGAAACACCTTCTGCCACAGACAATATGCCCTGCTTTGCCTCGGCCGGTTGGCAATCATTTCTGCTTTGCTCTCCTGTTGGCAACTGTAAGAACGGCGCTACACTGACCAGATTTATTTCAGAATTTACAAGAAAACACTGTTTAACCGAAAAAAGAGTATCCTCTTTCTCATAAAGGCAGTCACTTTGTATGATCGCAACATATTCTGCCTTACAATAAGGATACCCCTTCTCATAACATGCGGCCGTAAAACCATCCGGGCATGCTAAATAAGTCACATTTACATATTCTTTTAACTTTTGTATATATTCTGTTTCCCGAGTGGAAACAACATCCACAACTATCAGCTGCACATCCTGCTCAAAATCAATGTTGCTTTGCTTTTTCAAATTTGCAATCAGCTTTTGGATTGATTCTTCACTTACCATTCTAATCAAAAAACAGAATTTATACATATTAAGCCTCTCTATCCGGTATTTATACCTCTTCCATTGTTTTTAACATTTTCTCTTCCAGTTTTTCTTTTCTTGTTTTCTTCTTTGCCGGTTCCGTTTCTTCCATAAATGCCGTATATGCATCAAGTACTTCTTCGGTCGGTCCATCCTGAATAATTTTACCGTCATGCAGCCAGATGACACGTGTACACAACTTACGCACGGTTTCAACACTGTGTGATACGACCATAACTGTTCTATCATTATCCTGGATCAGTTCACGCATTTTCTTAAAACTTTTCTTCTTGAAACGGATATCACCTACACTCAGCACCTCATCGATCAGCATGATCTCTGTTTCAAGTATTGCAGTAATTGAGAATGCAAGTTTGGAATACATACCGCTTGAATACGTGCTGACGGGTGAATTGATAAACTTGCCGAGTTCGGAAAATTTCACAATTTCGTTATACCGGTCTTTGATCTGCTGCTGGGTAAATCCCATCAAAAGTCCTGACAGAAAAATATTTTCTTTTCCTGTCAGTTCCTGCTGAAATCCAACACCGATGGACAAAAGCGAAACGCTGTGTTCCCCGATATCGATTGTTCCTTCATCCGGTGAAAAGATACCGGCTATAGAGCGCAGCAAAGTAGATTTACCGCTGCCGTTTTTACCGATCAGACCAACAATTTCACCTTTTTGGATATCGAAACTGACGCCTTTTACAGCCTCAAATTTTTCAACCCTTGATTTTCTCAAAGAAAACAGACTTTTCTTAATACTCTCTGCCTGTACCGTCTGATAACATATATGAACATCTTTTACTTCTATTGTATTATTTGTTTCCATTATACCACCTTCACATAGGAATTCTCGTATTTATTGATCAGCCGGACACCAATGATCGATAATAAAATACTGATCACCAACCATATGCCTATCACACCATACATAGGATGTGACTCGTATAAAATACAATTTCTGGCGCCATGGATGATATTTGCAACCGGATTAAAATCAAGCAATATCGTTGCATATGGCTGTGGTACGCGCTTTGCAATGCTGTAAAAAATGCCTGACATATAGAATGCCAGTTTGAGTACAACCTGTACAACATTTGCAAGATCTTTTACAAACACGCCAAAATTAAGCAGGATACAACTACAGCCGAACGTGAAAATAGAAAGTACCAGAAACAAAGGTACAATCTCAATCAGACGCCATGTGATCGGCACATGATACATAGGTACCATGACAACTACCAGTGAAAATGCCACAAGCATCTTAAAAAGGTTCACAAGCATCGTAGTCAGAACAAGAATGTATTTGGGCAGATATACCTTTGAAATCATTCCCTTACAGGATTTCACCGCCTTTACACTCTTTGTTACTGTCTTGCTGAAATAATTCCACAGATTCAGTCCAATAAATACAAATAACGGAAAATAAGGTTCTGACTTTCCATATACAACAAGTGCTACGAATGTATATACCAGCATGAAAAAGAACGGATCCAGTATCCACCAGAGCCAGTTTAGGCGCGAGCCTGCCACTTCACTCTTTAAAATAGCCTTTGCGGAATACATCATATAGCTCTTATATTTTTTTATATTTTTGATAAATTTTTTCATAATATGCCTTCAGTGTTCCTTTGTCATTTTATTGATAGTACTCATCATCCTCTACATCATTTTCAGATGGTAAAAACTGTGACAGCCATTCATTTACAATTTTATAATCTACCGTAACGGCTGTTGCAAAATCAGAATTGATCTTCTCATCAATTGCCTGGATATCATCCTGTGGCAGTACATTAATGTGATAGCGGTCAAATTCTTCCGCTCTGTGGTCTACGCTCAGATTGATCGCACGCTTCTTATTCTGCATTGCAAATACGCCGCCATGCAATCTGGTACCCACATAATCCACATCGTTTTCCAAAAGGAATTTTCGATATTCATTAAGTTCCGGATCAATATACTTGATCTTATCGCAATTTTCATAAGAACGCAGTGTCTTATAGCCGCCGTATGTCTGGCTCCAAAAATACACTTCTTTATAATTTTTCAGCAGACAGTCTATGATCTTCTGATCATTTTCTCTGTTAATACCGCCTGTTGAGGAAAGCGTAAATACAACTTTATCCGCTTTCTTTGTCGGGATATCCTTGCAATGCTCCGGTGTCAGTTTCCAAAGTGTCGGACACGAAGTATTGATTGCTTTCAATCCAAGCATATTCAAATATTCAACTGTCTTATCGTCTCTTGTACTGTGCACATATTTATGAGACAGCACTCTCTTCCATAACATTTTAGAATACGGATCGAAATGATCGGAACATTTTACCCCATCGTATCCTACACCCATTAAAATAGATTTTCTCATTGGTTTGTAGTTCATAATGTTAACATTCAAAAGCGGATTAGGGCGAAGCATATTGGTCCAGAACAGATTTGTTCCGCAAATAAACTTCAGATTTGCATTTTTTGCAAGATTTGCCTTGCTGGATGTAAACTGATGTCCAAACGGAAAACTTACCAGATGAGTCGGGAAATTATATACAAAATTTCCTTTTAATACCGGTTCAAGTTCCCGGCGTACAGACTCCATAATGATCTCGTCACCTTTATTCTGTGTTGCAATCGATGTGTCAAATAAAATAATTCTCTTCACTGTATCCTCCTAAAATCAATCTCTTTTTCTTTTCTTATTCTATCCCTGCTTCAAAAGAGGCTATCGTCCTCTTCATTCCGTCCCGCAGTCCGACATGTGGTGTCCATCCGGCAGCGAGTGCTTTGTCCGACTGTAAAAAGCCCAGCTTATAACTCAGATAGCCGGCTGATTTTCCCTCTTTCGGAATATGCATGATCAGCTTGATCCCTCTATCCCCAAACAGCTCACAAAGCAGCTGTGCCAGTTCTTTCACCGTAACAGTCTCCCGCGAATCTGATATATTATATACTGAATCCTCAAAATCAAGCAATACATGAAAAAGACCGGCGATCACGTCACTGATATACGTAAGTGCCAGTGTACCGCTTCCATCACTGTTCATAACAATGTCCTCTGATTTTAAGACATTTCCCAGGAAATCTCCGACAACTCGTCCATCCCCCACGATCATGCCCGGTCCGTACGCATGCGCGATCCTCGCGATACGGCAGTCTATGCCATACTGGCTTTTATAGCACATACACAAATTCTCTGCCATACGTTTGCTTTCCGGATAACAGGATCTGACACTAACCGGATCTACCGCACCATAATCCTCCTCTGTCACAAAATCAAGATTTCCTTTTCCGTAAATTTCTCTTGTTGACAGAAGAAGAAATTTCTTTGTTCCATGTTCTTTTGCATAAGAAAGCAGATTATGGCAGCCAAGTACATTTCCCATTGCAGTTCCCACCGGGTCGTCCACAAATTGTTTCGGGCTTGTCTGGCTGGCCGCATGGATCATAATATCAATGGTTCCTTCCATGGTCAACGGTCTGGTCACATCCTGATAGATCATATGAAAATCATCACGATCCAGTGCAGCTCCCCATTTTGCCTGTGTCTTCTTCTCATTACGCGCCAGTCCGTAAATCCGGATCTTATAATCTTGTGTATCATTCAGATAAAGCAATGTCCGTACCAGATAACTTGCTATCAGTCCATTAACACCTGATATAAGCACACTTTTTCCGCGTAGTTTCTCCCAATCCGACTTTTCCGCCAGTATAGATTTTATATCTTCTTTTACAACAGGGTTTAATTCTATCATTTTCTTCTCCCTTACCTTTATAATCCGAAAATATCCTGATTTTCCTTTAGGTCGACCAGTGCTTTAAAAAGGAAGAAGTCTTCCGGTGTTGTTATTTTGATGTTTGTCGTCTCGCATGGGACAATATGCAGATGTTTCCCCAGTTCTGTCATCAGGGAGCAGGTATCGATCGTAATCGTATAAGGCATTGTTTCACCCTTTTCATGGGCTTCCAGTACATCTTTAAAATAAAAACTCTGTGGGGCTTTTGCCACATACATTGTATTACGAATAATCGTGCTGCGTATTTCTTTTCCATCATCACTTGTAATTGCCGTTTCCGTAAAGGGAACTGCCGTTATACCATTTCCAAATTCTCTGACGGATGCAATATTATCCGTGATCATCTTTTCCGTTACAAGAGGTCTCACCGCATCATGCAATAATACGATGTCATCCTCTTGGCAGATACCCTGTAAATAACGGAGTGCGATCATTTTTGACTCCTGCGTATCTTTTCCACCGGTCAGTATTTTACTTACCTTTGTAATGCCAAATTTACCTAGAAGTTTTTGTAAATAATCTTCCCATCCGGCAATACACGGAACCACAACCGTATCGATTTCCGGATGCTTTTCAAAGACTTCCAGTGTATAGATAATGATAGGCTTACCATACAACTCCAAAAACTGCTTTGGCTTTGCGCTGTTGCGCATTCTCTGTCCGGATCCTCCGGCAAATACTAGTGCTACATTCATGGTCTGTCCTCCATCCATTCTGTCAGTTTATCAACAATACGTTCACTGGCATGTCCGTCTTCCACACAGCCTTTGTCCACAAGGAATGCTTCTACCGCCTCCTGATAAGCCTTCTCTTCAAATGACAAAATGTTCTGTTTCATCTCCTGATTATCATGTGCCAGCGGAAACGGTGCTGTTTCAAGCGGATAATAAAAACCCCGGTCATCATCATACGCCTTCAGATCAGGTGCATACACAAAACCTTTTTTTCTGGTCAGTACATAATCAAAAATCCAGCTGGAATAATCAGTGATTCCTACCTGACAGGCTATCATCAGTTCCTGAATATCCGGATAAGTTGCTCCATCCAGCACATTGGCATTTTGTGTATGATATCCTTTATTTTTATAATCGCGGTGATGCGCACGGTTTAGAATAACCCATTCTCCACCAAAGCGTTCCGTAAGCGCATCATGTAAAAGATCAAAATCCAGTTCTTCCATAGGTTCCTTGTCCAACTCCGGGCTTCGGAACGTAGGTGCGTACAATGCCAGATTCACATCATCCTTCAACTGATAAAAATCATAAACTTTTTTATAAATTTCCTCTTTAAATGCCCGATCCTCTATAAACAGAATATCATTTCTTGCATGCCCATATTCAAGTATTTCTGTTTTTTTCCAAAAAGAGGTACGGTAAACTTCATCTTCAAAAGCAGAATTTGATACAATGTAATCCGTCAGACGTCCACACCGGAAGCCTCGTTTATTTCTTCGCTTATCCGGTACGTCCTGCGGTCCGATCCTTTTAATTCCCAACGATCCGTGCATTGTTTCCAGATAGATCTGTTCCGGTTTCTTTTTGACTGATACCTTGGTCACATTAAATGCATTGTCAATCCAGACCTTTGCACTGTATAATTCTTTAAAATATTTATTGGTATTTCGTTCTACAAGTCTGACTTCCTTCGGGAATTCTTTTCTGGTTTCCTCACTCAGATCATCTACTACCCAGACAAGATCCCAGTTCTTTTCTCTCTTTAATATCTCATCACATATATATCTGGGATTGCAGGTATAAGCCCCCTGGAATGTCAGGAACAGTATCTTGTTGTCCTTCACCTTTGTCGTCCGATACATATATTCTTTTTTGATACCTGCCAGTTTTCTTTTGATATATAATTGAAGTCTTTTCTTTGTAATCTTACTCATTTCAGTCCCCTGTTTTTTATATAATCTCTTGCCACAGATAGTCCTAGTATAGGGAAAACAGCTAATTTCGTCAAGTTATCCTCTACGCAGAACATTATTGTAAATCATTTTTCTCATTTTGTCAGGCATCAGGCTGACGATCACATGTCCGCAGACCGTGACCAGATAATCCGGCAGACCACAAAACCCGTTACGGAACATATAGTTTCGGAACCGTATCACATTTTTCGCATACTGCAGACCGCCTCTTCTTTGATACATGCCCTTTGTACGCATATATAGGATCACCCGATCCATATTATATCCCTTTGCTCCGTTTCTGAGCATCCTGAGCCAGAGATAATAATCTTCAAAACCCTCAAACGGCTGATAGCCGCCTGCTGCAAGCACCGCGCTTTTTTTATACATGACACAAGGATGATTAAACGGATTCCTACGCCGCGCAAAGCGAAGAATCTCTTCCTGCGTAACTGGCAGTTTTCTGATCTTTCCCGGTATAGAAGGATTTGTCTCATCGACGGTATTCGGATCAGTAGTAAACTCTTCCACGATGCCAGAGCAGATACTTACTTCTGGATGTGCGTTGAATACCGCCATCTGTTTTTCACAGCGATTCGGATATGCAATATCATCGCTGTCCATTCTGGCAATGATCTCATATCTGCAATGTTGCATACCCTGATTTAAGGCCATACCCAGACCGCTCCGGTTTTCCAGTTGTACAATTGTAAACAGAGCAGGATTATCTACCTGTACATCAGCCAATACTTCATATAATTCATCTGTCAGCCTTCCGTCACATACCACCACGATCTGAGCAGGTGGCATCGATTGCCGCAATATGCTCTGCAGACTCTCCCTGAAAAAGAGTGGCTGTTCTTTTTCATATACCGACATCAAAACAGAATATTGCATCTGACATTCTCCTTTTCCGGTATCTTTCCATATAAAGCTTCTTTTAAATTACGAAAGAATCCGGCCGAAATTGTGGCCGGATTCCTGCCTTTTGATTAAAGTCCGCGCTGTTTACGATATTCGCTGATACCGCTCCATTTGGTATCCTTATCCGAAAGGATCAGATCATCCTTTGTCATACCTTCCGGCATCGGCCATTCCACACCGATCTCCGGATCTGACCAGAGCAGTCCGCCCTCGTCGTTCGGATGATAAAAGTCTGTGCATTTATAGGCAAATTCTGCATAGTCAGAAAGTACAATGAAACCGTGTGCAAAGTTCTTTGGTATAAAAAACTGCTTTTTATTTTCAGCGGAAAGTTTTACGCCGTACCACTGTCCGAAAGTCGGAGAATCCTTTCTCAGATCGACCGCAACATCAAACACCTCTCCGTTTACCACACGGACAAGCTTATCCTGCGGAAAGTTGATCTGGAAATGCAGACCACGGAGTACGCCCTTTTTGGAAGCAGACTGATTGTCCTGTACAAAGACCTGATCAATGCCCGCCTCTTTGAAGTCGTTATAATTATACGTCTCCATAAAATATCCTCTGGCGTCACCGAATACAGTCGGTGTAATGACTTTCAATCCTTCAATATGACAGGTTTCTACTGTTATTTTTCCCATTTTTCCATCCTCTTTTTCTCATACTTGGATACGTACTTTTAAACTTTTTGCTAATGCACTATCCATAGATAAATTAAGTATATGAAAATCACATATATTCGTCAAGTTTCTTTTCGTACCTGACATTAACAGCAGTAAAAAAGGAGGAACTTCTTTGTTCCTCCCGCTCTTTTTATCTGCTTTTGATATCCTTGATCATCTGTAAGATGGAGCTTCCGTAGTTCTGTGCGGTTGCCCAGCCTTTTCCGTATGGGTTGTCCGGAATACCGAGCCATTCCACATAAGGAGCCGTTCCACGGCTCACATAGGTAAAACGCGGATCTACACAGCCATTATTCAGCGCATCATAATTGGCATACGCTTTCAGATGCTGGATCTGTGCGCGGATCCCTAAACGGACACTTGAAAAGCTCTGTCCCTTCGCGCCACCGCCTACTGCTCCGATCCCGGCAAAATTATACTGTGTAATGCTGACATCGCCGCCAAAGCGCAGGAAATTTGTCTCCTTCATTGCCTGTGCAAACGCTACCTCTGCCCTGATATTTTCCGCTTTACACTCATCGAGGTAGATCTGACAGAATTTCTTGATCGTTGCAGCATCCGATCCCCCGTAAAACGAGGGATAGAATGTCCTGGACTGGTAATAACTGACCATCTGTGAAACGGTCACCGTACTGCTTCCCGTGATCGTATATTTGCCATTCTCATAGGGATCATCTGTATTATCGTTTGCATCTCCGACAGTCATTTTGCCCTTTAAAAGCACTTTGGAAACACCGTTCTTTCCGGTCACAATGACCTGATAGCGGTATTCACCTTTTACGTTGTCGTGATTCTTGGTCTGGATCAGGGCGCGGTATTTTCCGTTTCCACGATCTGATGCCTTATACGTATATTTTGCCTTTGTTTTTTCCACCGGCCATGCTTTTACTTCTACCTTTTCCACAACAGTGTTGGCACTGATGCTGGATACTGTCAGATAGCTGCCTGTTTCGTTCTTTTCACGGCTGACCGCCTCACCGCCAAGAATATCGGAAACCTCAACCTTCTGCGCTTTTCCGACTTTTTTGTATTTACCGTTTGTGCCTTTTACATATGCCTGAATCTTATAGGTTCCGCTCATGCCAAAATCAGAAATTTTTACTGTTGCCTTGAAAGCGCCTTTTGCATCCTTTTTCGCCTCATAATTTTTCTTTTTGGAGCCTGTGTCTACATTGTATACACGGAAACGCACACCCTTAACGGCTGCTGCGATTCCCAGATCCTCTGCTGTCAGCAGCAGTTTGGTTTCTTTGGATTTCAGCTTTGCTGTAATGACAGGATCTTTCTTTTCGAACGTATAAGTAACTACCTTGACACCCTTTGTAATACCGTTTCCATCCGTTACCTGCACTGTAAACCGGTATTTACCAAGTGCATATCCATAATCCTTCATTGCAACAGAGAGATCATAATAACTGCCTTTTTTCTTTGCCGTATATGTTTTCGTTTTTTTCTTGCCTTCTAAATTTCTGACCTTGACCTTAACTGATTTTACTTTCGATGCAGATGCCACATTTTTCAGGCGAAGCCGGAAGGTACCCTTGTTTAAGTTGATCTTTCTGACCGTTACCGCACCTACTGATGGTCCATCTACCGTAAAACTGCCTGTTGCCACCTTAGTTGTAGTTCCAAAATAACTCTTGGAATATGCCACTACCTCATAAGTGCCCGCCTTTTTGAAATCGGCTATCTTCACGGATGAAAGCCAGCTGCCGTCATCCTGCAGCTTTGCATCATAAGTTTTCTTTGTTGTCTTGCCACTTTCTTTGATGCTGACTTTATAAGATACCTTTGCCGAACCCTGATTTCCTGTTAATGACAGAGTTGCGATCGTCTGCTTTTTATTCAGCTTTGCTGTCAGCTTCATGGCGGAAGGATCTGCCTTCTGTTCTTCGATCTTTGTTGTCGTGGAACGGAGCTGATGCTTCTTACCCATTGCATCATAAGCGTAGGCAATGATCTTATATGTACCTGTTTCTTTGTTATGATTTGCTACATTGGCTGTCGCCGTATAAGTTCCTTTTCCTTCATCCGTTGCCGTATACACATAAGACGCCGAACTATCGGATGTCGGATAAACCTTAAACTTCACACTTGCGATCCTGCTTGTCGGTGTTGCTCCCTTTAAAGTGATCTTAAAGCTGCCGTTTACACCGTCTACATCAGAAACAAGCAGATCATCCGCATCATATTCCACTTCTTCGGTAGACAGATTCCATGCGTTTGCAATACCGAGCGCATCTGCCACACCGAGCTTCTTTAAATTATCCTCACTGCTCAAAAAAGCCGCATCGGATGGGTTATTTACAAATGCATGCTCTACGATAATTGCCGGGATACCATATAATTTGCTTCTTCTGATCACGCCGTAATAATCCGCCAGAGAACCGTCCGGATAAGTTGTATTATCTTCTGAGTTTCTTATTTTGATACCGTTATTT
>ERZ780198.3492-NODE-3492-length-10664-cov-3.170421_pt1 | contig 10664 bp, 7 predicted proteins | sample MGYA00510979_ERZ780198 | MGnify/ENA primary metagenome ERZ780198 (study PRJEB29588, sample SAMEA2158039) | human gut metagenome | biome: human gut; feature: human-associated habitat; material: faeces | place: Denmark | collected 2008/2010 ...
TCATCCATCTTCCTTGCTGATAATCATATATTTCATATTTTTATGCTCTCAGCATACGGAAATTTAATTGTTATTTTTTAATCTTTGCAGACTTGGTATTTGAGTACTGACCGTAGATCACTTTATTTTCTACTTTCTGGAATACACGTACTTTGTAGGTATATTTCTTACCTGCTTTTCCTTTCAGTTTGTAGCTTGCCTTGCTGCCCTTATTGAGCGTCTTCACAAGTTTCCACTTGCCTTTTCCAGTCTTGCAGTAGATTTCGTATCCACTTGCACCCTTAACCTTGTTCCATTTCAGAGTTACTTTTTTGCCTTTCACCTTTGCAGATTTCAAAGTTGTCTTCTCATTAAATCCATACTTGTCTTTCTCTGCTTTCAGTTTTTCTTCCTGCTCTTTCAGTTTTGCATCCTGAGCCTTCTGTGCCTCTTCAAGTGCTTTCTTTGCTTCTTCCTGCTGTCTCTTTGCTTCTTCCTGCTGAGCTTTCAGGTCTTCTGCTGCTTTCTTTGCTGCTTTAAGTGCAGCCAGGTCTTTTTCTGCGATAACCAAGTCAGACAGGTTCGTTACTTTTTCTTTCACATCTGCTTCCAGTGCTTCATATGCACTTCTTGCTGCTGTGATCGCTTCTTCACCGTCAAGTGTTACTTCTCCGATTGCTGCGATCGCATCGACTACCGGCTGTGCTTTGGCTTTCAGAGCTTCCTGTTTTGCCTGCTCTGCCTTGTCTGCTTCTGCTTTGTCTGCTGCCTCTTTTACCAGATCTGCGATCTTGCTCTCTGCTGACTGCAGATCTTTGTAGTTGCTTACCAGTGATTTCTGGACATCACTCAGAGTATCGTATGCGGCTCTTGCTGCTGCGACTACGCCTCTCTTATCCAGCGTTACTTCTCCGATTGCTGTGATCGCACTGCTTACGGATGCTGCTACCGCTGCATCTGTCACAATTGTATGACCTTCTATCGGGATTTTTCCAGGATCTGTCTGCGTAGCTCCACTATCTAATGTACATACCGGCAAATACCCCTCCCAATAATCTTCTTCTGTATGACATGTTTTCGACCAGCTGCTGTATGTATCATAAAACTCATCACTTTTCACAAAAAAATTATAATAATAACCATCACTCTGGTCATCCCATGTACAATCCACATTATACCAGGAGCTACATATTTTTACTTTATTCCATTCATGGTTGGAACTCGTCACCACCGCCGTATCGATTCCTGAGCCATTGCACATCATTGCAAATGACTGGGCATATCCGGCACAGACAGTCTTATCCGTACAGAAAACGCTGTACACAGACTGTGAATATTCTGTACTCTCCGTTGCAAAATCGCTATTCACAAGAGCCTGATTATAATACACTTTTTCACAGATCAGATCATGTATCTTTTTAACCTTTTCATAATCTTTACTGCATTGATCGATCTGCTCCTGCCAGGCATCCACCTGTTCCTTTACTTTTTCCGTCTTTTCCATCCGGTCTGTACCGTTTTCAAACGCAGGATAAATACCGAATACCAGAGAAATTGTATCATTTGAATATGAAATTGTATAAACTGTCGCATTCAAAAAATAATATTGTGGATTTGAATACCGAAACATCAACAGTACATTTTTCTGCTGTGCCTTCGCAAGTGTGCTTCCAGAAATTGCCTGCATCCGATATGCCCCCGACTTTGTCGTCACAGCATCCGTTTCCGTCGTCAGGTACTTTTCACAGATGACATCTAAGGCATTCCAGTACGCTTTTTCTTCGTCCGATAACTGATCATAAAAGTAATCGCTTCCATACTTGTTCCAGTCGTCCGCTGCTATGTCTGCCGTTCGAAGCAAAGACTGTTCGGCAATATCACTTTCTTCTATGGATTCATAATCCTCGTCAGCCGCCTCTTCGGTTTCTTCCTCAAATACAAGTCGTCCTGTCGGCAATTCCATATCCGTTAGGACTTCATCCGCATAAATGCTGTTGTTTTTTTCTGAAAATGCAAATATCAGACTGCAAAAAATTACCGTCAATATTTCTATTTTTAATTTTGCTCTTTTCATAACATCCTTATCCTTACCTGCCGCTCATTTATCAGTCACAATCTTCTTCCCTGATTTTAAGAAAACTGTTCATTTTTCATGGCACTTTATGTCCATTATACCTTCCCGCTCGTCATCAAACAAGTCTTATCCACCATATCCTTTGTATTTTTCCCCGATCTTTTCTGTCAGGATTCTGCGATCAGTTCCGAAAGCGGTGCAAATGTATATCCCATCTCCTCCCATTTGGTCAAAAGTTCATCTAAGATCTCCCCATTCGTCTTTGAAGTGCTGTGCAGCAAAACGATTGCTCCCGGATGGATCCTGGTCAGCAGTTTATCAAATGCTTCCTCCTTCGTCGGCTGGTTATCGACATTCCAGTCCACATAGGCAAGGCTCCAGAAAAATGTATTGTATCCGAGTTCTTTTGCCATCTTTAGATTTTCCGTGCTGTATTTTCCCTGTGGCGGACGGTAATATTTGATCATTTCTTTTCCCGTGATCGACTGGTATAACGATGCGACATCATCGATTTCCTTTTGGAATGAAGCCAGCTCCGATATGGATGACATATCCGGGTGATGATAAGTATGATTGCCAACGGCATGCCCCTCTTCCTCCATGCGCTTTACGATATCTGGCGCTGACTCAAGGAAATGTCCCACGACAAAAAAGGTCGCTTTTGCATTGTGTTTCTTTAATGCATCCAGGATCGGTTCTGTATTTCCATTTTCATACCCGCAGTCAAAGGTCAGGTAAATTGTCTTTTTATTTTTATCGCCCACATACCATGCGTTGTATTTTTTTAATTCATCCGCTGTCACATTGCCGGTCGGCTGGGTTCCCTCCGCTCCAAAGCCCAGTCCCCAGTTATCTGCCTGATTCTGGACAGACACTGTCTCCACTGTTTTTTTCATCTGCTGTTTCTGCAGCGAACCTGCGCCCCAGCCTAAAAAGAACATAAAAACAAACAGTGCCGTCACTTTTAAAATTTTCTTTTTGTTATGGTTCATGTTTTTCCCTTCCATACCGATTATTGATATTGCATAACATCTACGCATCGCAATCATGCATGAATGCTATACTTTACAATATTTCTTTTTGTATTCTATGTGGGAAGGCGCATGTACCATGCCCGGAAATATTGATCTGGAAAATCTGTTACAAAAAAAGTACCGTATACTGACATTTTTCTTTTTTGTCATATACAGTACTTTTTCTTTTCTATCTATTTATCTGTATTCATTTAAAACTTTCCGCCCAGATTCTCTTCTCCGTACTTACTCATAGCGCAATGCATCGATGACTTCCATCTTTGAAGCCTTATTTGCCGGGTAATATCCGAAGAATACACCGGTTAACATGGAGAAGAACAGGGAAAGCATGATCGCCGTTACAGAAGGATGCACCGTCATAATAATATAATTTGCATACTGAGAGTACATATTCTGAATGACAAATCCTGCCACTTTTCCAAGCAGTGCCCCGATTCCTATACCAATCAGTATACCGATGATACCTCCGATCAGACAAAGCATGATCGCCTCTATGACAAACTGCATACGGATGGTACGTCTTTTGGCACCAAGCGCCATACGGACACCGATCTCTCTTGTACGCTCCGTGATGGACACCAGCATGATATTCATAACGCCGACACCACCCACGATCAGTGAAATCGCTGCAATACCGGAAACCGCGATCGTGATCACGTTGAGTACCGTATTGATCATGCCAAGATCAGATGCCATATTGTATGCACTGACGTGGAAATTTTTGTTGTTTGCATACATCTCATCAAAATAAGATAAAACATCCGTTGTTGCCTGATTGACATCTGCAAGAGGATCGATCATAAGATTAAAATAATCATAACCAGTCCTGTCAGTCCCCTGCAGTTTAAAACAGGTCTGAAGAGGGATCATCAATTCTGTTACACGGTCTTTTTCCGGTATGGACGTGTCCACTTTTCCAAATAATGCTTGGTTATATACATAAACGCCAACTACAACAAAATCAAAAATTCCGCCATCCGATGTTGCAACAGAAAGTGTTTCACCGATCGGATCTTTACCTGCAAAGTATCTCTCTGCCATCGTATCTGCAATCAGGCATACTCTCTTTTTCCCCTGATTATCTGCCTTTGTCAGATTTCTTCCGGCATGCATTTCCAGTTTCATATACTCTAAATATTCCGGTGTGATACCATCAATATTGACATTTGCATAATTCTTGGAATCAGCATCATCTTTAATGGTTCCTGAACCAAGATAGTTCTGTGCTGCAACACCTGTTACCTCATCCGGATATTTTTCAATCAATCCATCGATCATATCCTGTGTGACATAATCGCTGTCTGTCATCTCCGGCTGTTCCCAGGTAGCCCAGTCCTCATCATTTTCCGGATAACGTGCTTCCACATACGCCTGTACCATATTTCCGCCAAGTGAATTCATGGTTGCCGTCAGCGTACTCTGTATGGAACCACCGATCGTCGTGATAATGATCACCGAACTGATACCGATGATGATTCCAAGCATCGTCAGAAGCGAACGCATCTTGTTGCTGGAAATACTCGTGATTGCCTCTTTGATATTTTCCCAAAACATTAATGTTCACCTCCATTATCTGCCACGATCTGTCCATCTAACAGAGTAACGATACGCTCTGTCTCCTGCGCGAGTTCCTGGGAGTGTGTGATCAGAACAATTGTTTTTCCCTGCTCCTCATGAAGCTTATGGAATAAGTCCATGACCATATGTCCTGTCTTAGAATCAAGTGCTCCGGTCGGCTCATCCGCAAGAATGATCGCCGGATCATTGATCATTGCCCTTGCAATTGCAACACGCTGTTTCTGACCACCGGAAAGCTCATTCGGTCTGTGATCCGCACGGTCTTCCATTCCTACCATTTTAAGCATTTCCATGGCATGTTCTTTTCCGTTTTTGGAATGTTCTTCTCCATATAGTAATGGAACCATAACATTTTTTAATGCATTGGCTCTCGGAAGGAGATTAAAGTTCTGAAATACAAAACCAATCCTGCGGTTTCTGATCGCACTCCGTACTTCATCCGACATTCCATTGACATCCTGTCCCTCCAGATAATAATCTCCCTGTGTCTGGCGGTCGAGGACTCCTATAATATTCATAAGTGTACTCTTACCGGAACCGGATTCACCGACGATGGAAACAAATTCCCCTTTATTTACGGTAAGGTTGATTCCATGTAAAATTTCAAGTTCATTTGGTTTTCCCAAATAATATGTCTTAACGATATTTTCCATTCGGATTACTGGTTCACTCACTACTCATTTCCCTCCACGCTGGTGCTCATACCTTCTGCATCTGAGGTTTCATCTGTAGATGCGCCTGTTCCCATATCCTGCTCGGAATACATCTGTTCCGGTGTAAACTGCTGTCCTTCTGTCACCGTTCCGGAGTAATCATAAATTAATTTATCTCCTTCTGCCAGATCTCCACCGGTTACTTCCGTATAGTAATCTACTTCTTCACCAACTGTGATATTCTTCTTCACCGCTGTAGCAGAACCGTCTGCATTTGCCTCTGCAACAAGTACGTATGTATTTCCGTCATCATCCGTCTTGACAAGATCATAAGGAATCGCTAATACTTCACCTTTTTCCTTGATCATGACTTTTGCTTTTACTTCCATACCGACAAGTAATTCTTTGTTATCTAAAGATATCTCTACGGAATATCCTCCGGATGTTGTCTGTCCGTCAGATCCCGTGGACTGTCCTTTGACACGTACCACTCTGGTCACAGTTCCATTAATGGTCTCATCTCCCATGGCATCCGCTGTTACAGTTGCTTTCATTCCCTCTTCAATCTTTAAAATATCAGCTTCTTCCACAGTTGCCACCATTTTTAAAGAACTGGTATCTTCGATCGTTACAAGTGGTGTTTTTGAATCTGCATTAACATCTCCGACAGAAACATTGACTGCCGTCACAACTCCACCGCAAGGTGCTGTAATATTGCAATCTTCTAACTGTTCTTTTAAATCTGTCAGTTTATCTTTGGAAGATGAATCCGATCCTTTATACTTGTCAAGTTCTACCGCACGCTGTGCATCCTCGATCGTACGGTTCGTGGTCTCTAATACTTTCTGGTAATCTTCCTCAGCAGTAGTAACTGCTTTCTGTGCAGCTAACAAAGACTGAAATTCTGCATCCGATTTATCTTCACTCTTATCCCACATAATACTCTGTGCGTTATAAGCATCCTTTGCATCATCAATTGCTTTCTGTGCAGCTGCAAGCTGTGTCTGCTGATCTTCTTTTGCACGACTGACTGTTTCTGCTGTCTGCTGTGAATTAATACTGTCTGTCGCATTTGTATCAGACATATTTTTTTCGAGATCCGCAATCTGATCCTGAATCGTAGAGGAATCTAATGTACATAATACATCTCCCTCTTTTACAATATCTCCGACCTGAACATTAACTGCTGTGATTTCTGCTAACGCTTTTGAAGTTGCATTATTCTTCGTGATACCCGATACAGTACCTTTTAATGAAATCGTATCAGATAAATCTCTCTTCTGTACCGGCTCCACCTCTACTGTATTGACTGCTGTTGCTACCTGGCTTGTCATTTTCTTTACTGAACTTCCAATGATCGCAGCTACAACGACCAGAACCACAAGCACAATAATAACTACTTTTTTCTTTCCCTTTTTCGGTTTTGTCTTGTTACCCATTTTTATTACTCCCTTTTTTTATTCGATTTACGGTGATTGTATCATTATCTATCTGCCAAAAAAAGGCACTTAAGCAAATATTAAGAAATCTTAAGTTTTCCATCCGTAAATCTTTCTTTTTTGTATTACTGTAATAATACAGTGGTTTTGTTGGAGTGTCAAGACATTTTTCCGTATTTGGTATAATTTTGCATACCAGTTTTCCCTGTCTTTTAGAATCTACCGTATTCTTTCATCGTATCATGTGCAAAACCGTCACATGATCCAATTTACCGTTCGTCAATCATGCAAGCATGTTGACTCACTTGCGTTCATTATATCCCGGAAACAGAGCATCATTTCCCGTGTCAGACTAAGTCCCTCCGGATCATCCGGGACATCCTCAAAATCAACCCATTCTGCGCAGGCAAGTTCCTCCTCATCCAGTCTCATCGCATCTCCCTCATCATCCAGTTCACAAAAATAGCCAAGAAGAAGATTGCTGTCAAATCCCCAAGGCTGACTCTTGTAATAACGGATATTTTTTACGGAAAGCCCAACCTCTTCCTTCACTTCCCTCGCCACCGTTTCCTCCGCAGTTTCACCGATTTCTGTAAATCCGGCAATCAGTGCATATCTTTTATATTCACGGTTTGCATATTTTGTCATGAGGATTTTTCTGCCGTTTGTCACACCCACGATCACTGCCGGTGCTATTTTCGGGAAAACCATGTTGTTACAGTCCGGACATGAAAGCATCCGGAGTTTTTCACTATGTACCAGTTTATGCCCACATCTCCCACAATAAACATTATCGCGGTACCAGACATACAGATGCCATGCGGTCGCAGCTGCAAGCACCCGCTCTTTCGGCTGCATGGTGCGTGTCTCAAACATTTTATAGTATACAAATCCCGGCACCTCTATCCCTTCCCCCGGATCTGTCAGAAAATAATCATCCTCCCCGATGGAAAAAAGATAAACGCATGCAGGGATTTCCTTTCCCATCCCACGACAGATTTCAGAAAGTTCTTTATAGGTCAGATAACACACCTGACCATCATTTTTTGCCAGAATACGGTTATCTTTAAAGATCATAAGAAAACTGTCTGCCTGTGGTATCTTTTTGTGATATTCATTACTAAGATGCATCGGAAATATATCCTGAATCATTGTATTTTTCTCCTTTATCTGCATTTATTCTGACAGAACCTGAAACAAATCACACCTAAAATCTAATCTTCTTTGTGCCATCATTCAAAAAACGGATGATATTTCGCTTTGAAATACCATCCGGCCTGTCATATTATTTAACCTTTTTTAATATGTTTATGTGTAAACAGATGATCCTGACAATATTCATAATTGCCGTCACACTTTGAACAGAAACGGAACTCTAAATTCGGATCATCAAGTTCTGTCCTGCCACAAATCGCACATTTGTGCCTGGTAATGCCGGAACCCGGTCTGGGTTGACGCATCTGGGACTTGAACTGCTGTCTCCTGTGTATTTCATGCGGCGAATAACGTTTGAAATTCCGCGTTGAAAAGAAGAAAATGATAAAATTGAGCAGGGACATAAAAATGGCTATCCTGTCCGCCCAACCACTAATTACAAACTCATAGAGTGTCAGTACCACATATACGATCGCCATCCACTTCATCTTGATCGGAATAATAAAGTAAAGCATTACCTGCATATCCGGATACATGATTGCAAATGCAAGGAAAATGGACATATTGATATAATTCGTGGAAAATCCCGACGCAATCGAATAAGATAACTGTGCTGCCAGTGCAGGCATCTGTGAAATTACAGATGCATTCATTGCATAATAAATACCGTACAGAACAAATGCACCGATCACGGTAAATATCATTCCACCGAAAATATATACATTAAACCGGAAAGTTCCCCAGGTACGTTCCAGTGCCATGCCAAGCTGATAATAAAACAATGCCATGATCAGTAAGAAAATCAAATTTGAATCGGTCGGCATAAACACCCAAGTCACTAATCTCCATATCTGCCCATGTAAAATATGATACGGACTGAGTGTCAGATAGTTTAATATACCAGGCGATACATTTCTGAATACAAAGCCGATTGTATATGCCCCTATCAGCCAGATGATCAGATTTGGAACAGCGTAACGACCAATTTTACGTTCTAATTTATTTAACCAGTTCATCGGATAAAACCCTAACCTTTCTTTGAAAACACTACTTTTTTCAGTATATCCGTATGCCTGTGCTTTGTCAATCCAGGCTGATTTTATTCATAAAAAGTTTATATTTTTCCCCGATTTGCACATTGTCTTTTGTAAAATCATGTCGTATAATGTACTTTGCTTGGCTTTTGCCCGGCATTCTTTTTAATAAGAAGAAACAGCCACTTTATTTATATATTATCCGGATTTTCCGGAGTTACTGACTGGAGGAAATTATGGAAAATAATACGCTTCACAAACTTGGAATTGATATCGGTTCTACCACCGTAAAGGTTGCTGTGCTCGACGAGCATGACAATCTGCTCTTTTCCGATTATGAAAGACATTTTGCCAACATACGGGAAACGCTTTCTTCTCTGATCCAAAAAGCATTCGATCAGCTCGGTGACCGGAAGGTTGCTCCAATGATCACCGGTTCCGGCGGACTTACACTTGCAAAGCACTTAGATGTTCCTTTCGTACAGGAAGTTATCTCTGTGTCTACCGCCTTACAGCACTATGCTCCACAAACAGACGTTGCGATCGAGCTCGGCGGTGAAGACGCAAAAATTATTTATTTTGAGGGCGGTAACGTTGAACAGCGTATGAACGGTATCTGCGCAGGCGGTACCGGTTCTTTTATTGACCAGATGGCTTCCCTGATTCAGACAGATGCCTCCGGTCTGAATGAATATGCGAAAAATTACAAAGCAATCTACCCGATTGCAGCCCGATGCGGTGTTTTTGCCAAAACAGACATCCAGCCTCTGATCAACGAAGGTGCCACAAGAGAGGATCTCTCTGCTTCTATTTTCCAGGCGGTGGTAAACCAGACGATCAGTGGTCTTGCCTGTGGTAAGCCGATCCGCGGCCACGTTGCATTCTTAGGTGGTCCGCTCCACTTTTTATCTGAGTTAAAAGTTGCATTTATCCGCACCTTAAACTTAGATGATGAGCATGCGATCACGCCGGACAATTCGCACCTTTATGCAGCGATCGGTTCTGCCTTAAACTGCAAACCGGAACAGAATACCACTCTCTCTTCCATGCTTGAGAAATTAAACTCTGATATACATATGGAATTCGAGGTAGCACGTCTTGATCCGTTATTTAAAGATCAGGCAGAATACGATACCTTCCGTGCCCGCCACGACGGACACAATGTAAAGACAGGTGATCTTTCCACCTACGAAGGCAACTGTTATCTCGGTATCGACGCCGGTTCCACAACAACAAAGATCGCTCTCGTCGGCGAGGACGGTTCCCTGTTGTATTCATTTTACAGCAACAACAACGGAAGCCCGCTTTCCACTGCGATCCGTTCCATCAAGGAGATCTATGAAAAACTTCCGGCAAATGCACATATCGTACACTCCTGCTCTACCGGTTACGGTGAAGCTCTCTTAAAAGCAGCGCTGATGTTAGACGATGGTGAAGTAGAAACGGTAGCCCATTATTATGCAGCGGCATTTTTTGATCCTGAGGTAGACTGTATCTTAGACATCGGTGGTCAGGATATGAAATGTATCAAGATCAAGAACCAGACGGTAGACAGTGTACAGTTAAACGAAGCCTGTTCTTCCGGCTGTGGTTCTTTTATCGAAACATTTGCAAAATCCTTAAACTTTTCTGTACAGGACTTCGCAAAAGAAGCTTTATTTGCCAAAAACCCGATTGATCTTGGAACACGCTGTACTGTATTTATGAACTCTAAAGTA
>ERZ780198.3493-NODE-3493-length-10663-cov-7.093891_pt1 | contig 10663 bp, 8 predicted proteins | sample MGYA00510979_ERZ780198 | MGnify/ENA primary metagenome ERZ780198 (study PRJEB29588, sample SAMEA2158039) | human gut metagenome | biome: human gut; feature: human-associated habitat; material: faeces | place: Denmark | collected 2008/2010 ...
CCGCCGCCGACGACTGCGACGCGCTTACCGATGCTGACGGGCTTTTCAAGGTTAACGTCACGCAAAAAGTCAATACCGGTGAACACGCCCGCAAGCTCCTCGCCGGGAACACCGAGTTTTGTGCCCCTGGACGCGCCGATGCCGAGGTAGAAGGCCTTGTAGCCCTCTGCGCGCAGCTGCGGCAGAGAGACGTCCTTGCCGACCTCAACGCCGGTTTTGAACTCGACGCCGAGCTCACGGAGAATGTCTATCTCCGCGTTCACGACGGCCTTATCGAGACGGAAGCCGGGGATGCCGAGAGTGAGCATGCCGCCGAGCTTGTCCTCTTTTTCAAACACGGTGACGGGATAGCCCTTGACTGCAAGGTAGTACGCGCAGCTCAGACCCGCGGGGCCTGCGCCGATGACGGCTATCTTCTCGGTGTAGGGTCTGCCGATCTGGTTGAGCATCTTCGGCACAAAGCGCGTGGAAGCGTCAAGATCCTTATCGGCGATGAACTTTTTGATATCGTCTATCGCGACGGAGGCGTCGACAATGCCGCGGGTGCAGGCCTGCTCACAGGCCTTGTTGCAGATACGGCCGCAGACGGCAGGGAAGGGGTTCTCCTTCTTTATGAGCTCCAGAGCCTCGGTATAGCGTCCCATGGAGGCGAGCTTTATGTAGCCCTGAACGGGGATATGCGCCGGGCAGACGGCCTTGCAGGGGGCGGTGCCGCTGTCCATAACGTCGCTTCGGTTGGTGCGGTAGTCGATGTTGTAGGTCTTGCTGTCCCAGGGGATGGAGACGTCGGAGTTATACGCGTCGGAGACAGTGGGGTTATTGATGCAGTTTTTCTGGCCGAGCTTAATTGCATTGGTCTGGCAGTTCTCAACGCACTGGCCGCAGGCGACGCACTTGGCCTCGTCCACCTCGGCGACGTAGTTGGAGCGGATCGCGTCGCGCGCGCCGTACATCAGGCCCACGCGCAGGCCGAAGCAGGCGCAGGCGCAGCAGTTGCAGATGGCCGCGCTCTCGCCCGGCTCTTCAATGTTGACCATGTCGTGCATGAGGCCGTTTTCTTCCGCGCGCTTGATGATCTCAAGCGCCTGCTCGCGCGTGATCTCCCTGGCGCGGCCGGAGCGGATGTAGTGCTCGGCGCCTTTGCCCATCTGGATGCACATGTCCTCGTCGAGGTGGCCGCAGCCGTCGCCGATGCTCGTGCGCGATGCGCGGCAGGAGCACGGGGACACGGAGAAGCGGTCGTACTTGTCCAGATAGTGCGAAATGCGCTCAAACTCGTTCACGCCGGGGATGCCCTCGAGCGCGCTCTCGACCGGGATGACGCGCATGAGGCCGTAACCGTCGGGGATCATGGCGCCCATGTTCGCCGCGAGGTTGCGGGTGTACTCCTCGAACGCGCGGCCGACTTCCGGATGCGTTTCCAGCAGGTCCTGCTGGTTGACCATCATCTCGAGGATGCCGGGCGCGAAGATCTGCATGTAATATGTGTCCTCGCCGAGCGTCTCGTTGTGCGAGCGGCGGAAGATGCCGTAGTACACGAGGTTGTCGAGCAGGGGCTGCACCTCCTGTACGGTCTTGCCGACCTTCTTGGCCAGATAGGCCGCGGTGCGCTCCCTGCGCAGGCCGGCCGCGATGGCGACATCCGCTTCCTCGTCGGTCAGGATGCTTGCCATGCAGTAGTATTCGGGTGCGTTTTCGTCGATCTTGGTCGTGATGCCGGTGACGCCCCCAATGATCTTCGCCAGCTTCACGATCTTCGGTCTGAGTTGTGCCATTGTGTCTCCTCCTCCTTCTTTTTTCGCGCGAGATTGTCATCACTATAACATACCCGGTGCGTCTTGGGAACCATATTTTTGTTTCTTGTGCCGAAGTGGGGCGTTTTGCCCCGCACTGTGCCGTAAAAAAGGCTCCCGCCATTGTGCGGGAGCCTTTTTGTGCGTGTGTCAGAACTTGACGAAGCCGGTGGTCGTGCCCATCGGGTAGCCGAGCGTCCACTCCTGCCTGCCGCACTGGGGACAGACCTCGCCGCGGGCCTTGAGCTCGTCGATGAAGGCCTCGGCGCGCATGATGTACATATTCGTCTTGCGCACGTGGCGGCAGTGCCCGCAGAAGACCACATAGGTCGCGAAGCTGTCGTAGATGCCGCGGGCGCGGTTTTCCTTTTCCTCGGCGGTCAGCGGCCGGGGATTGACATTATGATTGACTGCCATGGTTTGCTCCTCCCCTGTCAGATCTGGTGCTCGCGCTTGACGCTGTCATAGTGCTTGTTCAAAAACGGCACGACGACGGAGCGCATGAGCTTCATGTCGAGGTTATAGTAATAGATCACGAACAGCACGGCCAGCGCGCCGCCGGTGATGCCAAAAGCTCGGAACAGGAACTGCGCAAATTTGCATTTCATATCGGTGGACCTCCTTTACCAGCCCATGCTGTCGTCAAAGTCGAGCAGCGACGGATCGACCGGCTCCTCGTGCATGACGTTGATCATGTATTCGTTGACGGTGCGGCGCGCCTCGGCCGGCGAGACGATGCGGTGATCCATCAGCGAGTGCGGCATCCACACCGTGTGGAAGCGCTCATCGTGCTTGCGGATCTCCTCCTCGATCAGGCCCTGCGCACCGGCCATGCCCTTGCAGCCGATGTCGTCGTACATGATGATCATGTCGCAGTTGAACTTCTCCGCCGTCTCCCACATCTGCATGATGTGGCGGTTGCCGCCGACGGTGTGCGTGCGCATCGGGGTGCGGGCGTGCCAGTCGGCCACGTCGCTCATCATGATGTCGCGGTCCTCGGTGTCGACGATGTTGTGGCCGGTCAGCGAGTCCATGTTGATCAGGCACAGGATGCCCCAGCAGTTATACAGCCACTGCACGCCGTGCGCATAGTACGTCGAGCCGCAGCTCCAGGCGATGGCGCGGTGGCGCGTGAGCGGGAAGGTGTCGATGTTCTTGCGCACGCATTTATCAAAGATGCGCGTGATCTTGCGTGAGGCTTTGAGGAAGTACTCGTTGCCGCCCTGCTGGTAGAAGTAGATGCGGAACAGCCCCTGGCACACGGGGTTGAGCGCGCCGTTGTTCGTCTTGGCGTAGACATCCCAGCGCTCGGTCTCCTCGCGGTTGAACTGGTTGGTGTTTTCAATGTGCTGGATGAACGTGTCCCAGTTGAACGGCTGGTGGAACTGATCCTCAAGGAAGTGGATGGCCTCGTACACCTCGTGCACGCCGAGCTCCTTGCAGGTCGGGTCGTCATACATGAGCGGCGTCGTGAACGGGTGCACGGCCTTCTTGCCGTCGTTCGAGAGGGCGCGGTACATGGCGACGTTGTCCATCATGTTCGCATCGCAGGGGTTGTTCGTCGTGAGCCAGCAGTTGCCGATATCGGGGTACTCGCCTTCGACGGCGACGCCGGTCTCCACGAGCGGCAGCGTGCACATGTCGCCCGGGATGCCGCAGCTGACGGCCTGGTCAACGTAGTACGAGCCGAGGTTCTTGTTCAAAATCGGCACCATGAACGCCGCGTGCTGCTGGATGTTGATGCCGTAGTAGCCGGGGAAGCCGTAGATGATGTGCTTCGGCAGCGTGTAGTCAAAGGCGATCGTGCGCTCGGTCCACTTGTTCTCGCCGAAGCGGCGGTCGGCGCGGATCTCGCGCCAGAGCGTCGTGATGGAGTCCGACACCATGCAGTCGATGGCCGTCAGGTCGGCGCGCAGGACCATGCCGCGGTCGCCCTCGATCCATTTGTCGACCATCATCGGTGTGGCGAGATACGCGCTCAGCCAGCGATACTTCCAGAAGGCGCGGATCATGCGCACCGGGTCGCGGCCGATGAGCCCGGCCATCTTGCCCCAGGTCTGCAGCCAGCGGGCAAAGGCGTAGGCCGTGTCCTTCACGCCGCGCCACTCGCGGTGGAAGTAGAAGTTCGTGCCCTCGATGTACAGGTCGCCGAGATAATGACACGCGTTGTCACCCCGCAGGAAGTGGCCGAGCGTGCCGTATTCTTCTTTGAGCGTGCGTTTGCGTTTCCACATAGTTGAGCCCCTCCCTTACTGCTGCGCCTGGATCTTTTTGATCTCCAGCGACTCGATGAACGCCTGGAACCGGGTACGCAGCTGGCCGGAGGCGGCGCTCGTGTAATCCTTCTCGATCTGGCACACGGGGATGCTGCGCGGCAGCTCATAGCCCTCGTAGAACCACATGCCGTCCTGTGCGCGCTCGTAGCCCCAGTATTCGCAGAACTTCATGTTCTCGACGATGATGCCGTCGGCGCGGTATTTCTCCGCGAGATCGAAGATGTATTTCTTGCGCGCGATGATGTTCTCGGGGCCCATGGCGCGCGGGCACTGGTTGCGCCACATATAGTAGTCGGCGATGGACTGCAAAACGTCCTTGCCCTCCTCAAGCGGGATCTCCTCGCGGCCGGGCATCGAGCCGAAGCAGTAGCGGTCGGCCACGACCATGCCGCCGGCCATCTCGAGCATTTTCGTGAACTCGGGGTCGTCGATCTCGCTGCCAGCGATGAGGACGCGCGCGCGGTACCACGGCTTCGGGTCGGGCTTGCGCTCGCGCAGCTCCTGCAGCGTCTCGCGCAGGTAGGGCAGGATGAGATCCTTCGGGCACGTCTGCGTGCACAGCTGGATGACGTGGAACTCATACCCCGTGATGACCGGGTTGTCCGCCATGCGCATGGCGTTCATCTCCGTGATGATGCGGCACACTTCGTTGAACTGCTCGACAGCCTTGCGCAGCTTTTCCTCCGAGAAGTCCACGCCGTAGACCTTTTCGAGCGGCTGGATGATCTTCTGCTCGATCTGGCGGCGGTAGTAGCCCGCGTGCCACTCGGTTTTGCGCAGCGGCATGTCGAGATACGTGCAGAAAAACTTGTCGTTCGGGATCAGCTCGCAGTATTCAAAATACTGCTCCATGCGGTTCATCGTTGTGCAGCACTCCTGCCCGATGAGCGCGGAGATAAAGTTGTAGCCGCCCTCAAACGCACGCTCGAGGATGCTCTTGGAGTACGGGCACGAGCGGTTGGTCATGTAGTAGGTGGCCATGTCGGGGTTCGTGCAGTTCGGCGCGCGCAGACGCACGCCAAAGCAGTTGTCCGTATCCAGCAAAACCTCCGGTATGTACGAACAGTTCCATGCCAGCGCCAGCCGCCCATCCTTGCAGGCGTCCTGAACCAGGTCGTTGTTTGCCTGCTGCAGCAGGTTCTCAAAATAGATCAGATGCTTCAGGTCTCTCATTCGCGTATTCCCTCCTTCGATGCACAGATTCCGCGCGATCGATGAAAATTCGACATTTTGCACAAGCGCGGAACGTTAACACACATTTATTATAGAACTTTGCCTGAATCATGTCAATATGTGTAACAAATGATTGTTAACGGACATTTCGCTTTTTTCTACCTGAAAAGCGGAAAAACGACAGGAAAGGGCTTGCCAAAAGATAAACAAAATGATAAAGTAAACCTGTATGTGCAAAAATTTTGCCGGAAAAACCGGTGCTCGGACATGCGCGGGGGAAGCGCCGTCCGCAGGAAAGGGGAACGAAGAAGATGGGTTATATGAAGTATCTCAAGCTCATGAACCGCATGAACGCGGTCACGCAGGTGCCGCAGCCGCCGGTGCCGCAGTTTGAAAAATACTGCAAGCTGTTCGTGACCGACGAAGAGTATGACATCATGATGGGCATGAAGCTGCGCGGCAACACCGAGGCGGAGCTGCGCGCGCTCTACACCGGCAGCGACTGGGCCGGCACGCTCTACGACATGTGCCGCAAGGGCTTCCTGCTGAAAATCTATGACGGCGCCGAGCCGACCTATGACCTCGCGCCGATGCTGCCGGGCTGGTTCGAGTTCCCGCTCTCGACCGGCGAGGACAGCGACACGATCCAGAAGGCATCGGAGCTGTTCACCTCGGCCATCAACATGGTCACGACGCTCAACGTCGAGCCGCTGCGCACGGGCTACGCCGCCATGAACAACCTCAAAAAGCTGCAGGGCGACAAGGGCCACATGGAGGTGGCGCTCCCGCTCGAGGGCAAGGCCGCCGGCAAGGTCGTGCACGTCGACCGCAAGCTCTCCAACGACACGACGAGCGTCGTGCCGAGCTACCAGCTCGAGGCGTACCTCGACAGCCTGCCGGACGATGCGCCCATCAGCGTCATGCACTGCTTCTGCCGCAACGTCCGCCGCAGAGAGGGCATGCAGCCCAAGCACCCCACGCCGGACGAGGTGTGCCTGTGCGTCGGCAACATGGCCAAGCAGATCATCGAGTTCGGCATCGGCCGCCAGGTCAGCAAGGCCGAGGCGCGCCAGATCCTCGTCGACTGCGAGAAGAAGGGCTGCGTCCACCAGGTGTTCCACTACGCCTGCAACATGGACGAGGAGACGACCGCCATCTGCAACTGCGACACGCAGTGCTGCGAGATGCTCGGCTCCTACACGCGTGGCGGCATGCAGCCGCTGTATATGCGCGCGCACGCAAAGCCCGTTATCGTCCACCCCGAAAACTGCAACGGCTGCAACATCTGCAACCACTTCTGCCCGACGGTGGCCACCGGCTTCAACGCGCAGAGCGGCAAGGTGTTCGTGGAGTATCAGCGCTGCATCGGCTGCGGCGTGTGCGTCACGAAGTGCCCGAAGGACGTGCGCAAAATGGTTGACGGCGACCGCGTGCTCTTCTGCAAACCGCTCAAGAAGGACCTGGTGCGCGAGCGCAATGTCCGCCGCCAGCCGAAAAAGAAATAAATGCACGAGGCAGCCATTGCCAAGGAGGTCTTTGACATCGCCCAGCAGGCGATGGCGGAAAACGGCCTCACGCGCCTGACGCGCGTCGTCATGGACATCGGCGAATACTCCGCCGTCGTGCCCGAGCAGCTGCAGCTCGTGTTCCGCATCGCGGTGCACAACACTGCCATGGACGGCTGCGCGCTTGAGATCCACGACCTGCCCGGTGAGCTGGGCATGTACGTGCGCACGATCGAGGGCGAGTAGACGCATACATATAAAAATGAAAAACAATGCGGCACGCCCGCAGGAACTTCGGTTCCTGCGGGCGTTGTTTTTGTTTGGTGAAAAAACGGCGCCGGTCTGTGCCGCGAAAACGGAAAATTCGTCCGGCGCGCATATCCGTGCGCAAATCCGCCGACAATAACCGGGAAGCAAATCCCGTAAACTGCGGCTTTGGAGGAATGGATATGTACAAAAAAGATTTTATTGACACCAACGATTTCACAAAACAGGAACTGCTGGACATCATCGACCTGTCGCTCGCCATCAAGCGCGCCATCCGCCGGGGTTATTATCCCCCGCTGATGAAAAATATGAACCTCGGCATGATCTTTCAGCAGTCGAGCACCCGCACACGCGTGTCGTTCGAGACGGCCATGAGCCAGCTCGGCGGCCACGCGCAGTATCTCGGCCCCGGCATGATCCAGCTCGGCGGCCACGAGACCATCGGCGACACAGGCAAGGTGCTCTCGCGTCTGGTCGACGTGGTCATGGCCCGCGTCATCGAGCACAAGACCATCGTGGAGCTCGCCGACGCGTGTACGATCCCGGTCATCAACGGCATGAGCGACTACAACCACCCCACGCAGGAGATCGGCGACCTGTGCACCATCAAGGAGAACCTGCCCGAGGGCAAGCGGCTGGAGGACTGCAAGGTCGTCTTTGTCGGCGACGGCACGCAGGTGTGCGCGTCCCTCGGCTTCATCACTACGAAGCTCGGCATGCACTTCGTGCACTACGGCCCGGAGGGACACCAGCTGGGCGCCGACCACAAACGCATCCTCGAGACCAACTGCAAGCTTTCCGGCGGCACCTGGGCCGTCACGGACGAGCGCGATGCCGTGCGCGGCTGCACGGCGTTTCTGGAGCACCTGCGCCGCAGCGGAGATATTTAAAAGAACGACCGCCCCGGATGGGGGCGGTCTTTTTTGTTATATGTATTCTCTTTGGGTGATCCGTTTTATGATCGCCCGAGCCAGAAGTCCGGCGACGCCTGTCTTTTTTGCAACATGCTTCTTGCCGTGCAGATAGAGTGCCTTGACCTCGATGCCCGCTATATCCTCCGCGGTGAGCGGATCATCGCCGAGAACGACGAAATCGGCAATCATACCGGGTGCAAGAGTGCCGCGTTTCTTCTCCTCATGGCTCATATACGCGGGATTTGCCGTTATCATGCGCAGCGCGTCGAGACGCGATATGCGCTCGTCCGGATTGGGATGATTTACGGAGCACGCCATACCGTACAGGGGCTTTGGACGCGTGCACGGTCCGTCGGAGCCGTCGCCTACGACAAGTCCGAGGCGGTGCATCGTTCCCAGCGCGTTTAGTCTGTCAGTGCGCTCTCTGCCGAGCACCGAGCACAGATACTCGTCCGGCTCCTGCTTCCAATATATAAATGGCGACTGCGCGGCTATGCACAGCTTTATCTTTGCCGCGCGCTTTAGCTGCTCCTCGCTTGCAAGGCAGACATGGATCATCACATGGCGCGCATCGTCCCACGGCTTATCGGCATAAGCCGCCTCATATGCCGTTATGCACTGCTCCACCGCCGCATCGCCTATGGCGTGCATGGTTATCTGCCAGCCCTCGCGGTTTGCGCCGATGGCAAACTCGTTCACGCGCTCCTGCGGATAATTCAAAACGCCGTAGTTGTTCGGATCGTTCGCGTACGGCTCCTTGAGCGCCGCGTCCTCTGAGCCGAAGCAGCCGTCGAGGGCAAGCTTGAAGCAGCCGCCGACGCGCTTGAAGCCGTGCTTTTTCACGGCCTTGAGGTCCATGGTCTGGAAGAATATGCGGAACGCCTGCGGCAGGCCGGGCGCGAGTATTTTTATCATGTCTATATCCAGATCGTTTGCAAAGCCCACGCCCTCAACGGTGTGCACGAGCCCGATGCCGACCGACGCAAGGTACTCCGCGCCTCCGGAGAGACCGCGTATAATATCCATCGTGGGGATATACGCCGTCGCCTCGTTCACGCCATTATAAAACGCCGACTGGTACAGCCATCCGGTCTCGGTATTGCAACCGGGATCGGATTTCACCTTATCCGACAGCAGTGCTAGCATTGCGCTGTTGCACACGGCAGCATGACCGTCGTACTTCATGACCATGAGCGGACGCTCCGTCCAGTCGTCAAGATCGCGCTTTTCGGGCAGCCGATGCTCAGCAACGGTGTTCGCGGTGCAGCCGTAGCCCATGAGCACCTTGTTTTTCCGGTGACTGTCGGCATAGCGCCTGACCGCCGCCTTTGCTTCGGCAAAATTTCTGACATCCATGAGATAGAATGTGTTCTCGAAAACGCACAGCGAGCCGAAATGCATATGCGTGTCGCCGAACGCGGGCGTTACCGTCGCGCCGCCGAGATCGACCCGTTTTGCCTTGCCGTAGCGCGGAGGGATGCTGCTTTCATCGCCGAGCCACACGATGTGACCGCCCTTTACCGCCATCGCGGTGTAAATGCGGTTTTCCTTTTCGCAGGAGATGAATCTGGCGTTCGTATAAAGCTCCATAACCTCATTCCTTTCACTTCTAAAATGGGCTCCATGCAGACATGGAGCACTACAGCCTGTTTAAAAATCCAAGCTGTTTAGGAAAGACAAGTGTACAGCGGGGGAGCGCGAGGGGGGGTAAGCCCCCGCTCGCAATTGGATTATAGCCATCAAAAACGACTGAAAAAATGATTTATCAGTTTTATCAGGCTTTTTGACGAGCGCGGCGAGCTCCGAACCCATGGCGCCGATCACGCCGATCCGGCCATAAGCCAAGAGAAACGCTCCTTTTCGGCAGCGTGGCCGCGGCCGCACCGTTTTTTGTCCACCTTAATCCTTCCGCGCGCCGATGTCAAGCCGCGCTATGAAATTTATGAGTCGCTCATAAATTTGCGGATATCTTGTTTTTTCCATGCGCTTTGCTATCATGAAGGCAAGCTCAAAAACCACAAGGAGGAACGAATCATGCTCACCGAAAACGTCAAAAAACTGCTCAAGGAAAACATGTGGGACCTGGCTACCTGCAGCGCTGGCGTGCCGAACGTGGTGCCGGTCGCGTTCAAGGACGTGACGGACGACGGCAAGACGCTCGAGGGCTACCAGATCCGGGGCACGGCCGAGCACGTTGCGGACGGGCCGGTCGTGGCCACGTTCAAGGCTATGGTCGCGCAGATGTTCCAGGGCGCGGCCACGGCGAAGGGCGCGCTCATCATCACACCGGAGACCGTCGTCGTCACGACGCCGGGCGCCGAGAACAAGAAAGTCCTGTAACCGCAATTTTCACCACTTTGTGATAGCTTTCTCTTTTTGCCCGGAGGCGGGCGCGGCCACGTCATGCGTTTCGCGCCCGTTTCTGCACACTTGCATTCGGGGCGAAACTGCGGTATGCTGTAGGCAACAAACGGCGGAAAGGAGCCATTTTTATGCGCATTGCAGTTCCTTATGAAAACGGAAACATTTTTCAGCACTTTGGCCGCTCGGAGGCGTTCAAGCTCTACGATGTGGCGGACGGTGCCGTCACGGCGGCGGACGTCGTGTCTACGAACGGCAGCGGCCACGGCGCGCTGGCGGGCTTTCTCGTGGCGAATCACGCCGATGTGGTCATCTGCGGCGGCATTGGCGGCGGCGCGCAGTCGGCACTCACCGAGGCCGGCATCCGGTTTTAC
>ERZ780198.3498-NODE-3498-length-10653-cov-5.016229_pt1 | contig 10653 bp, 8 predicted proteins | sample MGYA00510979_ERZ780198 | MGnify/ENA primary metagenome ERZ780198 (study PRJEB29588, sample SAMEA2158039) | human gut metagenome | biome: human gut; feature: human-associated habitat; material: faeces | place: Denmark | collected 2008/2010 ...
GAGCCTGTATTCCGGCGGCAGCAGCACCTACACGCTCGGCACGTCGCTGTTTTCGGGCAGCGCGCAGAATACCGTGGCGCTCAAGCACCTCCGCTGGAAGGCGGCGCAGGTGTACGACGAGTACGGCGCGTATATCGCGATTGTCGACCGCTCTGGCCAGGTGATGGACAACATGGCCGTCACCTACGAGAAGAATCCCGATTTCGCCAAGACGCTCAACGGCAAGGATATCTACGAAGCGCTGCTGACCATCATCGGCGGCGACGAAATCAGCATCCGCCGTCAGGTTGATGGCGACTGGTACTTCACCGTCGGCGTTCCGTTCGTGTCGGGCGGGCTGGTGCGCGGCGCGGTGTTCATCCAGACCCCCGCGCAGGAAATTGAAGTGCGCGCGGGGACGCTGCTGCTGCCGGTGCTGGGGGTTGTACTGGGTTTCTGCATTCTGGCGGGCGGGGCAATGCTGCTGTATCTGCGGCGGATACTCCATCCGGTCAGCGTGCTGTCCGGCGCGGCGAAGGCGATGTCCGAGGGGAATTTCTCCGTCCGCGCGCCAGAAGGAAAGGCGACTTGCCCCGAAATCGCGGAACTGAGCGCGTCGTTCAACACGATGGCGGAAAAGCTGTCGCAATTGGAGGAGAGCCGCCGCGAGTTTGTTGCGAACGTCTCCCACGAGCTGCGAAGCCCGATTACGGCGATTTCCGGCTACGTCGAGGGAATGCGCGACGGCACGATCGGGCAGGAGGACTATCCGCAGTACCTGACGATTGTCTCCGACGAGACAACGCGCCTCAAGAACCTCATCGGCGACCTGCTCAAGCTCTCCCGCTTGGAGAAGGCCGACGCGGCGCTGAACAAGACGAATTTCGACATCTGCGAGCTGCTTTCGCGCGTGCTGCTGCACCGCACAGGCGACTTGGAGGCGAAGAAGATGGACGTGGAATGCGACTTTGCCCCCGAACCCTGCATGGTCAGCGCGGACGAAAGCCGCATCGAGCAGGTGGCGGTCAATCTGCTGGACAACGCCATTAAGTTCACGCCGGACGGCGGTGTGATTCGCATGAGCGTGCGCGTGAATCAGGGCATCTGCACCGTCATCGTGCAGGACAACGGCGTGGGCATTTCGCCGGAAGACCGCCCGCACGTCTTTGAGCGCTTCTACACGGCGGATAAGGCGCACACGTCCGGCAAAGGCACGGGGCTGGGACTGAGCATCTGCCAGCGCATCATGGAAATGCACGGGCAGAAGATTACGCTGATGGACACCGGCGACGAGGCGGGTGCGGCGTTTGCGTTCACGCTGGACTGCGCGAAGTAAGAAAAACACGAAACAAATTGCAAGAGCTTGGGAAAATGGATGAAGAAATGCGCACGAAATTCAATAAACCCTTATCATTGTTTGATATCGTGCAGGAAAATGCGCATTTTGCTTGCCAAGACGGACGGAATACGCTATAATGGCAGCAAGGAAACACAAGACGGCAGCGCGCGCTGTCAGCAAGGATGGGCAAAAGAATGCGGGAACTTGCACAGATCCGGCAGGAGTTGGATGAAATCGACCGGGAGATGGTAAAGCTGTTCGAGCGGCGGATGACGCTCTGCCGGGAAGTGGCGCGGACAAAGCTGGCGCAGGGGAAGCCTGTGCTGGATGCCAGCCGCGAAGCGCAGGTGCTGGAAAGCCGCGCGGCTATGCTGACGGATGCATCACTGGTGGAGGCAGTGCAGGCGCTGTACCGGGAGATGATGGCGCTCAGCCGCCAGGAGCAGGAAAAGCTGCTTCGGGAGGCGAACCATGCTTAATCGGCACGTCTACATCATCGGGATGCCGGGCAGCGGCAAAAGCTCTTTGGGCCGCCGTGTCGCCAGCAACCTTGGTCTGCCCTTCATCGACACCGACCAGCGCATTGAGCAGTCTGTCGGCTGCTCCACCAGCGACATTTTCGCCCACTATGGCGAGCAGGCGTTCCGCAACGCGGAGACGAATATGCTCATTGAGCTGTCGCGGGAGCAGGGAAGCATCGTATCCACCGGCGGCGGCTTGGTGCTGCGCGACGTGAACCGCGAAATCATGCGGAACACGGGCGTGATTGTGCTGCTGGATCGTCCGCTGGAGGAAATTATGGGCGACATCAAGCTCAACCGCCGCCCGCTGCTGGCACAGAAGGGGCTGGGTGAAGTGGAACGGCTGTACCACGAGCGGATTGAACTCTACCGCAAGGCGGCGGACGCGACGCTGGACAACAGCCACGGTTATCAGGCAGGCATGTATGGGCTGCAAAAGCTCATCACAACCATGTTCAACATTTACGCATGATGCTATTCCCGGCTGAAGATGAGCCAAGATGAGCTGCAAACTTTCAATCTGAAATAGTTATAACGGATGTACAGGCATCCATGATGAAAGGTAAATGCATTGAAAACACTGATCGTGTTTTACTCCCGAACGGGTCGTACTGCGTGTACGGCGCGCAGACTGGCACACGAAATGGAGAATACGTCGCGCTTGGAAATCGTGCCGATGGCGTATCGAGGAACGGCGCGGGAATATCTGCATTACCTGTACTGCACCCTGACACGAAAAGAAATGGAAATCGACCTGTATAATGTCGATTTTGCTAAATACGACCGCATCATTCTGATGATTCCTGTTATCTGCGGCATGATGAGCGCGCCGATGCGCTCGTTTATCCTGCAGGAAGAGGGAAATTTGAAGAACGTAGAGTATATCATCATACACAAGGGGCTGAAAGCGCGTCACCCGGGGCTGGTTCGCTGGCTTGACCGCCATATTGGGCAGAAGCACCTGGCCTGTTCGAGCATTTGGCAGCAGGGAAAGCACGAACTCCACATCACCTATGTGGATGGGGACAGCGTGCTGAAGCAGCGGAAATAACCCAAAACTTTGGGGGGAAAAAGCAGCGATGATGGACTACCAGTTTGACCTTGTCGGCAAAATCGGCTCGATGGCGCTGATTCGCAAAGAGGACAAGGATATTGACTACAACATCTTTTCCCGGCTGGGCGCGGAACTCAAGCCCGGCATGATTTGGGTCACGTCCGGCGCGACGGAAATCGGGCGGCTGGACTACCTGAAGCGTACCGGGTGCGAACTCTGCGGCAGCGACGACGAGATAAAGGCGGATTATGCCGCGCAGGGGCAGAGCATCCTGATGCAGAACTACCGGCAATTCATCCATCAGGAATACGGCGTGCGGCAGCTGCTGGTGGAACACACGCACTTCAACGACCCGGAGAAGCGCGAGCATATCCGGCGGCTGCTGATTCGCGCGGCGCAGCAGAAAACAATTCCGATTGTCAATTACAACGACCCTGTCAGCGACGAAGAGAACCGCAAGATGGAATTAGCCATCCGCCGCAGCCACGGCGACCAAGTGGTAGAGTGCGTGGATAACGACGAAACGGCGGCGGTGATTGCAAACCTCGTCCATGCGAAAAAGCTGGTGCTGATGACCTCCACCGAGGGCATCTACCGCGATCCCGCCGACCCCAAAACGCTGGTGGAGCAGGTGACGGCGAAAAGCATGGAAGAGCTGGAGGAGAAGGTGCGCCAGCTGCAGGAAAGCTGCGTCGGGGCGTCCCGCGCGGGGGCGAACGGCGCGAAAGCCAAGCTGGAATACGCGCTCAAGTCCGCCCGACAGGGAACGATGGTCATCATCGGTCATGCGCGCCATCGGCTGAGCGATTTGGTGGAGGGGCGCGTGGCGTGCACCCGCATCGGATTGGAGTAAAACACAATGACCTTGCAGGATACGGTTCGATATTTCACCGAGGAAACAAAGATTCTGCCCTGCCTGTCCGTGACGTGCGGAGGGGCGGGGCTTTGTGTTCAGGCGCGCGGCGGCGTTATCAACGAGCAGGGCACGCCGGTTTCGGACAGGACGCTGTTTGATTTGGCGAGCCTGACGAAATTGTTCACGGGGCTGCTGACCATGCGGCTCTGGGAAGAAGGCAAGCTGGATTTAACCCGCCCGGTGACGGACTACGCGCCGCAGTATCGCTATCTGTCGGACATTCCGGTGGAAAAGGTGCTGGGGTTTGAAATCGGCCTGACAACCCCGGAGCGCATCGACACGCAAAAAACGCCCGAAGCCGCGAAACAGCAGCTCTGGGCGGTGCAGCCGGGGGAAATCCGCGGGCGCGCGTATTCCGACATCCACGCCATGGTCATCCGGGACGTGATTGAAGGCGCGGCGCAAAGCGGCTACGGCGCGGAACTGACCCGCTGCATCCTGCGTCCGCTGGAAATGGCGGAAACGTTTCTGCATGTGCCGGAGGAACGCCGGGCGGACTGCATCTCCTGCCGGGGCGAACACCGCATTGAGCAGGGGAAACACATTCTGCGCACCGACGCGCAGCCGGGCATCCCGCATGACCCGAAGGCGGCGAAGCTGTATCCCGACATCATGGGACACGCCGGGTTGTTCTCCACGCAGGGCGACATGGTGAAGTTTGCGCAGGGCGTTCTCCGCGAACAGGTCATCAGCAAAATGACGATTCGCAACATGGCGCGCAACCGCACGGGCTTCCGCCGCGCGGACGGGACGTATCAGCAGTATCTCGGCGCGCTGTGCTACGTCAAGCACCCGGTACAGTATTTCAGCGAAATCCCCGCCTACGAGAGTGACGAAGCGATTGGTTTGGCAGGCTTCACCGGGCAGCACATGTCCATCGACATTGGCACAGGCGTGTTCACGCTGTTCCTTGGCAACCGCGTGATGAACCGCCTGACGGTGCTTGTGCCCGAAGCGGGAAAATCGCTGACGGATTACGGCCTGCAGGCGGACGGGCGCGGCAGCATCGTCTGGGACGACGGGACGCGGGTGGTCTCCTCCGTCAATTATGTGCATCAGAAGGATGCGCACTTTCATCAGGCGGTGGCGGACACTTTGGGACTTCCGGCGTGGCGCAGAGCGGGCACGGCATGGTCATAAGCCCCGTCAGCGCCTGCGCACCGGGGGCACTCATCGGCGCGGGCATCACGCCGGTGAAGTCGGTTGGGCTGACGGCGGTATCGGGGAAGAGCGACTCGTCGCCATCGATGGGAAAAAGCGGTGTGGGCTTCGATTGCAGAAAATCGCGTTTTTCGGACAAAACTGTTCACCTCCACGGAGACAGCGTGTGCGGAAAACGCGCTTTTTATGTGGCGAAATCGTGAACAATCCTTGAAATTTCAGGAAAACAGGCGCGGAACGCTTGCATTTTCGCGAGAATATGATATACTGATGATGGTCAAAGATAGTCAGAATTCGAGGCGAAATGATATGCGACTAAGTGACTCTATCGAGACTTTTATCAAGACACTTCTGGCGGAAGATGAGCCGGAGGTGGAACTGAAGCGAAACGAACTGGCGGAATATTTCGGGTGCGCGCCGAGTCAAATCAATTATGTGCTGGCGACGCGCTTTTCCCCCGACCACGGATACCTGATTGAATCCCGGCGCGGCGGCGGCGGCTACATCCGCATCGTCCGCATTGTGCAGAGCGGCGCGCAGCAGCTGATGTACCTCATCAACGAGCGCATCGGCGACGCCATCGGGGAGGAGGAAGCGTCGCGCCTTGTGCAGCAGCTGACGGAGCAGAAGCTCGTCACGGCGCAGGAAGCCGCCCTGATGCGCGCCGCCATGAGCGCACAGGCGCTCGCCATTCCGATTCCCGACAGCATGAAGGACGCACAGCGCGCCCGCATCTTCAAGGCGATGCTGACCAGCATTGCACGGCAGAATCGGACGATGCCATAGGGGAATCAAACCGGCTGCACAGCGCTATGCTGCATTGCGCAGCCGGACGAGTCCTGAGAACCCAGAAAGGAGCATTCCAACATGCTTTGCGAAGAATGCCATCAGAATGAAGCCGTCTACACCATCTCCGTGATGATGGGAGAAGCCATGACGCAGCGCCATTTGTGCGCCGACTGCATGGCGAAAATGAATATGAACATCGCCAGCGGCAACATGCAGAAGCTGCTCGGCGCGATTTTGAACGCCATCAACCGCGGCGAACAGCCCGAAGAAGGCGAAAAAGTGCCGGACGACCAGCCGGACATCACCTGCCCGCGCTGCCGTATGACGCTGAGCAAGTTCATCAAGACCGGGCGGCTCGGCTGCCCCGACTGCTATCAGGCGTTCGCGGCGCAGCTGCACCCGATGCTGCTGCAAATTCATGGGCGCGTACAGCACGCGGGGCGCAAGCCGCTGCAGTCCGAGACAGACCAGCGCAGCCGCTATGAGCAGGAAGAACTGACGCGGCAGCTGCAATTGGCGGTCAATGCGGAGGATTACGAGCACGCGGCGGAAATCCGCGACCGCCTGCGCGCGCTGCTGGGGAAGGAGGAAGCCTGATGCAATCGGATATTGTGCTGTCCTCCCGCGTTCGGCTGGCGCGAAATTATGCGGATTTGCCCTTTGACCTCGCCAGCGAACCGGAACAGGCGGAAACCTGCATCCTGCGCACGCTTAGCGCACTGCGTCAAGCGGGACTGGAGGAGCAGTACGACCTGCTCCGCCTGCGCGACATGAGCGACGTCAGCCGTCGCGCGATGGAGGAAAGTCACCTCGTCAGCCGCGACCTGCTGCGCAGCCCGGAAACTGCCGCCGTGCTGGTCAAGCGCGACAGCAGCGTCAGCATCATGATGAATGAGGATGATCACCTGCGCATTCAGGCAGTTCGCACGGGGGATGATTTGCTCAGCGCGGCACAGGCGTGTTTCTGCGTGGATGACGCGCTTTCGCGGCAGAACGAGTTCGCGTTTGATCAGCAGCTTGGCTACCTGACCGCGTTCCCGACCAATGCCGGCACAGGGATGCGCGCGTCGCTCCTGCTGCATCTGCCGCTGCTGACCCGCAGCAAACAGATGGGCAACGTCGGGCAGATGGTGGCAAAAGTCGGCTTGAACATCCGCGGTGTATACGGCGAGGGAGCCGAAGCACTGGGCAACATCTACCAAATCAGCAATCAGGTGACGCTCGGCCGCACGGAGCAGGAGCTGATTACGACGGTAGAGGCCGTCGGGCAGCGGCTGACGATGATGGAGCAGAATCTGGAGGAAAAGGCGCTGACGACCGCGAAAATCGAGACGGAGGACGCGGTGCAGCGCGCATTCGGCATCCTGACCCATGCGCGGATTCTGCCGCGCGGCGAGTTCTACCAGATGTACAGCAATCTGCGCCTTGGGGCGACGATGGGGCTTTTGCCGCTGTCGGTGCAGAAGGTGGATGAGGTGCTGGATCAGGCGCAGGATGCGCACTTGTGCATCTATGCGGGCGAAACGCTGTCAGGGCAGGCGCTGGACGCCGCCAGAGCGGATCGGGTAAGGGAATTGCTGGGGGAGTGAGCAACTCCCTTGTGATTCCTCGGCATATGTGAGCTTGCTTGTTGATTTGTTGAAAGCAGCTTGATTTATTGTGTTGCAGGGGGAATCACGCCTGCGGGCGTGACCAAAGGGCTTTCCGATCGCCCTTTGGAAACCTTCGGCGCCGCTACTTTTGGGGTTATTTGCGGTTGACTTATGCAGTGGCTTGGTGAACAAATAGAACACTAACTAAAAAAGCCGCGCTAACAATCAACTGACTTAGGAGTGCAGGCGAAGCAGTCCAGAGGGCGACCGCAAAGCCCCTCTGGTCGCTCCCGCAGGAGCGAAATCCCTGCATTAACACGCGAGAATAGCATGAGAGTGTCACCAACCCAATCGCGCGAAAGGGAGTCCAGAGGGTCGAAGACCCTTTGGCAGAGTCCAGAGGCAGAGCCTCTGGCGCCTCCCTTTCGTACTGAAGGAGAGATGAGAATGGCAATATTCGGACAGTTTACGAAGCGCGCACAGCAGGTGCTGATGACGGCACAGGAATGCGCGACAAGGGAGGGGCAGCCGTATGTGGGTACGCTGCACTTCCTGTATGGCTTGCTGGACGTGGGCGAAGCGCCGGAAAGCGTGACGCGCCATATCCAGAAGGAAGACGTGAAGCAGGTGCTTGACCAAATCGACGATGAGGTCAGTTTGCATCCGGGGCATGGGCCGGTGCAGATGACGCCGCGCGCGCGCCGGGTGCTGGACGGCAGCATCATCGAGAGCCGCCGTCTGGGGCAGCTGTACGTCGGCACGGAGCATATGTGGCTGGGGATTCTGGCAAATCCGAACTGCAAGGCGGCGGAGCTGCTGGCGCACCGGGGCGTGGACGCATCGGAAGCACGCGAAGAGCTGCTGGCGCGCATCCGCCAGCGCAAGGCGGAAACACCCACACCGCCGTTCGCCGCGATGGGCGATGGCAATGGCGATAACCGCCAGCAAGTGCCGCAGATGCCCCCGCCCCGCCGCAAGGATGACCAGAGCGCCCTTGCGCAGTACGGCCGCGACCTTACCCGCTGTGCCGAGAATGACGAGCTTGACCCCGTCATCGGCCGTGACACCGAAATCACCCGCCTGATTCAGATCCTGATTCGCCGCACGAAGAACAATCCCGTGCTGATTGGCGAACCGGGCGTGGGCAAGAGCGCGGTGGTAGAGGGGCTGGCGCAGCGCATCGTGGCGGGTAATGTGCCGGATATGCTGATGGGCAAGCGCGTTGTGTCGCTGGACATCGGCAGTATGGTTGCGGGCAGCAAATACCGCGGCGAGTTCGAGGAACGGCTCAAGAACGTCCTGTCCGAGATTCAAAAGGCGGGCGACGTACTGCTGTTCATTGACGAAATGCACACCATCGTCGGCGCGGGTTCTGCGGAAGGGTCGCTTGACGCGGCGAATATCCTGAAACCCGCTTTGGCGCGCGGCGAATTGCAGTGCATCGGCGCGACGACGCTCGACGAGTACCGCAAGCACATCGAGAAGGATGCCGCGCTGGAGCGTCGCTTTCAGCCTGTGCATGTCGGTGAACCGACGACCGAGGAGACGCTCGCCATCCTGCATGGTCTGCGCGAACGGTACGAAAAGCACCATCAGCTGCACATCACCGATGAGGCGCTCGAAGCCGCCGTCACCCTCTCCGACCGCTACATTGCCGACCGCTATCTGCCCGACAAGGCGATTGACCTGATGGACGAGGCGTGTTCGCGCGTGCGCATTCAGGCGTACACCGCGCCGCCGGACGTGCGCAAGCAGGAGCTGGCGCTGGAGAAAGTGCTGGCGGACAAGAAGGAAGCCATTGCGCATCAGGACTACGAAACTGCCGCCCGCCTGCGCGACGAGGAACGCTGCCTGAAGGCCGAAATCGACCAGAAGCGCGAAGCGTGGAACGAGGGCAAGCCGAAGGTGGAGCTGTCCGTGTCGGAGGACGACGTGGCGGCGATTGTCTCCGGCTGGACAGGCATTCCGGTGACGAAAATGACGCAGAGCGAGAAGGAACGTCTGCTCCACTTGGAGGATGTGCTGCACGCGCGCGTGATTGGGCAGGACGAAGCCATCAGCGCAATTTCCCGCGCGATTCGCCGCGCCCGCGCCGGCCTGAAAGACCCGAAGCGCCCGATTGGCAGTTTCATCTTCTTAGGCCCGACGGGCGTGGGCAAAACGGAGATTGCCCGGCGGCTGGCAAAGCTGGTGAATGCGCCGTTTATCAAAGTGGAGGCGACAAAGTTCACGGAAGTGGGCTATGTGGGCAGAGATGTGGAGAGCATTGTGCGGGATCTGGTGGAGGAATCCATTCGGATTGTGAAAAAAGATCGCAGAGAGAGCGTGCAGGAAAAGGCCGCCGCCAACGCGCAGGAGCGGCTGCTGGATTTGTTGCTGGCAGATGGGAAGGCCGGTATCTTCGATTGCAGCTTCCACCAGCTTGGTGAGGTATACGGGCTTGGCATAATTGCGGGCGCCCTTGGAAACCTGAAGGATCAGCGGGGCATTTTCTTCCTTCGCCGCTTCGGTGATTCCCTGGATAATCTCCATGTTATTGACGTTGAAAGCGCCGATGGCGTATCCGCCCTCGTATGCCTTCTTAAACATCTCTGTGGTTGTAACTAATGGCATGACTTTTCCTCCTGTTTTGAAAAACTCTATACCCTTATTGTGCCATATCTTAGAAAAATATCAAGAGTTTTTGGGGAAAATCTGTGCAAGGTTTGTCTTTTTTGGGGTGCCGGGGTATAATAAAACCAAGATATCCCAAAAAGGAGCTGCAATGAAAAAAATATCCATTATCGTTCCCTGTTTTAATGAACAGGAAGTGATTGAACAGACGTATGCGCGGCTGCGCGATTTGGCTTTGCCGGAATTTGAAAAGGAAATTATTTTTATTGACGATGGCAGCCGGGATCGCACGCCGGAAATCCTGAAAAATTTGGCAGAGCAGGATGGCCAGGTGCGCGTGCTGCTGTTTGCCAAGAATTTTGGCCATCAGCCAGCTGTTTCCGCGGGCATTGCGCATTGCACGGGGGATGTGGCTGTCGTCATCGATGCAGATTTGCAGGATCCGCCTGAGCTTATCCCGGAGATGATCGAGAAATGGCAGGAGGGCAATGAGATCGTCTATGGCAAGCGCGCCAAGCGCAAAGGCGAGACGGCATTTAAAAAGCTGACAGCTTGGGGCTACTACCGCGTTCTGAACATGCTGGGCGGCAGCTATATTCCAAAAGATACTGGAGATTTCCGGCTTATCGATAGAAAAGTTTGCGATTATCTGAACTCGCTTTCCGAGCATAACCGCTTTTTGCGCGGAC
>ERZ780198.3500-NODE-3500-length-10649-cov-13.369266_pt1 | contig 10649 bp, 13 predicted proteins | sample MGYA00510979_ERZ780198 | MGnify/ENA primary metagenome ERZ780198 (study PRJEB29588, sample SAMEA2158039) | human gut metagenome | biome: human gut; feature: human-associated habitat; material: faeces | place: Denmark | collected 2008/2010 ...
GAAACAATACGTATTGTCTTCTATCTTCACCTTTAATGTACTTCATAAGCGATAAATGTTTGATAGCTACAAAGTTACGAAAATATTTAGAGAAAACCAAAGATAAAGTGTTAACAATAAGAAATATTAGGAGACATTTTGGCTGCTATGGGTTTTCAGACAATCTCCCCCGATTTGTTTCGAAAAACAATCTATTTGATATTGGTTGCAAATGTAATAATATACGTGTGGCTGTTTTTACAGAATTATCCAAACCAGCAAGGTACATGGACTCATCTAGGAATTTTAGCATTGTATACGAGTAGCATTCCTTTATGTCTGTTTATTCTTAATAAACTATATGTTAGAATTATTCCTCGAAAAATATGTAATATATTTGCCGTTTTAGGGTATTCCACTTTGGGTATTTATGCTTTAAATGAGCGTTTTATAATGCCCTTGAAATACTTGCCTCTTTTTCCCATAAACAATGTTTGGGTAGTAATTGTGATAGCTATTCTTATAACTTCAGTATGTTGGATAATAACAATGGCTATTCGAAAATCAATAATATTAAAAAAGTATACTTTAGGAGAAAAATGAAATGTAACTATTCGGTGAAAGCCGTATTGTGCGCCTAGATAAAGTTTCGTACCTTTGCACCGTGATTTTAAATTATTCAAATTATGGTACAAGGCAAGAAACAATTAAACAGCAAGCCAAAGTTCGCCGAGGTTGTAATCGGTGACAATGAGGCGAAGGAGATGCGTGAGTCTGCAAATGCTCGCAACCATCGCAATCCTTATTTAAAATTAAGCTATCCCAATGGTGTGACACTAATTCTCCCTGCTGACATCAGTATCGAACAGCTTCGAGCCTACATTAGTATAACAGTATAGGCTTATGGCTAGAGTTTGTCAGTTGACGAATTGACCCATTACTTGGACATCCCTGAGATGCCGATAGACAATCCGGATACTGAGAGGTTGACTCGTGATATGGTGATGGGCAAGAAGGCTTATTTGTTCTGCCGTGATTTGGATGCCTGCAAGAGAGCAGCAATGATGTACTCATTGTTTGGAGCTTGCAAAGTATTGGGTAAAAATCCTGAGCGTTGGCTCTGTAATGTATTGACAAACATAAAGACAACGCCAAAGGATAACTTTATACTCTTATTCCAGAGTTTTGGGAAGATGAAGAACAATAAAAATGAAATTAAAATTTAGTCAATTCAAGGTATAACCTCCACTGGCATTAGCTGGTGGAGGGCTAAACCTCATATGCTTATCGGTAATGTGAGGTGATACCGAATACTTACGTTGCAACCATTAGCTGGCTGTTTGCGATAGTTATAAGAAAATTAAGTGTGTAAAAAAATACATGTTAGGTTAAAATGAAAATATCAATTATAGTACCGATGTACAATGTTGAGATGTATATCCAACGTTGTTTGACTTCAATTATTAATAATAGTGGATTCATGGATAATTGTGAACTTATTATCGTGAATGATGGCACCAAGGATGATAGTGAGGTTATAGCCCAAAAGGTAATAGAAGGATTACCCAATGCACAAATTATCGTTCAAGAAAACCGAGGACTTAGTGCGGCTCGAAATACAGGACTTTCTCGTGCCAAAGGTGAATATATTTGGTTTATTGATTCTGATGATTGGATAGAACTTAATGCTATTGCTGTTTTATTAGATAAAATAGATAAGAAATGGGATATTGTACAGTTTGGCTACAATATTGTATATTCTAATGGGCAGAAAGAATGTTTTTTAAGAACGCCGATGGTAGCTTCTGGTGGCAAAGTCTTGGCAAGTATGTCATGGCCAATGGGGGCTCCATTTTCATTATATAGAAAGGACTTTTTGGATAATAATGATTTATCTTTTTATGAAGGTATATATCATGAAGATAATGATTTCACCCCGCGTGTTCTCGCTCTTGCAAAGGATGTACTAGTTATTAGCGATTCGCTTTATAATTATTTTAAGGGCAATCCTAATTCGATCTTAAGTACTCCTAATATAAAGAAATGCTGTGATTTAATACTTGTATCTAAACGAAAACTTAATTTTATACAAACAATTTCTGATGTTGGAATAAAGAAAACTTTGTTGAATCTAGCAGCTTCGGAGCTTAATACTAGCTTAAGAAATATTGCTCGCTATCAATATTCAAAGGAACAGAAAGTTGACTGCTTGAAAGAAATTGATAATTTGTATGTAAGAAGTTTTTTACATTGTTCCAAGATTAAATATGTTTTTATGGCATGGTGCTTAAAATTTTCCGTTAGATTTTACTTAATATTGTTGAAATTATTATGAAATATTATTTAATAAATTTATTGATGATTTTTTTACCACATTCTCGTTTCTTTCTTTTTAAAAGATGGTTGCTTCGGATGGCTGGGTGCAATATAGGAAATAATGTAAGAGTTCAGCATATTAGGATATTAGGAGCTCGATTAACAATTGGTGACAACTCTTTTATTGGTACAGAAACTATGATTTCTGGACCGATAAAGAATCGATTGGTTATTGGTAAGAATTGTGATATTTCTAATAGAGTTAATTTTATTCTTGGAACTCATGAAATAGGTATCTCTTCACATAGAGCTTCAACTGGTTATGGTAAGGATATTTTTGTAGGAGATGGAGTTTGGATAGGTTTTGGTGCCTCAATTTTACCTGGTGTGCATGTTGGAAATGGCGCTATTATTGCTGCTGGAGCTGTTGTTGTGAAAGATGTTCCAAGTAATACTTTAGTGGCAGGCTGTCCTGCTGTTGTTAAGCGTGATTTATCCAGAGTTGGAAGGTGTTAAATATGTTTGTACAGATTATTTAGAGGAAGCTCTTTCTTATACAGTTATAAAACTTTCTTATCTATCTGATAGTGAATTAACACCTTATGTTAATAATAAAGAGGTCTTGTTGAGTAAATATCCAGAACAAGCATGGAAACATGCTTTTGAATATTTAGAATTAAATGATATGAAAAATAAGAGACATGATTAGAATACTATATGTTAATGGCGGATTAATGCATCGTGGTGGCATAGAGTCATACATGATGATTTTTTATCGTCATTTCAATCGCAATATAATCCAATATGCTAGGGTAAATCTAAGAAGTGGCCCCTTGCAGATTTTTTAATTATAACAATGATGAGAGTTTTATTTATAACGAACTTGCCAACTCCTTATCGAATTGATTTTTATAAGGAGTTGGGTAAATTGTGTGATTTGACAGTCGTAATAGAAGCAAGGCGTTCAAAAGACTTGCATTTTAATTGGAATGATAACGATATTACAACATTTAAGTTGCATTATCTTAATGACGACAATCTGAATGAAAAGAAGGCAAACTGGTCTATACTGAAATATTTATCTAAGGATCGGTTTGATATGATAGTTATATCATGTTATCATACATACACAGGAATGTTAAGTTTGGCTTATTTGAAAACTAAACGTATACCATATGTGTTTGAAACTGATGGTGGCATGATTGCAGATAATGAACCTTCGTTAAAAAAGGCATACAAGACTTTTTTAATGAAAGGTGCAAAAGCATATTTTAGCCCTAGTGAAGGTAGTGATAAGTATCTGTCTTATTATGGCGCAAAAGATGGCAAAATCCATCGCTACCCATTTTCTTCTCTTTCTGATGCAGATATTCTTCCTAATGCCTTGTCGATGGAAGAAAAGCAAAAGCTTCGCCAGAAGTTAGGAATAAAAGAGCCTAAGATGATTCTGGCTGTTGGACAGTTTATCCATCGTAAAGGATTTGACGTGCTGATGGAAGCTGCAAAGGATATGGATAAAAACATAGGTATCTATATTGTGGGTGGTAAGCCAACAGAAGAGTATTTGGAGTTGCAGAGAAAGTTGAACCTGACTCAGGTTCATTTTGAGGGCTTCAAGACGAAGGATGAACTGGCAGATTATTTCAAGGCTGCGGATTTATTTGTGCATCCTACTCGCGAGGATATCTGGGGACTTGTCATCAATGAAGCTATGGCGTATGGATTGCCAGTAGTAACAACCAATAAATGTGTGGCGGGTATGGAATTGATAGCAGATAAAGATTGTTTGATAGAAACAGATAGCCCAGAGCAATTAAAGGCTATTATGGATAAACTGATGGCTGATGATGAGCGAAGAGCAGATATAGCTACTCACAATCTGAGAAAGATTACCAACTATACAGTAGAGAAAATGGCAGAAGCTCACATTAAAGTATTTGAAAATCTATGAAATCAATTTGTTTTTTAGCCCAGTTTCCGCCTCCGATGCATGGATTGTCGAAGGCAGTAGATACTTTATACAATTCTCGATTGAAGGAAAAATATCATTTCTCTAAGATTGATATTACCAACAACAAGAGAATCTTCAAATCGCTCATTGATTTATGGAAATGCAAGAGCGATGTGGTTTATTTTACTCCTTCCCAGACTCGTGGTGGCAATCTTCGCGACTTGGTATTTCTGAAGGTTATAAATTGGTGGAACAAGAAGTGTATTGTTCATATCCATGGAGGCTATTATCGCCAGTTGATAGACCATGACGTGCCATCATGGCAACGTAAAATGAACTATCAGGCTGTTAGGCGATTGGCTGGTGGCATCGTGCTCGGTCATTCACTTCATAGCATATTCGAGGGTATGCTGCCAGATGACAGGATATTCGTTTGTCCCAACTGTGTAGATGATGCCTTTATCGCTCCATCTGTTGATGAAAAAATAAATAAGATAAAAGATGGAGGAGCGCTTCATATACTTTATTTGAGTAACTTTATAGAGAGTAAAGGATATCGTGAGGTATTGGAGTTGGCTAAGCTAGCTGCTGATCGAGGTGATTCTGATAAATTCGTATTCCATTTTGCAGGTAAGTTTTTTGACCCTATAGAACAGACTTACTTCGAAGAGCATTCCAAGGAGTTGCCAAATGTGATGTATCATGGCATTGTGGGTGGACAGGACAAGGTTGACTTGTTGAATCAATGTCATATCTTCTCTCTCTTGTCTCGTTATCCTAATGAAGGACAACCAATATCCATTATGGAAGCAATGGGGAATGGAATGGCTATTATCACCACCGACCATGCCGGCATACCGGAGATTGCATCACATGAGAATGGATTTGCTTGCAGTAAGCAGCACATCGATGTAAATGAGATCTATGGATATCTGTTGGATTGTTATGAGCATCGGGAAAAACTGGTAACGGTCTGCAAATTGAACTATCAAGTGGTGAAGGAGAAATATACAGAGAGACTGTATATTGACAATATGGACAAGATATTTGAAAAGATGCGATGAATAAGAAATGTAAACTTTTGATTTGTGTGGGGACAAGTTTAGCCCTTTTAATAGTAGTTGAAATCACCCTTCGTTTGGTGTGGGGATTTGGTAAAATGCCGTTATATGCGGCTAGTGGTAAATATGAATACATGGCTTTACCAAATCAAAGTGGTGTTCGATTAGGTAATCGATATTATTATAATGTCTTTGGTATGCGAAGTGATGAGGTAAATCCTCATAAGAAACATATCTTGGGATTGGGTGACTCTGTTATTTATGGTGGTGTGCAGACAGACCAAGACAGTCTTGCTACATCGCTTTTTTCAGCAGAGACAGGTATGCAGATGCTGAATATCTCGGCTGGCAGTTGGGGACCAGATAATTGCGCTGCCTATCTTAAAGAGAAGGGTATGTTTGATGCCAAGGGTATCTTTCTTTTGGTTAGCAGCCATGACGCTCATGATAATATGGACTTTATGCCTGTTGTAGGTATTCAACCTTCCTACCCTGAAAAGCAGTATCCTTGTGCCATAGCAGAAGTTCTTTGTAGGTATATCTATCCCAGGTACATTCAACCGCTATTTGATAAAAGTAATAAAGAACTTGATCCAGATCAAAAAGTATTGGCAGGTGTTGGTATTCATAAGAAAGGTAAAGTCTTTAATTCTGGATTTGAACAGTTGAAGGCTATGGCTGATAGTGCCATGATTCCTTTTGTGGTGTATCTCCATGCCGATCAAGAGGAGAATGCTGCGAAGAAATATAATGAGCAAGGTGATGAAATCATTGCCTGGTGCAAGAAGAATCATGTAAGTTTGGTAGAAGATCTTCATCTTTTAACTAAGGATGATTATCGCGATGGGATTCATATTAATAATAGTGGACAACGTAAATTGGCAAATGTTATGAAACAGGAGTTTGCTAGAAAATTAGAATAATAAGATGGCTGTAAATGATGTAAAATTGGGAACTTTTGATGGTTCAGATTTTAATAAAGGAGCAGGATTTCTAAAAACAACTTTATGGTATTTTATGAATGCTCTTATAGTAAGAGCTTCATGGAATCCTTTTATGGGAATTAAAATAGCCTTGCTTCGAGCTTTTGGTGCGAAGATAGGTAAGAGCTTAGTCATCAAGAATAATGTAATTATCAAGTCGCCATGGAACTTGGTGGTTGGTGATGATTGCTGGTTAGGAGAAAGTTGCTGGATAGATAATCTTGACAAGGTTGTTATAGGCAACAATGTATGTATCTCGCAAGGTGCTTTGCTCCTTACTGGCAATCATGATTATACCATATCTTCTATGCCTTATCGCAATGCACCTATTAAAATAGAGGATGGGGCTTGGATAGGAGCTAAGACAACAGTGTGCCCTGGTGTAACAGTTCATCGTAATGCCATACTAACAGCAGGCAGCGTGGCAACGAAGGATATGGAGGAGAATGGTATATACCAAGGCAACCCTGCGGTGAAGATTAGAGAAAGGAAAATTAAGGAGTAAATGAACAATATTGTAGATTTGGCATGCCAGTTGGAAGAAACCTGTAGATTTTGTTATCCGCCAGAAAAGGAGCGAATTCTATATGCTACAGAAAACTTCTATGTAATGGCTTCTTTGGGTCCTATAGTAGAAGGCTATTTGTTGATTGTATCTAAAAAACATATTCCGGCTTGTGCCAATATTCCAACTGAACTCTTACAAGAATATCTTGACTTAAAAGAGAAAGTAAAAGGTGTCTTGAATAATGTATATGGCGCTTGCATCTTCTATGAACATGGAAAAACTGGATCTTGCTTGATAGGCAAGGATCATAGGCATTGTTTTCATGCTCATCTTCATTGTATTCCTGTTGAAGTCTGTATTTCTGATATTGTAAAGTCTGAAATGGAAGGCTATACATTCGATAGTCTGACTGATGCTTATGAATTTGCCAAGAAGAGCGAAAGATATTTGTATGTTGAAGATTCACGTATAATGGTATTTACTCCAGAAATTACTTTGAGATCTCAATATCTAAGATATAAACTCTCTTGTGCTCTGGGTACACCAGAACGCTGGAATTGGGTTGAACTCCAAAACTGGGATGTTATTATGGATACGGTAAATAAGTTAAAGCCTTATTTTTAAGATGAAATATATTGATTCCATTGATGTGAATACTCGCATTTCTGAATTGCTAGACAATTTAGATGCAAATATTCGGACTATTGGCAATGATGTTGGATGGCATCAACATTTAGGGGCAAGGAAAATAGGTATAGTTGCTTCCGCAATTGGACTTCTTATGCATAAGAAACTTGGAACTGCGTTTGTAAAGGAAGAGAATGTGATTGCAGGTTTGGCAAATAAGCAAAAATCTGATGGTGGCTGGCCTTATATTTCTAATTCCCATAATGAGTCTAATGTCGAAGCAACATGTTGGGCATTGTTAGCGTTGCACGCCTATAATGAGAATAAGCAATATGATGAAATAATATCTCGTGGTGCAAAATGTCTCTTGGATCAAAATCCATCGGGTAAGGATGATCTGGGCTGGCCTTTTAGGGAAAATGGAGAAGCTAGAGTCTATATTACCTGCTTTGTCTTGAGAACTTTATCTGCTCTTGATGTGCAAGATAATGAATACATTGAGGCTGCTATTCATTGGCTGATTAATATACAGAATAAAAATGGTGGTTGGGGTGAAGTTCTTGGAGATGAGCCAAGTATTTTCTTTACTTCTTATGCTCTACTGACATTATCGGAATTGGCTGAAAAAACTCAGCGAAGTTTCAATGAAAGTATTGATAAAGGAAAGAAATGGTTGAGATCTTCTATGAAAGGCTTGTCTTTAGAAACATCCTTACTCTCCTGTCGTCTAGAGATGATAGAGACAGAAAATCAAGGTAATAAATATAGAATATCCTTTTTCCATTATGTTCTTCCATATGTAGTCTTATGTTACGATAAATTAGGAATGCATGATAAGGTGCTTTTTGACTCCATAAAGTTATTGATGGATAGAAGTAATGGGGAGATAGTGGAGCATCCAATGCTTGACAGCTCTAAGAAACGCCCAATATGGGCGCTCTATGGTGTTTTTCTGGCTTTATCAAGTGTTGTTTCTGGTGATCAGTCTGATAAACTTATATTTGTCTTTTTGAATCATATATATAGAATTCCAAGTGGTTGGTTTACAAGGTGTTTGATGAAAATAGCTAATAGATGGGTTCTATATGCTATTATTATCGCATTAATCATTTTTTGGGGTGGAGCTGTTGCCGTAAAAATCTGGAATATCTTATATGGTTATTTTGCTGGTCAGGTTTCACCAAATTGGGCTACTTTCTGTATGTCTGTTATGACTTCTATAATAGCTACAGTTATTATAAATAGAGTAGTGAAGTTTAAGAAAAAGATTTTGAATTTATTCTATAAATGAAAGTTTCGATTATAACCAGTTGTTACAACCGTGAGAAGACGATTCGCGGTGCAGTGGAGAGTGTATTGGCGCAGGATTATCCTGACATCGAGTATATTATCGTGGATGGTGCTTCTAAGGACCAGTCTGCTCAGATTATCCGTGAGGCTATCGCAGGTCATGAGGATAAGGTGAAGTTTATTTCTGAGCCTGACCATGGTATGTATGAGGCTATCAACAAGGGTATTCGTATGGCGACGGGTGATGTGATTGCTCTCTGCCATTCGGATGACTTTATGTTTGCCAAGGAAACTGTTTCGCACGTTGTGAAGAAGATGGAGGAGACGGATTGCGATTTTCTCTATGCCGATGGTATCTTTGTGAATGAACAGAATACCAATAAGGTGGTGAGAAAATGGATTGGAGGCAAGTATGCCCGCTGGAAGGTGAGATGTGGCTGGCTGCCATTGCATCCTACTTGTTATATCAAGCGTGATGTGATGATGAAATGTGGCCTCTATGATGAGAGTTACAAGATTGCTGCTGATACCAACCTACTGGTGAACTATCTGTATAACTGCCATCTGAAGGTTGCGTATCTCCCTGAGTTTGTAACGAGAATGCGTATGGGTGGTATGAGTACCGATTCTGCCAAGCGTAAGAAAATGTGGGATGAGGACATCCGAGTTTATTCTGGTTACGGTTTCAAACCTGTGACATTGACAAAGCTGATGAAAATGGCTTGGAAGGTACCACAGTTCATCAAGGCAAAGTTCATGTAAAACTTTGTCTTGATGAACTGTGGGTTAGAGGCGATGGTCGCCTGGACCTGGTCCGAGCTTGCGGTCAATGGCATCAAGGATTCGCCAAAGAAGGAGTCGGAGATATTCATAAAGATGTTTCATATATATCTTATAGTTCATTGCTTTTTGATAAAACGTAAATGGATGGGAAATATTGTATTCCTAAAATCAACCCATCCTTCTTTTTCCCTCATAAAAGAAGGCTCCACCTCCACCCCATATTCCTCCTCAGAAGGTGGAAATACAACCGGCCTCCGAAGCTCAGAACTGCTAAGCTCTAAAGATGAAGGGCCCAAGCGGTCTATGTCAGATTGTGCGAGATGGGACCTCCGAGGGGGACGATAATTTAAAATCTACAAATCATGGTTTACGGTTAATAGCAAACTGTAAACCGTAAACTATTTATAAAGTTTATGGCAAAAAAAGTTTTTGTGAGCGGGTGTTATGACCTGCTGCATTCCGGTCATGTGGAATTTTTCCAGCAGGCATCACGGTATGGTGACCTGTATGTGGGTATCGGATCGGATGCTACTTATCTGGAGTATAAGCATCGCAAGCCTATGTTCCCACAGGAGGAAAGGCTATTCATGGTCAAGAATATCAAGGCGGTGAAGGATGCGTATATCAATGAGGGAAGCGGAGTGATCGACTTCCTACCAACTCTTGATAAGGTGAAACCGGATGTGTTTGTGGTGAACGCTGAAGGCGGGTCTGATGAGAAACGTAGGATCTGTAAGGAAAGGGGCATCGAATATGTCGAACTCCAGCGCACGCCTCATGCGGGTTTGAAGGCACGGTCTTCTTCTGACCTGAAGAAGGCGTTATCGAACGTATCAGATAATTCGGCACAGGAGGCGGGGATTCCTACCCGTCTGGATCTGGCTGGTACTTGGATTGACCAGCTTTATGTGAGTCACTATCATCCGGGATGGGCGATTACCATCTCGCTGGAACCTACCTTTGAGGTGCGCGACCGCTGCGGTCTGTCTACCTCTACCCGTAAGATGATTCAGAAGATATGGCCGGTGAAGTTGCCGAAGATGGATCCGGAGATGCTCGCCCGACTGGTTTTCTGTTTCGAGAACAATCCGGAGCGTCATGATGGTATCATCTCGGGTGCCCAGGATTCTATCGGTATCTGTGTTCCCGGT
>ERZ780198.3501-NODE-3501-length-10648-cov-2.278014_pt1 | contig 10648 bp, 10 predicted proteins | sample MGYA00510979_ERZ780198 | MGnify/ENA primary metagenome ERZ780198 (study PRJEB29588, sample SAMEA2158039) | human gut metagenome | biome: human gut; feature: human-associated habitat; material: faeces | place: Denmark | collected 2008/2010 ...
AGCGATGAGATGTCGGGTGACCTTACAGCACAGAGACGTGACTTTCATAAGTACGCGGAGCCGGGCTGGTTTGAGATGAGGACATCGTCCATTATTGCACGGAAACTGACAGAGCTTGGATATGAAGTGCTTGTCGGAGATCAGGTCTGCAAAAAGGATTCCAGAATGGGCGTTCCGTCTGAGGAAAAGTTAGAGGAACAGTATGAGCGTGCCGTTGCCCAGGGAGCGGATCCGGAGTTTGTTAAGTACACAAAGGGAGGAATGACCGGTGTGATCGGAATCCTGCGCTGTGGCGAGGGCCCGACGGTTGCCATGCGGTTTGATATCGATGCCCTCGGCGTATTCGAGGAGCATGATCCGAGCCACAGACCGGCGAAAGAGGGATTTAACTCCGTAAATGAAGGCTTCATGCATGCCTGCGGACATGATGGACATGCCACCATTGGTCTTGGTGTGGCGAAAGTCCTGATGTCTATTAAGGATCAGCTCCATGGAACCGTGAAACTGATCTTCCAGCCGGCGGAAGAGGGTGTCCGCGGTGCGAAATCCATCGTTGATAACGGACATCTTGACGGCGTGGATTACCTGATCGGCTCTCATGTAACGAATAAGAAAGAGGACGATCCGGCAGTGGTAATTCCGGGAAGCTATGGCTCTCTCGCGACAACAAAATATGATGTGATCTTCCACGGAAAATCTGCCCATGCAGGTGGATCACCGGATGATGGATGGAATGTCATGCTGGCAGACGGAACGGCGATCTTAACCTTTATGCGATCCCGCGTCACTCCGGCGGCGTGTCCAGAGTAAATGTGGGAACCGTTGTTGCCGGAAGCGGACGGAATGTTATCGCGGACGAGGCGAAGATGGAGATCGAGGTCCGCGGTGAGACCGCCGAGATCAACGAGTACATGAAAAATTACGCAGTGAACATTATCGAGAGCGCGGCAAAAATGCACGGATGCACCTGCGAGATGAAGCTTATGGGCGCAGCAAACTCCCTGACGAGCAGTGAAGCGCTGATGGAGCGGGTGAAGAACAGGGCGTTCTCGAACCATCTCCACTTGTTGTTCAGCACTTCGATGTTCCGGCATTCCTCGTCGGTATCGTAGTCGTCCATGAGCAGCAGGTCAGGCCGCACTTCATCCAGCTTCACACCACGAGGAGATTGTCCCCATCCCATAGCCATAAACGAAGCCCGGTTTGACAGGATGAAATAGTCTTCCGTCCATTTAGTACCTCTCATGTCCCCGTAGAAGTATCGCAGACGTTCGTTTGCCTCGAACTGGGCCCGGTATACGTTGAGCAGTTTGATAGCCGCATCACTGGTAGCAGAAGCAAGGATTATCACCCGCTTGTTCTTCTTCACAATCACAAGGTATAGTACGGTCATCATTACAATGGTACTTTTTGCCAGCTCACGCGCCCACGAAAGTACCTCGTACCAGTTACCGTCGGAATGGTTTATGATACGACGAATTGCCTTCTTCTGGAAGCCGGCAAACTCATATTTGGCAAACTTATAGAAGAAGAATTTCATCCATGCTATCGGATCGGACTCCAGCTCTTTCAATTTTCGGGACTTCTCTGCATCGCTCATGGTAAAGTCCACCGCAGTCAGTGTGCGCACCTGTCGTAGGAATTCTTCCCAGTCTTCCACCAACTGTTTGTTCTTTCCGGTCAGTTTCTGTCTTGCCATATCATTTCAGTTGTGTCTTAATGAATTCGTCAAACTCAGATGAAATATCGATTGCCTTTTCCGGATTCCGGGCACGCAGCCATGTCAGGAACTTCTTGCTTACTCCGATAATGTCTGCAATGCCGAAATCGCCTTCCATTTTGGCGATGGCAGCAGACAGTTTGTTGATTGTGTCTGCCTGGGCAGATGTGGCATATTTAGTATCCGATTCGCTGATAGCCTTGTTTATCTGGGCTATCTGCATATACAGATGTCGTATCTGTTCCTCACGGGTGGAGGTGACAGCCGCACGCAGCATCTCCCAGTTCTCCTTTTCCGCCCATCTTCCTACGGTTATACGGCTTACGCCCACTTTCTGCGCAATATCCTGAAAAGTCATGCCTTCCTGCATGAACAGCAACTTTGCCCAGTCCTTTTTCTGTTGGTTTGTCAGGTTGTTTGTCATGTCCGTTCGTGTTATATTTTAAAACAAAGGTAGACAGTTCCTATGAATTGTACCAATCGGTTTGTAATGCTTTCCCTATTTATGTAACTCCTTACATTACAGAATGTAACGCTTACAACCTGATTTGCCTGATTCATTTTTTCACCCGAATTTTGCGATAAACAAGCATGAGCACAATGAACAAATCATACAAATTCACAGTACACGATGAATCGGTCAACACCTACGGCTTCCGTATGCTGACTGATGGAGCCAACCTGACGGAATTTGAGAAAAATCCCGTCATACTGTATAACCATAATGACTGGGAAACGCCAATAGGCCGTGCTGACAAGGTATATAAGGAAAATGGGACCATAGTGGCGGAAATCGTATTTGATACAGCCGACCCGAAAGCCGCTGAGATAGCCGGTAAGGTAGAGCGTGGATTTCTTCGTATGGCATCTGTAGGTGCATGGCCTCCGGAAGAGGCTACGGATGATGAATTGATGAAACTGGACGGACAGAGCGGACCGACCATTACACGCTGGACACTCCGTGAAATATCAATTTGTCCGATTGGAGCGAACCACAATGCTCTGGCCATGTACGACCGCACAACAGGCAAACGGATTGACCTGTCAGACCGGGATACGGTCATACGTCTGGCTGACAATATTAACGATGTGAATCTCAACCCTAAAAAAGAAAACAATATGAGTGTAATTACACAGTTGCTGCGCCTGTCCGACTCAGCCAGCGAACAGGCAATTGCCGAAGAATTGCGCAAGCTCATCGCGTTGCGTGATCAGTATCAGTCGGAAATAGCCGGATTGAAAACAGAAAAAAAGAATTTACAGTTAAAACTGGACACCTACGAACAAAAGGAACGTGAAACCAGGAAGGCACAGGCTGTCGCTTTGGTGGATGCAGCCGTAAAGGACGGACGAATTGATGCTTCCGGACGTGATGCATGGGTGAAAGATCTGGAGAATGATTTTGAAAATGCTTCCATACGTCTTTCTTCCATTACCAGACGACAGACAGTAGCCACACAGGTTATTCCCGAAGGAAAGTCAGGAGCAATAACCCTGCGTGACATGACTTTCCAGGATATTCTGAAGGCTGACCGTCTGAAAGAGCTGAAGCAGGACAAGGAGCTTTACCGTCAGAAATTCCGCGAAGCCTATGGGCATGAACCGGCTTAAACCGTTTTTACAAACTATTTAAAACAGACAAAACATGGCAGGATTAAACAAAGAAATCTGGCTTCCCGGAATCGAGGAGCAGTTTATTCCGGACACCTCATTTGTTGCAGAAGGTAGAAATCTCGATGCATGGACAGATAACGGTTTCCTGAACCTTCAGGAAGCGGGTGTAAATCCGGAAGTAATTGAGAACAATGAAGTATGGCCTATTCCTATTGTAAGGCGTGAAGATATTCCATACAAACTGGAGATGAAACGCTTTGATACGGAAAATACCGTACACATCAACGCTATCGAAGTGGAGGAAGCGGCTGGTAAGCGCGAAAGCGTCATCCGCGGACACCGTGTGTCTTTGCAGACTAAGTTTGCGAAGATGGCAGGATATAACTGGTCACCGGCAAAAAATACGGAAAACACTCCGGTCAATGTGATCAGCACAGGAAACAAGAGCAGCATCAACAACACGTACTATGCCTTTACTTATGAAGAACTGCTGAAACTGGATACCCAATGCAACTTGATGGATATGCCAACAGAAGGCCGAATCCTCCTGCTTCATCCGTGGCACGCAGCCGACCTTCGCAAACAGGATCTGGAAATGTACAAAAGCTTCTTCAACGGCAGCTCAATGTTTAATTTCAAGGTATATATCACCGCAATGACTCCACGCTACAATGGAGAAAACGGACAACGTGTAGCATACGGAGCTCCTGTAAACGGTACAGACGCTATTGCCTCAACCTTCTTCTATAAGGAAGCGGTAGGAGCTGCAAAGAGCAATTTCGACATGTACTACCGTCTTAATGATCCGGAATACCGTGGTGACGTTATCGGCTTTAACATGCGCGGGCTGGCACTGCCTACTACCGGAAAATACCTGGGAGCTATTGTAACTAAAAAGCATGAGTAACAAACCTTTAAAAAGATAGAACTATGAGTTATCTGAACAGTAAATCGTACCGTACATTCGATTTCTTTGCCCCGTATACAGAAGAAGGAGAACGCTGCCAGCGGATTCCTTTCCCTATTGCCGTAAACCGAAAGCCTGTAGATGAATCGAACATTATCCATGATACGAACCCGCAGGTAATGACATTCGGAAGCGATGCATCGGCAGGGAGCTATACCGTAACGACAGAAGTACAACCTGGCGCATTGCTGATAGTGAATAACGAACACACGTCAAACAAACAAACGATAGGCGGCGTAGAATGTGCCGCAAGCGATAGTACTGTACTGATGTGGACAGGAAAGAAGTATGTACAAATTTCCAATGCAGGAGTAGGAGGATAAGTCATGAAACACTTTACAATGGGAGAACTTTGTGCCAGTACCACCGCCGACGCTCATGGAATCAAGAATACACCGCCTCTTCAGGAGGCGGGTAACTTGAAAGCCCTTGCCGACAATGTGCTTGACCCTCTTCGTGAATGGTACGGAAAACCTATTACCGTCAATTCAGGGTACCGTTGTCCGCAACTGAACCGGCTGGTAGGAGGTGCGGCAAGCAGCCAGCATCTGAAAGGAGAAGCTGCCGACATTACAGCAGGAAGCAAGGAAGAAAACCGTAAGCTCTTTGATTACATCAAAAACCAACTTCCTTTTGACCAGCTGATCGATGAAAAGAATTATTCCTGGGTGCATGTGTCTTACAAGCGTGACGGAAAAAACAGAAAACAAATATTGAAACTATAACCATGGCGTAGTACGCCAAATGCTACGCCAATAAAGCACAACAAAATGAAACGGATTATCTTATTTTTCAGCCTGTGTCTGATTACAACACTGGCTTCATTTGCACAGACCGTACTTCCGGCTGCAGAACCTGAAACATCGTTCCTTATCGACCTTGGAAGCTTTACGGGAATCGTAGGTCTTGTATCTATGATTGTTACGCAGATTATGAAGGTTGTTCCGGCTATTTCCGCAAGCAAGCTGGCTAAAATTTTGGTTTCATGCGGTGTGGGCATGGTAGTATGTATTATTGCCTGGCTGTTGCAGCTTACTCCGTTACTTACAGGCTATATCTGGTGGCAGGTGCTGATTTACGGACTGGCGGCCGGACTCAGCGGATGCGGATTCTATGATGTGATTAAGGCTATCGGGGCGCTGTTTAAAAAAGAGTAGAGCATATGGACTGGACCCTGTTACAGTCACTGATGGAATGGCTGGCTCCTGCCGGCTGGCTGGTAACTGCCATTGCCTGGTGGCGTGACAGGAAAGTGTACCAGGTCCGTGCAGTGAAAGAAACCGAGGGCACTTACAAGACTCTTTACGATGATCTGAGTGCAACGGTATTGGAACTAAGTAAACAACTACGAAAACAAAACGAACGGAATATCAATCATGAAACGGCTTTACGAAAACTGCATACTTGCAAGTATGCTGACCGCTGTCCTGTCATTATCTTCTTGCGCCAGCAGCAGAAAGGCCAGCTCGGAAACCGTCCGCTCGTACAGCCTCCGAACGAGCGTCACCGAGCAAACAACTTACGAGCCGGTCCCGAAGAGGACGGCGACCTGCTCGGTGAGTGCGGAGCAGTGGCTGAACCTGAGTAAGCTTCCTGCCGGATTCGGGCTGAGCTATCGGAATGACGGTCTGAACATAGATATAAAGTCAGACGGAGAAGGTGGCGTGAACGTCACGGCTACAGCCGACAGCACAGGAAGACAAGTTACCGTGAAGCATACTGAAACGGAGCACCGGATACGGGATGAAACTACCAGCAATGAGGTGAAAGAAAGACGGCCCGGCTTACAACAGTGGATTGTAGGAACAATTATTGCGGTGCTGTTACTTTTTCTTATTTGGGAACTGATTAAAAAGTATTTAAACAAAAATCAAACTCTATAAATATTATGGCAGATACAAGCAACGGAATTATCTATGGAACCGCCGAGGTGAAGTTCAAACCTACCGACGGAGCGGATAAAACAATCGGTTGGCTGGACGAAAACGGGATGCAGCCTGCGGGAAACGCACCTTCATTTATGGATGTGTATGCCGCTCAGGTTACCGACGGACCGGTAGATTCTATCTTGCAGAACCCAGGATCGGATGCCTTTACCATGAATCTGATTCAGCTCAAAGCGCAGAACCTGGTAGACATCTTTGGAGGAACTGCAGAAGCTGACGGCTCTTATACTCCTCCTGCCAACTTCATGGCAACAGGCGTGCTGACCATCAAGACGCATTCCGGACACAGCTTCCGTGTATTCAACGCCCGACTGAGCCGTAACGGATGGCAGAACGGTCTGAACATGCAGAATGTATTCGCGTTTGGAATCAGAGTCGATATGCTGAAGCCAGCCGACGGGAAAGAAAGACGCTGGAGAATCTATCCACCGGGTGTGGTTCCTGACACATCTGACGCAACCGCTGATGCAGAAGAGTAATGAAGGCACAAGATATTGAACTGCTGGCAGGCATCTCTCTCAGTGACGGGGGAATCAGCCTGCCGCTTCATACGGTACTTCGGAAACGTCCGTTCCGCATTACGATGAAGACACCTACCACACGCAGCCTGATACGAATCAGCAAGCGTTATCTCCGAATCGGGGTGACTCCGGAAGAATATGATGCATACGACCTGGACCAGCGTATCCGGTTTGTCTTCCTGCATGGAAAGGACATCAGCCGCATTGTAGCATACGGAATTGTGAGAGGGCCTGTACTGGGAAGAGTGCTGAACCGCATGGTGGCCTGGATGCTCCGGGAACTGATGACACCCGACGAACTTGCAGCCGCCTGGCGGCAGGTGCTGAACAGTACATCTACCACGTCTTTCGGGATTATTATCGCATCGGCAGCAGCTCTGAACAAGATGCAGCCCTTAGCGAGCCGGAACGAGAGCGCAAACGACAAGAGGAGTTAAAGAAGGGACATACGGAACCTTCGCATAGCCTTTTCGGCGTAGTAGGTCAGATTGCCACGGAAACAGGCTGGAGCATTGGCTACATTCTGGATAAGGTAAATGTAGTTACACTTCAGCTCATTATGGCAGACATGCCTCACTGGGTTCCTCCGAAGAAACCGGACATTAATCAGCAAATCCGCGAAATGGAGGAACGGGAGAAACAAAGAAACAGTCACAAACAAACAGATAACACAAACACGGCAAAGGGGATGAACCCGATGGAGTTCTTTACCAATTATGCGGTAAAGGACTGATTATTCATCATTATAAATTGGAATCATGGCAGTACCCGTTGAACTGGAAATATTCATGAAAGACTTGACCAAGGCCGGATTACAGAGCGTTGGCAAGAATGTGGATGATGTGGAAAATCAGACTCAGAAACTGATTGACGCATTGAAACTGGTACGTGCCGAGCAGATTAAACAGCTTGAAGCGAACAAGCAGGCCGGAAAAAGCTACACGCAGGAAGCGGCCAACGTGCAGGCTTTGACGGGCCAGATTAATGGATTGAAGGCCGGACTGAAAGACTTGCAGAAAACCAAAGAGGAGGTTGCAAAAACACCTTCCATCGACATCGACACAGAAGCTGTTACCCGTAAGACAAACAACTTGAAGATGCAGTTCAGCCAGGTAGCAAGAGAACTTCCTTCGCTTGCCATGGGTCCGCAGATGTTTATCCTGGCCATTTCCAACAACCTACCGATGCTGGCAGATGCCATTGCCGATGTACGCAAGCAGAACGAACTTCTGGCGGCATCAGGAAAAAAGGGTGTGCCGGTATGGAAACAGTTGGCTGGTGCTGTATTCTCATGGCAGACGGCGCTGGTAGCGGCTATATCGCTGGGTATTGTGTTTGGAAAGGATATTGCAAACTGGGTAAAGAATTTAGGAAAAGCCAATAAAGAACTTTCTGAAACGCAGAAGTTACAACAAGCTGTAAATACATCTCATCGTGAAGGTGGAAAAGCCGCTTCTGAGGAATCAGCTAAACTTAAGATTCTTTACACCGCCAGCCAGGATAGCAGTAAATCCATGAAAGAACGAAACAAGGCTGTGGATGAATTACAAAAGATGTATCCCTCCTATTTTGGCAAACTGACTAATGAGGCTATCCTTGCGGGGAAAGCCGCATCTGCTTATGACGATTTAACCAAAGCCATTATCCGCAAAGGTCAGGCACAAGCGGCAGAGGATATCGTAGCTGATTATTCTAAGAAAAATTTTGAGCTACAGCGAGGAATCAATGCAGATACAAACTGGACAAACAGAAATAAGGCTGAATATGAAAAAGCATTGAAGGAACGTGAAAAGATGTGGGAAAATTACCGAAAGGTAAACCAAGGAAGCATCATCGTAGACAGCGCAGCGAAAGCATGGATCAGTAATACACCGGAAGGTAAACTGATAGAAGAATATGAACGCCGTATGTCAAATATCAATAAGTATACAGACCAGATTGCAAAAAACAATAAGATCATAGAAGGAATAGTAAAGCAGATTGATACCTCGGCTTATATCGATGATAAACTGGATGGTGGTTCTTCAGAATCTACTAAAGAAAAAACCGATTATGCTTCCCAGCTGGCGGATGCCCGTGTAAAAGCTCAGCAAACAACAGAGAAACTGCGTCTGCAAATCATGCAGGAAGGTATTGCCAAGCGCAAGGCATTGGCTAAGCAGGAGTATGATGAACAGCTAGCTGATATTGACAAGCAGGAACGGGACACAATCGCCAAAATGGATCAGGCTCGCAAGCAGGGTGACAACATACCGCAGAGCCAGTATGATGAAGTGAAAACGGAAGCGGATGAACAAAGGCTTTTAGCGGAAAAAATATTAGCGGAAAAGATATACCAGATCAATAAAGAATATCTGGATAAGACACTGGACGCTGAAATAGAATATAACAAACAATATGGGACCTGGCAGGAAAAAAGAGAGGCTGTAGCTTTGGAGTATATTAAAAAAATTTCCTTGGCACAGACTGAAGCCGAAAAGAAGCTTTTAAAAGAAAAAGGGAAAGAAGCTGTTGCCGCTGTAGATTTTGAGGAGTTTAAGGAAAGTATCAATTGGGAGTTGATTTTTGGAAATCTTGACAAGGTAGCGAAACAAGAGTTGCAGAAATTACGCGCACAACTGGAACAATTCCGCCAGTCGCCGGAATATAAAAACATGGCGATTGATGAGCGTAAGGTCTTGGATGAAGCCTTAAATGAAATCCAGCAGAATATAATTGAGAAAGGCGGATTGCTTGGAAATTTGCCGGAGCAGTTACAGGTATTGGCAGAGGCACAGAATGAGTTGGAAAAGGCACAGTCGGAATACAATAAATCCCTTATTTTGGGGACAGAAGCAGAGAAAGAAGCGGCTTTGAAGAAAAGAAATCAGGCTCAGGCTAATGTCGTCAACGCTCAGGCTAATGTTAACGCAGCTGCTGATCAGGCTGGACAAAGATTCTCTAAAGTTACAGACAGTATGATTCGACTTAGCGAAGCAGGAAGTGACCTCTCCCAACTGGGAAGTTCTATCGGGACATTGATAGATGCGTTTTCCGATGCCGATTCGAAAATAGGTGGTATAGTAGGTTCTATTATCGGAGTTTTGGAGCAGTTGGGAGGGAATATCCGGCTTTGTCGGAGGTATATTGGAGAATGTCGGTAATCTGGCCGGACATATGTGGGATACAATTGGAAGCTTTTTTGGAGTAAAAGGACTTGGAGGTATTTTTTACGGCGCGGATTATTCTGAATATGAAAATATGAAATCTCAATATGAAACCTTGTCGGACATTTGGGATGAGCTGATAGACAAGAAACAACAATATATCGATATCAGTTATGGAGAAGAAGCGGAAAAAGCTTATCAGGAATCAGTTAACCTGCTGAATCAGAAAATGCAACAGGCATATGCTCTTGCTGAATCACGTAAATCTGCCGGTAGCAGTTTAGGCTCTCATACCATCGCATATCGGCAAAACAGAGATTTGGGTGGATATGCCTCAGAATTATATAAGTATGTAAATCAGAATGGTAACTATAATGATATAACGAACGCTTTGCTGGGAGCGTCAGCCGATCAGTTACGTAATGTCCGTGATAACATGTGGGCATTTTGGGCTGGACTGGACGCTGAATTCCGTAATGCCTTGGAACAGATTATCGCCTGTGATGACCAGATTGATGATTTGGGTGAAAAAATGAATGAAGTGATGACGGGTGTTGATTTCAGCAGCTTCCAAAACAGCTTTGTAGATATGCTGAATGATCTGGATTCTACCAACCAGGATTTTGCTGACAACTTTGAAAAGTATTTGCAGAATGCAGTATTCTCATCACTTATTGCAAACAAATACAAGTCAAAGATTGAAGCTTTATACAAAGATTGGACCGAAAAAGCGG
>ERZ780198.3502-NODE-3502-length-10644-cov-3.597979_pt1 | contig 10644 bp, 3 predicted proteins | sample MGYA00510979_ERZ780198 | MGnify/ENA primary metagenome ERZ780198 (study PRJEB29588, sample SAMEA2158039) | human gut metagenome | biome: human gut; feature: human-associated habitat; material: faeces | place: Denmark | collected 2008/2010 ...
AAGCAGAGTGTCCATTACAGGATACTCAGATCCTATAAGGACACTCTGCATGGTCGGAGTAGAATTATAGGGTTTCACGAAATTAGAAGTATAAAACGGTTTTGGGTAGTCGGCAATTGGTATTTCTATTGAGCTTTCTCGGATAAGCGTATCCTCTCGACTAAATGATTTGCCCAAACGAGAAGTTGTAAGGCGCGTTGTTCACTATCTTCCCAGTCACACTCATGAGCACGAGGATTTCGTATGCCTGTCATACATCCAGAAAAGATTTGCATATATCCAATCTGTTCATCCCGTTCTGAAGTGCTTTCTCCGGCGTTAATCTTTAATATGGGAGTATTCCCATTAAAGACCGCTGTCATCAGTTTGGAACCGGTTAGATTTGTGTCACCTTGTTTTGCTGTTTTTTTGACCAAGTTATCAATAAACTTATATGCTTCCTCAACAGCGCGAGCATGGTGGCCATCTCGGTATAGTTTCTCTACCGTTTTTCGGAGTGCCTTATCTGTTACCAGTTGATCAAAAGCATCAACTGGTAGTTGCTTTTCTACATCTTTTCGTGGTAGTACCCCAGAAGAAGCATCAATGTCCTCTTGGAGCCTTTTGACTTTCAAAAAAATAGTCTTGTCCATTAAGATCTACCGTAAAGATGTTTAGCCATACTGGCAAAAATACTGTCGATTTGATCAGGAGATGCATCGGGCGAAATATGAATTTGTAAATCAATGTGTACCGACGGGGTAGGAGAAGCGGCAACAGTAGGCATAATGGGAGCATTTGCATCAACGGCTGGCATAGGGGGTACAGAAACAGGATTGGCACCATTATCAGCCAAAACACTTTTCTGCGGCTTATTTGTCTTGGCTTTTTTGGGGGCTGTCGTGGTCTTTGTAACATCAGCGTCTGCTTTAATTTGACCGCTTTTCAGCATAGAAAAGGTCGAGGTAATCTTGCCAGCGGCGTTGTCTCCTAAAGAGCAGGTGTCCATAAACCAAGATTTCGCAGTTGCATTGTCAACTTGCGTATCAGGAAAAAGATCGAGCAGCTCTTGAGGATAGATTTCAGCAATAATAGCGGAACATACGTCTGGGTATTTAGCATCACTTCTCCAGTCAGTTGCCCGCGGTTGCGGTTTTCCGTCCGCATCAATTATCCCCATTTGTCTAAGAGGAGCTAAAATGTTCCGCGCAGATTGATCAGAATTCAAACTAAGCAACGATTTCAAATAACTCACATTAACAACAGAGGGGATAGTTTTCTTAAACTGGTTGCGAAGCTGCCACCAGCTTTTTTCAGATATCATCGGATAAATTTGCTTGTCAGCCACATTTTTCACGAAAGTCACATCCAGCGTCAGCTGTACGTTGTCCGCACCCTTGCTGTCTGCCTTGCTGACCTCCAGTACGATCTCTGCGGACTTGTTCTCTGCCGCCTGTTTGATGATCTCATCGTGATGCTTGCTGTCTATCTTGACCGCAGCGACCGTCTCCTTCGTACCATCCGCATTCGTCTTTTCGCTTACCTTGACATCCGTCGGCGCGGTAGTGGTTGCGGAACCGGAAGCACCGGAGGTGGTGACGTCTTTATTGGTCTCCCCGGCCCAGGAACCCGCTGCCGGATCCTTCGTATAGTCTGCGGTATAGTACAGAACTATGCTGTCGTTGGCGCTCAGGTAGTATGAACCCATATATACATTCGGGAGTTTTCCGTTCACGGTATAAAGCCATCCGCTGTTTGCTGTATCTGTTTCCGTCAGTGTCACACCGTTTGCATCGGTAACTCCGCTGATATAGTCCCCGAAGTTCTGATATTTGTATCCGGCCTTCGTCAACGCACCGCTGACTGCGTCCCATGCTGTCGCATTCAAGCCAAGTCCGCTGATTACAATGCCCGATGTAGATTTGAATCCATTCACGTTCTTTCCGTCTACTGAAACGGTGACTGACATGGTTGTCGGCTGTGGATTCGGATTCTCGCCCTTTTCTCCCTTTACCGTCACTGTAACCGATACCGGCTGCTTGTAGAACTGCTTAAATTTAATGTATTTTTCGTTTGTATTGAACTTTTCCCAATACTTGCTCATCTCGGTGTGGGTAAACACACTGTCGATGGTAACCTGTGTATCATATTCAGGCTTCGTAACCTGCAAGGTTTCGGACGCGATTACGTTTTGATAGCTTGTTCTGAACTCTCTCCATGGCTGACTGTGCATCGCGTCATATCCCGGAAGGTCATCCACATCGATGCCTCCAAACGTAATGTTCACAGCACCGCGGATATACTCTATGCTTCCGTCCGCGTTTTTTAGAATTTCTTCAAACGGCTTTAAATTACCGGTTATATGATTCTTGTCTGTGTTTTCGCCTTTGATGCCGTTCCAGTAAACATCCTCTGTGCAGACCTGTTTCATCCATGCCGCCGCATCATCGATTTCCTTTTGCGTGAGCGGAAGAATCGTCATCTCAAAGGTATTCTGCGCGAGGACATTCTTCGTCCTGCGATCTGTAATCGTGACCGTATAATTTACAGTCTCCGGTTCTTCACCCGGAAGCGGGCGATAAATCACCGCATGGTAGCCGTTAAACTGCAGTACATCTGTATTGCTGCTTGTCATGGTCACATGCTGGTTATAGCTGTCCGACATGATGCCGTTGTCTTCAAGAATCGAAGGTCTCGGCATCTGCAAATCACTCGTAACCTTTGCAAGGTCAACCGTTTGCGCTTTGTTGACAAAATCTCTGATAAGCCCCGGATATTTATTAACCAAAGCTTCTTTCATCGCAGCTTTTTCTTCTTCGGTGCCCTCTTCAATTGTGACATCAAAGAATTTAAAGCTTTCTGCCGGTTCTGTTGCCGCACCTTGCGATGTCATTTCCTGCACAGTATAGTCATCCCAGAAGTTAAAGGTTGCTGTCGCGCGTAAAGTAATGCCTTTGTCGTTAGGAGTCGCGTTGTCGGATTTCGGCGGTCTCTGCAAAATACCGGTTGCCGTACCGTCGCCGTTGTCTTCCGCATAAATATACTGCGCGTCTTCCGTCTTAACCGTTGTCCATGATATCTTCGCATACGAATACTTCGATAAGGTCTTCGGAAGAATCAGGTTTTGGTTGATCGTTCCGGATACTGCTGTATGCGTCCATCCGTCCACCATTTTATCTTCGGCGGCATTCGTATTCTCACCCTTGATGGCATCCCACGTAATGTCTCTGAGAACTTTATCCAGCATATCCCTTACATGGAAAACATCCCAGCCGACGTGCACGCGCATCGTCACTTCTTTTTCTTTTCCGTCAAGGCTGAGTTTGAAATGCACATCGTTGTAAATTGCCGCCGTCGTGCTGAATCCGGACGTCCCTTGATAATAGCTTGTAATGCTCCCGTCTTTGCCGATATAGTCTATGCCGTCTTGCGGCATGGATTTTGCACCGACCGAAACGAGAGAAACCTCAATGCCTTTTTCCTGGTCGACATAGTCTTTCACCGGATAACCTTCTCTGTCCAGATACTGCTGCATAGCCTGCACGATATTCGTATGGTCATACATCTGCATCGGCTGGATGAAAGCTCGTGAATTGTTAATCCTGTCTGCAATCTTATTGAGTGTCTCTTCTGCTGCTCCGCCCGCCGATGTAAGCAGAATCTTAAATGTTCTGTTTTTGCTTATGTTGTTGTTTGTAACGGTCGCGGTTAAAGTAACCGTCTTGTTTTCGCCTGTCGGTCTCGTAACCACGGCTGTGTCGCTGCTTATCGTGATATTTTCAGCATCGCTGCGCCACGCAATGGTGCTGCCTGTTTTTCCAGTCGTCGGCAAAACGAGTGACTCGCAGCTATCAGGCAGGCGATATACACCGCTTGCGTCCGGGGACAATGTGCCGTCGTTCGTAAGGTCAATGCCTACTTTCGTGAAAATGTCATCCCAGGTAAGCGTCTTGTCTTCGAAAAATTCCCGCCAGCCCTCTAGCGTATCATCTGAGGTGAATTCTGCTTTTTCCGCTTCCAGCGCGTCAGCTCTCGTCTTGTCTTTGATGACGATGGCCTTCATGTCCACTAAAGCGTTCTGCTCAAATTCCGGAACAACCGGTGCATTTCCGCCTTGCCATGTCAGAATCGGGAACCCGTTGTTGATGTCGCCTTCGCTGTCCTGATTGTATGCGCTGCCTAAGGTGTAGACGAATGAGGCACTGCGCATCTCTTCGGCTGTCTTTTCCTGAATGGAAACGCCTGTCTGCGCATTGTTTGTTGCAATCGTCTTTGCTGAAAGATTTGCAAGCACATAGGTATTTTCTACCGTGCCGCTGTTCATGCCGATGACGCTGCCGATACCGGTCTCAGGCCCGGTTACCGCACCGGTGGTGTAGGAGTTTTTCAGGATTCCTCCGGCATATAACTGACCTGCAATTCCGCCAATGGCTTTGTTTTGTGTCACTCCTAATTTTTCCGGAAGTTTTGCTTTGACACTTCCGACATTATAGCAGTTTTCTACAGTTCCGTAAGAATATCCCACAATTCCACCGATATTCAAAGCGCTGGCATACCCCGCATAGGTGCTCTGTATTTCCGCTTGGTTAATGCATCCTATAATCCTTCCGGAAGTAGTTGTACCTTTTGGAATGGTTCCCGCTATACCGCCTGTAGCGGCGGAATTTGCTGCATTTGCAATTTTTCCGGAAACAATGGTGTTCTCAATCCTTCCATTAAGCGTGCCGCATACTCCGCCGACTTTTCCATTCCCGCTGATGTCTACAACAAGATTAAGATTCTTGATAGTGCCGTCTGCGCCAACCGTATCAAACAATCCCTGCGTTCCTTTCAGTCCACTGATGACCTTGCGATTACCGTCAAAAGTTCCGGTATATGGGCTTGAGTAGCTTCCTATGGAAGTCCATGTTTTATTATTCAAGTTGATGTTTGCTGTCAGTACTGCGTTTATTGCAGGGCTTGATGCAACCTGTCCTGCAAACCATGCCAGTTCCGCGGCACTGCTTATCTGATAAACGCCATTCTTAAGCGTCGGCTCTTTGGTCGTTGTTCCGTCCCATGCAGCTCCTGCGGATACAAGCGTGACTTCAATTTTTTTTGCTTCATCCGCTGTGAAATATCCACTCTTGCTTACATATCCGTCAGCACTCACCTCGTAGGAATATTTCTCGTTTGCCGGTAAGCTGTAGCTGCTTGCGTTTTCTTCAAGTGCCGTCATCGTTTCTCCGACCTCGTTCTTTACGACAATTGATGCATCTGACGGTGTCATTTGGAAACTTACGCTTACTCTGGCAGTTGGAACCATTGTAAGCGTTACTGTATCTTCATCTTTCGTTCCGTCAACAGTAAGACTTGCCCTCTGAATATCCTTATATCCAAAGGCTTTCACGCTGTATGTGTAGCTTCCCTTTTCCAAAAGGAATTTCCCATCGATCGTCTCTACAGTCTGCGCTCCTGAGCTGATGCTGACTTTCGCATTTTCAGGGGTAATGTTAAAGCTTACTTTTGTAAGCGGTTCTGCCTTAAAGTTTTTCAGCTTGATAAGGTTTTCATCATTAATATATTCCCCTGAATAATTTTTATAGCAGCTGTAAGCAATCGTGATTTTATCCCCTGCATCTGCAAAAACTTCATAAGAAGTCCATTCAGTGCTGATTTCCTGATATCGGTCAAGGAGTTTTTCGTTTCGGAAAATTTTAAGACCGTAATTGCTGTCTGTGCTTGTATTTCCCAGTTCGGATACCATATAGTCAAAGCTCATTCGAGTTGGCTTCGTGAAAGTAAATGTAATCTTGCTTTCTGTTCCATTTGAATTGTTGGAAGACTGCAAATACTTTACCGCACCCTCTTTCACCGGCTTAAATGCATACCGAGTGTCATCTGTAATGTCTGCTCTTTCTGTAAGCTCTGTGAAAAAGTCCCCAAAAGTCAGGGTCTTTTCAAGCGTAACTTCTACAGTCATTGCTTCTTCACCCACTATGAATTCACCGGTTTCGGTCTCGCATCCGTCACAGGTTATCGTGTAGGTGTATGTACCTGCCGGAAGTTCACAGCTGTAGTTGTCTTTAGTAAGGGTGGCTTTTACAGCATCTGCGTACTTCACGGTCACGGTTGCATCTGCTTCGATACCTTCAGGTTTTGTAACCGTGAAGGTAACCGACTGCTTCGTTTCCTGAGTCATAGTAATGGGCTGTTCTTTGCTGCCGCTTGTTACGTCGGATTCCGAAACTTCAAGTGCAGCATCTTCGATTGTCTTATAGCCAAATGCAGCAACGCTGTAGGTATAGCTGCCCTTTTCAAGCAAGTAGCTTCCATCTTTCTCGGCATCCACAATCTTTCCGTCCTGCTTAACCGTGATGACTGCGCCCTCCGGTGCGCCTGTAAATGTCAGCGCGGTAAGCGGAGTAACCGTGAAGTTTTTCAAACGGATACAATACTCGTAAGGAGTGCTGCCATAGTAACTCTTGGAGTAGGCATATGCTATCGCAATTTTGTCTTGTGCTGCCACTTTGACAGAGAACTTCTCCCAATCCGAACTTTCGCCGTACTTCTTTTCGAATTGAACTTCATTCTTTTTCAGCAAAAGTCCATAATTGGAGTAGCTCGAATCTGAACCATAAGTAGAATACCATGCATCAAAACTTATTTTTGCCGGGGCTTTTGCCTCTAATGTTAGTGTTGACGTAGTCGAACCATAGCCTGAGCTTGGACCCTTATTCGTTGATTCCAAATAATTATCGCTGCCGCCTGTTGCGTCGCCTTTCACAGCTTTGAATGGGTATGTTGCGTCATCTGTTGCCGTCAGTATAGTTGAAAGTCCGTCAAAGAAATCGCTGAATACAAGTTTTCTTATAAGTGTGATATCCTTCGCAATATCATCCGTTTCAATCTTAAAGCTTCCTTCTGCAGCGTCGCATTTTGGATGCGTGATTGTATAGGTGTACTCACCCTGCGGAAGGTTGTACGTCCCATCATCTTCAGGTTCTACTGTCGTGCTTTCGCTCTTAATCGTAATAGAAACTTCGCTTTCTGTTCCTTTCAAGTCGTCCGGGAGTGTAACATTAAACGTTGCTTTGTGTGATGCGAGTTTCGTCAGCGTGATGTTCTTCGTTATATCCTCGCTGCCGACTGTGATTGTATCTGCTTGGCTTTCGTAGCCGAAAGCACTTACGGTGTAGGTGTATGTGCCGTTCTGCACTGCAAATATGGTCTTACCATCAGCCGACTCTGAAGCAGCAGTCTCTGTCCCATTGGCAGCTTTCATTGATACCAGTGCATATGCCGGAACAGTGTTAAATGTTACTTGCGGAATATTCTTTAATCTAAAGTCTTTTAAGTAAATACAATCGTCCAGCTTGTCTCCTGAAAAATCCTTTCGATATGTTATTTCAACTTTATCGCCCTTCTTAACCTGTAGCACATAAGTTTTCCACTCTGTATCATTGACGTCCCCTATGATTTCATCATTGATTTTCAGGTAATCCCAGCGTATTCCTCCCTCAGAACTAAGAATATAGTCAAAGTACAATGCATATGTCCGATCGTCTAATTTTGAAAAATCAATCTGAACAGTCGCTGTCATAGATCCTTTGCCCTTAATATTTGATTTTAGGCATTCAGCTCCCAATTTAGTTGCATCAGTGAAAATATCATCCGACATCACTTTAGTTTCATCAGAAGAAATATATTTGACTTCTGCCTTACCTGCCAATGCATTAAAAGCGCTGCTTGGGAATGGTTTTTCTTTAACGCTGATTTGGTATTTTGTTGTTGCTCCTTTATAGCTTACACTAATGTCCTGGCTTTCGCGTACAGTTTCTGTGTTCAAGCCACTTGTCTCAAATCCGGATCTAATGTCAACAGTACTGCTGTCATCATAGTTTACTGTAATCACTAAACCTGTTGTGTCAATAGTCTTATCTCCAACATAATATTGAGTCTTTTCCGGCTGCGTCTTAACCTCAATGGAGACTACCTTTTTAAGCTGAACCACTTCTGTCTTTGTTTTGGCATCTTCGGTCAAAGTGATGCGGCCCTCCGCTTGTTCCACATCAACTTCAGATGCTGAAACAACGTAGCTATACTCTTTATCAATAAGTAGTTCATATTTGTTTTTTTCGCTCGTTGGTTGAACCTCAACGCCGTTTTGCGTCAGCTTAATATCGTAGTCGCCTGCACCGTTTACCTCAAAAGTCACGGCGCCCCATTTGTCGGTATCTTTATCAAGGCTAACAGAAACACGATCCGGAGAAGCGGTCAGTGTTCCTTTCTCATCATTCACTAACACCCTGTCTGTTTTCGAAGTATATCCTTCGCAGCTTACGGTGTAGCTGTATTCGCCGGCAGCAAGTGCAATAATGCTGCCTGTTCCGGTATATACAACACTGCCTTCCTCAGCACCGGTTTTTGTAATCGTCAATTGTGCATTCGCAGGCGTGATATTAAAAGGCACCTTTGCAGTAGAGATCTCCCACTCAAGTGTCGGGTAGCCTTCTTCGTTATATCTAAATTTGTCACCGAGAGTGCTAACAAACCCATTTTCCTTCATGCTTTCGCTTTCTTTAAAATTTGACACTGTGTCTATATCAACAGAGTAGCTTCCACTCGAATAACACAGTTCTGCTGCACAGCCATTCATCGCATAAGAGTTCGATACTTTGCACTTTATACCACTTCCGGTACCGCCCATAATCGCATAACCCGCATTTGTAGAGCCTTCAGATGCAGTGATGCTGCCTGTTGTATAGCAATTTTCTACGCTAACGCCTTTTGCTCCTCTTCCGATTATGCCTGCGTAATTGTTAAGGCCGATAATATCCCCTGTGTTATAGCAATTTCTAATTGCATGCAAATTTTCTAAATTCCCGGCTATACCGCCTATCTTTCTGTTTGAACCTGTAATATTACCGATATTCGCACACTCTTCAATTGTTACGCTGTAACTTTTTCCATCACAATGGCCAAGAATACCGCCCACAGCCTCTTTACCTGAAATGTTGGCAGTATTTTTACATTTTTCAATAGTTATGCTTCCATTCGATGTGTCCGCTTTTCCTGCAATCCCGCCTACATTATTGTAACTACTTGCCTGAATTGCTCCCGTAGTAATCACATTTTTAACAGTCGCACCGCCTCCGAGAACACTAAAAAGCCCTGTGTTCGCGCCGGTGCCGGTTATGTTCAGCGTCACCGTATGCCCATCGCCATCAAATGTGCCTGTAAACTCGCTTGGATATGGCGCTGTCACAGTGATATCCGCTGTCAACTTATAATTCCCGCCTGTTTCCATAGCGGCAAATTCCTCAGCAGTTCTGATTTCACTCATGCCTGATGTGTCAGCCCAAGCGGTCTCAGTACTTCCCCACATGCCGCTCGGCATCATGGCCAGCACCATCATCACCGCCAGAAACACAACGAGTGCCCTGCTTGGATAGCTTCTGTTTGTTCGTTTCAATTTTTTTCTCCCTTCGATTTTGTCACTCTTGGGAATCGCATGCCGCCGCTTTCTGACATCGAATTTTCAGCTTAGCCGGTTTTTGTTCCTCCCTGCGTAGAATCAAAAGCACACAAAAAACTGCTGTCTTCCTCGGCGATTTGCCGACTGACAGCAGCCCGTTTTCGCTGTTTGTTCAATTTTTTCGTCACAAAAACATCCACCTGCACTCCTCCGATGCTGTGAATCTGATCGTGTCTCATCTGTGCATGTCTCCTGGCTTGGCGTTCATCACGTTTCCTCACCTTCCCAAGGGTCATACACGGCTTGTCTGCCGCACCCTCAGTGGTCACTTCGGAAATACCATCGGTGATTGGCGGTATTCCTTTGCTTTTAGAAAACGCTCCTTCCTTACAGTGGCGGGACCGCGCAGGATTCTCACCTGCTTCCATCTTAGCTTTGGGCAGTTTCGCCACCTATCACGGTTGCGGCTTGCCCAAAGATCACAAACGTCTTATGTACTTTTTACTGCTTTAGTATACCACTGCGCCATGCGGTTTGGCAAGGAAAATTTCAGAACCATCGACTCGCACAGACTCTACAGTGGTTTGAGAGAATATTGGTTCGTCAATCCGTTTTTTGCCCTTACACCCCTTCTTGAAGAAGCAGATTGCGTATTTGAAGGTTGGCTGATAACTATCGCCCACTCGCAGCCGCGCGCAGCTTTACGCTTCAATCTGTGCGAGCCCTCCCTCGCACTTTTGTCCGCTCCATTCTCTACAACAAAGTGATCCGATCACCGCTGGCAATGCCTAAAATTTTTCGATTATCCTTTTACAGGAACAGCGTGCCTTCATTAAGGTTCGAGAAAACTTACGAAAGTTTGGTTACCCCAAAAAAGGGTGGGTAAATGTAAGGTTTTTTGATTTTTAGAATACAATTTCTCTTTTTTAATTTCTTCCTTTTTTTTTTCACAATTTATCCCTACTATTCTGCTTTCTTTACCATGCACTCTTTTTTGCAGAAACTCAGTGCATACTTTTTCACTTCGGGATAGCCCTCCGTTATAAAAGGCTCTGCGTAATGCTGTGCTTCAATTTGTGCAAGTGCGCGGTCGCAGGCTGCTTCCATCTCTGCGATGCTGCCTGCTATTTTCAGTTCTAAAATAAGCACGCGCCCTTTGCGTACCTGCACCGTCTGCATCACGATATCAGGTCTGCCGTTTCCGCTCT
>ERZ780198.3503-NODE-3503-length-10643-cov-10.490366_pt1 | contig 10643 bp, 9 predicted proteins | sample MGYA00510979_ERZ780198 | MGnify/ENA primary metagenome ERZ780198 (study PRJEB29588, sample SAMEA2158039) | human gut metagenome | biome: human gut; feature: human-associated habitat; material: faeces | place: Denmark | collected 2008/2010 ...
ATCTTATTCAAAAAACTGTCGTCCTCGACAATTAAAATCTGCTTCATATCCTCACTTCCTTTGCTTTTTGCAGATAGTATAACAGGCAAATGTCCGCGAAATGTTACAGCGGACAGATTTTTTCAAAAAAGTGCTTCTCCTTTATTATAGGATAGCCCGCTTTTCCGTACAAGGCAGAAAATATGAATTATAAAGTTTAATCTTCCTGCATATAGCAACATTCCATTGAGAAAATATGAAATATACAATGTAGATGGGTGGTGCTATATGGCAAATATCAAAGATTGTCCCGGCTTTGAAACTTTCGGTGCGGATGTAAAAGAGGCGCGGAAAGTCAAGCAGTTATCGCGTAAGACGCTGGCGGAACAGGTCAATATCGACTGGCGCTATCTTGCCAACATCGAAAATGACGGCACGATTCCCAGCCTGCCGGTTATCATACAGCTTATCAAAATCTGCGGGCTTCCCGTGGAACGGTATTTTAACCCGGAGGTCATGCGGGAGGAAAGCGCACAGCGGCAGCGGGTCAGCCACAAGCTGAAACTCTGCCCGGAAGAATTTCTGCCGATCATCGAGGGCGCGATTGACGGGGCCATTCAAATTCAACAGAAGAATGACGAAACGGAGGGTGCATGACAACCCTCTGTTTTGTTTTTGGGAGGACGCAAGCTGCGCCCTCTCTTTTTTTGTGCAGTTTTCGGAAAAACCGGGATTTTGCGGGTATTTCTTTGGGGTCAGAACGCTTTTTAGGGGAAGAAGAACAAAGACAGCAAGCATAGGGAGTGTAGCCACACTCCCGGCAAACGGCTTCCCGTTTGTATCTTGGGGAAGTCCCCAAACCCCTGAATGAATGGAGGTGAGAAAGTGGCAAACCGAAAACGGAAGTTTGTGCTGCGCGTCCCGGTGACGCCGGAGGAACGGGCGCTGATCCAGCAGAAGATGGCCCAGCTTGGCACAAAAAACTTTTCTGCCTACGCCCGGAAAATGCTGATCGACGGCTATATCGTCCATATCGACACCGGCCCTGTCCGGGCGCAGACCGCAGAGCTGCAAAAAATCGGCGTCAACATCAACCAGATTGCAAGGCGTATCAACAGTACCGGGACTGTGTACGCGCAGGACTTGGAGGACATCAAGGGGGCGCTGGCACAGATATGGCAGTTACAAAGATCCATCCTATCAAGTCAACGCTGAAAAAGGCGCTGGACTACATCGAGAACCCGGACAAGACCGATGGAAAGCTGTTCGTTTCTTCCTATGGCTGTTCCTATGAAACGGCGGATATTGAATTTCAAATGCTGTTAGATCAGGCGTACCAAAAGGGCAACAATCTGGCCCACCACCTGATACAAGCCTTTGAACCGGGGGAAACCACAGCGGAGCAGGCACATGAGATCGGGCGGCAGCTTGCCGATGAGGTGCTGCAAGGTAAATATCCCTATGTGATTACCACCCACATAGACAAGGGCCACCTGCATAACCACATCATTTTCTGCGCCGTGGATATGGCAAACCAGCGCAAGTACATTTCTAACCGCCAGAGCTACGCCTTTATCCGGCGCACCAGTGACCGGCTGTGTAAGGAACACGGCCTGTCTGTGGTAAAGCCCGGCAAGTACAAGGGCAAGACCTACGCCGAGTGGGACGCACAGAAAAAGGGCAAGAGCTGGAAAACAAAACTGAAACTTGCCATCGACGTGGCCATTCCGCAGGCCAAAGACTTTGACGGCTTTTTGCGGCTCATGGAGGCGCAGGGCTATGAAGTCAAACAGGGCAAGTTTATTTCATTCCGCGCCCCTGGACAGGAACGCTTCACCCGCTGCAAGACCTTGGGGGAGGATTACACCGAGGAACGGATCACCCAGCGGATCAAGGGCATTGCCATTGACCGGGGGCCGCGCAGAAGAAGCGCCGGGGAAATCTCCCTGCGGATCGCCTTGGAGGACAGTATCAAGGCCCAGCAGTCGGCGGGCTATGCGCGGTGGGCGAAGCTGCACAACTTGAAGCAGGCCGCCAATTCCTTAAACTTCATCACAGAACACCAGATTGACAGCTACGAGGGCTTGGAAAGCAGGCTGGCCGAGATCAGCGCGGCAAACGACGCGGCGGCCTCCGCCCTGAAAGACGCAGAACGCCGCCTTGGGGATATGGCGCTGCTGATAAAAAACCTCTCCGCCTACAAGCAGCTCCGGCCTGTGGCGCTGGAACTGCGAAACGCCAAAAACAAGGCCGCGTTCCGGCGGCAGCATGAAAACCAACTGATCTTGTATGAGGCGGCGGCAAAGGCGCTCAAAGAGGCTGGGGTCACAAAGCTCCCCAACCTGTACGCCCTCAAAACCGAGTATAAAAAGCTGGACGCAGAACGGGAACGGCTGTCCGCACAGTACAGCGAAGCGAAACAGAGATTGAAAGAATACGGCATTGTCAAACAGAATGTAGACAGCATTTTGCGGACAGCGCCGGGAAAGGAGCATACGCAGGAACGATGAACATACCGAGAATGAGTTACCCCCAATACCGCAAGGCCCGCAGGCTCACCCATGAGTGCTGCAACTACTGTAACGGAAACTGCCTCCTGCTGGACGATGGGGAGGAATGTGTCTGTGTGCAGAGTATTTCCTATTCGCTGCTGTGCCGGTGGTTCAAGGTGGCCGTCCTGCCGCTGGACGCGGCCCTGTGCGCCGAGATCACCAAAGGCCGGGACGAGATCAAACGCTGCGCCGTTTGCGGGGCGGCGTTTACGCCCAACTCCAACCGGGCCAAATACTGCCCTGATTGCGCGGTGCAGGTACGCCGGAAAAAAGAGGCGGAACGCCAACGGAAAAGATACCTCCTGTCTACGCATTTAGGGCGGTAAAAGTCCACGGAAATCAAGGGTTTTTCCGCATAGTCGGCAGGTAGGTGGATAAAATTATCCTGTTCCCCTCAAAACAGGGTTCTAAATGCGGGAAAATAGACAAAAAAGAAGCGCCGGACGCAGAGGCTTTAACACCTCCGCGCCCGGCGTTTTGGATAATTGCCGATTATGTAATAGCATGATATAATACAGTAAAACACAGCGGGAAACGGTGGAACTTGTATGAATATTGAAAACTATATTGAATCACAGTACAGAGAATTATTGTCATGTAGTCAAATAAATGCGGAATACTCCGATTTATATAAATCATTTAGAAACCAAAAACTTCGAGAAATACTTATGACCTTACATCATGATCTGGTTGGGCTTTTTAAAACAATGAACGAAAGACTACCAACCGGGGAACATGAAGCGCACTTTTGGGCAGAACCGAGTAGAGATTTGATTAAGAGAATTGAAATTATATTCAGCTTAGTAAGTTCACTAAAGGAAACTCCTTTAGCCTTTCAAATAGACCCATACTATTTAGATTTACTCACGCGCTGTCGAGATTTTCTTAGTTCAAGCGGCGGAAGTTCATTGCCGCCCAATATGGCAAAGGTCGAATTATATTATAGGCTTCCTATTTTTCTACCTCTTAGTAGCATAACCATTTCACATAAGCAACAAGATTTTACATTTGATTTGAAACTGATCGGAAGCGGCTCTTATGCTAATGTTTATAAATATAAGGACACTTTTTATAATCGGCCTTTTATTTTGAAGCGTGCAAAAAAGGAACTTACAGATAAAGAAGTCGCCCGTTTCAAAAGAGAATTTGATGTAATGAATAATCTATCTTCTCCATACATACTTGAAGTTTACTGCTACAATCCCGATAAAAATGAGTATATTATGGAATATATGGATTATACACTGGACGGATATATCGCTGCTCATAACTCCACCTTAACAATTATACAGCGAAAAGGAATCGCCCAACAAATATTACGCGCTTTTGATTATCTTCATTCAAAAGGACATCTACATCGTGATATAAGCCCTAAAAATATTTTGATAAAAGAGTACGACGATACCCTTGTAGTTAAACTTTCGGATTTTGGACTTGTAAAAATTCTTGATAGTACGCTAACAACGGTTAATACGGAGTTCAAGGGTTATTTTAATGATCCTGCACTGGTTGTCGAGGGGTTTAACACTTATGGCATAGTTCACGAAACTTATGCTCTCACCAGAGTTATTTATTTTGTGATGACAGGTAAAACTAATACAGAAAAAATTGCGAATCAGAATTTACGAGCTTTTGTCGAGAGAGGATTGAACCCAGATAAAACCAAAAGATTTCAAAATATTCGCGATATGATTTCAGCATTTAAGACCATATAAAAATGCCGGACGCAGAGGCTTTGACACCTCCGCGCCCGGCGTTTTACTTATTCGTCTGTGAAGTGGAACCGCTGCGCCGCAAAGTCGGCGTCGCTCATGGCGTCCAGCTTATCGGCGGTCTGGCAGGCCAGCGCCGCCATTTCCTTGTCCATGTCCGGCAAAGCTGCCCGGAGATTTGCCGCCGTCCTGCGGCGGTCGGCGTTGTGGTACAGACAGATCAGGTTTTCTTCTTCCACGGTGAAATACATTCCTCATACCTCCATTTCTTTTGATTTTTCCCGCGCCGGGGGCCTCTTTTTCTGTTCCTCCTTGGCGGCGGCAAGCTGCGCCCGGATGGACGGTTTCTTTTGTTTCTGCGTCGTCTTTTGGGTCTGCTTGGGCTTTTTGGCCTCCGCCTTGGCTGCCTCGGCCACATCCAAAAGGGAAATCTGTTCCCCGGCTTTTGCCCTTGCTTCCAGTTCCTCCATAGACGGGGCGTTGTTCATCATGCCGTCGATCATGTTGTAGTTCTGCTCGGTGGACATTTCCGCCGTCTTGATATGGCTTTCTGGCTGGGCGGGGATGGCAAAGGCCCTTGTGCCGTTTGCCATAATAAGATACCTGCCGTCCTCCGACTGGTGGTGGAATCCATACCCGGCAGCCTCCATCTGTTCCCGGCTCCTGTCGGTCAGATAGAAACGACCTCTCGGCGTCTGGATTTGTTCGCCGGTCATGCACTCGTCTGGCGTGAGCTGTTTTTCCGGCTGGGCGAAAAACTCCGGCACCTGCCGGTAGTCGGCTCCCTCGTCCACATAATAGGCGGTCTGTTTTCCATCCTGCCGGAACACCACAATATCCCCCGTAGAGAGGGAATGTCCCTTGTAATCGGAGGGATGTTCTATGTTGAAGCGGCGGTAAATCTCGTCCAGTGTGGTGTCCTTGTCCAGCGGCGCGGTGTAGACAAGCTGGTAATTTTTCCTGTCCACCGAAAGCCCGTCCGCCTGCAAGTCCTCATAGGAACGGTAGCGGAAGTCGCGCCCCTCCGGGCCGGGTGGCACTTGGTAGATGGAAAAGTTGGGCTGCGCTGGTGCTTCATAATCAGAGGCAACATATTCCTCCACCGTCAGCCCAGCAGCGGCGGCCTCCTGTTCCAGCTCTGCCTCGATCTGTTTTTTGTAGTCCTGCAAGCTCTGGTCGAAATCGGCAAGCTGCGGCGGCTCCGGCAAGTGGTACTGTCCCTGATTGAGAAGCGGGCGGCACTCCTTTACATAGTCCAAAACCGCGTTGAAATAAGCGGTCTGTTCCGGCGTCAGGGTTTCCCCGGATCGCAGGGGACGCCGGGCCTCCTGCTCCATAGCTGCCAGATTGCAGTGCAGCTCCATATACGGGACAAACTCATGCAGCAGCATATCCCGCTGGGCCTTGTCCGCCTCCCATGCCTCCGGCCCCTCATGGTGCAGCACATGGTTTTTCCAGCTTTCATCCTGCGCGTAGTATTCGTGATAGCCCCGGATATGCTGGATCAGGGAACCGTCCCCGTCGCCAAAGTCCTGCCGTCCCTCGTAGCTGTCCGGCTGGCCCTGCATGGTAAAATCAATGCGGAACTTGGTTTTGTCGTACCAATGGCCTATATAGCCCGTCTGCTCCCGTTCGTGGCGGCTGGCGCTGTCCAGCTCTTTGAAAACGGCCTCGGCTTCATGCAGCGGCATTTGCTGGCCGTCTTTCAGATGGGGGCTTTCACTCCAAAGGATCGTGACAACCGGCTCCGCTGCCGGATTCTGCGCGATCTGCCGCTGGGCGTTGGCAACGGCAATCTTACTTTCGATCTCGCTTTTCACAAAGGAATCCATCTGGCCCTTTTGCAGCTCATAGCCCTGTTCGCACAGACGGTTGATAAGCCCGATCACCTTGTCGTTATCGCCCACGGCCTCGGCATAGGCCACGATCAACTGCCGTTCCTCGCTGCCCAAACGCGGGGCGTTTTTCTCCGCCAGCTCGATCAGGGCGGCGGCCCGGTCAGCCGGGGACGCCTCCGGCATGAACGGCTTTCCATTCAAAAGGCCGTCGATCCCATTCCATGCCTGCGGCTGGGGAATGGCGTTGGCCTGTTCGGTTGCTTCCAGAAAATCATCCATCCTGTCGCCGGTCAGGGGTTCCATTGCCCCAGCCGGTAGCTCATGGATGGCAAGGATTTCTTTTCCGGCTTCCGCAAGGGTCAGGCCGGGATTGTCAAGCTGGCCTCCGTCCAGTTCCTTGTAGTCGGGGCCGTACAGCGTGTAATCATAGCCGGTTTCCGATGTCTGGATATATAGGTAATCGCCGCTTTCCAGACGGTAGGCGGCCTCCTGCGGGGCTTTGGCCTGTTCCAGCGTTCCATCCCCGGCAATGGTAAAGCCCTGCGCCTGCGCCGCCTCCTTGGTTCCCTGCGACACTTCGCCGGTGGATTTCAAATCTGCGTCAATGAGGGTTTGCAGCATGGCTTTTACGCTGGCGGTCATTTCCTGCTGTTGCTCCGGGGGCAGCTTGGAAAATACGCTGTCCGGGTCTGGCTGCTCGGCGGCCTGTTCTAACGGTGCGGCCTGCGGCTGCTCCTGCTGGGCCTGCCGTTCTTTCTGAAGCTGGGCAAGGTGGCCGTCAATGGTGGTAATCAGTTCATGGGCGGTGGCCCGGATGGTTTCAAGGGAGGCTTTCAGCTCTTTCAAGTCCTTGCCGGAACTCCAACCGGCCACATAGCCAAAGGAATAGTCGGAGGTGTCCAGCCCGTAGTGCTGGCAGACGGCATAGGCCACGCTTTCGGCCTGCACCTCGCGGGTGCGGCTGTCGGGGCGGTCGGCCTGCTCTATGGCCGGGGCTTCCGGGTCGATGGCGTGGAGCTTGGAATGGGCGATCTCGTGGATGGCTGTCTTTAGGGTCTGTAATTCGCTCATGCCCTCCTGAATGGCGATCCGCTTTTCCGTCAGGTGGTAGTAGCCGTGGGAACCGCCCGGAATGTCCTCAAAACCAATGGGAACCGGGGAGGTCTGTTCCAGCGCCTTAAAAAATTCCCCGTAGCGTTCCACGCTGCCGGTCAGTTCTTCCACGCCGATAGAGGGCAGCGGTTCCCCCTCGGTCTGGCTCACATCAAAGACGGAAACGATCTTAAAGGCCGGAACCTGTATTTCCTGTACTTCGGTAACAGGCTTTCCGTCCTTTCCCATCACCGGCCTGCCCTGTGCGTCCAGCTTTTGCACTTCCTTTTTCGCCTTGAACGGAGCCGGGGCTAGTATCTTGATGGCCTTTTCGCCTTTCTTCACATTGCGGTGAAAATCGTCCCGCCACTTGTTGTAGCCCGCCACAAGCTGTCCGCCCTGCATGGCGATCAGGAGGGTGTTGTTGAAGCTGTAACTGTGGAACTTGGACATGGTGGTGAGATAGGCTTTGTAGCGTTCACTCTCGAAAAGCTCCTGTATGCCGGTTTCCAGCCGGTCGGTGATCTCTTTCATGCGCTCGGCGCTGTTCTGGCCGTTTAAGAGAATGGGGGTGACAGGCTGCGGGGCCTTTGTAGGCGCTGCCGCCTCCGGCTGCACCTTGCTTTCCTCCCGCAGAATTTCCGGCGCAGGATAGGCCATCACCCGGTATGGTTCCGGCACCGGCTGTCCCTCATGGACGCGCTGCCATTCGTCGCTGGTTCGCAGGATATAGCCGTAATCGGTAAAGGTTCCCTGTTCCTCGTTGGCGATAAAACTCCCCAGCCGGTCGGTGTCAATGGCCGGTTTCCACGGGTCGGGGACAACAAACAGCCCGGAATCATTCAGGTAATATTCCCCCAGACTGCGGTTGTCCTTGGCGTTGATTAAGACAAAACAATCGGTGTTTTCGGCGTAGTCCAAAAGCTGCCCGATGGTCTGCATTTTCGCCGGGGACTGCATGGCGGCGTTCAGCTCCGCAAGCTCCACGGCGTCCAGCCTTTGAAGCTGGGCAGCAAGGAAGTTCAGTTCGTCCACGCTGGCGGCTTTTATCAAATCCTCCGGCAGTTCCAGCGGTTTTCCCTCCGGGGCAGAAAAGCCGTCAATAAACAAGTCCTGCTGGTTGTCGGCGGTGATATGGATTTCCTTTAGGGCTTCCTGCACCTGTTCGGCGGTAGTCGGCAAGGAAAGCCAGTACCCATGCGGCCCGCCGGTCTGCGCCTCGGCGCGGTTATCAAGAAAAATGGAAAATACTTCGTTCACGGGTTCCCTCCTTTCCGGGGTGGCTGTGGTCTGTTGCGGCTGTGCGGCTTCCTCCTGTGTGGGAAGTGCTGCGGCTTTTGCCGGTTCCTCCCCCTCGATGGTATAGCCGGGGAGCAGGCAGCCATTGACCTTAAAACAGTCGGCGTATTCCTTGGGGATGGCCGGGGAAATTTCGGTAAAGTAATGGTCGTGGGCTTTGATCCGGCCATTCAGGTACTTGTCCAGTTCTTCCCGGCTGGCAAAGACTTTCCGATCCTGTCCGGCGATCTTGGCCTGCCGGTAGCTGCCCGGCGCGTTGGTGCGGAGGCTCCAGCGGAGCGTCCACGAGTAGGGAACGGATTTTTGGGCGGCGCTGTCGTACCGGGTGTTCTCGGAAATGGAATAATCCATCTGGTAAACCATGTTGCTGCGGATATGGCGGTATTCGTCCGGGGCCTCCCACTGGTTTGCGGTGTGGGTGACGGGAAGCGTCCGGGCATATTCAAGAGCTTTATCCAGAAACAGGGTTCTTCCAGCCTGTTCCTCCCATGCGACGGCCTGTTCTTTCAGGCGGTCAAACACTTCCTGTTCTGCGGCGGCGCTTTCCGCCCGCAGGGAAAGAAGCTCTGCAAGGGGCAGCTTTACCGCTTCGGAAAGATCGGCCTTGCCGCTTTCAAAGTAAATCCGGCGCTCGATCCGCATAGTGCTGGCCGGTTCTAAATCGTCATGGTCGTAGGAGCTGTAAGACATTTGGGGTTCACATCCTTTCTGAAAAATGGCATAAGAAAAGCAGGAAACCTTTGAAAAATTTCCTGCTGGGTGGGCCGATAATAAGCGGCTGATATTCAATTTTGAAAGTTTGGGTTAGATTGATTGAAGCTGGGGACAGTCTAACAAATTAAAGCTTTCTACTTCTTCAACATCAATAACTTTGATGCCTCGTTCTTTTAATGCCTTTGCAAACAATCCCATTCCAGAAATCAACTTTCCGGTAAAGCTACCATCATATATTTGATTTACTCCGCAGGTAGGACTTCTGGATTGTAGTATAGCTAACTCAATATCTTCATGTTGAATTTTGGATAATGCCATTGATACTGCTCGTTTATATTCCAAATCGACATCATTTCCATTTTCGTCTGTTACTACACCATTCACAATCTCTGCACAAGGTCTGGGAGTAGTCATACCTGCTAATTGCTCTGGACAAATGCAAATAATTTCTTTATCTTTTAAGTAGTTGATAGCTGCCAGATTTTTGTTATTTTTTCCATTGTATTTACAATCCACTCCCATAATACAAGCACTAACTAATATTTTCACACTTATCACCTCAAATGGATATTATCGTTGGCTTTATTATACTATGACATGGTGTATCTTGGAATAGATGAATTGTAAATTTGCTGGATACAAGGGGGTTGGGGCTTCCCCAAAGAGAAAATCCCCGGCCCGGCAGGTGCGCCGGGTCAGGGATTTTGCCGGGAGTGTGGCTACACTCCCTATGCTTGCTTTTCTTTAGTTCTTGCCCCTCTGTTCCACGCGGTAGTTCACATACTTGCCGCCGGTATCCGCCAAAAGCACCGTCCCGTCATAGGTCTTGCCGGTTTTCATGGAGCGCAGGCCCTTTACCTTTGCTTTTCCGTCTTTAAGGAGCGCGGCGGCGATCTTCGGAATGAACGCCTTGCCCCGTTCCTCAAAAAATCGGTCATTCTTCCACATGACAAACTGGCAGCTTCGGTTTCCGCAGTAGTAATTCTTTTTGCCCTCGTAGACGCTTTCCCCGCAGCGTGGACATTTGCCGATAACCACACGCTCGGTTTGAAACAACCTCTGCGCGTCCTCGCTGATCTGGGAGTAGTTTGCAATCAGGCCCCTTGTCATTTCTGCAATGCCAGCCATGAAGCCCTCCGGGTCGGCCTGCCCCTTGGCAATGGCCGTCAGCTCCGTTTCCCACTGTGCCGTAAGCTGGGGAGAGGTCAGCACTTCCGGCAGCACGCAGGCAAGGTTGTGGCCGTCCTTGGTGGGAAGTAGCTGTTTGCCCCTGCGCTCCACAAAGCCCATCTGCACCAGCTTTTCTAAGATGGAGGCGCGGGTGGCCGGGGTTCCCAATCCCTGCCGCTCGGCGTCCTCCGGCAGATCGTCCGCACCGGCGCGCTCCATAGCGGAAAGCAGGGTATCTTCTGATACGTTTTGTCAAGGGTGTTTAAGAACTTTTTTCGCTGTCATTC
>ERZ780198.3504-NODE-3504-length-10642-cov-2.869746_pt1 | contig 10642 bp, 6 predicted proteins | sample MGYA00510979_ERZ780198 | MGnify/ENA primary metagenome ERZ780198 (study PRJEB29588, sample SAMEA2158039) | human gut metagenome | biome: human gut; feature: human-associated habitat; material: faeces | place: Denmark | collected 2008/2010 ...
TACGGCTCGTGGGCTGTACCACCGGTAGGGAATTTCCTGCTGTTATGCATGATCACCCTGCCCTGAAGATCTTTATTGAATTGTTATGTCTGTTATCTTTGTACAGATCTGCATTTATATCTGCCTGCACAAAAGATTATACCGCAGGATGGGGGATTTGGCAAGATGGATTTTTCATCCCCTACATCGCTTTCACTTTGATCTTCTTATTCAATCCTTTTTTCCGTAAGATCTTCTTATACTTCTTCACCAATTTCTTCGGCACTTTGACAACTGCATTCCTGTTGATCCCCTTAAATGCATCTGCACCGATTGAACTTTCTTTTAGCTTCTCTGTCTTAATGATGATCATCTTGATATTGCTGCAGCCATAAAAAGCACGTTTTCCGATCTTTTTCACATTCTTTCCAATCACTAATTTTGCGATCGTCTTATCATTTGCATAGGCTTTTGCAGGAACGGAAGTAACTTTCTTTTTCTTTCCTTTTACTTTCTTTGTAGCCGGAATTGTAACTGTTCTTGTTTTTGTCTTTACAGTCTGTGTATTATCTGCTGTGCCGGCATTATCTTCAGGCTTTGTTATTGTACTGCCGCCACCTGTGCCTGTATTGGTATTACCACCTGTAGATGTATTTACACCTGGTGTTGTCGTATCCGGTGTCTGTGCCTTTTTCACTTCAAAACCAACAACACCGCTCTCTGATACGATCCACTGTGAAAGTTCCTCTCCATCATAATAGCAAACCTGTGTAAATCCACGATCCGGCAGAGCTGTAAGGAATTTTCCTACTTCGCCTTCTTCGGAAAGCTGTTCTGTCACATGTTTTGCATTTTCATTTAAAGTATCTGCAAATTTCTGTTCCGCAAGAAATCCATTTACAGCCTGTGCTCCGTCCTTAAAAACACCCGATGCTGTCTGCAGACGTACCAGCTCCTGTTCTGCCACATTGATCTGGTCGGCAAGTGTTTTTATTTCTGTTTCATCGAGCGGAATCTTTTTTTCTAAGGCAGTCTTTTTTCGTTCGTCTTCCTGTTTTTTGGAAAGTTCCGCTTTTTTCTCATCGGCTGCTCTTTGCAGCATAGTAATCACAGACTGTACATGGTATGGTTTTGCATCAAAATCTTCTATTGACAAAACCTGACTCCCATCAGCGTTTTTTATGGTCTGTAATGTATTGACATCTGTATCTCCAGTTAAAGTGCTCTGATTACATGTAATTATATTACTTGTAATTATATTACTTGCAATCAGAGCACCCGTAATTAAATTACATGCAGATTTTATATCGTCACTGATCTGCTTTTCGGCAGTTTCCCTGTTTCCGGTCAATTTTGCAATTTCTTCCTGAATACTGCTGATTGTTCCTCTTATCTTTTGTATTGTTTCTTCGCTTTCTTTTAATTCATCTTTGATCTGCTCTGCACGTTTCCTGTTATTTTTTGCCTGTAAAAACTGCGTGTTCCGTTCGTTTTCAATCTGCATAAGCTGTGCAAAAACAGTTTTTTGATCCTCTGTCTGCTCTATGCCAGTTCCACAGTCTGCAACGTTTTTCTTCCACTGCTGTTTCTGCTGTGTGCACCGTTCTGTCGCCGTGGCAAGCATCTGTCCAAGATTAATGTTCTGTTCGTTTAACATAACCAGTTCATCCTGCGCAGACTGCATCTGTTCTTCTAATACATGCTTGACATCCAGATCCTTTTTCGCTTTTTCTTTCTGATCTTTATATTCTTCCCTTCTCGCCTCATCAGCACTCTTTTGCCTTTTTGTCTCCGTCTTTATTTCATTTAAAGACATTCTGACATCAGGCTCACCAAGCAGTTCTCCTGCATCCTTTAGGACTGCTGACATTTTCTCATTTTCCTGTGTCACGAGCTGATGCGCTTTTTCACTCAGTCTGCTGACTGACTCCCTTGCCTTTTCATCCTCCGCTTTTGCCTGTTTTAACACTTCCCGATCCGGAGTTTCCTGTGGTATGACTGCCAGTGTCGGATGATGTATGGCTCCACAGACCGGACAGGGTTCGTCTTCCTTTAATCCCTGCGCCAGCATTCCCGCCTGTGCATCCCAGAATTGCTGTTCTATCCTCCGGTATTGTTCACTGATCTGTTTCTGCTCTGCGGCTGCTTTCTGATACTGTTTTTGAGTTTTCTCCCTTTCTCTGCTGACTTTCTCCCAATCCTCTAACCTGTTTTCCAGCTCTTCGAGCCTGCGTATCCTCTCTGATACTTCCAATATTGCTTTCTCTGCCTGTTCTCCCCTGCTGTCTGCACCGGAAAGCTGCTCCCACGTTTCTTTTTGCTGCTGTAAATCCCTGCTTTTTACCTCATATGATTTCTGTACGTTTTCCAGTTCTGTACCAAGTCTCTTTACTTCTCTTTCTGATGTGTTCAACTGTTCTGCAATCTCTGTCAGATCCTGTATTTTCTGTCGGATTTCTTTTACTTCCTTCTCATAGGCAATCTCCTGTCCTGCCGTATCCTTGTTCTGCTCCTGTTCTTCTTTTAACAGTTGCTGCTGTTCTAAAAGACTGTTTTCTGTTTTCTTTTTTAAATCAAGTTTTTCCTTTTGATCTGAAATATGCTCCTCCAGCGCACGGCTCCTGTCTCTCTGATTTTTCAGCGTATCCATTTTTTCTGTGATCAGTCGCATTTCATGCTCTATGCGTTGTATTTCCGCAGTAATGCCCTCATAAGATTTTAAGGTCTCTTTTTCCTGCTGCAGTTTTCCCTCCAGTTCTGTTCGTCTCTGTTCATCCTGCTGCTTTTTCTGAACCTTTTCTTCCATATCCTGGTGCTTCTTTTCCTGCGACAGACCAATTTCCTGTATTTTTTCAAACAACACCAGCTTCTGTTTATATTCTTCAATCGTTCTGCCTAATTTTTCACAGCATTCCGCTTCCTCTCCTGCCCTGTCCATATCCGCTTTTGCCTGCACCAGAAGCGCTTCTAAGTCCTTCAGCTTCTGCTGTTTTTCTTCCAACAACCGCCTTCTGTCTGCATTTTCACGCACTTTCCCGCTAAGTTCATCCATATTTTTTATTTGCTGATCCAGCGCCTCTTTTTCCTTTTGCAGGCACTCCAACGCAGATTCTTCCGCTTTACAAAGTTCTTCTAAAAGTGAGATTCCCTCCTCGATCCTGCCGTCAAATTTTTCCTTTTTTAAAAGATTTATTTTTTCTGCGATCCTTGTCCCTTCTTCATCCAGAGAGTCACTCTCACAGACAATTCCCTCCATATACTGATTGATGCTGCGCCGCAGTTCATCATATTCTTTCCACTGTTTTTTTACGGCATCTTTCAGTTTGTCCTGCAGCACACGATAAATATCCGTCCCGAATATCTGACGAAAAATCTTTCCTCTCTCCTCCGTATTGGCAAACAATACTTTCTGAAAATCCCCCTGTGCGATCATTGCTATCTGGGTAAACTGTCTGCAGTCTAAACCGATCAGCTCTGTGATGGCGCGTGTGACCTCCCTGCTTTTTGTCACTGGTTCTCTGTCATCCGGGTACTCTAGTGCAGCATTCGCCTTTTCCGTTGTCATTCCCGTTCCACGTCCCTTCGGACGCATATATTCCGGGTTACGCTCTACTGTATACCGTTTATTTGCGTACTCAAATGTCAGACGCACGAATGTTTTCACGTCATCTTTTGCATATTTGCTGCGGAACATATCCGCTTTGCGCACATCACCACTGGCTTCCCCGTACAGCGCAAACGTGATTGCATCAAAGATCGTGGTCTTTCCTGCCCCGGTATCCCCTGTGATCAGAAATAATCCCTGCGATCCAAGCCGTTCAAAATCTATGGTCTGCTCCCCCGCATACGGGCCAAATGCACTTATTGTAAGACTGACTGGTTTCATAAATCGTTCCTTCCCTGCCGCTCCTATTTTCTCTCAAATCCCAAATATCTCGTTCCCTGAAACATCAGTTTTCCTGTATTTGCTTCTCAAACTATTTTTTCAGGAACTTGTCAATGCACCAGCTCTTCCATCAGTTCTCTGACAAAATCCTGCTGTTCTTCACTCATCGGCTGATTATTCTGTATCTCGTAAAATTCTTCAAACAGTTCCATCTCTGATTTTTGCTCCACATGTTCGGTCACCTCAACCTGCCTGCTCTGTCTGGTTCTGCTGTTATCATAGACAAGCTGCATCAGATTCGGGTATACCGTCCGAAGTTTTGCCATTCCATCCGGCACATCTTCCTCATCGGTCAGTGTAATCTGCAGATAATCTTCTGTTTCTGTGCCCTCATAGAAATCTTTCGACATCAGTTCCATGTATGTTCCCCGGATCTTTCTCAGATCACGAAGCGGTTTTAACGGAACTTTTTCAATGAAAATATCTCCCTTTTCCTTTATCTCCAGGACAACAACGGACTTTTTCTGTTCCGCCTCGGAAAAAGAATATTTGAGCGGGGTTCCGCAATAGCGCAGTGTCTCCCTTCCGATATGCTGCGGGCTATGAATATGCCCTAATGCAACGTAATCAAAAACATCAAACACTTCCGCCCCGATCTGGTCTAATCCACCCACCGAAACTTCCTCCGACTCACATCGCGAAGCCCCTGTCACAAACTGATGTGCCACCAATATATTCCGCTTTGATGCGTCCACCGGCATATGAGATACGACAAACTGCAGGGCATCCTGATATGTTTCCACTGTCTCCACATCATCTTCCTGTGCCAGATCCTGTTTTGTCCCGGCATCTTTTTTTTCAATGGATATCCCCTCTGTCACTTTCCTCCACGCATGGCGCACGACCGCCGGGCGGATAAACGGCAGCAGCCAGATGCAGAGTTCCCCATATGCATCCTGACATGTAACACACCTCACCTCTCCATCATAAACCGGTGAAACATAGACTTCCCGGCTGCTCATAAGCTGTGCACCAAATGCAATACGTTCCGCGGAATCATGATTTCCACTGACTGCAAACACCTTTTTCCCGCAATCAGCAAGTCCCGTGAGAAACTGATCAAACAACTGTACCGCCTCCGCAGACGGAACCGGCTTATCATAGATATCCCCCGCGATCATAACCGCATCCACCTGTTTTTCCAATGCGATCTCTTTGATCTGCCGTAAAATATATTTCTGATCTTCGATCATGGAAAACTCATTGACTCTTTTTCCAATATGCAAATCCGAGATATGAAGAAATTTCATGCTCTCCTCCTATACTATTTCATTCGTAATACTTTACTTAACTATACCATATAGCGTCCCGAAATACAAACATATGTTTTGTTTTTGTTGCTTTTTCACAAAAAAACAGATCTCAGAAAATAAAAACCACTTTCTGGAGATCCATTTTTCTATTTATTTTGTTTCCATTGTAACAGCAATGCCGAATTGATGATGACGAGCACAGAACCTGCATTATGTACCAATGCTCCCACGACCGGATTTAAAATTCCGATGATTGCAAGCACGATCGCCACAAAGTTAAGCCCCATCGAAAAACTCATATTGCATTTGATCGTGATCATCATCCGCCTGGATAATGCAATCAGATGCGGCAGTTCTTTTACTTCATCATCCACCAGCGCAATATCTGCTGCATCCAACGCAATATCACTTCCAACACCGCCCATCGCAATTCCGATATCCGCTTTTTTCTGTTCCGCCGGCAAGGTAATCTGCGCTAAGACATCCTCACACGGCACATCCTCGTCAACCATACGGTCGATTGCCTGTACCTGACCAATGATTTTTGACAGTCTTATTTTTCACTTATCTCTTCCCGTATCTCTATCGGATGCGCATCGGTAACAAAGATCATTCCATCATACAATTTTTCCGGCGATTGTGATGTGCGGTAACTGCGTGGGAAAAGTCCCATAAAAATTGCACTGTAGCCCTCTCCTAACGATCCCATAGAAACATGATCTGTAATCTGCTCTTTCAGTTGTGAATTTTCCGGAACCTTTGAAAAATCCAGCCAGCTCATATCATAACCGGCTTTCTTCGCGGCTTTCGCTAGAGGATCATAGGAATAAAACGTGTGCGTGATACGCTTTCCATCATTTTTCGGAAGATTGCAGTTCGTCTTGTAAAAATCCGTTCCAATCGCAAAATATCCGTCCCCCAGTTCATCGGAAAGAATATTCCCCATCACTCTGGTACCTGCGCCATAATTTCCAAACCGCTCTATATGCCCATTGTGACCTGAAATAAAAATACAGGAATTGCCCCTCTGCTCTTCCATAGAAAGGATCCACAGCACATTTTCTGCCATCAATTGGTCTCTGAGCACATTTCCTTCTACGGCAGAATTGATCACTTTCCCAAGAGAAATATTCTGCAGCAGCGTATCTGCCAGATGATCCGCCTGTACAATGTCCTTTACATCTGATTTTTGTAATTCTTCTTTTATTTCTGTGATCACTCTGCTCTGCTGTTCAACATCATACTCACTGTGCTGTTCTTCTGTATCCTCCAGTTTCTTCAGTTCTGTCACATCTATCCCCGCCTTTTCACATGCTTCAATCAGATACTGCAGATTATAGGACCATCTTTGCATGTCAAACCCATAAAACCTTAAATCATCTCCATCTTTTGCAGTCTCATTGTATTTTCGCATATAAGAGATCAGATCTGACATCTCATCAGTTCTGTATATTGCAAAGCCAATCGCCGCGGCAGCCTGCTCTGCCGTTCCTTCCCCACCGTGAATGTAGCGGTTCACATACTCGCATCCACCGTAGTCTCCCTCCAGTGCAAATGCTCTTATCCCGGCATTTTCCACCAGATTTTGAAATACGGAAAGTTTTAACTGCTGAAACTCTGCATTTCCATGGGATGCCTCCCCCAGTGCCACAATTTTTGTTTTCTCCGGTATCTTTAAGTCCTCCACCTGCTCTGCATATTGTGCAAATTCCGTTGTATCTGCACACGGTCCGGTTCCAAATCCTCCAAAATGGGAAGATATGCTGCCGGCGGCAACAATACCTGCTAATACCATACCTGCGGTTATCAAAATCCATGTCCGTTTTTTCTTCTTATTTTTCTTTTCCATAAAATCTCCCCCAAATCTGTTTTTCTTATTCGATACTCCAATATTAACAAAAGGGAAAATGTTCTGCCATTTCATTAGCTTACATTTTCCCTGATGTATCTTACATTTTTGTAAGATTTATATAGTTTTCAAATTTATACTGTTCTATAACTTTACTTCCCAAAAGAGTGATTGCCTGTTTCGGACAATTACAGATACAGCGGTAACACATGGTACACTGATCCCCTGGGTGGGGTTTTCCTTTTTCCATGATTATATTTTTCATGGGACAAATTTCCGCACACATACCACACCCCGTACAATCCTCATTTATTTTTAATTGATCGGTATATCCCGCTGTCTTTTTATAAAACCAGAGCCTTTGTCCAAAAAGTCCTGCTATATGTGAGAAAATTGTCAGTCCCTCTTTCAGATAATCCCCCTGTTTTATCCGTTTTGCAGCTTCATAAATCTTTCTGTCAGCTTTTTCAATGATCTTTTTATTTTCTTCCATCTGCCTTTTCAACAGCTTACTGTCACATATGGAATCCGGCATTTTAATATGTACGCCGCCTAAAATCACTGCTCCGTATTTTTTCAGAAGTCTTGCTGCACATCCGGAGCCGTCCCCGCTAAATGCTCCCATGGTCGCGACACATATCATTTTCCTGCCTTTCCATAAAGAGGCATGCATTTGGATAAAATCTCTTACCATGTATGGTGCATTCGAAAACTGCGTCGGATACCCAAGGATCACTGTTTCGTTTCTTTTTATTTTATCAATGATAAATTCATCTTCTAACGGGACCACATCGGCTGACGCATCGATTAATTTTACCAGTTTTGTAATGCAATATTTCGTATTACCTGTACCACTCAGATAAATTCCTATCATTTCCAAACTCCTCCGTCTTTCGGTTATTTTGACGTTTTTTCTATGAATGTTTTCTATTGAATATTTTCTATAGAATATTTTCTATTGAATGGTACAGCATACCAAAACCATCCTCTAAAAATTCACTCTTCGATAAATCCATCGACATTTTGATATATTCTTCCTTATTCGCTGCAAGCTGTATCAGTCCTGCTAACATTCCCCAGAACTGAAAGATCGTAGGCATTATTTTTAAATCCTCTCGCAAATCACCATTTTGAATGCCTGCCACTAAAAATTCTTTCATTTTTTCATTGATTTCTTCCCCCACATGATAGGTAGCTTTCTCTTCTGGCAGGTAATCATGATCTTTAAAATCAACATTAATTTTGTCCAACACCATTTTAAAATAAAACGGAAATTCCTCCTGATACTGTATTAAACCTTTACAGATCATATCGTATCTAGCCCTTGTTGTCTGCTGCTCTTCTAACGCAGTAACTATATATCCATATAATTTTTGCATGCTCTCTAAAACCAGCAGACCAATGATCTCCTCTTTGTTTTCAAAATATACATATAACGTAGCTTTACTGTATCCGGCAGCTTCTGCAATATCACTCATGGAAGTTGCCGTGATTCCATTTTCCATAAACAGTACCGATGCCGCTGACGCAATATTTTCTCTATGTACTGCCCTCTGTTCTTTTTTTCTTCGTCCCATATACCTCTCCTCTTCAGTTAATTAAACTCTTGGTTTAATTATATTGATAAATATATGGATTGTCAATCCTTACCTTTACACAACACAAAAACCCGCACAAACCTTTCGGTTCATGCGGGTTTTCCCCCTATATATTACCTTTTCCCAAAAATAACATATCCCCTTTTTAATTGATGCAATACAAATTATTTGTCTGCGATAGCAGCCCTGTGCATGCAGCACAGACTGCATTTTACCTTATAACAAATTATTTATTTGCAATCGCAGCCTGTGCTGCAGCCAAACGAGCGATCGGCACACGGAATGGTGAACAGGATACATAATCCAGACCAATCTTGTGGCAGAACTCAACAGATGAAGGATCTCCACCGTGCTCACCACAGATACCGCAGTGAAGTGAAGGACGAACCTTCTTACCTTTCTCTACAGCCATCTCCATCAGCTGGCCAACACCTGTCTGATCAAGCTTAGCAAATGGATCGCTCTCGTAGATCTTAGCATCATAGTAAGCATCCAGGAACTTACCGGCATCATCACGGGAGAAACCGAATGTCATCTGAGTCAGGTCGTTTGTACCGAAGCAGAAGAACTCAGCCTCTGTTGCAATCTGATCAGCTGTCAGTGCTGCACGAGGAATCTCGATCATAGTACCAACTTCGTACTTCATCTCAACGCCTGCTGCTGCGATCTCAGCATCAGCTGTTGCTACAACGACATCCTTAACATTCTTAAGCTCTTTTACATCACCAACGAGTGGGATCATGATCTCTGGCTCAACTGTCCAATCAGGATGATTCTTCTTTACGTTGATTGCTGCACGGATAACAGCGCTTGTCTGCATCTTAGCAATCTCAGGATATGTTACAGCAAGACGACATCCACGATGACCCATCATTGGGTTGAACTCGTGAAGTGAATCGATGATTGCCTTAATCTCCTCTACGCTCTTGCCCTTAGCTTCTGCAAGCTTCTTGATGTCAGCTTCCTCAGTAGGAACGAACTCATGAAGTGGAGGATCCAGGAAACGAATGGTAACCGGGTTACCCTCAAGTGCCTCATAAAGAGCCTCGAAATCTCCCTGCTGATATGGAAGGATCTTAGCAAGTGCTTCTTCTCTCTCTTCTACTGTATCAGAACAGATCATCTCACGGAAAGCAGCGATTCTGTCTTCCTCGAAGAACATATGCTCTGTACGGCAAAGACCAATACCCTCTGCACCAAGCTCACGAGCTTTCTTAGCATCTGCAGGTGTATCAGCGTTTGTACGAACTTTAAGCTTTCTATACTTGTCAGCCCAAGCCATTACACGGCCGAACTCACCAGCGATTGTAGCATCAACAGTTGGAATAAGACCATCATAGATGTTACCTGTTGTACCATCGATAGAGATCTCAGAACCCTCTGTATAAGTCTTACCTGCGAGCTCGAACTTCTTGTTCTCCTCGTCCATAACAATGTCGCCACAACCAGATACGCAGCATGTACCCATACCACGGGCAACTACGGCTGCATGTGATGTCATACCACCACGAACAGTCAGGATACCCTGAGATGCATGCATACCCTCGATATCCTCTGGAGAAGTCTCAAGACGAACCAGGATAACTCTCTCGCCTCTGCCGCCCTTACCAGCAGCCTTAGCCTCATCTGCAGTAAAGTAAACCTTACCAGCAGCAGCACCTGGAGATGCCGGAAGTGCAGAACCGATTACTTCACCTGCTTTTAATGCATCTGCATCGAAAGTTGGGTGTAATAACTGATCTAATGATTTTGCTTCGATACGGCAAACAGCTTCTTCCGGTGTGATCTGTCCTTCGTCTACTAAATCACAAGCGATCTTGATAGCTGCAGGAGCTGTTCTCTTACCGTTACGAGTCTGTAAGAAGTATAATTTACCTTCCTCAATTGTGAACTCCATATCCTGCATGTCGTGGAAATGGTTCTCTAATTTCATAGCTAAATCCATGAACTGTTTGTAGCACTCTGGTAAGTCTTTCTCTAACTGAGTGATCGGCTGTGGTGTACGAACACCTGCAAC
>ERZ780198.3507-NODE-3507-length-10639-cov-10.459184_pt1 | contig 10639 bp, 10 predicted proteins | sample MGYA00510979_ERZ780198 | MGnify/ENA primary metagenome ERZ780198 (study PRJEB29588, sample SAMEA2158039) | human gut metagenome | biome: human gut; feature: human-associated habitat; material: faeces | place: Denmark | collected 2008/2010 ...
AATTTGCAGCAGATTTACAGTCTGTCCCCTTTGGCCACTCGGGAATCCATCCATAACAGGTTACCCTGCCAAGAAAAAATTCTATCATAAGTCATTTCAAAATGCAAGAAAATTTATTTGTCTTTTTCATCTTTCTTCATTTCAAATATTTCAGTTTTCACATGCTTTACAGATTATTCTCTTCGTCCTCTTCATAAGCGACGTTACGCAGCACCATGGCGGAGAATTTGGGCAGAGTAACCGTGATTTTTCCGGAAATTACGGGAATTTCTATTTTTTCCACAGAATAACCGCTCTCGTCCGTGTACATAAGACGGGTGAGCATGGCTTCCTTGGCCACGCCTGCCAGCCAGACGCGCACTGTCTTTTCAATCTGATGCTCATTGTTGTTGATAAGGACAATGGTGTGCTTCTTGTTGTTGAAGCGGGCATAGGCAAGATAATTGTAGTCCCTGTCAAGGCTCTTGATGGAACCGGCGCGTAACTCCTCGCATTCCTTATGCATACGAATGATTTCCTTGTGGAAATTCAAAAGCTCCCGGTCCTCCCTTCCCCAGGGGTAGGTTCGTCGGTTGTCGGGATCGGTAAATCCGCAGACACCCGCTTCATCGCCATAGTAGAGCGTAGGGGCACCGGGCCAGGTCATCTGAATAACAACGGCCTCCCGGAATACTGCCGGATTGTTGCCCTGATTTGCCGCTTCCGGACCAAGAGTATTGGTACGGCCCACCTTATGGCTGGTTCTCGTCATGAAACGGGAATGGTCATGATTGGAAAGCTGGTTCATGGCTACCATCTGACTGGGCATGGAAAAGCTGGAACCGTGATGACGCATGGCGCCCCAGAAACTGTCCGCATCTCCCAGTAAATCCAGGCGGAAGTCGTCACTGTGTTTTTCCATGCCTGTTAAAAACCAGGTTACGGGTTCCATAAAAGCATCATAGTTCATAACGGAGTCCCACTGATCGCCGCCGAGCCAGGGTCTGGTATCACCGTAATGCTCTGCTAAAATCAGTGCATCAGGGTTCGCCTGTTTTACAGTTCTGCGGAATTCCTGCCAGAAATGATGGTTGAACTCCGGTGAAAATCCAAGGTCCGCTGCCACATCCAGACGCCAGCCGTCCACATTGTAAGGCGGTGAAACCCATTTGGCAGCAATATGCATTACATAATCAAACAGCTCCCTGGAGCCTTCATAATTCAGCTTCGGAAGGGTGTCATGACCCCACCAGCCGTCATAGGTGGGATTGTAGGGCCAGCGGTTGTTGTCATGGAACAGGAAATAATTGCGGTAAGGGCTGTCTGCTGAAATGTAAGCGCCCTTTTCGTAACCTTCCGCATTCTCATAAATGCGTTCTCTGTCCATCCATTTATTAAAGGAACCGCAGTGGTTGAACACACCGTCCAGAATAACCTTCATGCCGCGCTTGTGCGCTTCTTCCACCACCTTGGCAAACAGCTCGTTGGAAGCCTCCAGATTTGCCTTGTTGGTAACACGGTTGATGTACTTGGATGCCATGCGGTTCTCGTTCTGCCAGTCCTGCAGAAGCTCGCCCCGGTCGTCCACAATCTTACCGATATGGGGATCAATGTAATCGTAGTCCTGAATATCGTACTTATGATTGGAAGGGGAAACAAATAACGGATTAAAATAAATAACCTCGATACCCAGATCCTGCAGATAATCCATCTTGTCCATAACGCCCTGCAGGTCGCCGCCGTAAAAATATCTGACGTCCATTGTCGCCGGATAGCGGTTCCAGTCATCCACATGCTGCACCTTTTGGTTGATATACTGGTACTCGTTGTTCTGGATATCATTGGTGGGGTCGCCGTTGCAGAAACGATCCACATAAATCTGGTACATTACGGCACCCTTCGCCCACTGCGGCGTCTTGAAGCCGGGTATGATAATGAAGTTATAATAGTCGTTGCGGTCCTGGTGCAGACCGCTTCTGGCATCATAATAACCCACAATCCTGCCGACATTGATCTCAAAGCAGTAGGACAGTTCTTCGTTTTCAAGCTGTACTTCAATGCTGTAAAAATCGAAACACTCATCCGTCCTTTCCCTGGTCATGAGAAGTCTTTCACTTCCACAGATAAAAAAAACACGGTCAATATTATTTTTTGCCGTGCGGAAACGGATGGTTACCAAATCGTAAGGGCTTGGCTCCGCGGGAGTCACATAGTCCTCAGTGGTATCGCTGAACAACGCTTTTTTGTTCAGTACCGGCCGCATGGCTGTAATATACAACTGATTTTGTTCTTTACTACCGAATTGATTAAAGTCCATAAGAAAACCTCTGTCTGATTATAACGTCTTTTTTTATTTTATATGATTCCGTATATGTATGCAAGGAAAAAATGAAAAATACCTTGTTTACAAAAGGGCAGTAAAAAAGACAGCTTGGGGAGCTGCCTTTTTTAGAGAAGGTATTTCTTTCTTATGGGGTATAGCAAAAAACTATATAATGTATTGGGGGGGTTACAAGTAGTATAATAGCATAGCCCCTATTTGTCGTCCATTCCCAAAATTCACAAATATTACAAATCTCTTTGCTCATTTTTAGTAATTTTGCACAACATCCAATTGTGCACTCTGCTTAAATAAAGCGTCAAATTCCTGTCCGCTGATTTTTTCTTTCTCCAAAAGAAGCTTGGCTGCTTTATGCAGAATGTCTTCGTGGCTCATGATAATGGCTTTTGCCCTGGCATAGCAGTCGTCCACAATCGCCTTTACTTCGCTGTCAATTTCACCGGCAACTTTTTCACTGTAAGCGCGTGTATGCGCCAGATCCCTGCCAATGAATACCTCATCGTCATCTTCGTCATAGCTGATAACGCCGATATTTTCGGACATACCAAAGCTGGTAACCATCTTTCTTGCCACCTTGGTAGCCTTTTTAATATCACTGGCTGCGCCTGTGGTAATGTCGTCAAAAATAATTTCTTCCGCAATACGTCCACCCAGGGAAACCATGATGTTGTGAAGCATCTTGCCCTTGGTCATGAACATTTCGTCCTTATCCGGCAGCGGCATGGTGTAACCGGCTGCCCCTACGCCGGTAGGAATAATGGAAACGGAGTAAACCGGCCCCACATCGGGAAGCTCGTGGAACAAAATTGCATGACCCGCTTCGTGATAAGCGGTAATCTTTTTCTCCTTGTCGGAAATAATACGGCTCTTCTTTTCGGTACCGATACCCACCTTAACAAATGCTTTGCGGATATCCTCCTGCTTTACGAAGAGTCTGCCGTCTTTTGCGGCATAAATGGATGCTTCATTCAGAAGGTTTTCCAGATCCGCGCCGGTAAAGCCCGCCGTTGTCTGGGCAATCTGTCCCAAATCAATGTCATCGCTTAACGGCTTGTTCTTGGCGTGAACCTTTAAGATTTCTTCTCTGCCGCCCACATCCGGTCTGCCAACGGCAATCTTTCTGTCAAAACGTCCGGGACGTAAGATAGCGGGGTCCAGAATATCCACACGGTTGGTCGCTGCCACCACAATAATACCTTCATTGACACCGAAGCCGTCCATTTCCACCAGAAGCTGGTTCAATGTCTGCTCTCTTTCATCGTGTCCACCGCCCATACCGGTACCACGGCGTCTTGCCACGGCATCAATTTCATCGATAAATACGATACAGGGAGCATGTCTTTTTGCTTCCAGGAACAAATCCCTTACACGGGAAGCGCCGACACCGACAAACATTTCCACGAAATCCGAACCGGAAATACTGAAAAACGGTACATTCGCTTCGCCTGCGATTGCCTTTGCCAGTAAGGTTTTACCGGTTCCGGGAGGTCCCTCCAGCAATACGCCCTTCGGGATACGGGCGCCCACCTTGGTATATTTTGCGGGTTCTCTTAAGAAATCTATGATTTCCTCTAATTCTTCTTTTTCTTCACGCAGACCTGCCACATCTTTTAAGGTGACTTTGTCATCGCCCACATTGGCAAGCTTGGCGCGGCTTTTTCCGAAATTCATCATTCTTGCACTGCTGCCGCCGCCCGCATTCTGGGCATTCATCATGATAAAAAAGAAAGCTGCCGCCACCACGATAATCAAGGTCGGCAGAATGGAGGTCAGAAATATACTTTCTCTCTGTATATCCAGAACCCTCGGTTCTATACCGTTGTCCCTTACAAGCTTTTCCAATTCGGAAATATCAGTTGCATACAGGGTCTTTTCCTGACCACTCGCAAATGTGACATCCAAATAGCCGGTCGGTCCCTGGGCATTTGGATGAATGACAACTTCCTCGATGTCGCCGTTCTCTAAATCCTGAACCATTTCCGCCCTTGTATATTCCACATTGTTTTTCTTCCAGGCATTGATAAGCACAATACCTAAAAGCAGCAGAACAATCACTACAAAATATTGACTAAATCCTTTTTGTTTCAATGGTAATTCCTCCTCCGTACTAATCGGCTGTTAATCATCAAATTCTACCACGCCGATATACGGTAAATTGCGATAATGCTGATCGTAGTCAAGGCCGTAGCCTACTACGAACTTGTCAGGAATCTGAAATCCTGTGTAATCCACGTTTACTTCTACAACACGTCTTTCCGGTTTATCCAGAAGGGTGCACAGATGCAGGCTTTTCGGACCTCTGTCTCTTAACATTTCCATGAGATAGCTTAATGTTCTGCCGGAGTCCACGATGTCCTCCACCACCAGTACATCCTTATCCTTGATGGGCTCATCCAGATCCTTTACGATTTTTACCACACCGCTTGACTTGGTAGCGCTGCCGTAGCTGGAAACGGACATAAAGTCAAGGGAAACCGGCATATTCAGATGTTTTGCCAGCTCGCACATAAAGAATGCGCCGCCTTTTAATACGCATACTAAATGCAGGCTTTTTCCTGCGTAGGCACGATTGATTTCATCTGCCATCTCACTGATTCTTTTTTCTACATCTTCTTTGGTAACCAAAACTTCAATATGTTCCGACATCAATCTGTCCTCCTCTTAATTGTACCTGTAAAATATATTTTGTATTCTCATTAATTTTATAAAAACTGCTGATGCGGTAGCCCGGCACCCAGAGAACGTGATTTTCTTCGCATAAAAGCGGCATTTCCTCCCTGATGGCACGCGGTATTTTTTCGTTTACCATGTAGTCCTGTATGCTTTTGCGGGAAAACCTGTCATCTATGGTGAGAAAATCCCCTTTTTGACGGGTTCGCAGTACCAGCGATTTTTCTATTTTATCATAATCAAACCATTTCGTATACCGATTTTGCGGAATATTTATGCTTTTTTCACAATTTATTATGCTGAAAATCACGGAATTTCCGTCAGGCAGAAAAACCTCTTTCTCCCCTTCGCCGGGTTTGGGTAAATCCACGGGAACAGAAGTACCCGGCTGCATGCCGGCATATGTCTGTATACCGGTATTTTTACCGTTGCGGATAACCACGGAGTCATATTCCCTGCCGGCAATTAACCCATACGGCAGGGAAATTTCCCGGTTTACCGGTCTTTGAAAAAGGGAAAGCAGGTAGTCAACATGCACCGCTCCCATGTCTTTCCGGTGCGGCGTGAGCTGCTCCAGCGCGTAGAGCAGCATGTTTTTCTGCAAAAAGGAATGATAGCGGGAAAATTTTTCACAGTCAAAACAGATATGTTTTTCTTCCGCAGCGCCATTCTCCCTTGCACAGTCCTGCCATGCCTTTTTCATTTCCTGCCCCGCAAAGTCGTTCATTTCCAGCAACAAATCGGCTGTGCGGCAGATGTTACCCACCGCTCCGGGCGCTATCTGCTCTTCCGCATAGGGCAGAATATTATGGCGGATGCGGTTTCTGCAGTAATCGTCCTCCCCGTTGGTGGCATCCTCGCACCATCCGACCTGCAGTTCTTTGAGATATGCCTCGATTTCCGTGCGGCTGACATCAAGCAGCGGCCGGATGACCTCTATGCCGTCCTTGTCTTTGCGGGTAGGGCGAATGCCTTCCAGTCCCACCGGACCGGTGCCACGGAACAGGTGAAACAGCACGGTTTCCGCCCGATCGTTTTTGTGGTGCGCAACGGCGATTTTTAGGTGACCGCCGACATTCCTGCTCAAAGTTCCTGTTTCCTTGATTTCCCCCTCCGGTGCTTTGCTCTCTGCGGAAGCACATTTCGTCAGCACTTCCCGGAAGGCTTCATAGCGGATGTTTCTGCCGGCTTCTTCCGTAGAAATGCCTTCCCTGCGGGCAATCTGCTCCACATCTTTTTCATATAAAAAGAACGGCACCTGCAGACTTTCGCATAGCTTTTGCACATAAGCGGCATCTTCTCCGGCTTCATTCCGGATTTTATGATTTACGTGGATAACCATAAGCCGGAAGGGGATTTTTTTCTGTAATGCAGACAACACAAAGAGGAGGCACACCGAATCGGCTCCTCCTGAAACGCCTGCCGCCACGGTATCCCCCGCAGACAGCATATGATATTTTTCAATATAAGTGCTTACTTTATCCAAAAAATCGTTCATGCAGCCATTTTAGCACATTTCTTTCGATTATGTCATCCCTTTCCGGGGCAATTTACGGTAACTTCTTCCGTGCCGTCTTTGTTGTCCACATATCTGCCGTTTTTATACGTTTTATCCTCTGCTTCAGACGTTTTCCCAAATTCCGAAAACCAGTACGGTCATATCGTCCCGGATGTGTCCGCCGGTTTTGTGCAGCACAATCTGTAGCAGTGCCTCCGCCATTTCCCGAGGATTTTCCTGATGCAGACCGCCCAGAATGGTGCGTAAATCGTTGTTCATGCTATCCCCTTCCAACGCGTCCGTGATGCCGTCCGATACCATAATAATATAATCGCCGTCGCAGAGCTGACGGAAAATGCTCTCCTGTTCCGGCTCCTTCAAGGTTCCCAGCGGCAGTGTATTATGCTCTATTTTTTCCACCCGGTAATCCCTTTTCAGATAGGACGCCGCTGCCCCGATTTTTGTAAATTCGCAGACACCGTTGTACAAATTCAAATCGCAGATATCCAGTGTGGACATGTTCTGTGCTTCTTCGCCGGTCAAAAATGCCGTATTGATAAGCATTGCCGCAGACTTTGGATTATAACCTGCCTCAATCATCCGTTCCATCAAATCCAGAACTTCCTCGCTGTCGGCGCACGCCTTTTCCCCGGAACCCATACCGTCCGAAAGAAGCATGGTCACATTGCCGGTTTCCGACTCCAGAATAGCATAGTTGTCCCCGGAACGGGTTTCGTTTTCTTTTACCGCCTTGGCAGCACCCGTCAGAACCACAAACCCGGCTTCTTCCACAAACACAAAATTGCGCATGCAGTTATCGATGACACTGGGGCTGTTGATGGATGGCACCAGTCTTTCATTGAGCAACACGGAAAGCATGTCCGCCGCTTCTTCCGCACTGACACCCTCCCGCTTTTCCGCTGCCATGGTAATGCCTATGCGGCTTTTGTCCTCGCGGTCTTCTATGTAATAGAGGTCCCTCACGGTAATGCCTTCTGCCTTAAACATCTGCACAACTCGGCGTTCCCTACGCACCGGAAACGGCCGGCAGGCAAAAACTTCCCCGGCTACCTGCTTCATGACGCCCGCCATTTCCCGCAGATTGTCCGCCAGAAGATGCCGGTTATTCTCTAAACATGTGCGATAATAAACACTCTGCCGGGACGGCAAGTCCGTATTTTTTGTAAGCTTGTCCCCTCCGTAAAGGCTTTGGGCTATGGCTCCGAAAGACTCGGCGTACCCAATCAGCCTCTGTCTGCCGTACTCCGACAGCAGATTTGTTTTTTCCCATCTCTCCCCAAGCAGCTTTCTCATAACTCCCTATGTACCTCTCTTTTTCTTTTTTGCCTATCCATTATAGAGGACACTGTTTTCATAATTTGTCAAAAATACACCCTCAAACCTTATTTTTGTGCGACAAAAAGCGCCCGTTCTCCGCGGGCGCATGTTTGCATCATTTATTTCGTTTTCTCATTTCCTATATCAGATTTTATTCGTCTTTGTCAATGAAAATCGTTTCATCAGGATAAACCAGCCCCAGCTTACTGTGGGCAATCTGCTCGACATATGCATTGGTTTTGGTGTAATCTTCAAATTCCTTGATTTCACGGGTCCGGACATTTTCTTCCTCAATCTGCTTCTCAAGGCTGGCTATGGTTGCATCGTATTCCGCGCCTTTTTCCTTAAGACTGATGCTTCGGACACCGACTGCCACCAAAATCATAACGACAACAAGGCTTACCAGAAACATACTCATGCGATTCTGCCTGCGCTGGCGTTTCCTGCGATATGTACTTTTTCTCTTTCGCCTTTCTGTACTCATCCTGCATCCTTCCTCTATTGTTTCCTTATAGAAATTTTAAGCAATTTCCACTGACTCGTCAACTTGTTTTTTAACTGCTCTCTGCCCGCCTGCATTTTTCGTCTGGTGGGAATTGTGGCTTTTCGTAACATTTTTTTAATCTGCTTTGCCACAAATCGGAATGGTCTTGCAATAAAGTTTAAAATCGACTGCAGTCCAAAAGAAACCCATTTTACAAAAAACGGACTGATTGTTTTCTTATATAAAAACATGCCAAGAAGGGCTCCCAGAATAGCAAACCACCGCAACGTGCCGTCGCTTTCCGCATGCATGAGGTAAAAAACCTTCATGGCACAATATATCCAGAATGCCAGGTCCTCTACAGATACCCAAAATCCGTTATGGGTAATCACTCGCCTGCCGATACGCAGCAGGTCATATAGAAAGGTGATGTAAATGCCCATGATAACGGAATAAAACAAAAACAGATTTTCCTGTGCAGCAGGGCTTTCCATACATTCTCCTTACCTGAATAATCTGGCAAGCAGGGATTCGTTTTTTCCACTCTGTCCGGAAGTTTCCGAATATGTCAGGCTGTCCATTTTGCCATCCACATCCACTTCCCCTTTGTCCAGCATCAGCCGGTTCACATGCAGTTCATCGCCTTTTATCATCAGCATGCCCTGGTCGGTTTCCAGCAAAATTTCATGAATATCAAAGGAAAGCACATCGCAGACACCGTTGATGGTGCAGGTTCTGCGATTTGTCATCATGATTTTATGTACCCGTTTGTTGACTGCATTCAAATCTTCCATAAAGATTCCCCCTGCTATACTTTCTATCAGTATATGACAGGGCGGCTTGTTTTATGTCTTCTCTTACAGATAACGGAACAGCTCCTTGGCTTCGTCTTTTTTCACGGTTTCCTGTACATCAAGTACCTCTACTTTTACTTCCTTGTTTCCGAAGGAAATGGTCAGGATGTCACCCTCTTTTACGTTAGCGGATGCCTTGGCGGGCTTGTCGTTAATCAGTACTCTGCCGCTGTCGCAGGCTTCGTTTGCCACGGTGCGCCTTTTAATCAGGCGGGACACCTTCAGATATTTATCCAGTCTCATATTCGTTCTCCGTTTCTGTTTAATCACTTTCATTTAACTACTGCTTACTGTTACTCTTTGTGGGCAGTTCAATATCTGCTCACTGTTATTCCTTGTCCGTTATTTAATTTCCGTCCAGCTGAACGGTGTCTGTAACGCAACTTCATATTCTTCTGTTTTCCGATTGTATTCATCTTCCGTAATCACATTTTTGCCTTGATAATAAGTAATGACAGTCGTGTCACCATCTAAAGAACCAATTATGGAAAAATTCTCCACTATCTCCGCTCCGGTTCCGGCTGCATTCATCCGGTAGAAATCATTTCCCGACTCTGAAGCGCTGCTGCTATAAAATACCTCTATAATTCCGTTCTCATAAAGTGAAAAATTGCTGCGGTAGCCAAACTCAAAATCCGGGAAAACATGCACCGCTTTGCTGCCGTCATAAGTATACAAATCGTAATTCCAGGGATTTGACGCATCTTCACCGCCACCTATAATAAGCTCCTGTGTGCCATTTCCGTCAATGTCATAGAGCGCATAATAAACTTTCTGTGCATGGCGGATTTCTGAGCCGATGTCTTTTCCAAAGCTGTTTTCATAGGCGAGCAGATCCTCTTTTTCCAATAAATCCTGATAGAAGTTATTCTGCACCATGTCGCGGTACTCTGCAATGATATCACTGTAAATTCCCGCCTCTTCATCCTCTGTATTGCCTGCGGCTCCGGTTCCTTCCGCTGCTCCGCCACTGTCATTGTTGCCTGCAGTTCCGGCTCCTTCCGCTGCTCCGCCACTGTCATTGTTGCCTGCAGTTTCGGTTCCTTCCGCTGCTCTGGTTGCATCCGCAGTTCCGGCTCCGGCTGCATCATTGTCCCCTGTGCCGCCGTTCTGCGCATCTTCTTTGGATATGGTTTCCCATAATTGTGTGTCCGGCTCTTTTTCCTGCCCGCAGCCTACAAACAAAACGCTCATGGCGAGTGCTGCTGCCGCTATATAGCCGTATTTCCTGATCTTTCTTTTCATGATTTTCCCTTCTCTTATATATAAATAAATTTTTTGACCTATTTTGTTTTTGCTCATTATGGAGTCAAATTGAAAACTGCTACTTTGGTTTTATTTTTGACTTTATTCCTTGTTTTCCACTACTGGGTCAAACAAAAATTCCTTGCTCCGATTTTTCTTTTGACTTTATTCCTTGTTTTCCATTACTGGGTCAAACAAAAATTCCTTGCTCCGATTTTTCTTTTGACTTT
>ERZ780198.3510-NODE-3510-length-10636-cov-2.493337_pt1 | contig 10636 bp, 9 predicted proteins | sample MGYA00510979_ERZ780198 | MGnify/ENA primary metagenome ERZ780198 (study PRJEB29588, sample SAMEA2158039) | human gut metagenome | biome: human gut; feature: human-associated habitat; material: faeces | place: Denmark | collected 2008/2010 ...
TGACTGCTGTGATATCCGGGATCGCGCTTGCGGGCGCGTGGCTGTTTGCTGTCAAAAAAGAAGAAAGAGCGCTTGAACCCGCAGCGCGAAACGGATTGCAAGTTTGCAGGCACGCGCGAAGCAAATCCAAAAGCCTGCGGCACTATCTCGCGCTGTTACGGGAAAACCCCGCGTTTGTTTGTTCCAATTTAGCGGCGTGGATCAATTATGGCGCGAATTTCAGTGTAACCTATCTCTTGTCGCTGTATCTGCAATCGGCGCGGGACTGTTCGGCGCGGCAGGCGGGTTTCCTTTTAGCCGCGCAGACCGTGGTGATGGCTGTTTTTTCGCCGCTTTCCGGGCGGCTGTCGGACAAGCTGTCCGCGCATAAGCTTTCTGCGATCGGCATGGGAATCTGCGCGGTATCCCTGGGGATGCTTTCTTTTCTTACGCAGACCAGCTCAATTTGGTATGTCCTTGGCAGCCTGATGATCTGCGGCTTTGGGTTTTCTCTATTCGCCTCACCGAACAGCCACGCGGTCATGTCCGCGGTCAAAAAAGAGGACTTTGGCATGGCTGCTTCAATTTTATCCACCATGCGCTCCTTTGGACATACGGGCTGCATGCTGTTGATCACAGGAATCAGCGGAATCTATTTGCGAAACATTCCCTTGCAGGAAGCAGATCCCCTGTTGCTTCTCAAGATGATGCGTCTGGTGTTTTGCGTCTTTCTAATATTCTGTATTCTTGGATTTTTTATGGCAAAAAAACGAAAAATGTGGTAGAATATTTTTTAAGCTATTACCTTCGTCAAGCGAAGGTAACATTTTGCGTAATACGAGGGGATTTGAGAAACGAATATGAATATAGTCTTTTTACCGGATCATACAGTACCGGCGCTGGTCGGAATCTACACGATCAATATTTTGATGATTATCGCTGTCATTTTTGCGGAGCGCAAAAGCCCATCGGCAACGCTCGCGTGGATCATGGTGCTGGCCTTTGTCCCAATTATCGGCTTCGTTTTTTATCTGGTTTTTAATCAGAATATCGCCAGAATTAAAATCAATCGGCTGACGGAAAACGAAAAATACGTGGTGAGTCACGCGTTAAAAAAACAGATGCAGGAAATGGACAATCCGCGCTACGCGTTTCATTGTCCGACGACCAGGAACTGGCGGCATCTGATCAAGCTGAATCAGGTCTACGGACGCGCTTTTTACAGCGAGAACAATCAGGTGGAGCTGATTACGGACGGAATGACGCTTTTTGACAGGATGATGCGAGATATTCAGGGAGCGAAGGACACCATCAATATGGAATACTTCATCATCAAAAAGGATTTTGTCGGGATGTCGCTGATCGAACTTTTGACACAAAAGGCGAAGGAAGGCGTGACGGTACGCCTGCTTTTGGACAGCATGGGCTGCCGAACCATCAATGAACATGTACTCAAGGACTATCTGGCGGCAGGCGGCAAGGTCGGCTTCTTTTTCAAACCGAAATTCAAGATCTTCGGTCTGAAGCTGAACTACCGCAATCACCGCAAAATTGTCGTCATTGACCACAAAATCGCTTATACGGGCGGCTACAATATCGCGAAGGAGTACATCGGACAAAAGAAAAAATTCGGTTATTGGCGTGACACCCATGTCAGGCTTACCGGCGACGCGGTGGCGGATCTCAACGGCCGGTTTATTTTAGATTGGCGGTTCACCACCAAGGAACAGCTGCAGCTTGAGGCGGCACGTATGGCAGAGGGGGAGACACCGGGACATATCGGCGTGCAGATCGTTTCTTGCGGACCGGAATCTCCATCTGAGGAGGTAAAACGTGCCATGATGCGTATGATTACCTTCGCCGAGAAGCGTGTTTACTTACAGACTCCGTATTTCGTACCGGATCCGAGCATTGTCGAATCCCTAAAAATGGCGGTGCAGTCCGGGGTCGATGTCAGAATTATGATTCCGCATATGCCCGACCACGTTTTTGTCTACTGGGCGACATATTCTTATGTCGGAGAGCTGCTTCGATCAGGCGCCAGAGCCTATATCTATGACGACGGCTTCCTGCATGCCAAGACACTGGTCGTGGACGGAGAAGTCGGCACCATCGGCTCAACCAACTTTGACAACCGTAGTTTTCGTTTGAATTTTGAAACCAACGCGTTCATTTTTGATAAGGACTTCGCGCAGCAGATGGAGCGCGCCTTTATCCACGATATGGCACATCACGGACATGAATTGACCTACGCGGATTATCTGAAGCGAGGAAAACTCATCAAATTTAAAGAAGCAATCTCAAGACTCTTATCGGATATATTATGACAACAAGGAGGCATAGATGATGGAAAGTAAATTGCAGTATTATATGCGGGTATTCAAGGGAGCGAGCTTTAAAAAGTTCTTTAAGGTGTTGGACAACGCGCATGAACGCTCCGGCAAAAATAAAATATATCTGTTTTTTGATATGCTGCATTGTATGAAACGTTACGGCGCGGGCTACAACGATTATGTCATTTTTGAATTTTGGAATCTTGACGCCAAGCAGCGCGACACGTATCTGACCAGATTTCGCAGCAAGAAGCTGATGATGTTCATGAACGATCACAGCTACGCGCATATATTTAACAACAAGAATGAATTCAATAAGGTATTCAAGGATTTTATCGGCAGAGAGTGTCTGGATCTGGAGACGGCGACGGATGAAGAAATTAAGCATTTCTTTGATACACGCAAAAAGATTTTCGCCAAGATGAAAGATCTTTCCTGCGGCATTGGCTGTGAGCTTTTGGAAACCGAAAAATTCGCGGACAGCGACGCTTTTCTGTCCTATATCAAAGAAAAGCATTTCGCGACCATCGAGGATGTCATCGAAAATCATCCGGATGTAGCGAAGATGTATCCATATTCCGTCAATACCATGCGCATGATGACGATGATCGACGCCAAGGGAAAGCCGCATGTGATCTATGCAGTGTTTAAGATGGGACGAGACGGCAGAGTGGTCGATAACTACGGTCTGCACGGACCGGTGGATCTGGAAACCGGCGAGTTTCTCTATCCGGCCCATTCCGGAGATACGACTGCCGGGAAGCATTATACGGAGCATCCGAACACGCATCAGCCGCTGATTGGATACCATGTGCCATACATGAAGGAAGCGGTTGAGCTGGTTAAAAAAGCAGCGCTGGTCGTGCCGCAGATGCGCTATGTCGGATGGGATGTCGCAATCACACCAACCGGTCCGGCGATCATCGAAGGCAATAATTACTGCGCGCATGACTTTTGGCAGCTTCCGGGGCAGACGCCGGGCGGCATCGGCATCATGCCGACAATCAAAAAGATCATACCGGAATTTCAATATTAAGCAGGAAAGGACCCAAAGATAAAATGGGAAAAATCAGATATTACGTCGCGCTTTGGGCAGCGAAGCTGTCCATTATCGCGCTTAAAATCACCAGGCATAACGGCACGAACTTTCCCGGCGTTTTGGCGCTTCGGATCTGTCCGGACTTTTTGAAGTATATCGGCAAGCCGCAGAAGATCATCGCAGTGACCGGAACCAACGGTAAGACGACCGTATCCAACATGCTCCTGGATATGTTGACGATGGACGGCAAGCGTGTGATGAACAACAAGATGGGCTCCAATATCAATTCCGGTATCGCCTCGTCGCTGATCTACGGCGCGAGTCTCGGCGGCCGCTGCAGATACGATCTGGGGCTGTTTGAGGTGGATGAACGCTCCGCTTTGCGCGTTTATCCTTATCTGAAGCCGGATTATATGCTGATCACAAATCTTTCTCGTGATTCTATCATGCGAAACGCACATCCGGAATATATCCGCGATATTTTGACAAAGTACATCCCGAAAGAAACCAAATTGATTTTGAACGCGGACGATTTGATCTGCTGCGGCATCGCGCCGGAAAATCCAAGGGTTTATTTCGGCATCGAAAAAATGGATACCGACGTGACGGACTGCGTCAATCTCATCAATGATCTGCAGATCTGTCCGCAGTGTCACCGGAGACTGGAATACGAATATCGCCGCTATAACCACATCGGCAGAGCCTACTGTCCGCATTGCGGTTTCAAGGCGCCGGCTTATGATTACGCGGGCTGCCATGTTGATCTTGACAAGATGCGCATCGACGTACGGGATGCTGCCGGCATTGGTCATTACAGGCTGCTTAACGAGAGCATCTTTAATATTTATAATGTGGTGTCCGCAGTCGCCTTGCTGCGCGAGATCGGCTACAGCCATGCGAAGATCGAGGCGTTTTTCGCGAAGCTGAACATTGTCGGTTCCCGTTACGACGCGGAGACCATCGGCAGCCGCACGCTTTACCGCTTGCTTGCCAAAGAGAAGAACGCGTTCGCGACCACGCGTGTCTTTGATTACATCAGCGGGCTTGACGGAGATAAGGAGATCATTCTGATGAACAGTTGTCAGGGGGATATGAAGCACTGGTCTGAGAACACCTGCTGGCTGTACGACTGTGATTTTGAATTTTTGAATCAGGATAATATCAAAAATATCGTCCTGTGCGGACCAAGACGCTTCGACCATAAACTGCGTCTTTTGCTGGCAGGCGTGCCGGAGGAGAAGCTTTCTTTCGCGGAGAGGGAAACTGACGCGCCGGACAAGCTGCGGCTCTTTGCGAACGACCAGATCTATGTGCTCTACGGAACGGATTCCATCGCGCTGGGCAAAAAAGTCGCCGATCAGGTCAGAACGCTTTTGATCGCGAAGAACAAGGAGGAGGGCGAAGCTGATGAAAATTGAAGTCTTATATCCTGAGATCGCCAACCTCTACGGTGACCTGGAAAATATAACTTATTTACAAAAATCCAATCCGGAGATTGAAGTCGTGGAAACGCATCTGACGGATGTGCCGCTTTTTGTCAGCGAGAAGCCGGCTCTTGTCTATATGGGGACTATGACGGAACGCGCGCAGCTTTTGGTGATCGAGGCGCTGAAACCGCACCTTGCGGCTTTGCAGGAACGCATCGCGGACGGAACACTGTTTTTGATGACAGGCAATGCGCTCGAAATTTTTGGAAGCCGCATCGAAGACGTGGACGGCACCTCTGTCGAGTGTCTGGGATTGTTTCCGACGGTGGCCAGGCGTGATATGATGCACCGCTATAATTCTTTGTATCTGGGAAAATTCGAGGGGATGGATGTCGTGGGTTATAAGAGCCAGTTCACGCAGTCCTACCGCATGCCTGATGCGGCGGCAGTTTATCCCGATGTCAAAGCCGCATGGGAAACGACCAGAGGACCGGGCCTGAATCCGGACATGACAGGGGAGGGCCTGCGGGCCAACAACTTTATAGCGACCTATGTCATCGGGCCGATTCTGGTCTTGAATCCGCCGCTTGCGAAGTGGTTTCTGCGAGAGATGGGCACGTCCGAACCGAAGCTTGCCTTTGAGGACGCGGCCATGGAAGCCTATCGGGTCAGAACAGAGGAATACAGCAATCCAAATACCGGTTTCTACTATTAGCCGAACGGATACGCATGCGCGGCATACTCTCTGCCGGATGGGAGAAAGGAGAAAGCAATGTATTTGAGCGTTGGTGAAATATCAAAGATTTTGGGGATTTCAACGGAAACGATTCGACATTATGTGCAGGAAGGCATTATTACACCACATAAAAATACAGCGAATAATTATTGGGAGTATTCTTCTGATGACTTTATCCGTCTTACAGATGTGCTTTTTTATCGCTCCATGGGCCTGTCAGTGAAGGAAATTAAGACAATTATGGGTGGCGCACCGATAGAAGAACTCGGCGACATCATCAAAATAAGGCGTGCGGAGCTGATCAAGATCATCAAGGAAACGGTGGATATGATGCAGCGCCTGGATGACTGGGAGGAATGCTACTGGAGCGAAATCGGTCTGCTGGGAAAATACAAAATCGGCCCGATGCCAATCGAGTACCGCCGCGCGAATTATATTTCACAAGACGAACACATCGCGAATTCACTTCGTCGGTGCTTTGTTTTGGAAAGAGAGGATTGGATGTGTTTGTCGGTGTCCTTTTACTATCATCTAAATGATAAGGAAAAAGGACTGCAGAAGTATTTTTCCTTCAATGAAAACACAAGATTAAAAATCTGTAATGCCAAAACAGGCAGCATCGCGGAAAAAGCAGATCATTGTTTGATTACAGAGGTTCTCTTTTCGGATGACGCGGAAGCTATGTTCGCACCGATGATTGCATATGCAGAGGAACAGGGCATTGCTTTGACCGGAGAATTTTACGGCAGAGAAGAAACAAATTTTTATCAAAATGGGAAGCGTTTGGGCTTATACAAGGTCTACGCGCCGATTCGCAAAAAAAAATAACAAAGAACTTGACCTCGGGCATGCCCCGAGGTTTACAATTATCATAAAGACCATAAAAGGAGGAAGCGGTCATGAACAAGACGCAGCAACAGATCCGCGATTATTTTTTTTCGCAGAAAGACGAGATCTGCACACATCTGAAGCATTTGATGGAGATCAAAAGTATCAGTGACGACCGCAAGGCCTGTAAAGAGGCGCTGCGGTATGTGATAAGGCTGGCAGAATCTTTTGGCATGAAGACCGCCGTCGGAAAACACGACGATGTCGGTGTGATCGAGATCGGTGAGGGCAGACTGACGCTGGGAATTCTGGCACATGTGGATGTGGTAGATGAGGGCAGCCTCGCGGCTTGGAATTATGAGCCGTTTACGCTGACAGAGACAGACGGGATGTTCTACGGGCGGGGTATTGTAGATGATAAGGGACCGGTCATTGTGAGCCTTTACGCAATGAAATTCCTGCTGGAACAGGTGCCGAAGTTTCAGCGAAAAATTCAGTTGATTGTAGGCAGCAGTGAGGAATCCGTATGGACTGATATGGTTCATTTTAAAGAGGAATTCCCGCTGCCGGACTACGGCTACTCGCCGGATGGCAACTTTCCAATCTTTCATGTCGAAAACGGCTATATGGATGTGGTTTTGGAATTCACGCAGGAACTGCCGGAGACTTGCGAAGCGTTTCGCAGCGGTTCCTCCGAGAACAGCGTGCCGTCAGAAGCGGAGTTTGTCTGCTGTGGACAAATCCGGCGTTTTCAGGGTAAGGCTGCGCACAGCTCCACGCCGGAGCTCGGTGAGAACGCGATGCTCAAAATGGCGGAAGCACTGCCGGAACCAAAACCGGACTTTGCTAGATTCCTCTGTGATTTTTTTCCGGAAGGGTGCTATGCCTCCTTGCTTCCGCTTGAAAAAGACTCACGCGTAAAGAACGACGGCCCGGCGCTGCCGACCACGATCGTGCCGACAATTCTCAAACAGGATGGAAAGCGCGTCAGCATCAATTTTAATATTCGGCAGGCGTTTGACATCCCAAACGAGAATATTCTGGCGGCCTTTGAACAGGAAAAAGACGTTTATCATTATGAGATCCATATCAAAGAAAATCTGTCGCCGATCTTTGTTGATGAACATCAGCCTTGGCTCACGCGCATGAAAGCTGTTTATGAATCTTACGGCAAAAAGTGCGAATTCCTGCCTGCGCCCGGATGCACCTATGCCAAGATGATTCCGAATTTTGTCAGCTGGGGACCGGTGTTTCCGGAGGATTTGGACTGCGCGCATATGGAAAACGAAGAAATCTCGGTGGACAGCTTCCTTTTGGGCGCGGAGATCTACACCGCGTATCTGTATCAGGAAGCGATCCTGTTGGGGCAAAAGTGCACATAACGAAATCAAAGATTTCTATGTGCACATGGCGCTCATCTATGAGCGCCGCTCCGCAAGGTACTTTTGTCGTTATTCCGGAAATATCGAAACGATATTTCCTACATAATAAAAAACTAACGTAAGAGCAAGGAGGAAATCTTATGAAAAAGTTTGCAGTTATCCTTTTGACCATCTGCCTGATGTCCGTGATGCTCTGCGCATGTACTGCAGACAGCGGCGGTATGGACGCAGACGCCGAGACGCCGGAACCGAACAATGATTTCTATGACTGGGGCATGGACCACATCAGCATGAAAGACATTTCACCGGACGTGTTCTTGGAAGTGCCGCTGTACCGTCAGGCATCTTCTTACACCTGCGGCGTGGCTTGCACTCTGTCAATTCTGCGCTACGCAGGCTATGACTTTGATTTAAGAGAAGACCGTCTGGCCGCGACTCTGGGCTCCACGCCGGAGGACGGAACAAACTATCACAGCATCGTCGACTATCTGAACAGCGTTTACTATGAGGAAGAAGACAATCTGATGTTTGAGGCGGAAGCAAAGATGGAGATGACGATTGATGATCTGACGGCCTGCCTGGATGAGGGCAAGCTTGTCATCTGCGCGTTCCAGGCATGGGGAGATCCGGAAATTTACGCGGAAGACTATGAATCCGGACATTATGCAGTCGTGATCGGCTATGATGACGCGAACCTTTACTTCATGGATCCGTCGACTGCCGGTGTCTATACATACATCCCGAAAGTGGAATTCGAGACCAGATGGCACGATTATGACAAGGACGGAAAATGCGAACAGCTCGGTATCATCGTGACGCCGAAGCAGACGGCTTACGACAAGAGCGAAATTTACAAACTGGATTAGAAGAAGGAGACGCAGGATTGCAGCAGAGGATCTTCTGCTGCAATTTCGAAGCGAGGTGACAACATGAAGACGGAACAAAGACTGCTGGAAGAGCTTGCGAAGATCGATGTGGCGAAGCTGACATCCGAGATGGTCAAGATCCCGAGCTATTCTTTTATGGAAGAACAGGAACGGGAAATCGCCTGGTATATCGGCGATCACTTTACCGCTGAGGGCATTGAGAACGAGGTCATCGAGATCGAACCGGGGCGCTATAACGTGACGGCAAAGATCCCGGGAAAAGATCCGCAGCATGCACGTTCCCTGATGCTTTCCGGCCATATGGACACAGTGCCTGCTTACGATTTTAAAGACGCGTTTTCGGGGCGTATCGCGGACGGAAAGGTGTTCGGCAGGGGCGCCTGTGATATGAAAGGTCCACTGGCCTCGATGATGGCGGCGATGACGGCTATCAAACGCGCGGGAATCGAATTGGACGGCGATTTATACTTTACCGGCGTTGCTGATGAAGAAGAGCTCGGAAAAGGTGTAAAATATCTGATTCAGCATGGTCCACATACCGACGGCGCGATCATCGGTGAACCGGGGGAAATGATCATTCAGCTGGGACACAAGGGCCTGGAATGGATTGAAGTTGCGATCGAGGGTAAAAAAGTACATGGCGGAGACCGTAAGAACGGGATTAACGCCATTCAAATGGCAAGCCGTTTTGTAAACCGGATCTATGAGGAGTACATACCGGTTCTCGAATCAAGACGGCATCCGATTCTCGGGGAGCCGACAATCAATATCGGAACGATTACGGGCGGTGACCAGCCAAGCACTGTGCCGGGAGAATGTGTGATGAAGCTGGATCGCCGATGCGTGCCGGAGGAAAGTATCGCGCAGGTTTACGAGGAGCTGGAAGAACTCGCGCGGCACTTGCAGGAAGAAGATCCGCGGTTTCACGCTGTCATCCGTGATGTCTTTGAAGGCGCGAACGATATGCCGCATTTGCCATTCGCGACTGATCCTGAGAATCCACTGGTACAGAGCGCAAAAACAGCGTTGCGCAGAGAACAGGAACTGCGGCATGAGAGCAGCATGACAGATGCCGAAATCCCGCTTTCGGTTTTTCCTGCGTGGACGGATGCCGGCTTTATGACCAGTCAGACGGATATGACCTGTATCATCCTGGGACCGGGGCAGCTTGGCGTGGCACATTCCATTCACGAATGTATTGAAATCAAGCAGCTGCAAAAAGCAGCGCTGGTTTACGCGATAACAGCGCTGCATTACTGCCGCTAAAAAATCAAAAAAAATCTTGACCCTGTGCTTACCACAGGGTTTATGATTTTATACGGAATTGTATTGCTGAAATAGAAATCATGACGTTACTTATTTTATTGCTTATTTAACGACCAAATGATTGGAGGCGAAACATGGAAAAGAAAGAGAAAAAAACATGGAATCCCAATCCGTATGTGCTGTTGCTGATCATCATCTTGATTTGTTCTGTCGCTACATGGATTGTCCCCGCGGGAAGCTTTGAACGTGTATATGATGAAGAACTTGTAGAACCACTTGCAAAAGTATTATTTAATCTTGGTGTAAACAATGCAATGGTAGTCTATGGTCAGGATAAGATTGATGAGATTTCGATGAGCGCACCTACAACTGTATGTGAGGTGAGAAATGGACATTATACTTCATATGAGATTAAACCTGAAGATTTTGGTTTCACAAGATGCGATAAGAAAGATATTGAGGGTGGAACTCCACAAGAAAATGCAGCTTATGCATTAGAAATTTTGAAAGGTGCAAAAGGACCAAAGACAGATGCTGTACTTATCAATGCCGGAGCTGCCATACATATTGCAAAACCTGATGTTAGCATAAGCGAAGGTATAAAAATTGCAAGAGAAACATTAGAGAGTGGAAAGGCATTAAAACAATTAGAAGAATTTGTTAAATTTTCCAATATGTAAAAAGGAATGAACTAAAATGATATTAGATAAGATAGTTGAAAGCACGAAGATTCGTGTCAATAAAATCTACGAGAATGAA
>ERZ780198.3514-NODE-3514-length-10619-cov-35.548750_pt1 | contig 10619 bp, 8 predicted proteins | sample MGYA00510979_ERZ780198 | MGnify/ENA primary metagenome ERZ780198 (study PRJEB29588, sample SAMEA2158039) | human gut metagenome | biome: human gut; feature: human-associated habitat; material: faeces | place: Denmark | collected 2008/2010 ...
GTTTTATTTACTGCCAGGGCCGCTTAGGCACTGGAAAAATTAACGAACTATTGACAAAGTATGACAGACAGATATTTTTTCTGTGTGTCAAGTTTTGTCTTAGAGCAAGGACTATCTTTGCGGGCGAGAAAACAGAGCGTTATGGATGAATACAAAGAGCTTTTCTGGAAAAGCGTCATCGGTTTCAGTCCGTTGCTGGTGACGGTGGGGCTTGTCTCCATCAAACCGTTCGAGGTAAGGGCGGCGATGTTTGACTCCTGGTTCCGGTGGGTCATTCTTGCGGCGGCGATATGGGCAATATTCGGATTCCTTTGGATCATCGACACGATTGTGGACATAATCAGGATGGAATTCAAATATCTTGTCATCAGGACCATCGGCAGAAGTGGCAACAAGTACATACGGGAAATAGCCTATTTCCTGGAACCGATGTTGCTGCCCGAATCAAGGGCGAAATTTTATGAATGCCGCAATGAGGCCAGAAGCGGAGACCCAGACAAGGCCGACAAAATGTGCGATCTGGGGTTCAGATACGCACACGGAATGGGTTGCAGGAAAAATTATCGGAAAGCCCATTTCTGGTATGAGGCCGCATACATCAACGGGTTGATGTTCGGCGGTGTGCTGTCGGACCTGATGATGGAAAATCTTGATGATGACACAAGAAAGAAGATATTGCGGCGGAACAGGCTGCCCCTGAAACTATACAAGAAAAAACAGGCGATAAGACTATTCATTATGCGAAAGTGCGGGGCCTCCCGGTTAATCTGAGACGGGGTTCCGGAATATCATTGTCCTTGGGCGGGTCGGCGGCTCCGCACTTTCATCGACAAAGCGCCTGGCGGGATTGTTTTCCTCGCCAGGCGCTTTTCACATATTCATCAATTATGGTTAAATGAATATCAGGCCGTTGTCGATGTAGGTCTGAGCCTTTTGAAGATCGGCACTTGCAGGAATCTCGACACGAGGGATCTGAATATTCGGATTGTTCGGTTTGAGAATATTCTCAATGTCAGCGAGATAGTTGTTCGGTTTGTACAACTGGTAGCAAATAGCCCTGTACAATTCCTTAATGACTGGAATAATAGGATGTGTGTTCATGCCCTTGTCCATAATATCGTTGCAGTGTGCAGGAATTATGACGACATTCCACAGACTTGAGAAGTAGAACGGATCATAAGTCCTTGCCCAAATGTGGGACACAATATAGTTATGAATTAAGTTACCTAGCCCTTTGCCTATTGCTATACCTGTATATTTACCGATCGCAGTATGGACAAAATTATTATTGTTCGAATCGATCACTACTGGGATACCACTATAATTGGTTGTCACACCTGTGATCTTGTCTGTAATCTTGGTAAACGCATTATTCTTCGAAGTCATCGCATACCCTTGCCTGCAATCGCGGAAAACCAGAGATTCACCGTAAGCGTCATAGTAATCAACAAATATACCCTTGGACTTCATAAGCGTTGCTGAATAGCGCACAGGCAGCTTCGAATTGCCTCTCTTTATATAGTTGTTCGGCTGCTTCAGATTGCCCAACAGATTCACAAGATCACCCATCTGTTTCTTTACTTTGTCTGGACATATGAACAGAGAGTTCTCTAACATATACCTGTCCAACGAAGTTCCACAGGAATGCAACATCTTGATAAAGATATCAAGACCATCCGGCACAATGATCCCCGTCCCATTAAGACACTTGACACCGGTGCTTGTCACGCCCTGACAGGTCTGATTGACCTTGGTCAGATTCTCACAACTCAGCCCGGTGCAAGGTGTCGTCGGGCATTTCAGCCCCGAGCACTTGCTGCCGACACCCGCGATTCTTTCACATGTAATCATAATTGTAAATTTTGAGTTAAACTATTTGTTTGTAATACGTTAATGTCATATTTGATTTTTCTTTCGTCAAATCAGTCGGTGATGATCACCGCCCCCGAAGGCTTGACCCAGCTGATCATCTCAATTGTCTTCTTGTCACAGCCACGCATGATTATCTCTTTAAGATTTGTACAACCATAGAACATCGCGTCCATATACGTGACTTTTCTTGTATCAAATCCGGACAAGTTCAGGCTAATTAGAGATTTGCAATCAAAGAACATATAGCCCATATTCGTGACATTCCTCGTGTCAAATCCAGACAGGTCAAGACTTATAAGAGCACTACAGCCACCGAACATCCTGTACATCATCGTGACATTCTTCGTGTCAAATCCGGACAAGTCCAGGCCGGTAAGGCCGCTGCAACCATCGAACATATAAACCATATTCGTGGCATTCCTCGTGTCAAATTCGGACAAGTCTAGGCGGGCAAGAGCACTGCAACCATTGAACATACTGCTCATGTCCGTGACATTCCTCGTGTCAAACGAGGATAAATCAAGGTTTGTAAGGCCACTGCAGCCACCGAACATCCTGTACATCATCGTGACATTCTTCGTGTCAAATCCGGACAAATCAAGACTTGTAAGACCACTGCAACCATCGAACATACTGCCCATATCCGTGACCTTTCTTGTGTCAAATCCAGACAAATCAAGGCTGGTAAGACCACGGCAGCTCAGGAACATGTCTGACATGTCCGTGACATTCCTCGTGTCAAATTCGGACAAATCAAGGCTGGTAAGACCACGGCAACCATCGAACATACGGCCCATATTCGTGACATTCTTCGTGTCAAATCCGGACAAATCAAGACTTGTAAGACCACTGCAACCATCGAACATACTGCCCATATCCGTGACATTCTTCGTGTCGAATCCCGACAAATCCAGGCTGGTAAAAGCACTGCACAACACGAACATTTGGCCCATATCTGTGACATTCTTCGTGTCAAACGAGGATAAATCAAGGCTGGTAAGGCCACTGCAGCTACCGAACATACTGCTCATGTCCGTGACATTCCTCGTGTCAAACGAGGATAAATCAAGGCTGGTAAGGCCACTGCAGCTACCGAACATACTGCTCATGTCCGTGACATTCCTCGTGTCAAACGAGGATAAATCAAGGCTCGTAAGACCGCTGCATTTGTAGAACATGAGAGACATGTTCTTGGCATTATTGGTATTAAATACAGACAAATCAAGGCTGGTAAGACCACTGCAGCTAAAGAACATATAACCCATATTCGTGACATTCTTCGTGTCAAATCCAGATAGGTCAAGACTGACAAGACTGCGACAGTCTGAGAACATGCTGTTCATGTTCGTGACATTCTCCGTATTGACATTCGAAAGATCGGCTTTTACCAAAGTGCGACATCCATGAAAGGATAAGAGTCCAAGTTCTATAGGTGCCACAAAACTCAACGATTTCAATTTGTCATTATAGCTATTAGAATAATAATAATTAAAATCACAACTGAAAAGATTATCCTCAAATGGACGAGCCTCAACTAATATTCGCCAAGTATCGCCGATATGACTATCTGTCAATGATATCTCCGAACCATTCCTTTGTATCCTAAAAAAGTTTTTGTAATCCATAGGTTCTCCTGTCACAGTCGTATATTCAATGATTTGGTCATACGATAGCAGCGGAGACAGAGGCAAATAGTCGGAAGACAGTTCCTCATCACCATTCACTTTTACCGTGAGGCGCAGACTGGCCATCATCGGTGTGTTGGACGCAAAGAACTGGCTGTCAAGAGCCGAAGCGTCCACTGTCACGGTCAGAATATTATCCTTGCCAAGAACAACATCCTTTATATTCATAGTGACAAAATCTCCGATCTCCGCCCTCGTCGATGCCACATAGACGGCTTTTGCGACAAGGGTGTTCTTCCAATTCTTAACAAGATATTCCACGGCGCTTCGCGGCAGAATCTCGAACTTGACGGGAATATCCTCCGGCACATATTTGTCGCCGTTCTTTGAATATCTCACCTTAACAACACCGTCAAGACTCTCAGGAACGTACTTTATGCTTGACACGGTTGAAACTCCGGCAATAGGTATTCTCAAGGTGGTCTGCTCTGAGTCGTTCATCACAAAGACCGCATACCCGTCTTCAACGGTGACGCTCTTGAAGAAAACGTCACCATCATTGCCATCTTGTCCATCCTTGCCGTTCTCACCCGTCGCTTTACCTAATTTTGTCCAGTACTTTCCGTTGTCGTAGGAAATGTACCAGAAGCCATCAACTATTTTCAGTTGAGGTGTGACGGCATCCTTCCCGTCATTGCCGCTCTGCCCATCTTTCCCGTCAAGACCGACGGCACGGACCTTCTTGCCATCGACAATAAGCCAATCGCCGTCCACTGTCCAGTAATAGATCCCGTCAGAGTCCTTGCGGACACTAATCTTCGGGGTCACACCGTCAGTGCCGTTCTTGCCGTTGTACAGATAGATCACCTTGCCGGAGACGAACTTGACGGAATAGCCCTGACCGTCCGGCAGATCAGTCACGCTGACGATGCCGTCCTGTTTCTGGATCGCGTCCACAATCGCCTGAAGCGACGTCAGGTTCTCGTTCATGTTCTTGCATTGCTTCTCCAAAGCCGCCATTCGGGACTTCAGGTCGTTGATGTCGGACTTCAGTTCCGAATCGTCGTACTGGCCGCAACCGATCAGAGTCGCCAGCATCGTGAAAATCAGCAGAATACCTTTTCTCATTGTGTTTTGGTTTTTATAAATCATTATTGGTTCCTGTTATGGAATCGTGTTATCAATATTGTCTTACGTCACTTCGGCGGGCTCAGTGACCGATTGTTCCGCGGTCTGAACGATCCTGTCGGTTCAACAAGCTCTCGACCGAACGGTACACTTCGACAAGCTCAGTGACCTTTCGCGGTCATATTCCACCACCAAATATCAAAGCCAAACCTATAAACACGACAAAAGTGTGGAGCGTTCCGTCAATCTGAGCTGGGGTTCCGGAATAACCTTGAGCAAATCGACAACTCCACACTCGTATCATGGAGTGCGGAGAACCCGCACGACCATACGATACAAGTATGAAAGCCGCTCTTTTCCTTGCTCATTGAAATTTTCCGGATTTCAGCCCAAGGACAAAAGCTTTTCACTTTCATCTGATATGTGCGCCACATCGCTGTGACGCGCCAAATTTACGAATAAACTCAAACTATCCCAAAACATATTCATGGAAATCCGGTGGAAAAGCCAGAAGATTACCGAATATTCTCAAAAAAGTGTCAGAAAAAACATCCATCAGATGCCGTATCAAATGCAACAACAGAATAATATTCAGTCCATTATATTCATCACCACGGTCAGAATCTGTTTCATTCCACACTGCGGACAATAAGACACGTCGCCGGCCGCCAAGTTCCGCCTTAAAATAAGATATAAAGCGGCGCGAAAATTTCCATAAATCACGGATTATCACTATCTTCGGAAAAACAAGGAACGATTATGGACGTCGTTCTTTTATGCAGGGTATCAACCGCCGGCCAGGACTATTCCAGGCAGGTGGACGAGCTGTCCGACTTCTGCTCAAAAATGGGGGTGGAACGTCAGAAGGATATTCACCGCCAAGGTCTCGGGCGCGAAGAAAATCGAGGAGAGAAGCGAGCTCACCGAGATGCTGGACTACATCCGCGGGAACAGTATCGACAAGGTCTGCGTGCTGGAGATAAGCAGGCTCGGCAAGAACACGCTCGAGGCGCTGAAGGTGATCCGGCTCCTGAACGACAACGGGGTCTGCCTGTACATCAAGAACTACAACCTGGAGACGCTCGGCGCCGACGGGAAACCCAACCCGATAGCGAGCATGATATGCACCATACTTCTGGAGGTGGCGCAGATGGAACGCCTTACTATCATGGAGCGGATGGCGTCGGGCCGTGACAGGTACATCGCCAAATGCAGGGCGGAGGGGATAAAGATGGGACGGCCCGGGACCTACAGGAAAAGCGACGAGCGGATGAGAACCCAGTACACAAAAGAGCTTGGCCTGCTGAAAAAGGGAATATCATTGCGGAACATCAGCGCGATAACGGGCACGTCTGTCGGGACGATAAGAAAACTGTACAAATACCTATAATATTTTCAGGCTATGAAAGGAAAGCGGAAGAACACATCGGACATCGACTTCGGGCGGGACAAGGTGACTGTCTATCTCACCGAATACGAATACGAGAGGATAGAATCCGTCGGCAGGGGCGGATTCAACGACGACAGGGCGGTCAAAGGGATGCTGAGGACATTCGCGGCGATAAGGCTCTACGGACTGGCGGCGGAGACAACAGGCTTCGTCCCGATACACAGCGACATATTCAAGAAGATCGCCGGAGCCAGGAACTACGCCAGATACCGGGACGCGCTGAAGGCCGGCGGCTGCATTGACTATAAAGACGCCGTCATCGGGAAATATGAGGAGAAGATACAACTCGGTGCAGAGACCGTGACGCTGAACAGGATCAAGACCGAGATGCCGATGCGGTACCGTACCGGAATGATTCTCGGCAAAGACCTGTTTCCGTCAGGCAAGACATATCCGGTCATCTTGGAATTCGGCAAGGAGAACATCGACGCGCTCAAATCACAGATTGAGCATATAAGGAAACACTACGGCGGCAAGGAGCAAACAGGCAAGCGGGAATCGATAATGGCGGTGTCCTGTGACGAACTTGTGACGGTGTCCAAAATAAAGGAGCTTGTCAAAGACATTCATTGCGGCAGGATCAAGAACGCGAGAATAATAACGCGGCATATCAAAGACATCAAGGGAAGCGGTACAAGGGAAGAAAAAGACTCTAAAGGAATAGAAGAACTAATCATAAGGTTATTAGATAATATTAGGGAAGAGAAAGAGGATAAGAATGAGAATAGTGAACATATAGGAGTAAGCGAACTGTCCGAATTATTTGGTATCAAGCGCATTACGCAGAATATTTCAGCGCGTCAAAAATTAGGGTATTACGCCGGCCTCAAATACGGGATCGAAGCCCTTGACGACTGCTTAACAATGTCCGACCTCCAGCACCTCGCAAGTGTCAACACGGTCCCGGCTTTCAAGGATGACGGCAAGCTGTATTCACGTCTCGCGAACCTCAGGAAGCCGATCAGAAAGCACATCACCTACGGGGGACACAGGATAGTCGAGGTCTCGGACATCCATTGCGCTCATTTCACGATGCTGCCGGTGATATTCAGAAGAAACGGCGTTGACATCCCTGAGCAGGAACTTCTGCGGTTCATAGACCTGACGCAGAAGAAAGACCTGTACGCCGAGATAGCCCAATGCGCCGACGGATTCGGCAGGGATGACATCAAGCCCGTGATGCAGCCGTTCTTCTCAATAAAAGACGAGGGGCAGTTCCTGTTCGACGCGGAAAGGGGCAGGCACATCGTGCTTGACTTCTTCAAGCGGAACTATCCACACATTCTGCAGGGGCTGCTGGACTGGCACGGCAGGTTTCCGGGCGTCTCGATAAAGAGCGTCGCCAACAAGGTCGAGAGCGACATAATGAACCCGATATGCGACAGGCTCAGGGGGCTGGGCCTTCATCCGTTCCGCATCCACGACGCCGTCTATCTTCCCGAGGACGAGACCTGCAAGGTGGACTTTGACATCAACAAGGCGGTGTTTGACTACATAAACAGGAACGGGACGGCGTCGTCACCGCTCTGCTAAGCAAGCGGAAAAACAAGCCGGTAATTTTAAGGATTGCCAAACTGAATGAAATCGTGTGATTCCGCATATAATATACAAAGACAACGTGAATCACCATGAACGACACATTCAAGGACGAAGGCGGGAAAATACTCTACACCAACAAGGAGATGCTTGAGCTTCTCCGGGTCAACAACGCCACCCTGAAAAAGTACAGGGACGGCGGGTATCTCGGATATTCAAAGATCGGCGACAAGTACTTCTACTCAATGTCGGACATCCAGGCTTTCCTGAGGAACACACACAACGAACCTTATCTATTCAGTTAAACGACAATTCAGCAGGCGGCAGGTTATTTCTTAACGATTATTAATATGGGCAGACAGACATCAACGATACCGAAATCCACCTTCTTCATAAAGAACAAGACGAAGGGACGGGAATCAATCCTCTACATCAGATACTTCGTGTGCGGCAAATATGTCGAGCACAGCACCGGGATAAAACTTCCGGCGGCTGACTGGGATGCCGACACCAGGCAGGTGAGAAGATCAAGCCCCAATTACAAAAGGCTGTCGGCTCAGATCGACGCGTTCCGCTCGAAAACCGACTCGCAGATCCTGGCGTGCGAGGAACGGCTCACGCCCAAAATAGTCTCGGACATCCTTAACGGGGAATACGCGCCGGACCCGAAGAAGACCGGAAAGGTGGACTTCATCGAATACGCCGCCACCTACAACAGGCAGCAGTACGACCTCGGAAGGCTGGGATATTCGACCTACTACAACGCAGACCTGAACATAAAGAAGTTCGGGAAATTCCTGAAAGACAGGATGAGGATCGGGACGTTGTTCATCAAGGATCTCAGCGTCGATATGTTCAACAAATACATCCTGTACAGGAAGGACACGCTCGGGAACACAAGCAACGAGGGGATCAACAAGGCCCTGGTGCCGCTGTACAAGGCAGTCAGATACGCGGCCGACAACGGCCTGATGGAAAGGGGGCTGGCCACGTCGATCTCCACGAACTACATAGAGAAGAAGACGCGGTCCTACAGCGGCGAGACCGACGAGGAAAAGGTGCGCTACCTGACGGACACCCAGTTCCGCGACCTGCTCGATGTCTATGACAGGACAAGGAACGAGGCGACAAGAAAGATAATGGACATGTTCCTGTTCTCGTACTACGTATGCGGTCTGAGATATTCAGACCTGCTGACGCTGGAATGGCGGCATATAGACTTCGAAAACAGGACACTTACCAAGAACGTCTACAAGACAAAGCGCTCGATATCCCTGCCGCTCGTGGACAAGGCCATAGAGATCCTGCTCAGGTGGCGGAAGACCGGCGGCAACAGCCGTTTCGTGTTCAACCTGCTCGACGAGGGATTCGACCTGTCGGACATCGTCAAGCAGAACAACGCAAGATTGACAAAGAACAGGAACATCCAGCAGTCGCTCAGAAGCGTCGGGATAAAGATGGGGTTAAAATTCAACCTGACGATACACGTGGCCAGACACACATTCGCCGTACAGGCCTTGAAGAACGGGATGGACGCGCACACGATAAGCCACCTGATGGGCCATTCGTCAAGCCTTGTCACCGAGAAGGTCTATGCCGAGTTCCTGCCGGACACAATCAACACGACCGTCCGCGAGCAGCTTGAAAGGAACGTCATAGAGTACTCTTCTTCCTAACATTGGAGGAATAGCTCCCGCTCAAAAATAAGACAACTAATTACCCCGTGACATACCTTAAAACGGCACAAAACGACAGTAGCCGACCTCGAAAGTCAGCTACTGCCATATTAACAAAAGATTGAAAATCAATCAGACATTTCAGAAATCAAGACTAATACTCTTCTTCATTGAAAAAGAAATCGTCCTTGGTGGGGTAATCGGGCCAGATGTCTTCGATGGATTCGTAGACTTCGCCGTCGTCCTCAAGTTCGGTGAGATTCTCGATGACCTCCTCGGGGGCGCCGGAACGGTTGGCATAGTCGATAAGTTCTTCCTTTGATGCTGGCCATGGAGCATCGTCCAGGCTACTGGCAAGTTCAAGTGTCCAATACATATTCTCGAACAATTAAATTGTTAATAATCATTAATATAAATCAAAATGTCGCAAAAAGCGGCTCTATTTGCCCCAAAGATATGCAAAAAATCATAACAATAAGTATTTTTTGCCTAATTTTGTAGGCTTGGAAGCTGTTTCAACAACCGTACCAAAAGAAGAGCTTAGGAATATGTCATACGAGAAAAAGGAAATATACGAGGAAAAGACGACCGCGGAGATCGCTGTCCACGTCAAGGAAATCCTCCGGCTGTTAGGCGAGAATCCTGACAGAGAGGGGCTTGTGAAGACGCCGGAAAGGGTCGCCAAGGCGTTGCAGTTCCTCACGCAGGGATATTCACAGGACGGGGCGAAGATCATCCAGTCCGCCATATTCGATGAAGAGTACCGCCAGATGGTGCTGGTGAAAGACATAGAGCTTTACTCCACCTGCGAGCACCACATGATGCCGTTCCTGGGAAAGTGCCACGTGGCGTATATTCCTAATGGGAAGATCACAGGGTTGAGCAAGGTGGCAAGGGTCGTGGAGACTTTCGCGCGGCGGCTTCAGGTGCAGGAGAGGCTGACGGTCCAGATCAGGGACTGCATCGACAACGCGCTGCATCCGTTGGGAGTGGCGGTGGTCATCGAGGCGATGCACACGTGTATGTCGATCAGAGGGGTGCAGAAGGCCAACGCAACGACCACAACCTCCGCATTCTCAGGGGCTTTCCTGACCTCGGCACGGACGAGGAATGAGTTTCTGAACCTGATTAAATAGAACAATACATATGATTTGGCTGAAAAAGACAAAAAGAGACAATGAATTATTAGGATCAGATTTCAAAACAGGCGAAAAGATAAGACAAAGATTATAATCCGAACTAAAAAACACAACGGTATGTCAAACAAGATAATACTGACAGGCGACCGTCCGACCGGACGCCTCCACATTGGCCACTACGTCGGCTCCCTGA
>ERZ780198.3517-NODE-3517-length-10617-cov-3.540996_pt1 | contig 10617 bp, 8 predicted proteins | sample MGYA00510979_ERZ780198 | MGnify/ENA primary metagenome ERZ780198 (study PRJEB29588, sample SAMEA2158039) | human gut metagenome | biome: human gut; feature: human-associated habitat; material: faeces | place: Denmark | collected 2008/2010 ...
AAACACTGTACGAGGCAGACTGCAAACAGGTGTTGCCCTACAATTCGTTCCTGAAGTACCAGTTTGTTACGTACAGACAGAACATAACCGTCTCTCTCAAGTCCTCATCAACCTGCTGGTCAACGCTGCAAAATTTACAGAGAAAGGTGAGATTATGTTTGGATACAAAATCCGTGGAGAAGAACTCTATTTCTACGTAAAAGATACGGGCATAGGCATCTCACTAGAGAATCAGAAGAAAATATTTGAACGGTTTACCAAAGTAAACACCTTTATACAAGGAACGGGATTAGGGCTCTCAATATGCAAAAACATTGTCACAAAAATGAAAGGACGCATCGGAGTAGAATCCGAAGGAGAAGGTAAAGGAAGTACTTTCTGGTTTACAATACCTTATAAACCGAAAGAGGCTCAAAAGGAAAATAATCTAACTTTAATGCCTCTTCTGAACGAGAGAAGCAAGGAAAAGCCTATAATCCTGATAGCAGAGGACAACGAAAGCAACTATATGCTGTTCAAGTCTATCCTACAGAAAGATTATGAGTTGGTTCATACTTGGGATGGGGAGGAAGCCGTGGAACTCCATCAGAAGTTTCATCCGCATGTGGTCATCATGGACATCAATATGCCTAAAATGGATGGATATGAAGCTACTCGCGAAATACGTAAAGTATCCAAAACGGCACCTATCATTGCAGTAACGGCATACTCCTTTGCTTCGGACAAAGAAAAGATTATGCAGAATGGCTTTAACGGATATATGTCCAAGCCGGTTGACATACAAAGATTGAAAGAAAAACTCGACTATACAATCCACGGGAATTTTATGATGATGTAGGGTTCCGGTCTGCTCTTTCCTATATGATATTTTTTGATTATCCAAGAAATATCATGTACTTTTGCACAAGTTAGAAAAGAGACAATGATAGACCAACCCACCATAGACCGCATACTTGATGCCGCACAGATATACGATGTCGTATCAGACTTTGTCACCCTGCGCAAACGCGGTGTGAACTATGTAGGTCTGTGCCCTTTCCACGATGACAAAACCCCTTCCTTCTATGTATCCCCCGCCAAAGGGCTCTGCAAGTGTTTTGCCTGCGGAAAAGGAGGAAATGCAGTGCATTTCATCATGGAGCACGAACAGATGTCTTATCCTGAGGCGCTGAAATATCTCGCAAAAAAATACGGCATTGAAATCAAAGAACGCGAACTATCCAGCGAGGAGAAGATAGCACAGAGCGAACGGGAAAGCCTCTTCATTGTGAACAACTTTGCCCGTGACTACTTCCAGAATATCCTAAAGAACCACGTAGACGGACGGAGTATCGGCATGGCCTATTTCCGCAGCCGCGGCTTCCGGGATGACATCATCGAGAAGTTCCAGTTGGGCTATTGTACCGAGAGCCACGATGCCCTTGCCCAGGAAGCTTTGAAAAAAGGCTATAAAAAGGATTATCTTGTCAAGACCGGCCTCTGCTACGAGACGGACGACCACCGACTGCGCGACCGCTTCTGGGGGCGGGTCATCTTTCCGGTACACACTCTCTCCGGCAAGGTGGTGGCTTTCGGGGGACGTGTGCTTGCCGGCGCCACCAAAGGCGTCAAGGTGAAGTACGTCAACTCGCCTGAATCGGAAATTTATCATAAAAGCAATGAACTGTATGGCATATATTTTGCCAAACAAGCCATTGTGAAACAAGACCGTTGCTTTCTGGTCGAAGGTTATACGGATGTCATTTCCATGCACCAATCGGGCATAGAGAATGTGGTTGCCTCTTCGGGCACGGCATTGACACCCGGACAAATCCGGATGATTCATCGTTTCACCAACAATATGACAGTGCTCTACGACGGTGATGCTGCCGGTATAAAGGCTTCTATCCGAGGCATCGACATGTTACTGGAAGAGGGCATGAATATCAAAGTCTGCCTCCTGCCCGACGGTGACGACCCGGACTCCTTTGCCCGCAAGCACAATGCAACGGAATTCCAAGCCTTCATACAAGAGAATGAAACGGACTTTATCCGCTTCAAAACCAATCTGTTGCTGGAAGATGCTGGAAAAGACCCCATCAAGCGTGCCGAGCTTATAGGAAACCTTGTGCAAAGCATTTCCATCATTCCCGAAGCCATTGTGCGTGATGTCTATATCAAGGAGTGCGCCCAATTATTGCACGTAGAAGACAAACTGCTGGTTTCTGAGGTTGCCAAGCGTCGAGAAAAGCAAGCCGAGCAACAAGCTGAGCGAGCAGAACGTGAGCGTCGGTCGGCCAATGCCGCAAGAGCCAATGCAGAAGCGGGGGTCAATGGCAGTCATACTGCAGCTACCAACCCCGACGCACAACAAGCTGGCTATCCGTCCCAATCACTGCCTGCCGGTCTCCCTTCCGAAACACCTCCACCTTTTCCACCCGAGGAAGAATATGTATCCTTCATCCCGCAGGAGGGCAAGGAGGGCCAGGAGTTCTATAAATACGAACGACTTATTCTGAAGATGGTAGTGCTCTATGGTGAGCGGGTGATGTGCAATGTCACCAATGAAGAGGGGCAGGAAACCCCTATCACTGTAACTGAATATATAGTCAATGATTTAAAAGAAGACGAACTTGCCTTCCACAATCCGCTTCACCGGCAAATCCTGACAGAGGCTGCCGAACGTATCCACAATGAGGGTTTTACCGCCGAACGGTATTTTGTGGCGCATCCCGACCCCGTCATCAGCAAGCTGAGTGTGGAGCTTATCAGCAACCGCTATCAGTTAAGGAAATCACAGATAGAACAAATGGTGACGGACGAAGAACGCCTCTATGAGCTAATTCCACGGTTAATGATAAACTTCAAATATGCCATCGTCTGCGAAGAATTGAAGCATACCCTATTTGCGTTACAGAACCCTGCCATAGCCAATGATGAAACCCTGTGTAACAGCATCATGGAGCGCTACAACGAATTGAACAAAGTAAAAAGCATCATGGCAAAGCGGCTGGGAGACAGAGTCATCCTGAATTTTTAAATTCAATTCGGGGAGTTCTCCGTCAAGAATTATGCCTGATTAAATTCATAAATTCCTCGCGGGTCTTCGCTTGGTTGAATGCTCCGGTAAAATCGGATGTAGTGGTAATGGAGTTCTGTTTCTCTACTCCGCGCATCTGCATGCACATGTGTTTGGCTTCCACAACAACCATAACCCCCAGCGGATTCAGCGTCTCCTGAATACACTCTTTTATTTGGAGAGTCATACGTTCCTGCACTTGCAGGCGGTGAGAGAAAATATCCACTACGCGGGCTATCTTGCTCAGTCCGGTAATGTAGCCGTTAGGAATATATGCCACATGTGCCTTTCCGTAGAAGGGAAGCATGTGATGTTCGCAAAGCGAGAAGAAATCAATGTCTTTCACAATCACCATCTGACTGTATTCTTCTTGAAACTTGGCTGAACGGAGTACCTCGTGCGGGTCCATATGATACCCTTTCGTCAACGACAACATGGCCTTCGCCACCCGTTCAGGTGTCTTCTGCAAACCTTCACGTCCGGCATCTTCACCCAACAGAGTAAGGATGCGGTGATAATGTTCCTTCAATTCATCTAATGAAGGAGATACAATTTCTTCTTTTCCTAACATGATAATTCTTTATAAGGGGATGTTTATCTGCTCTTTCACGATAGAAACTTCCTTGAATACACCAGTAGCCCGCAACTGACGCATCATGGCATCCGCTTCTTCGATACTGCGGAAATCTCCTGCACGGCACAGCCAACGGGGGGGATTGAAAGAGGTATAAACTGTAAGTTCGGGAAAATGTTCCTTGATGCGGGTAGCTACCGCATAAGCTTCGTTCTTGGCCTGACGGGTATTATTCCCTGCATAAACTTGTATGCGGTAACCCGAACTTTTAATCACTTTCTGCTCATCCGAACCGGCAGGAACATACTCCGAACCTATCAATGCCGCAATGCGTGCATCTTGATGGATAGTCACCTTGCCTTGTCCCGGCACATTACGTTCCAGGCTTTTCACAATATTGTTCTGCGCTACAGAAATGGTTGCAAAAGCGAGACATGCAACTAAAAGTAAACCAAGTTTTTTCATGAGTCAATATCTTTATATAACGGAAAATGGAAAGCTGAAAATGGAAAATAGAAAATGAAAAACAGTCATGCAGATACAACATGCAATCCATTTTCAATTTTCAACTTTCAGCTTTCAACTATTTAATTAAAGGCATCGATGATACCCTTGAAGTCAGAAACCTTCAAGGCAGCACCACCAATCAGACCGCCGTCAACATCCGGGTTGGCAAACAGTTCCTTTGCATTGGAGGGCTTGCAGCTGCCACCATAAAGGATAGAGCAGTTGTCAGCGATTTCCTTACCATACTTTTCAACAATCAGTGAACGGATGAAAGCATGGATTTCCTGTGCCTGCTCTGCAGAAGCTGTCTTACCGGTACCGATAGCCCAAACCGGCTCGTAAGCCAAGATAATCTTGGAGAAATCTTCGGCAGACAAAGAGAATACAGAAGCCAGCTGAGCGGCTACCACTTCATTCTGCTTGTTTGCTTCACGTTCTTCCAGTACCTCACCGATACAGAAAATCGGAGTCAGACCGTTAGCCAAAGCCAATTTTACTTTTTCTTCCAGAATAGCAACTGTTTCACCATAGTAAGCACGACGTTCAGAGTGACCCAGAATGACATATTTTGCACCAGTAGAAGCAACCATAGCAGCTGATACTTCGCCGGTATATGCGCCTGACTCCTTGTCTGCACAGTTTTCTGCACCTACACCAATCTTGGCAGCGTCTACCAAAGGAGTAACAGATGCCAGGTGGATAAACGGAGTACAGATGATTACATCACAGTTAGGCTTTTCGTTAGCCAATGTTTCATTCAGTTCTTTTGCAAGAGCAATACCCTCTTGGAGGGTTTTGTTCATTTTCCAGTTTCCTGCAACAATGTTTTTTCTCATTTTGTTTTATTATTAAAAGGGTTAATGTATTTACTATTTACTATTTGATACTATTGTTGTCTGAGGCGTTGTTTCTCCCGGCGCCTTACGACTAAAATATCGACACAAAGCACCATCATCAGAGGAAGGATGAACCACAGCAACACATAGCCTATTGTTTGTAAGTCACTTTCCTGCTTCTGCTTGCCCAATTCCAACTTGTCCAGGCTATCGGTCAGCACATATTCATCAGGCAGCCGGTTGTCACTCCACTTATTCAAAATTGTTCCGTCCTTTACCAACAGCAAACCGGGATTTGAACGGATAATGGTCTTCAGCGTAATATCATCTGTCTGGCAGAAAGGGTATTCCGCTCCAGTCTTGTCACGCCACAATTCTATCTCGTCTTCCGGAGATGAAGTCAAGGCATAAAAGCCATAACCATGCTCCACACTGTAATCGTATATTTCATTGATAAGGTCGATGTTACTGTCGTCCGCTCCTTCTATCCGATGGGCAACCAGCAGAAACATATATCCTTTATCCGACAGTACGCTGTCCGTTATATCTTCCCATGTATCCAGACTCATCATGGAAAAATCATGAATGGGAGGTTCATAACCTTTTTCCTTCAGTATCGTACGCGATTCTACAAACGTCCATGTACTGTCCGGATAGTTGTCCAATGTAAATTCCTGACGCTTTCCTCCTTTTTCCAAAATGAACCGGCTTTCAAACACGCTTGGTTTAGCACCTTCCGGAATTTCCATGCCCGCCTTGATATTCGCTCCAATTCTGTAAGGTCGGAAATCAAGTATCGGCAAATTCTCCAGGCAATAGAAGGACAACGCAAACACAAATAGAAACGTATACATGGAAATCATCCACTCCATCTTCGGAGTAATGAAACGCACCAGTAAATCCTGCCACTTGAATACAGATACTGCCGCCACCAACAATACTACGTTCTTGCCGAAAGTCTGCCAATTGGTCAATATCCACGCATCACCGAAGCATCCGCAGTCGGATACCGGATTCGCCAAAGCCAGATAAAGTGTTAGCGGAGTCATTACAACCATCAGCAATAATGCCAATACAGATGCCACCTTCCGGCGTATACCCAAAAACAAGAAAACACCTACACTGAACTCTATGGCAGACAACGCTATCCCTACCAGCAAGGGCGCATAAGAAGGAAACCAGGAAATCATGCCGAAAGCCGTCAGGTAATCTTGAATTTTATAGAAGAAACCCAACGGATCAACAGCTTTCACAAATCCGGAAAATATGAACAAAGCCCCCAGCAGAAAACGGCAGAGGTTCACCCAAACTTTCCCGACAATATGTTTCTTGTCAATCTCCAAATTCAATCTTAATTAAGCCGAATACGGAATAGTTAATCATATCCATATAATTGGCATCAATACCTTCCGAAACCAAAGTCTCCCCGGACAAGCTTTCAATCTGTTTTGTCCGGTAAATCTTCATCAATATCAAATCCGTATACGAACTGATACGCATACTACGCCAAGCCTCATCATAATCATGATTTTTGGCAAGCATCAACTCCAAAGAGGTTTTGGCATATTTATCATACAGCACCAACGCCTCTTCATTGGTCATATCGGCAGCTTCGGCATAACCAAGCTCCAACTGTATCAATCCTACAATTCCATAGTTGACAATAGCTATGAATTCAGAACGGATGCCTTCGTCTACCAAAGTCACCCCTTTCGTTTCAATACTTCTGATACGGTTGGCTTTGATGAATATCTGATCTGTTACGGAAGACGGACGAAGAATGCGCCACGCCGGACCGTAATCATGAAGTTTCTTAGAGAACAAGTCACGGCAAACCGCAATGACATGTTCAAATTGTTGCTTGGTATCTTTCATTTCCTTTTTTCACAGTGCGCTGCAAAGATAGGAATAATTAAAGAAAAAGAAAAAGAGGGCACTCTAAAATCTATTAAAGTACCCTCTTCTATAGAGATTGTTTACGTTTTTATGAGCAGCGCAATACTTGTCCCGGTCTCAGGATTGTTTTACGCGTAATTCTGTTCAGTTTGCAAAGCTTGTCGATGGAGGTTCCCTGACGTGCTGCAATCCGTCCCAATGTGTCTCCCTTCTTTACCTTATAGAACAGACCTTCACCCGATGCCATGCTACGCGCCGTACCGGAAGAGCCTTTTGTCTTATGGAAAGTATAGGAATCAGCTACGATATCCTGCTTTTCAAAATCAAATAAAAGTGCCGGGTTAATGGCTTGCCCCAAGAAACGGGTTTCGAAGTGAAGGTGAGACCCCGTAGAACGCCCCGTGTTACCGCCCAATCCGATGGGCTCGCCTGCTTCCACATATTGGTCTTCATTTACAATCTGCTTGGACAAGTGTCCATAGACAGTTTCCAAACCATTCTCATGACGGATTACCACGTATTTTCCATAACCGCGACGTTCGTATTTCACCATACGCACTTTTCCACTGAAAGCAGCACGAATCGTATCACCAATGTAGACTTTAATATCCAATCCATTGTGCATACGGCGACGGCGAGGTCCGAATTTTGAAGTAATCTTTGTATGTTCAGTCGGCATGTGGAAACCGGTCATATCAATACGGAAAGTATCAGGGATAGTAACGGTATTACCGTAAGCGTGTACACGCTCGTTGCTCCAGTTAGGATAAAGGGTATATGCAGGATAAGCAGCTTTCTCCGCTTTAATCTGACGAATTAATGCAACTGAATCTACTGCCTTCAACTTTCTGTCGATTGGCGCCTGGCGTGCCAACAAGTCCTGTCCTGACACATTCAGGCTGACTAAGGCAAAAGCTGCCGCTGCGACTACTTTAATACATTTCAAAATCATCCGTTTCTTTTGTTTTTCTTTTAATATTCGTCATTAGCATAAAGAAAGCCAAACACAGCTTGCTCGTACTCGAATATCTCTTCTGGTTTAAAAAATCTTTTTAGTTCTACTTCGGCAGCTTCAGGTGAATCGGATGCATGAACTATGTTTTCCTGAAAACTCATACTGTAATCTCCACGAATAGTTCCGGGTGCAGCCAAGCGACCGTTAGTAGGACCGGTTAATGTTCTCACCACCTGAATAGCATCTACACCTTCAAAGCAACAAACAATAGCAGGACAAGCCATCATTGAATCCTTTACACGCTGAAAGAACGGCTTTGAGCTTAAATGAGCGTAATGTTCGCTAAGTACCTCATCTGTCAATTGAACCATTTTCATTCCGGCCAAACGTAATCCTTTGCGTTCAAATCTACTTGTTATCTCACCGACCAGTGCCCTCTGAAGAGTACACGGTTTCAAAATGACTAACGTTTTTTCCATCATAACATTGGTTCTTTTAAGGTTATCAAGATACTTCTATTCAAAAATTCCCCCAAAGATAGAATTTTTCTTCGAAATGGCAGCTCTATCTTTAACTCTTTTTTTATGTAGAATATACACAATAGCGTGATAAAACGAACGAAAACCATTGTGGGCAGGGAAGATAGAGACCTTTTATGTTTTGCAACATATATCTTCTGTTTTAACAGTAATACAGAGTAAGCTAAGATATTGCTGCCCAATTTATATTTGTTTTACGCAAAGCCTGAAGCTGCTGCCACAACACGGCATTCTCGGGACGAATACATGTAGGGTCTTCATCCACAACCCTACTTGCTACTTCACGTACATACTGAAGCAGCTGTCCGTCACGGGCGATATCTGCTATCTTCAAATCAAAAGCCACACCACTTTGCTGAGTTCCCTCCAAATCACCTGGACCACGAAGCTTCAAGTCTGCCTCGGCTATTTCAAAACCATCATTTGTCTGCACCATAATTTCCAAACGCTTTCGGGTTTCCTCCGTGAGTTTATAAGTGGTCACTAAAATACAATAAGACTGGTCGGCGCCACGGCCGACACGCCCTCGAAGCTGGTGCAACTGAGAGAGTCCGAAACGTTCTGCATTTTCTATAACCATCACCGAAGCATTAGGAACATTTACACCAACCTCAATCACAGTAGTAGCCACCATTATTTGCGTTTCACCGGAAACAAACCGTTGCATCTCCGCATCTTTCTCGGCGGGTTTCATTTTTCCATGTACCTTGCTCACCCGGCAATCGGGAAACTCTGCACATATATGTTCATAACCCTCTTCCAAGTTTTTAATATCCATCTTTTCACTTTCCTTTATCAAAGGATAAACGATGTATATCTGACGTCCTTCTTCTATCTGTTTACGGATAGAAGCATAAAGACCGGCACGACGATTGTCAAACTGATGAACAGTTTGAATAGGCTTACGTCCGGGGGGCAGTTCATCAATCACTGATACATCCAAGTCACCATAAAGTGTCATGGCCAATGTTCGTGGAATAGGAGTAGCCGTCATTACAAGCACATGAGGCGGACAAGTGTTTTTCATCCACAATTTGGCACGCTGAGCTACTCCAAAACGATGTTGCTCATCAATCACCACCATTCCCAAAGAAGAAAAGCCCACCGTATCTTCGAGTACGGCATGTGTTCCAATCAATATCTGAATATCTCCGGTAAGCAAATCCTTCAAAATCTTTTCTCGCTTCTTTCCTTTCACAGAACCCATCAACAACTCCACCCGAACATTCATGCCGAATAGAAATTTCCGAATCGTCTCATAATGCTGCGCCGCAAGTATTTCGGTAGGAGCCATCATGCAAGCCTGAAAGCCATTATCCAATGCTATCAGCATCGACATTAAAGCAACCAATGTTTTTCCGCTTCCCACATCTCCTTGCAACAGGCGGTTCATTTGTCGCCCGCTCCCCATATCTTTTCTTATTTCCTTTATTACCCGTTTCTGCGCTCCGGTCAATTCAAAAGGAAGGTTTTGGGAATAGAAGGTATTGAATATCTCCCCTACCTTATCAAAATACAGGCCGCGATATTTACGTTGTCTGTCTTTGCTATAACGCAGAATGTTGAGCTGCACATAAAACAGTTCTTCAAACTTCAGGCGATATTGTGCCTTACGAAGTAATTCAGGGTTCTGAGGAAAATGAATATTACGGATGGCGTCATCCAACGACATCAAGTGATGTTCTTCTATAATTTGCGGACTTAACGTCTCCGCAAGAGGTTCCTGCAATAAAGCAAGTGCATTCTTCATCAGCTTCTCCAATCCATGCGAATTGAGGAAACCGCGTTTCATCCTCTCCGTCGTGTTATAATAGGGTTGCAGCCCCATTGCAGAAAGGGTAAGTTCGCCCGAGGGATCCATGTCGGGATGCGCCACATTGATACGGCCGTTGAATACGGTCGGTTTGCCGAAGACTATGTATTCTGTCCGGGTCTTATAATGTTCCAACAGATATTTGATTCCTTGAAACCAAACAAGATCAATAACCCCCGTTCCATCCGAGAAATGACCGACAAGCCTGCGTTGTCTTCCTTCGCCAAAAGTCTCAAAACTGAGGATTTCACCTTTCAACTGAATGTAAGGCATATTACCGTCTATTTCATGAATATAGTAAAGACGGCTCCGGTCTACATATTTATAAGGGAAATAGTACAACAAATCACGCAAGGAAAAAATATTCAGCTCCTTGTTCAAGACTGTTGCACGTTGGGGCCCCACCCCTTGCAAATATTTTATGTCACGCGTAGTGATA
>ERZ780198.3522-NODE-3522-length-10613-cov-2.240008_pt1 | contig 10613 bp, 10 predicted proteins | sample MGYA00510979_ERZ780198 | MGnify/ENA primary metagenome ERZ780198 (study PRJEB29588, sample SAMEA2158039) | human gut metagenome | biome: human gut; feature: human-associated habitat; material: faeces | place: Denmark | collected 2008/2010 ...
CGGAGATCGTCTCTATGCTGGATGCCAAGATGCTGCAGCTGAATGAGGCGATCATCGAGGCACGTGCAGCGCAGGAGGAAGATACGGATGCAGTATAATTACAGTTTTGAAGCGGCTTCACTATTATTTATGTTATTAATATTCGTACATTTTATGGTAGTGTGGCAGTTTCCGACTGAAAAGACAAGGGTATTCCGTGCACTTTTGATCGTATGTATCGGAGAGAGTGTGTTTAATATTTTATCATCGATAGGACTGGCAAACGCTGGAGTCGTTCCGCAGATCGTGAACGAGATACTTGCGTTTGTCTTTTTTTCGTTTGAAGGCTTAAGCTCTTTGATGATCTATAAGTATATGGTTGTGATCAGTGAACTGGATCAGAGACAGAAAAAGTGGGCAGTTTCAGCTGCAATGATCCCTGCGGCATTCTTTTTTATTTTTCTGCTCTTAACACCGTTCATCGGGTTTTACTACTATTTTCAGGATGGAGTGTATCATCAGGGCAGAGGAGCAAATTTCGGATATTTTTATATCATGCTGTTTTTTGCATTGAATCTTGTTATGTCGATTGCAAGGCGGAAGATCATTAATGTGCGGGAGAAATACATCATCTATTTATATACTGCAGCGGCATTGATTGCAGTTTGGGTGCAGTATTATCACCGGGAGATCCTGCTGACCAGCCTTGGAAATTCGGTGATCGTCATAATGATCTATCTGTCGATGCAGAATCCAAACGATTATTTAGATACCGTGACAGGAATCGGAAATGAGGCGGCATTGGAGCTGCAGCTGAAGGACGAACTGATGCGGGATCAGGAAGGAACGGTCATTATTATCAGAATCCGCCAGTATCAGCAGATGGGAATGCTGTTTGGGGCAGAAAACTGCAATATGCTCATGGCGGAGCTGGGACAGTATTTTTTCCATCTGGGTGGTAAGTTTCATGTATTCCGCAGTGATGCGGATACCTTTGTGGTCATGACAGACAAAGACCGGTATCAGGAGATGGTAAAGTCTGTTGAGGGGCGTTTTTCTGAGGAATGGAAGATAGAAGAAAACCATATTCTGCTGGATCACACCGTTATGATCATGCATTATCCGAAGGACTTTACGACAATCCCGGAATTTTTCGGAATCAGAAGTTACCTGTCGTCCGTTGCTTCCGGCAATGCGGGGAAAGAGCCTGTGATCGAGACGGATGCGCAGATGATCGAGGGATATTACAGACAGAATCAGATTGAAATGATCTTAGAGCGCGCACTCCGTGAGCGTTCCATTCAGGTGTACTACCAGCCGATCTATTCGCTTAAGGAAAAAAGAATTGTTTCCCTCGAAGCATTGGCACGTCTGTTTGACGGGGAACTTGGATATATTCCACCGGCTGAATTTATCCCGATCGCAGAAAAAAACGGTGACATCATACGTATCGGCGAGATCGTGTTAGAAGAGTGCTGTAAGTTTTTATCTAAACATGTATTATCGAATATGTCTCTTGGAATCCGCTCGATCCAGATCAATATTTCGGTGGCGCAGTGTATGCAGCAGAATCTGAAAGAGGCAATTCTGCCGATCCTGCAGAAGTACCATATCCCAACCTCCATGATCGTGCTGGAACTGACGGAGAGCACTGCAATCAATGCACCGGCGCTTATGGAACATCATATGAAAGAATTGGGAGATGCGGGGATCTCTTTTGCGATGGATGATTATGGAACCGGAAGTGCAAACTGCTCTTATCTTATGCGGTTTCCGTTCCAGGAAGTGAAGATGGACAGAGACATGACATTGGCATATTTTAATAATGAGACAGCCAGAATTGTCATTGAAAATGAGATCAGGACGATGCAGAAGCTTGGCATCCCAATGGTTGTCGAGGGAGTGGAAAAGTTAGAGCAGAGTGAGGAGATGGAGCGCCTTGGCGTGGAATATATCCAGGGGTATTATTATGGAAAACCATTGCCGGAAATGGAATGTCTGCGGTATATCCGCAACTTCAATTCGGCGCCGGAAGATTATGGAAGGTAAAAGATAAGTTTTATGAATATTATCAGTGTAACAGATATCACGAAGACATATACAGAGAGGAAGCTGTTTGAGAAAGCGTCTTTCTATTTGCAGGAAAGAGAAAAAGTGGGTGTGATCGGTATTAACGGAACCGGAAAATCAACTCTGTTAAAAATTGCAGCGGGCATTGAAGAACCGGATGAAGGACAGGTGATCCGTGCAAACCATATCGTGGTGCGTTATCTGCCGCAAAATCCGGTATTTGATCCGGAATTGTCAGTGATTGATACGGTGTTGGTGCAAAGTAGTCAGAATTTTGTCGGAGGAACATCAGAGCAAAATCAAAATGCAGGAAATCATGCAGAACATGTGGAACATTGGAATTTAGAGAGTGATGCAAAGGCAATGATGACAAAGCTTGGCATTACGAATTTTGAACAGAAGGCAGGGGAACTCTCTGGGGGACAGCGCAAACGTCTTGCGCTTGTGGCAGCACTTTTAGTGCCGTGCGATGTGCTGATCTTAGACGAGCCGACCAACCATCTGGATTCCGCTATGGCAGACTGGCTGGAAGATTTCCTGAAAAAGTGGCGCGGGGCACTTATTATGGTAACCCATGACCGCTACTTTTTAGACAGTGTCTGCAACCGGATCGTGGAGGTGGATAAAGGTTCCATCTACAGCTATGATGCGAATTACTCCGGGTATCTGGAACTTAAGGCAGAGCGCGAGGAGATGCAGCAGGCGAGTGAGCGGAAACGCCAGAATATCCTGCGGAAAGAATTAGAGTGGATCCGCCGCGGCGCAAAGGCACGTACTACCAAGCAAAAGGGCAGAATCCAGCGCTATGAGAAACTTAAGGATCAGGATGCACCGCAGACAGATGGAAGTGTGGAGATCAGCTCGATCAGTTCCCGCATGGGAAAGACAACGGTAGAACTTTCGCATATTTCCAAAAGCTATGATTCGAGAGTACTGATCCGTGATTTTACTTATATTTTTCTGAAAAATGACCGGATCGGGTTTGTCGGGGCAAATGGAAGCGGTAAGACAACCCTGATGAAGATCATTGATCAGAGAATCCAGCCGGATGAAGGAACTGTAACCATCGGGCAGACAATCAAAATCGGATATTATACGCAGGAGATTGAGAACACAAAAGATGCTGGAATTGCCTACATGGATCCAAATGAGAAAGTGATCGATTATATTAAAAATACAGCGGAGTTTGTCAGGACGAAAGATGGTCTGGTGTCAGCGTCCAATATGTTAGAGCGCTTTTTATTCCCATCCTCGCAGCAGTACAGTCCAATCGGAAAACTTTCCGGTGGAGAGAAGCGCAGATTGAATCTGTTGCGCGTGCTTATGGAGGCACCGAATGTCCTGATTTTAGATGAGCCGACAAACGATCTCGATATCCGGACACTCACGATACTGGAAGATTACCTTGACAATTATGATGGAATCGTGATCACCGTCTCCCATGACCGCTACTTTTTAGACCGTGTCGTAAACCGTATTTTTGCCTTCGAGGAAGATGGAAAGATCTGTCAGTATGAAGGTGGGTACACAGATTATGTAAACCGATTGGCAGAGGAAGGAAAAGTGCCTGCGGGACATATTCTGGATGCGAAAAACGATACGACAACTTCTGTGGATTCTGTGGAGAAAGAAAACCAGACTTCTTCCATGGATACCTGGAAGAGGGAGCGTAAACTGAAATTCAGTTATAAAGAACAGAAAGAATATGAGACGATCGAAGATGATATCGCTGCACTGGAACAGAAAATAGAAGAGCTGGATGCGCAGACTTTAAAATTCAGCAGTGATTTTGTGAAATTGAATGAGATCACAAAAGAAAAAGAACAGACAGAACAACTGCTCGAAGAGAAAATGGAGCGCTGGGAATATCTGGAGGATCTGGCGGCAAAGATCGCCGGACAGCAATAAAAAATACAAAACGTTAATCTTTATGCACAAGCTTTGAAAGCCCGTTAAAGAGGCTCTGTGGAAGCGCAAAACCAAAGATAATGCCAAGCACGATCGAACCGGCAACTTTCACAGTACTGATTCCGTACTGTGAGAACCGGCTCATATCTCCCATGATAAAGTAATAGGAGGTATAGTAGATTCCGGCACCCGGAACAAGTGGGAAGATCCCGGTGAGCAGGAACACCGTGACCGGAGTTCTGCGCACTGCCGAAAGAATCCGTGCAACCAGTGTCAGTGCAAAGGTGGCGATCAGGTTTGCGATGGCATTGTCTGTGTGATACTGTAAGCAGATCAGGTAGACAATCCAGCCGAGGGCACCTGTCAGACCGCAGAAAAACAACTGTTTTTTTTCAGCAGAAAATAATACAGCAAAAGAGAGTGTCGCAGCTAAGCTGACAAGAAACTGAATGATCATCGAAGTAATGCACCTCCTGTGACAAGCTGGTAAAGCGTGATAACAGCGCCCACGCCAACGGCAATACTAAAAGCAGTTAAGATCGCATCGATCATATGGATCGCACCGGATAAATAGTCTCCGTTGAAAAAGTCGCGGATGGACGTTGTCAGTGCGATTCCCGGTACGAGCGGCATAATATCTCCAATGACAACCTTATCCTGCAGGATCGGTATCCCTGCGGAGAGCACGATCAGGCTTAAAAAAGTGACAATGCCGCTTCCTAAAATATTAGTGATAAATTTGGATTCCAGATGCCTGTCGGAAGCGATCAGGAAAATCTGTAACACGAGTCCGATAAAAAATGCAACAAAAGAATCTAAGGCAGTTCCTCCGAACAGATAGCAGAAACCGGCACTGCCAACTCCACAGAAAAATATCTCCACCCAGTTTTTATTTTTTGGAATGGATTTACATTCTTCTAAACGCACCCAGGCATCCCGCAGGGAACATTCATGGGAACAGATCTCTCTGGAAAGCTGATTTAACGCAGCAATCCTTCCGAGATGGGTAGAGCCGAGCGGTACATGACGAATCATGCTGCAGGCATCTTCTTTATTTTCATTTGCACTGGCAAAAATTCCATTGGAAAGTACATAGACATCACAGTCTGTAATTTCATATGCTTTTAAAATATGAAGCACCGTATCTTCCACGCGGTAAACTTCCGCGCCATTTCGAAGCAGTGCATCTCCGGTTTCGACAGCCAGAGTCAGAATTTCTTTCGTTACTGCCATAATTATCCTCTTTTATTATTGTATCGGATAATTGCAAAACTCCTCTTAAGTTAGTTAAATTGTTCAAAATCAACAAAAACATTCAAGACACGCTCTCGCTATGTGTCGCTGGTAGCGGTACTAAGAACTCATATCCTGCATTTCATTTCTGATAAATCAGAATGAAATACAGAATCTGATTTCTAAGTACCGACCGCTCCCCAATGTCTTTCATGTCTTTTGTTGATTTTTCACAATTTAATTTACGTTATCTAAGAGTTTTGCAATTATCCTGAATAAACGTTGTAGTCCTATGAAAAGGTATCATGTTTTAGGGGAAAATGCAATGAAATAAATCAAAGATAGTATGTATATTTTAAAGCAATCACATACATAATAAGAAGCATGGTAATGCAATATAGTATGCAGGAATGATCGGTGTGCGTACTGAAAAAAATAGCTGACGCATTTATCAAACAGAAAGGACGAAATTATTATGAATTGTAAAAAGTATCGGATCTGTCTTATGCTTCTTGTGCTTGCACTGCTGGCAGGAACAGCGTTTTATTATATGACAAACGAGAAGGATACAGGAGAGCCAAAGGATGGGATGCTCGTACAGGAAGTTATTTCAGAGGAAAGCAGGACCTACGCATGAGTGCAGGCGATACGCTTTATTTAAAGATCGGAAAGAATGTTGTCGTGACAGACCGCCGTGTGACACTTGGTGACGTGGCAAAGATGGAGTGCACCGATCAGGCGGCACTGCGCCAGATCAGGCAGAAGAAGTTATATTCCTTCCGGGCAGAGGATGATAAGAAGAAAAAGAATACGCTTGTCGTGTTTTCCGTATTAAAAGTGATCGAATTGATCCATGAGGACTACCCGAATCTGGACATCAGCAATGAGGGAGAATCAGACTTTATTGTAGAGTATGTGAAGTCTCCGGAAAAACCGGTGTGGATGAATTGTCTGAAGACAGTGATCTTGTGTATCCTGATTTTCTTTGGGGCTGCTTTTACGATCATGGCTTTTAACAATGACGTAGGTGTGACAGATGTTTTTGCAAAGTTTTATCAGCAGATCACGGGAATGGAATCGAATGGCATCACCGAACTGGAAATCTGCTACAGTATTGGACTTGCTGTTGGGATTATTGTGTTTTTCAACCATGTGGGACACAAGAAAATCACGCATGATCCGACACCAATCCAGATCGAGATGCGGAAATATGAGACAGATCTGGATACCGCTTTCATCAATAACGCAGAGAGAAGAGGACACAGTGTTGATGTGGATTAAACATTTATTTCTCGGATTTATCGGACTTGCCTCCGGTGTCGGAGTGGCAGCGGGAACCTTTGCATTTATCATAGTCATCGGTGTCGTGCCAAGAATGATTGCAAAATGCAACCGGGCGGAAAGTACCATTCTTTTTGAAAATATGATCGTGCTTGGTGGGATTTTTGGCACAATTATGTCGGTATTTACAGATATCAGCCTTCCGGTCGGGCACTGGCTTTTGTATGTATATGGTTTCTGTGCAGGTATTTTTGTGGGATGTATTGCAGTGGCACTGGCAGAAATCTTAAATACGTTCCCGATCATCTTCAGAAGATTCCAGATAAAAGAAGGACTTTCCTGGATCATGCTGTTTATGGCATTTGGAAAATGTGCAGGAGCGTTCTGGTATTTTGGACATCACATGACACCGCCCTGATGCAGAAAGGACAGTCTGGAGAAAACATTTTCACAGGCATTTGTCAGAAGGACAGCACAGAGACATTGTTATATGGTCAGCATGGTATTTGACGAAAACGTGATTATGGCATAAGATAAAAAATAAGAACAGTCAGACACAGCCCAAAGCAGTGGGAGTGTGGCTGCACAAGACGAAAGAGAGAATAACGGATATGGTCACATCCATCGCACGCCAGAGCGTGATCTTAAAATGTAATATGCAGAAAGCAGTGATGCTTGGAAATTATGAATTTTATTATGGGGCAGGGGTTGCCGGAAAAATCGGGGGATTTGAGATCCCCGATGATATAAAACCGCTGGAGCTCCGGGAACTTTTAGACCAAAATTTAGACCAGATCAGTCCCAGAGATGAAAAAGAGACTTATCTGATCCATATTTTAAAAGAATTCCGTCCGGATGAACTATATGACGGGCAGATGAAGGAACTGCTTTTGTGGGGGAAGGGAGAGCAGTATCTGTGGAGTGTCAATATTCCACAGTGACATCCTGCTGGGACATCAGAGGGTCTGATACTGGTTTCTTCCGTTTTCTTTGGCGGAGTACATAGCTTTATCAGCCGAAATATAGAGTTCTTCCATCTTAATATTTGGATGATCGGCAAACGAGATTCCAATGCTCGCAGAAATATTGCTCCATTCTTTTTTCATGGTGGAGAGTCCGCGGATGACCTGACACAGTTTTTCTGCAACTGCCATGGCATTTTGTCTGTCTGTGACATTTGAGAGGTACACAACAAATTCATCGCCACCGATGCGTCCTACAATATCAGAACTGCGGACAGATGTGCGGAGCGTGTCTGCAACCGCAATTAAGAGAGCATCCCCTTCTAAATGTCCATAAGTATCATTCACCTGTTTGAATTTGTCCAGATCGATACTGATCAGTGGACGTACACAGCCAGGATTTCTGCCATCTTCCTGCATCTGTCTTGTAATATGATCTTCGGCAGCCCTCCGGTTATAAAGACCGGTGAGAGCATCTGTCTCCGACATGGTCCGGATCTCTTTTGTTTTCCGGCTATGGATCAGCAGAATACCAAGCAGCAGTGAGAGCAGGGTCATACTGACTGCCAGAATGATTGCAATGGAAATGCGCGGATAAGCATAAACAAGTGTTAAAAGGGATGGATCCTCCTTATAACTGCAGTTCTGAAGGATAATGGAATCCAGCTGTTCAGAGGAAATACACGCCAGTCCCTTATTGATAATGCTGAGCAGTCTTGGATCGCACTGGTCAGACAGACCAAAGGAAACATCCTCTGTCATGGCAGTGAGCGTTGTGGAGGACAAATTACGGTATTTTACCTGCGAGAGCAGATAGCTGGAATTATAGCTGTTGGCATAAGTACAGTCTGCACTGCCGGACAGCACAGCCTGAAAACATTCCTCAATTGTATCATAGTAAACCACATCCTCGGTATCATATTCCGGATTGTCCAGAATGGAATTTGTGAGATTGAAGCTGTTCGGCAGTGCAACGATATCCCGTTCATGGCTCTTGGTTTTGTTATTCCGTACAACCACAATGGACGAGTTCAGATAAGGGGTTGTCAGAAGTGCATGATTCTGCTCAGACCATGCATAATCGTGTGCCAGTGCCGTAAGGAGGTTGATCTCATGTGACTGAAGCTTCGACAGTGCATCGGAGAAACTGTCAGACTTTATATACCGGAATTGCAGACCGGTATACTGACTGACCAGATCGAGAACATCCGCAGCGATGCCGGAAACGGTCTGTGTATTCTCATTGTAAAATTCAATCGGTGCTTTGGAGGGGTCACAGGTCACAGTAATCTCCGGCGCTGTGGCAAGATAGTCTAACTCATCCCGGGTAAATTCGCAGCGGTAATTCCGGATATCCTGCTGGTAAGTGGTGTAGAGGTCGTGATCAAAGTTGGGATTGACGTTTAAGATCACAGCCTGGGCATAGTTTAAGTCTTCCATGATCGGATTTCCCTTAAAAGTCACAAAATAAAGCGGGAAAGAAGGAAGCCTTGCAAGGATCTTTTTTTCAGAAGGGTGGGAAACACTTGTAGCATAAATGGCATCCACAGTGTTGTCCTCAAGCGCTTTTTCCAGCTGTGCTGTGTTCTCGAAGTATTGTTTCTCAAAGGAAAAATGGTGTGCATCCGCATAGTCATCCAGAGCATCTAATTTTTTACAGCTTGCAAGAACGCCAATGCTCATTCCATCGAAATCCGCATAGTCGTTATAGTAATAGGTATCGTTATCCTTCAGCGCATACAATTCGTAATGGGTTGTGACCGCCGGCTGTGCAGAAAAGTCAAGAGTGCTTGTACGGAAGGAAGAATAGTCCACACCGCAGACAAGGTCGATATTCCTGTCATTTAAGGATTTCAGGCATGCCGAATAATTCATCTGGATAAATTCATATTCCCATCCGGTATACTGGCTGATTTCCCGGAGATAGTCCACAAAATAACCGCTGTAGTTTCCGTTCTCATCACACTCCTGATAATTATCCATTGTGTAAAAACCTACCCGGATGACTTTTTTTCCATCGCGGGCATAGCAGTTGACAGGGGAAAAAATGGTGAGAAACATCAAGGTTGAAAGAAAGAGACAAATATATTTTTTCATGGCATACTCCATTTACTTCATTCGTGATCGATCCGCAGCGTTTTCCTGGAACAGTGTATGCCGACAGATTCTATCAACATTATACTACAAATAGTAAGTGATTCAATGCATAATGTAATCTAATTCCATTAGGATTACTTATATAAAATAAAGAAAAAATAAGAGATACTTATTCTTTGATAGTAAGAAAAAATATTGTCCGGTTCATGAAATTACAGAACCTGTGTTATGCATATTTTACAGTAAAAAAGGCAAGATAAGAGAGAGAGGTTTTATGCCGGACAAAAAACAGGAACATAAAATATGTGGATACAGGAGGCACAGAAAATGGCAGATAAAGAGACAGAGCAGATAAAGAAACTGAATCAGACCGTGCACAGCAAGGATACGAGAGAGCGCGATCAGGCATATAACGAGTATGTGAAGCAGGTGACTGCAAATACAGTTACTGTTGCTCCGTATATCCGTTGGTCTTACTATCAAAACGATGCTGTGCGTCTGTTCCTGGATGGAACTGCTGCTATTGGTTTCGTGAAAATTAAAGATGGTGATACTACTAAAGCAGGCCAGATTGGTTTGAGACCGGGTATTGCTGTTAAACTGAACGATCATTTCTCTTTTGTAGCTAAGTATGGCTTCTTGGGATATCGTAGAAATGTGAACACTTCCGGAGACTCTTTTGGTCTGATGTTGACTAGCGAAGATCTTTCTATTGGTTTCCACTACAATTTCTAATCGAGTAGTAGATAATAAAAAAACAGGAAAGGGGATTCTTTAAAATAGGGAATTCCCTTTCTTTATGTATAAACTCTATAATTTATGCACTTGTTAACGAAAAAGTTGTTTAATACAAATTACAATCATACATTTGTATTGTTAAACAATGAGGTCATAAAGACTTTAAGTATTAATTTAAAACTTTAAAATTATGAAGAAGAGTATTTTGTTTGTTTTGTTTGCCCTGATTTCAGTTGCGGGCTTTTCACAAATTACAGGTTGGAATGCAAAAGTTGGTATGAACTTCAGTAATTACACAGGTGATCTTGATATGAATGCTAAGGTTGGTTTCAAGCTTGGCGGAGG
>ERZ780198.3524-NODE-3524-length-10604-cov-1.781211_pt1 | contig 10604 bp, 5 predicted proteins | sample MGYA00510979_ERZ780198 | MGnify/ENA primary metagenome ERZ780198 (study PRJEB29588, sample SAMEA2158039) | human gut metagenome | biome: human gut; feature: human-associated habitat; material: faeces | place: Denmark | collected 2008/2010 ...
GTCTGTTGCTTGTCGTCATTGGCTCGAAGTGTCAGAATACAGTCGTAAAGCGAAGGGTGTTCAGCGCTCCATTTCCGTACATTGCGCACAGTGCCTTCGAAAGTAAGTGTAGTACTTATATCTGAGATACAATATGCTTTCTGCGCAGATAAGACAGTCTTCCCCCCTGCGTCCTTCAATTCGAGTGTAAGTGTCCCTTTTTGTAGAGTTGCATTAGCATTGAACGAACGCAAGTCTACAGTAGCCCGAAATTGCCCGTGTCGGTAGGTATCGTCCAGTCCTGCATGCAGAAAGAAATCCCAAATGGTCGTTTGGGGATAAGCGGTCAGAAAAACATCGCGTTCGATACCGCTTAGACGCCAAAAATCCTGGTCTTCCATATAGCTGCCATCGTGCCAGCGATACACCTGTACAGCAAGTAAGTTCTCTCCTTTTTTTAAATAGTTTGTCACATTAAATTCTGCCGGAGTCTTGGATGCTTTAGTCATACCCACCTGCTGTCCGTTCACATAGATACGGGCGTAGCCGCTGATGGAACCGAAGTGCAACAACACTTCACGCCCCTGCCAGTTTTGAGGAACCGTAAATGTGCGCCGGTAAGTCCCCACAGGATTATCAACGTCGATATAAGGTGGATTGGGTGAAAACACATACTGAATGTTGCGGATTATCGGCTCACCGAATCCTTGGATTTCCCAGTTGGAAGGGACAGTAATTGTATCCCAATCATTGTCGGATAAATCTGTACAATAAAAATCTTTTATGCTTTCTGCGATAGAGGGAGCATAAACAAATTTCCACGTACCATTCAACGAGTATTGCCAAGACGATTTTTGTGGATTATCGTTCACAGCATCATCTGTCCGCTCATAAAGGCGAAAGTCAGCGTGTGGTTTCTCTTTGTTCCACTCATATTTGGTGGGATTTTCCCACTCGTTGTTTTGCGCCTTTGCCGTTTGAGATAAACCACCAAAAAGACAGGAAAGGAATAATAAGGTAGAAAATAATCTATTTATCATAAGATAAAGGGTTGTGAGGGTTTCCATTGAGTAACGTCAAGGAGTTAAGAAGCCTAACCTCTTAACTCCTTGAAATCAGTAAGAAAATCTCAAAAAGTTATTCTTCAGTATACAATAATGTTCCAAACCCCAAATCACCGGCTTCGGCAGTACCACGCTCGCCATATCCTTCGGGGCGTTCTTTTTCGGCAAAGGCTTGCGAATAGGGCGCGTTCATACCTTTCACCTTGGCATAATGGTTGTAAAGGAGTTCCCATCCCGGACGGGCACGCCCTTTACCGTCGGCCGACACCTTCTCGTGCCAACCGTATTTGGGGTGATAGTAAGGTTCGAAAGGCATTTCCACATCTTCGGCCGAAGTTAAGTTATACTTAGCCGTATATTCGCAGAGGTCGAGAATGATGTTGTCGTTATAGGCAAAAAGGTCGATACCCATGTTATAGGCTGTACGACAGAAGTAAGCGTGTAAGCCTACGTTGAGAGTAGCGTGCCCCTGGTCGCGTCCCATCTCTTGGCTCTGTGCCAAATGTCTGCCTTTCACTTTTCCCGCAGGATCCTCGTGCATGCCTTTCACCGACCATTCGATACAGCCCATACCTTTTCCGTGATAGAAAAATTCCAAGGCTTGTTTAATCTTGGCATCGTCATCGTTCAGCACGCCGATAGAAAGAATCGTGAGCATGGCGGGCAGATCCCAACTCATCCAGCCCGAAATGGCTGAAGAATTAAAGTGGTTATCCAAAAAATCATCACAGATAGGATAGAAAGTTTTATCTATCCATTTCTTGAAGACTTCAAAATCTTCGGTTTTCCAGCCTTCGTAATCCCGCATCAATTCAGCGGGAGCAGCAAACTGGTATCCGATAAATCCGGCGGCAAGCAGACGATGGCTGTCGTCGGGCCATGTTTTATAATTCACCCCCTTACAAGTCTTAGCCCATCCGTTCAGAATTTTAACAGCTGCCTTGGCATAATCTTCATCTCCCGAAATTTTCCAGCGTACAGCCAACTGATAAGCGGCACCGGCATCAAAAGCAGCCGTGTTGAAGTTGCCACCTTGCGAGTGACGTACAATTTCTTCTTGCGGGTTTGAGTTGTAGCTCAGTTGGGCGAATCGGCTTTCACACAATTTTTCCCAACCGCTAATCCAAGGTTCGGCACGTTCGTTCACTTTGCGGCGTGCGCGTTCAAAGTCAGCTTCGGTGTTCACCAGACAAGGATGCTTGATGATGTACTCATAATTTTCATTGGGGTTGATTTCGCGTTGCCATGGTTCGGGAGTTCCGTTCTCGAACTCAGCACTACAGCTGGTCAGCAACACAAGCGTTACGCTGCCCACGAAGGTATAAATAAGATTTTTCATACATTCAATTTTCATTTTGTTATTCAATCAGTTTCCAGAGAAAGTAGATGCTATTGTTTACCACTTTCGTTCTTTATCAAATCTTTCAGTTCTTGTTCCGATTCGAAAGTCTTTATCCAATCCACATAAATGCTACCTGTTTCATTGGTTTCATACCATATTTTCCAAAATTGAAGTTCCACCGTGTCGTACTTCGTCAATGAGGTAGGCATATACTGTTGGTTTTTGCCAAGGAATTTCTTCGTGAAGTCGGCGTAGAATACTTTGTATTCACCGCAATCTACCACAGTCATGGCATTTTTTCCTTTATCGGTATCTTCGCCATATTTACCGGCTACGGTAATACCGCTTCCGCCCCAAATGTCTAGATACCACTCTATACTCGTTGATGCTTCGAACACATTTTCGGGAAATTTCATTTTAAAGGCTAAGATGGGATAGTTGGTTACGTTGAACCCAAAACCGCCGTTGCGACAAATGCGGACAGCTTTGTAAGTCTTATCTTCACCGGGGAAAATACGAAGTACTCCGTCATTCTCCATCCATTCAAATTCCCGGTGAGTAAAGTTTCCGAATGGCTGCCAGATATTCTCGACAGTAAACTGGTCGTTCATTAAACCTTCACTCACGTTGACACTCATCGTGGCTTTAACAGGTTTACCATCGCCATAGTCAGCCAAGGCTGTAATCACGGCATTGCCATAAGCTTTCGCTATGAACCGGCCTTTTTCGTCAACTTCTACAACATCCGGCTTACTGCTTTCCCATGCGATGTACGACAATGTGGCGTCTGCGGGCATTACATTCATCTGCGGAGTATAGGTTTCGCCTAAAGCCAGCTTATCGGTTTCCTTCACGAATTCCATACTTTCAATATAGATAATAGGCTTCACCTTTATCTCAAACTCTTTTGTGAAATGTTTGTCGTCAGTAGCGGTGACTTGTATGCGTGCCGTTCCTTCGGCCACACCTTTCACCTCGCCTTTTTCATTGACGGTGGCTTTATCGGGAGTTAGGCTTTTCCAAATCAACCCGGGGTAAGTGGGGTCGGCCGGAGTAATCTGCCAAGTAAGTGGCAGAGTCGAGGTAACAAACACTTCAAGCTCTTCGTTAGTGAGATTGATATCAGTGATGTGAATAATTTCGTTTACTATCTTCACATTAATGGTCGAAGTGACAGAATAGCCCACAGCCGGCTTGGCCGAAATTACCGTACTACCGGCCTTCACTGCCGTGATGCGTCCTTCGGCATCTACGGTAGCCACATCGGGCACAGTCGATTTCCATACCAACGCTTTATTAAAAGCCTCATCGGGGCCTACGGTATATTTTATCAACGTATCAGTACCTATCAACAGAGGCAGTTCGGGAGTCACCTCAAGGTTGATTTCCTTAACGAGCACTCTCTCTTCTAAAACAGGGGATACATCGTCATCGTTGCACGAAACGGTCATCATCAAGCCAGCTGTAATCAGTGCTGCAAACGCACCCTTTTGAAGTATATTTTTGTATGTCATAATTCGATTACTTTATAAATGAATAATGAATGGATTATTGGTTCCAACCCGGATTTTGTTTCAAGTTGGAGTTCAGTTTGAGCTGGTCGGTGGGCAGCGGCAATAAGTAATGCTTTTCATGCCAGTTGCGTCCTTTCTCGTGGATAATACAACCTTCACCATCTTTCTCCTTAAAGGAAGCATCAGGCCATCTGTTTTCAAAATCGGTACCTTTCCACTTCACACCGGTGAGGTTCATCGGCATTTCGTCTTCGGCCGTTTTCCAACGCTTCAGATCATCAATGCGGAAATTCTCATCGAAAAACTCGATGGTACGCTCACGACGAATTTCTGTGCGCATATCCAAATTATTTGCCGTAACAAAGTCGTTAGTCAAGTCAGGCATTTCGGGGTTGATGCGTTTGCGTGTCAGGTTCAAACTGATGGCTAAGTCTTCATCCGATATTTGTCCATCGCGTTCAAACACGGCTTCGGCATAGTTCAGCAGTACCTCGGCATAGCGGATGATAGGGAAATCGTAAGCTTCCATACCGGTAGGCACTCCGTCGCGTTCGCTACACCACTTGTGGGGAAAGTACCCCGTACCCGTCTGAGGCATGAAGTTCCTATGCGAGGCATTGGCTATTTCGGCTGCATTGCCGCTCCAATCAATGCGTCCGCCGTTTGTACCCCAGTAAGTTTGTCCGGGCACCATAAGCTGATTGTTCATGCGGTTGTCGCGATTTTTATATTCATCATCCACTTTCGTGTAATTCCACGTTTGGGGATTGATGGGCAATCCATTGCTTTGCAGATACATATTAGCCATTTTGCGAGTAACGTACAAGGCATTGCCCAAACGCCCTTGGGTGATGTTGAACCCGATAGAATTGATAACAGGGTCGTGGCGGCGGGTAAAGATATACTCTTTATTACCTGTTTTATTGATATTGGCAGGGGTTGACTTTTCATTCTCCAAGATAAAGAGATACTTGTAGGCTTCCGTTCCCAATTCTTGAGGAGCAAAAAGCTCGAATGCTCCGCCCGTCATTACATCATGAGCCGCCTGTGCTGCGGTATTGAGCAAATCTTTTGTACGTTCGGTATTTTGACCGCCATTATGGAATTTCTCCCATGTACCTTCATAGAGGGCTACACGCGAAAGAAATGCCAAAGCGGCTTCGCTGGAAAGGCGACCTTCATCGCTGCTGCTGATAGCCTTATCAACGGGCAATAGTTTAGCGGCTTCTTTCAAGTCGTCAATGATGAAGTCAGCCACCTCGGTACGCGGATTGCGGGCCTTCTGCATCTCAGGCGAGTCGATGTCGAGCGGTGTGCGGGTAATGATAAGATCACCATAAGCCTGCAACAACTCAAAGTAACAATAAGCACGGAAGAAACGGGCTTCCCCCACTGAAATGGCGATGTCGGCTTGTTGCTCATACGCATCAGCCTGTTGCAACAAGGTGTTGACTTGGCGAATACGATTGTAATTGTCGGTATAATGCTTGTCGGATGACGGAATACTGTTCGTTCCGTTACTATAGATGTTCACCGTGCTACCGGCAAACAAGTCCGAGCGAATATCAGCGTGCTGACTGTCGTCGAGCCATCGAAAGTCGGCCGACCAGCTGTAGAACTGGGTGGCAAAAAGTTTGAAGTGTTCGGGCGACTTCCAATAGTTGGTATCCGCCAATTGCGTCTTGGGCTCAAGGTCTAAACACGACTGCATGGTCATGGCGCAAATGATTCCTAAAATATATACTATTTTTTTCATTGTTATCTTCAATATTAAGAATAAAAACTAGAATGTGGCATTCACACCGAAAGTCACGGTGCGGTTAAATGGATAGCGTTGCTTGTTTTCCACCTTACGGGTGGCTTCGGGATCCCAACCATCGGTAATATACGATTTTTCCCATAAATCGGCGCCCGATACATAAATACGCAAGTTGCTGATGAAACCGCTCTTATTCATCCATGCCTTTGGCAATGTGTAACCAAGTACAATCTCTTTGAGACGCAGGTAAGCTCCGTTATCGGCCGACCAGGTAGAAGGAATGTAGTTGTAGTTATTGATGTCATTACTGTTTGAATAAGTAGGAAAATGGTTATTGGGAGTTTCAGGACTCCATACATTACCTACCGACTGGTTGGTAGTGTTCAGCCAAATAGCTTTGAAAGGCACTTTCCAAGAGTCGATTTCACGATAGATGGTACGCTTGCCCACACCTTGGAACACGGTATTGAAATCGAATCCTTTCCACTCGCATCCGAAATTAAACGAGAACGAATATTTTGGGTCGTCGGAACCAAGAAATACAAGGTCGTCTTGTGTCAGTTTACCATCTTTGTTCACATCTTCATACATGTGGTCGCCCAAACGCAAGTTGGCAGGTAGAGCGATAGAGTTGCTGCCCACATATTTGTCCACATAATAGTCCAGTTGGTCTTGGTTTTGTACCTTGCCCACATAGCGGTAGCCAAATACCGAATTGAGCGGATAGCCATTCACAGCTTCGTTATAACCTGCGCTCACCACGATGTTACCTCCATCGACTAGTTTGTTGGTCATATAGGTTAACGTACCGCCAACATGGTAGTTGAAACTGCCTATCTTGTCACGCCAAGTCAAGCTGGCATCGTAACCATTGGCCTCAAACTTACCGCTATTAGTACTGGGAGCAGTTCCACCCAATACACCGGGGTGCAGACGCGAAACCAGCATATTGTCGTTTTTCTTTTTAAAGACCTCGAACGTACCTGTAAGGCGATTGTTGAGGAATCCGAAGTCAATCCCCAAGTTATAGTTGTAGATACGTTCCCAAGTACGCACGGTGCTCACCAGTCCGGCAGATTCCACATAGGTTCCTTTCGAGTTGCCCAACAAAGCACCGCTGTTCGATTTGTAGTTGTAAAGTTGGATGCCGTCATAGCGTCCGATACCATTTTGGTTACCTACCTCACCATATGAGGCACGTAGTTTCAGTTCATTCACATAGTCACGCAAGTTCTCCATGAATTTCTCTTCAGTGATACGCCATCCGGCTGATGCGCCCCAGAAGAAGTTCCAGCGATTCTTGGGCAAGAATTTCGAAGAGCCGTCGTAGCGAGCATTCACTTCTACCATATATCTTGACTTATAGTTGTAATTCAAGCGACCGAAATAAGAGAGAATAGCTTCCTCCCAACGGTCTACCTTGTCTATGTAGATTTGTCCTTTACCGTTAAGCGATTCGATTGCCGCTTCCACGTCCATTGCTTTGGTGCCGCTATAATCGTAAGCGGCATAATCGTATTGCACACCTCCCATAAGCGATATGTCGTGAGCCTCATCAAATAATTTCTTATAAGTGAGAAAAGCTGATGCCGTGTAATTATCGGTACGTGCAGAGCTTTTAGTATACGATGATTTTTCTTTTGCGGGATAGGGAGAGTTCTCATTTTGAATCGGTGTACCGTCGTATTGATACCAATCAATCGAAAGATATTGTTCGTCACGGGCCGCATTGTTCGTTGAGTACCCCAAAGTACCTTGAAAATCAAGGCCATCCAATATGTTCACTTTCAAAATCTCGTTCACATTCATTGTGGTCACCACAAGTTTGTTGTCACCACCCAATTCGGCCGACCAGTTAGGGGTATGAATGCCTCCCCACGCATACGGTTTGCCATCAATAGTCGAAACCGGTAGCCCTGGCTGTGGTATGCTACTGCCTAATATACTACCAATCTGTGTAGGAGCCACCTGATGCTGACGACTAGCTGACATGTTGGTTTCCAAGCTGATACGGTTGTTTATCTTGAAACTGTTGAATAAACGTACGTTATAGCGTTCGTTCGAGTTGTTCCCCCATTGCAACGTCCCCTGGTCGTTCAAATAACCCAACGAAAGTCGGTAGGTCGATTTTTCCGAACCTCCGCTTACGCTGAGGTTATGCTGGGTAGAAGTGGCATTTCCCCACAGCACATCAGTCCAGTTCATATCATGAAACACAAAGTCGGCCACACCGCGGAATCCTCCCGGAATGGGATCTTCATCGGGGTTGTTTCCACCATGCAGATTAATCCAACTCCCCTTCATCGCTTTAGCCAAACGGGCATAACGTACCCAGTTGTCATCTTCGCCATAGCCGTCATTCAAACGGGCTTGGAGCACACCGTCCGTCCATTCGTCCATGCTCATCATGCGGGGCTGTAAACCCACAATTTTACGTGTAACCGAACCACTATATTCCACCTTGGTTCTGCCGGCATCGGGACGTTTGGTAGTTACCAAAATCACACCACCTGCCGCTTTTGCACCATAAATGGCAGCCGAAGCATCTTTCAGGAAGTTAATGGTTTCGATGTCATCGGCATTGAGTTGAGCCATCTCGCTCACACCACTGGCTGGTACACCGTCAATAATCAAGAGAGGTTCTACCTTGTTCTTCGATACAGAACCACGGATTGAGACACCCCATCCCTCTTCACCGGGAGCAGCCGACGAGCGGGTGATGCGTAAACCCGGCACCTGACCTTGCATGGCCGAAAGCGGATTGGATACCGTACCTTTGTCTTTAAAAAGTTTTTGGTCGACCACTGTTACCGAGCCTGTCAACGACTCTTTCTTCATACTGCCGTATCCCACCACTACAACTTCCTGGAGTAGTTCAGAGTCTTCTTTCAATACAATCTTCAAACTGGTTTCATGGCCTTTCACTTGAACTTCTTCCGTTTTGTAACCGATATATGAGATAACCAAAGTTCCTTTGGCATCTTTCAATGAGAAGTTTCCGTCAATGTCAGTCATACAGCCATTGGTGGTGCCTTTTACCATAACATTAGCACCGATAACGGGCTCGCCATTGGAATCCACGATTTTACCTTTGATTGCCCCAGTCTGCGAAACAGCCTGTACTTCTCCCACATAGGCAAATACCGCCTGCGGAGCACCTGTTACAAGGGCAGAGGCCATCACCGTAGAGAATAGAAATCTTCTCGATGAGAATCTGAAGAGATTTTTTTTCATATACATAAAATTTAAAACTAACATTTATACTATTTATTCTAATATTAGATACACTGTTGGATATACTCACGGATTTCTTTCCGACTGATAAACAAGTGGTTTTCCACCGTACGGGAAGAAATTCCCAATTGGGCGGCAATATCAGCCGAGGATTTATTTTCGAAACGACTCATGATATAAATCTTCCGACGTTGTTCAGGAAGCTGATTGGCGCGCTCCCATTCGCATGTCAATAGATTATTGGCAATGATCTGACTCTCCACTTCATTGGTACAAGTAGGAATCCGGTCGAAAAGATAGGAAGTTACTTCTTGAGCTTTGTAAAAACGACGCAAATAGTCCGTTACCAGATTCCGGCAAATCGCGAATATAAAATGTTTCACTGTTTCCGGACGCAATATCTGCTTATAGTCCATCAAACGCAAAAAGACATCTTGTGACAGATCTTTTGCTTCTTCGTCCTTACCTATTTTATAATAGATATAAAGATAAACGGAATGATGATAACTCTTATAAGAGTCAGCAACCAGTTGAGTGGATTTCATGTTTATATTTTCCATTGCTTAGATTTTTGTTTATCATTACGCTGGCAAATATAAATGGTAAATACGGAAAAGAAACAATAAAAAAGGGCGGATAGATTTCATCCTATTGGAAGGGAAACAGAAGTCATAACATCTACTGATAATCAACCAATTAAACAACAACAAGCTAGAGTCTCAAATTATTATATGAGACTCCGGCAATCAATCTTCATTAGTTCGTCCTATACTTTGGACGTATTCATTCGGGGTTATTCCAGTTGTCTTTTTAAAATAGCGGAAAAAGGAAGTGCGAGAACTAAAACCACACAGTTCAGCTAAAGCACTTAAGGTATATTTTGAATATTCATCCTCATTAAGCAATCGTTTAAACTCAGCTATGCGGTAATCATTCAGATAATCATAATAATTCTTGTTCAAGAACTGATTAAACACGTAGGACAATGTATATGGAGAGACGTTCAGCACTGACGCCAAATCCGCAATCTTTAAATCAGGGTTAACATACAGTCTTTTTTCCTGCATCAACATATCCAGTTCGTCTGCCAGCCGATGACATTCTTCCATACTCACATTGCTCTTTCTGTATTTTTCTTCAACTACCGGTTTCCCGGTTTCTATGGCGTCCGCCGCAAGAGCCGGAGAGTTCTTTTTTCTCCGGTAATAAGCATAGCTTAAGCATATTATTGCAATCAATAATAGAATTGTTCCCCATAAGGTCGCGTTAAAAGAGGAAGCAATAGTCACTGATAAACAGATTTCTGAACCGGGCTCACCAATCCGACGGATTTTGAATTGATATTTCCCGGAAGACAAGTCATAATAGGTCAGTTCGGATTTACCACCTAACAACTGCCAATCATCATCCATCCCTTCCATTTTATATTCATAAGACATATATGCAGGATCGGAATAGGTAAATCCGGAGAAACAGATAGTCAGATTCTTGTGCGACGGTTCCAAAGAGACTTTATAGAGATGCTGTTCTCTCTGTATAGCAGGATGATAAGGTTCTTTACCATTCACATATACATCTGTGATAGCCAGGGGATAACTATTTTCTTCATCTATATCACGTAAATCCCTGGTCAAATAAATCAATCCTTTGGAATTGCCAAACCAGATTGTTCCCGAAGCATCTATAACAGGACAACAGGTAATAAAAACAGA
>ERZ780198.3526-NODE-3526-length-10599-cov-46.826062_pt1 | contig 10599 bp, 7 predicted proteins | sample MGYA00510979_ERZ780198 | MGnify/ENA primary metagenome ERZ780198 (study PRJEB29588, sample SAMEA2158039) | human gut metagenome | biome: human gut; feature: human-associated habitat; material: faeces | place: Denmark | collected 2008/2010 ...
GCGTTCATCCTGAGCCAGGATCAAACTCTTCTTTGTATATACACTTTATCTCTCAGTTCGACCCCGACAACTTCATTCTTCTAAAAAAAGAATCAACGCTCTCATTTCGTTCTCGGTACTTGTTGTACTAATCTTTCAATATTGTCAATGAACTTTCCCGTTATTTCCGAAACGGGCTGCAAAGATAGCGACTTTTTCGTTCCCTCCAAACTTTTTTTGACTTTTTTTTCATTTTCACGCAAAAATTAGCGAAAAGAGCACCGATTCTCCGAAAAATAAAGAAAATAACTTGCCCCACGCATAGCGATGAAGCAAGTTATTTCCGATCTCTTATCAAAAGGAGCATCCTAATACCAGACGGCCGGCTCCGCCCCCATTTCAAAGACAAGTTCCCCGCCTTTGACAATGTCGGAATATTCAATGTAAGCCTTATCGTAAGGTTTACCGTTCAAGGTGACGCTCTGGATATAGCGGTTCGCATCACTTAAACCGGAGGCCTTGATCTTGAACGTGCCTCCAGCGACCTTCAAATCAACCGCCTCAAACGCCGGAGCGCCGAACCAGAACCTTGTTGAAGCAGGCTCGATCTCATAGAAGCCCAAAGCGGAAAGGGCGTACCAGGCGGACATCTGGCCGGCATCCTCATTGCCGCAGAGACCGTCATCGGCGTTCTTATAAAACTCTGAATATATCCGGCGTGCCAGATCGGCTGTCTTGTACGGCTCGCCTGCCATAGTATAGAAATAGATGACGTGGTGGCTCGGCTCGTTGCCGTGGGCGTACTGACCGATGAGGCCGGAGATGTCAGGAGAAGCGTCCTCACCGTCTATTCTGGAATCAGCGGCGAAAAGCGAGTCAAGCCTCTCGACAAACTTCTCGCGGGAGCCGTAGAAATCAACCAGGCCGGAATAGTCGTGCGGAGCGAGCCAGGTATATTGCCAGGCGTTTCCCTCACAATAATCATTAGCGCGATGCTCCGAGGAATATGGATTGAACGGAGTCCTCCAGCTGCCGTCTGTCATCTTTCCTCTTGCGAACAAAGTCTCCGGATCCATATAATTGCGGTAGGAATGGCTGCTGTTACGGAAATATTCAGCGTCATCCGGCTTGCCAAGGTAATCAGCGGCGGCGGCCACAGCTGCATCCGCAATGGCATATTCCATATCAAAGGCTATTGACTCAAGCATTGTGTCTGAAGGAATATACCCGTACTTCTGACGGTAGTTCAGGCCGCGGATGGTGTCCGTCATAGTCGCCTTCATCGCTTCCCAGGCGAGGTCACGGTCAAAGCCGTCGAAGCCTTTCACGACAGCGTCGGCGACGGCGATGACACCAGGGTTGCCGACCATACAGTCCGTCTCGTTGCCGACCAGATGCCAAACTGGAAGACGGCCCTGCTTCCGGTAGATCTTAAGCATCGAAGCGACCATATCGTTCTCCCTTTCCGGATGCAGGATTGTCATCAGCGGCATCTGGGCGCGATAAGTATCCCAAAGGGAGAATGTGGTATATTCAGCCCTCGGATCATCCAGATCACTGAATATCGATGGCATTATCATCGTGTGGTAAAGCGCTGTGTAGAAAATTGCTCTGGCTTCAGGATCATCAGTGGACACCTTAGCCTTGGAGAGTTCCGCGTTCCAAGCCTCGCGGGCCGCATCGACCGTGGCCTCGAAGTCCCAGCCCGGAAGTTCCGCCGACATATTCAAAGCCGCCTTTTCCTCGCTGGCCGGGGAGACCGCGACCTTCAGCATCACCTGCTCGCCTTCGGTGGTGTGGAAGTCGGCGCGGAAGTAGTTCACTGAATATTCCTTACCCTCAACGGGATATTCCTTGGCGGTGATTTCGTCGATGGAGTCGAACGGCTTTGAGAATTGGGCGCGGAAGTAGATTTTCTGGTCTTTAGCCCAACCCGTAGAAAACCTGTAGCCCTCTATGGTACAACTGTCTATGACGGTGAATTTCGTATCGTATGCCCTGTCCCAACAGCCGCCGTTCTCAAGGTCGAAGACCACCGCTGAGCTGTCGGAAGCCGGGAAAGTGTAACGGCTGAGGCCGACCCTTGTCGTGGCCGTCATCTCGGCGGTGATGCCGTAGCGGGTCAGAGGAACGCTATAGTAACCTGGTTTGGCGATCTCTTTCGTCCTGTCGGCGTAGGACCACATTCCTGAGGCCTGCGCGGCGGCGATCGCTTCCGGCGAAGCGTCTTTCGGTTCCTCCCCTCTTGAATATCTCACCGTGCCGACCACCGGCATCACGGTGATGTCGAAGAGGTCTCCGATTCCGGTTCCGCTCAAGTGTGTGTGCGAGAATCCGATGACCGTGGAGTCACTGGAATGGTAGCCGGAGCACCAATCCCATTGCTGAGGGATGCTCGTAGGTCCCAACTGCACCGCGCCGAAAGGCACGCTCGCTCCGACAAACACGTGCCCGTGCCCGCCTGAGCCGATCCTGACATTAACGTACCCCGTGTAGTCCTCCAGTTCCGTCGTGGCCGGAGAACAAGCCGCCAAAGCACCGAGGGCAGCGATGATTATTGTCCTTATCGTTTTCATCAATGACGATTGAATATTATCGTTCCGCTAAGATACCTATTCTTTTTTGTTGGAGCAAACACGGAATGACATCATTATTATTTCCGGGTCCTATATAGGAGTTGGCTAACATTTCTCTTATAACGCTGATATTTAAATAATTGCACACCGTTGATATTCCTGCGCAAGAATCGGTATGTAAAGGACGATAATCTCCATCGTTATCATATAAGACAAGGTGTGGCGGAAGATCCCGGACTTATGCATCGGGTGAAAAAAGTGGCTTTCCGCACCCGACTCCAATCAGTGATGTCTCCCCGGGTGTATAACCACCATTTTTTCACCCGGAATAATAGTTGTTTGGATCTGAAACGACAATGCCGCACCTAAGGTTGGTGGATGTGAATCAGGAATGACACCTACTGTTCTGCCACACTTTCCTTCCACTGGCCCGAAACTGATGTCCTGTCCTTGTTGGTACACCAGAAGTGCTTTTCCTGTACCAACACATCTCTTATTCCATTTGGTACACCAGAAGCACGTCTCCTGTACCAATGGTGCGCCCCAGTATATTCGGTGCATACAAAGGCCTCATCACGTACATTTTCTGTTCTATGGAGCAATAGGAGACCCGTTCTTCCAGGTATGAAAAGTTATGCGCACCTAAAACAGCATTCGCTTGATAATTAGTAAGTTGATGTTCCAGGTGTGAGTATATTCGCTCACTTAAAAGTCGGCGCCCCCGGTACAGAACGTTCTATTGGTGTTCCGGGCTTCCAGGTGCGAGAAACCATACTCACCTAAAACAGCATTCGCTTGATAGCTAATGAGTTGGTGTTCCAGGTGTGAGTATATTCGCACACCTGAAAGTCGGCGCCCCCGGTACAGAACGTTCTATTGGTGTTCCGGGCTTCCAGGTGCGAGAAACCATACTCACCTAAAACAGCATTCGCTTGATAGCTAATGAGTTGGTGTTCCAGGTGTGAGTATATTCGCACACCTGAAAGTCGGCGCCCCCGGTACAGAACGTTCTATTGGTGTTCCGGGCTTCCAGGTGCGAGAAACCATACTCACCTAAAACAGCATTCGCTTGATAGCTAATGAGTTGATGCTCTGGGTGCGAATATATTCGCGCACCTGAGCGTTACGGCATATTATGGTATGCTGAGCCTTAGATCCTCACAATATTATGTCTGATTAGACTTGAAGGCGCTGTAAACCATTAACAAACAGAGTTTGTGTCTGCCCGCAATCGCTTGGATGTCGGCACGATATGGAGGAAGGTAGTCAACTTGTATATATTTCCCTGCTTTTTTGTAAAATGGCGGCATACGGTTATGCTTCTACGCCTGTGTGCGGTGCGGCCGTATGCTGCCTATGGATCCGAGAACCACAGGCAGCATATCCACAGGCTTCACATCGTACTCAGGACGGTTTTGTATGCCGCCATATTCACAAAATGCGGATGCCGCCCACTCGTATATAATCGTCCACGCAAACAATGTCAGCGATAGCGAGATTGCGGGCGAGGAAAAGGCGTTGCGGCAATATGTTTGTTCAGCGACTGCTTGTTTGCCATATTATCAACCACCGTATAGTCACCTTATCTTTAGCAATTGACTACAATTGTGCATAAGTTATTGACAGGTAAATTATTGCCGCAAAATATCCATTTTGCGGCAAGTATTTCAGCACCAACGCAATAAGCAAAAAGTCCGTCAACTCCTATATAGTACCTTAATTTAAGAGACAATCGGTGAATTCGCAGGCACTATCACCCGGATATTAACCTGATATCTTAGAAGCTGTTTTGAATTGTTTGAAATGTTCTTTGAGGTGAAAAATCTTCATTTTCTTCCCGCTTCTTCAGTCAGATAGCACCGCTATCTTCCTTGGAAGAAGCGGTCGAAACTGAAGTTTTTCACTCTCATACCTTCAAACAAACAATTCAAAACAGCTTCTTAAACTTAGTCAACAGACATATAGTTCCCGGAATTCAAACCGGATTCTGAGATTTTGATTATATTTGTTATTATTTAAGGTAATTTGAAAGATTATGGGCTTTTTTACTTTTCCTGGAGAACAGGAGCATAGGAGATTCAACTATAAGCCCCTCTACTACGATAAGGAGGAGGAAGAGCGCCGGCAGAAGTTCGGAAAGGTTGACGGCACTTTTGAGAAAGAAAAGGAGAAAGGTGAATATGTACCTGGCTCCTACATCCGCGGGTCGCTGCGTGAAGGCAACTACGCGAGAAGGACAACCGTGGCCACCAAGGCACAGAAAATCATCGGGATGGTCGGATTGGTCCTGCTCGCTGTGGTCCTGATTTATTTCACGAAATTCTATTCACTGCTTTAGGATGGAACTCAGGATACTGCCTGGAAACATAGCGAATATGATCGCCGCGGGAGAGGTTGTGCAAAGGCCGGCTTCCGTGGTGAAGGAACTTGTGGAGAATGCCGTAGATGCGGGGGCGGAACAGATCTCGGTGATAATCAAGGACTCGGGACGGACTCTGATCCAAGTCATAGACAACGGCAAGGGGATGAATCCGGACGATGCCGTGCTCTGTTTCGAGAGGCACGCCACATCGAAAATCGCGACCGCGGAGGATCTGGAGGACATCACGACCTTCGGATTCAGGGGCGAGGCGTTGGCCTCGATCGCGGCGGTGGCTGAGGTGACGCTGAAGACCCGCACGGAGGATGAGGAGGTTGGCTGCCAGGTCGAGTTCGCGGCGTCGGTCCACAATTCCACGACAGAGATCGCCACTCCGAAAGGGACAAACATAGCTGTCAGAAATCTTTTCTACAATGTGCCGGCCAGAAGGAAATTCCTGAAGTCGGACAACGTGGAGTTCAAGCATATTGTCGAAGAGTTCACGAAAGTGGCTCTGACGAGGCCTGAGATTGGGTTCTCGCTCAGTCACAACGGGAAGGACGTTTTCGTTCTCAAGCCGGCGAAATCCTTGAAATACAGGATTATGGATCTTCTCGGGGCATCTGTCACCGGAGATGTTGTTGATGTCTGCGCGGACACCTCCGTGGTAAGCCTGAGGGGTTTCGTTGGAAGGCCGGACACGGCGAGGAAAACTTTGGGAAACCAGTTTTTCTTCGTCAACGGAAGGTATTTCCGGAGTCCGTACCTGCACAAGGCCGTTATGAAGGCCTACGAGGGGATGATCGCTGACGGAGTCACTCCATCCTATTTCATCTATCTGGAAGTGGATCCGCACAGCGTGGACGTGAACATCAGCCCGACTAAGTCCGAGGTGAAGTTCGAGGACGACTCGTTCATATTCCAAGTCGTCTATGCTTCGGTGAAGGAGGTGCTGGGGAAAAATGCGTTCGCGGGAGGGATTGATTTCAGCAATCCGGAGGCTAACGACATGCCGGTGCTCGGGTCTCATTTCTCTGAATATCAGCCAGAGAGCATTCCGCAGGTGGCTGTTGACGGTGGGTACAATCCGTTTGACCCGGTCACTTCGGCAGGATCTGCGACGGATGAATATGGTGCCGTAGGGAGGGGCGCTTCGACAGGCTCAGCGACCGAACTTGGCGGCTCGGCGAATGAGTTTGGCGGCCCGGCGGGCAAAGGATATGGCTCGGCGACCGGATGGAAAGACTCCGGAAAAGAAAGATTCGGGCAATATGTTGACCGGCGGGAGGACTATGGCAAACTTTTCGAAGAGAAAACGCTGCCGGTCACACAGACCATCATCCTCGGCGGAAAATATATCGTCGCCCCGGCAAGGGACGGCCTGATGATTGTGAACGTCAGAAGGGCCAGAGAACGAATACTTTACGACAGGGCGTTGGCGGCCCTCACAAAGAACGAGCACGTCACGCAAGCGAATATGTTCCCGGTGAAGGTAGAGGTCGGAGCCGCGAACAGAGCCGTTTTCGACGACAAGGCCGAGCTGCTCGCCAGACTCGGTTTTGACATCTCACCGTTCGGGACAGACACGATTGTGGTCAACGGGGTTCCGGAAGGATATTCGTGCGAGGCGGGAAAGATCCAGACGATGGTCTCTGACCTGCTGCTGATCCTCTCGGATGACAGTTCATCGCTGCCGGGAGTGATGGAAGCGGCTATGGCTGAGAAGATTGCCCTGCTGGGAGCGTCAAGCTGCGACCCGCTGGCTTCCCCGATGGAGGCGCGGCACCTGCTGGACACCCTGCTTTCAAGCAGCAACCCCGAACTGACCGGCAATGGCAAAAGGATCATGGCGATCATGACCTCCGCTCAGGTGGAAAAGTTATTTTAATTTTTTGAATATTATAGGATTATGCCCTACTACTACGATGACAGGCAATCAGGAATAGGCGGATTCCTCAACAGGTTCCCGCCGGTCACACGGAATATTCTGCTGATCAATATCGTGATGTACATCGCCACGGTGATCAACCAGAACTTTATGGTCAGCACATTCGCGATGTTCTACCCGGCCTCCCCATTCTTCCGCATCTGGCAACCAATCACTTACTTGTTCATGCACGGAGGGTTCTGGCATCTGTTCTTCAACATGTTCTGCCTCTTGATGTTCGGTTCGGCACTGGAGAGGACGATCGGTTCAAAGAAATATCTCATCTTCTATTTCGTGGCCGGACTCGGAGCGGTGCTGACCCACACTGTCGTGGAATATTTCCAGATGGAGGCAATGGCGTCAGCCAATTCGGGAATCCTCTCCGCAGGACAGATCAATCTTCTGCGCACCCCTACGCTCGGAGCCTCCGGAGCGATCTATGGAATCCAGATCGGCTACGCTATGCTTTACCCGAATGACATCTGGACATTGATATTCCCGCCAATCTCTCTGAAGGCCAAATGGTTCGTCCTGATATTCATCGCCATTGAACTCTTCACCGGCGTGACCGGGACAATGGACGGCGTGGCGCATTTCGCCCACCTCGGAGGAATGCTGTTCGGCTTCCTGCTACTTCTCTACTGGAAAAAATCCGGAAAACTCTGGCAAAGGTGACAAACTGATCTGGGATGAGCGGGAATTCACATGAGACTTCGTTCAGCGGCATCATGGCGAGATTGCTGATGTTGATTTCGGCTTTCCTGCTTCTGCTCAGTTACGCCTCGATGGTCGTGAATCCGGCAAAAGCCTGGTATATGACCGTCTTCGGGCTTTTGTTCGTGCCTATCGCGATCCTGAACGGGATATTCCTTGTCCTTGCGATCAAAAGAGGCTCGAGTTCGTTTCTGATTCCACTGCTGGCGTTGCTCCCTTCGCTGATATTCATCGGCCGGTATTTCCAGTTTTCATCCGGTGCGGCGGAAAGAGGATCAGAGACAGTCAAAATACTGACTTACAACGTGGGGCACTTCGCCTTGGGGAGCTCTCAAGAGTTCAAGGAAGAAGGCGGCAGGGCGGTATGCGCCGACTCGGTCGTGAGGTTCATCATGGAGAACGATGCCGACATCGTGTGCCTTCAGGAAGTCAATCTGCCTGGGGAATATGATGTGGCGAGGTTCTTCGAGAAGCGTTTCCCCGGGTATCATGTTGGTTACTTCATGTTCGTGACAGACAAGGGAAGTTACGGCAACGTGACACTGAGCAAATTCCCTATTCTCAACAAGGGAAAACTGATGTTCGACAAAAGCTCGAATCTTGCGATATTTACTGACCTGAAAATCGGAGAAGGTGCCGAAATCCGGGTCTATAACTGTCATTTTGAGAGTTATAACGTGTCGTTGTCACGGCTCAAGAAGTCTGTGGCGGACAAGGACGGAGAACTGATGTGGGAGACGGAGGAGAAAATGAAGAAGTCCATCAGAAGGAGGCCGGAGCAGGTGGACAAAGTGATGTCGGACATCGAGGACTGCACGCTGGAGGCCATCGTGACGGGAGATTTCAACGACAATCCGATGTCGTACACCTACAACCGTCTAAAGAAGGGCCGGGACGACTCCTTCGTGGAAGCCGGCAAAGGCTTCGGAGCGACATATTCATTCCTCTGGCCTTTCATCCGCATCGATTATATTCTTTACCCGTCACATTTCACCGCCGTCTCCCATTCCGTCCCCCGCATCCGCTACTCAGACCATTATCCCGTCATTGCGGAGATTAACCTGAAATAGCACACCGAAGACTTTGTGACCGAATATAGGTTTGAACCATTCGGACAAGTTAGCCCATAGGCAAATACCCCTCTCGACCCAAGAATTTTGGTAACGTGCAAAATTCTGGTTGAGAGGGGTATTGCCTATCCCTGACTGTATGCAACTTCGATGCTTCGACAGGCTCAGCAACCACAAGTTCAGCAACCGCAAGATAAATGGCCACAAGTTTAGTGACGGAATAAGGTTTGAACCATTCTGACAATTTACCCCATAGGCATATACCCCTCTCGACCCAAGAATTTTGGTAACGTGCAAAATTCTGGTTGAGAGGGGTATTGCCTATCCTTTAGAGGTTGTTAGATGTTTCGGTGCCTCTACAAGCTCAGCAAACGAAGTTACTGCACAGAATTAATGTCAATGAGATTGTTGAGGATCGCATAGACGGTGAGGCCGGCGACAGTCTTGATGCCGGTCTTGCGCGTGATGTTCTTACGATGCGTGATGACGGTGTAGATGGACAGACTGAACTTGTCGGCGATCTCCTTGTTGAGCATCCCCTGCGCCACGCACACCAGAATCTCCTTCTCACGCGCCGAAAGCTCATCCCCATCGGAAGCCACGTCAGGCTGCCGAGAATCATCCGCCGAATGAATCTTCTTCAATATCCCCACAGAATCATCATACAACGAAATAGCCCCGTCATACTGCTTCAGAACATCCTCCGTCACAGCCGGCCCCTCCAACGCGATCACGGAAGCGTCGCAAAGCTCGGCGATCGCCAGACGCCCCTCCTTCCGACCCTGGAAATCAAAGACAGACGGGTCAATGATGATGATGTCCGGAGCCAGATTGCGAAGCCTCGCCTCGCTGGCCCTTGAACAGTCAACCAGATTCTCCTGAACCTGAAATTCACCGTGTTCAGAAAGAATGCTCTCAAGCCCCCTGGCGACAATGTCAGACGGCACGATCAATGTCACAGTCTTCCTATTTTCCATCACGCTCAAACCCGCTTACTATCGGCACAAGAATATTATTCTCAACGTAGGTATGCCTCCTCAGATCATCGTGCAGATGATAGATTGACAGCAACACCATAATCTTCAACTCGTTGGAGCAGTCCCCCGGAAGATATTTCATCACGATGTTCTTCATGTCCTCAAGCTTCTCCTCCACGTTCTCGTGATGTTCCTCGAACTGTTCGATGGAATATTCAGAGTCTCCCGCCGCGCCTCGCAGCAGGGACTCGACATACGGAAAGACCACCTCCTCCTCGTAGGCGAAATGCTTGTCCAGCTCCGCCTTGTAGTCATTGAAGAACTTCAGAACCACCTTCTTCTGCTTCTCGTTGAACGGAGCCACAAGCTTGTCGAACGAGTTCTCCAACACACGGAGAGCCCGCCCCATATAATAAAGGTGCGAGCTATGCAGGTAGTCTATGATGTTCCGGATGTCGCCGCCGGCCAGTTCCTCCTGTGACGGAATGTGATCCGGAAATGAGTAAACGTTGCAGATCAGGATGAATGTGTCCGGGTCGATGCCACATTTGCGGCAGGCCTCGGCCACCGGCAGCCCGGCGTACTTCAGGTCAAGCCCCATTCTGGAGATCACCTGGAGCAGACTGTAGTCGATGTCGATCAAGTCCGACACGGACATATCTATTGTATATTTCTTCATATTCAGATTTATTTACATTCCCTCAAGCCTTCGCGCCTTCACCGAAAGCGGCGGAAGAAGAAACTCCCCTACAAATATATTAAATATTCCTCAATAGCCTCTATATCAGCAGTGCGGTGATGTGGAAGCCGATGAAGGCGGCGAGCCAGGCGACCACCATCGTGTAGGCGCAGACGGCTATGGCCCAACGCCATTTGCCGGTCTCGTTCTTGATCGCCACAAAGGTAGCGATGCAAGGGAAATAAAGCAAGATGAATATCATATAGGCCACGGCGGCAGGCAGGGTGACCGAGCGCGCCAATGTGCCTTGAAGCTGGG
>ERZ780198.3529-NODE-3529-length-10597-cov-2.613546_pt1 | contig 10597 bp, 9 predicted proteins | sample MGYA00510979_ERZ780198 | MGnify/ENA primary metagenome ERZ780198 (study PRJEB29588, sample SAMEA2158039) | human gut metagenome | biome: human gut; feature: human-associated habitat; material: faeces | place: Denmark | collected 2008/2010 ...
GCGGCGCGGAGGCCGGGGCACTGTATGGCCTGTGCTGCGGCACGGTCTGGTGCTTCACCGGGGCGAGCGGCGGCGCGCTGCATATCGTGCTGATGACGATCTGCGGCGCGGTGATCGGCTATCTCTGCGACCGGTATCTGGTGCGGCGGCTGCTGTCGGCGCTGATCATGAGCCTGCTTGCGCTGACGGTCTGCCAGACGATCCTGTTCCTGTTCCAATGCTATCTCGGCACGATCTACATCGGCACGATCTACACGCTGCCCATCCAGATCGGCCTGAGTCTGCTCTCCTGCCCGCTCATCTACCTGGGAGCCTGGGCGATCCGAAAGGTTGGTGCCAAGTAAATGCAGCGAATCTCCCGCTTCCGCATGATCGTGTTCATCGTCATCATTCTGGCCATGATCGGCGTGTTCTCCCTGCGGCTTTACAAGACGCAGGCCGCCGTCACGGAGGACTCCCTCGTCGCGGCAGACGCCGACTCCATGGAGTACCAGTCGACGGTCGAGGCTGCGCGCGGCAATATTCTCGACCGCAACGGCAACGTGCTGGTGTCGAACCGCGCAAGCTATAACCTCGTCATCATCAACTTCGTCTTTTTCAACGCGCCCGACCCGAACGGGAACCTGCTGAAGGTCCTGAACCTCTGCGACGAGCTTGGGATCGCGTATGAATCGCATTTCCCCGTCTCCGCCGAGCGTCCCTATACCTATACCGATACCGACGACACCGCCTGGCAGGGCTATTTCCGCAGCTTCCTTGCCAGCCGGAGCTATGACCTCGATATCTCCGCGCCCACGCTCATGAAGCGCCTGCGCGACGAATATAAGATCCCCGACGACTGGACCCAGCAGGACGTGTACCGCGTCATTTCCGTCCGCTATGAGCTGGAGCTGCGCTCGGTAGACGAGATCGGCATGGAAAACTATATGCTGGCAGAGGACGTCGACGCGGAATCGCTGGCTGCCGTGATGGAGCTGGCCGTGCCGGGCGTTGTGGTCGAAAACGGCACGGTGCGCGAGTACAACACCACCTATGCCGCGCACATTCTCGGCTACATCGGCCCGATCTGGAGCGAGGAGGCCGCCGAATACCGCGAAAAGGGCTACTCCATGAACGCGCTTGTCGGAAAATCCGGCGTGGAGCAGGCGTTTGAGGAATATCTGCACGGTTCAAGCGGCATCAAGCGGACGACCGTCTCCTCGACCGGCGAAATTCTGAACCGATACTATGTGACGGAGCCTGTGCCGGGCAACAACGTCGAGCTGACCATCGACATTTCGCTGCAGGCTGTGGCCGAGCAGGCGCTGGAAAAGGTCATTCTCGACCTGCGGGAAAACGGCGTCGGCCGGAACAAGGAGGGCAAGGACGCCCGGGGCGGCGCGGTCGTCGTGCAGCTGTGTAAGACGGGTGAGATCCTCGCCATGGCGAGCTACCCGACCTATGACATTTCTACGTTCAATCAGGACTATGAAGCCCTCAAAGAAGACGAAATGAATCCGCTGTTCAACCGTGCGCTCACGGCTTATCCGCCCGGCTCGGTCTACAAAATGGTCACGTCCATCGCGGCCGTCGACCTCGGCGGCTTCGACCCCGGCTATATCATCGAGGACAAGGGCCTTTACACCTTCTATGAATCCTTCCAGCCCAAGTGCCACATCTGGTCGCTTGCCAACCCGCGCACGCACGGCAAGATCAATCTGATGGAGGCCATCGCCTACTCCTGCAACTATTATTTCTATGAAGTCGGCCGTCTGACCTACGACAGCTATAAAAAGGAAACGGGAAACAACCCGTTTGATATCGTTGCCAAGTCCCTTGGCCTCGGCGAGCCGACGGGCATCGAGCTGCCGGAGGACACCGGCGCACGCGCAAACGCAGAGGAAAAGAACAAGCAGTACGCAGGCGAGGACGCAGGCTGGTTCGGCGCGGACGTTCTGCAGGCCGTCATCGGCCAGAGCCTGAATAAATTCACGCCTCTGCAGCTGGTCTGCTACACCTCGGCGCTGGCAAACAAGGGCACGCGCTATGAAGCGACGCTCCTGTCCCGCGTCGTCTCATGGGATTATCAGGATCTGATCGAGGAGTCCAAGCCCGTCGTGGCAAGCACGCTGGAGATCTCGGAAAAGGCGCTGAACGCGCTCGATCAGGGCATGCGCATGACCGGTACCATCGGCACGGCGGAGCAGTACCTCAGGGATTACCCCATCCCCATCGCCTGCAAGACCGGCACGGCGCAGTGGCAGGGCACGACCTCCACCGGCTCGTTCTCCGGCTCTGACCACGCCTCGTTCGTGCTCTACGCTCCGGCGGACAATCCCGAGATCGCCATCTCCGTCTATGTCGAGCGCGGCTCACAGGGCGGCAATCTGGCGAATGTCTGCATTCCCATTCTCGACGCCTATTTCTCCAGCTCCGCCAAATATGAGACTGTCGCGACTGAAAATATCGCTTACTAAGAGAGGAACCGCACATGACCGACCTTTCGCATATCCGCAATTTTTCGATCATCGCCCACATTGACCACGGCAAATCCACGCTGGCCGACCGTCTGCTGGAGGAGTGCCATTCCGTTGAAAAGCGCGAGATGGAGGACCAGATTCTCGACTCCATGGAGCTTGAACGCGAACGCGGCATCACCATCAAGGCCCGCGCCGTGCGTCTGGACTACCGCGCCGACGACGGCGAGAAATATGTCCTGAACCTCATCGACACGCCGGGTCACGTCGACTTCAACTATGAAGTCTCCCGCAGCCTGTCCGCCTGCGAGGGCGCGGTGCTGGTCGTCGACGCGTCGCAGGGCATCGAGGCCCAGACGCTGGCCAACACCTATCTCGCCGTCGACAACGGGCTGGAGGTCCTGCCCGTCGTCAACAAGATCGACCTGCCGGCGGCGCGGCCCGCCGAGGTCAAGAAGGAAATTGAGGACGTCATCGGCATCCCCGCCATGGACGCGCCTGAAATTTCCGCCAAGAACGGCATCAACATTCATTCCGTGCTGGAAATGATCGTGAAGAATGTCCCCGCGCCCACGGGCGACCGCGAAGCGCCTTTACAGTGCCTGATTTTCGACAGCCAGTATGATTCCTACCGCGGCGCGATCGTCTATCTGCGCGTCGTGAACGGCACGGTGTATCCCGGCATGGATATCCGCATGATGGCCTCCGGCGCAGTCTACAAGGTCGTGGAGGTCGGATATCTGCACCCGAAGGGCATGATCCCGGCCGAAAGTCTCGGCGCGGGCGAGGTCGGCTATCTCACGGCCTCCATCAAGACTGTCTCCGACACCCGCGTGGGCGACACCATCACGGGCGTTGACAACCCCGCGGCCGAGCCCCTGCCCGGCTACCATCAGCCGATGGTCTTCTCAGGCGTGTACCCGGCGGACGGCTCGAAATACGGCGATCTGCGCGACGCGTTGGAAAAGCTGAAGCTGAACGACGCGTCCATGAGCTTCACGCAGGAAAACTCCATCGCGCTGGGCTTCGGCTTCCGGTGCGGCTTTTTGGGCCTTCTGCACATGGAGATCATTCTCGAGCGTCTCGAGCGCGAATATAACCTCGACCTCATCACGACGGCCCCGAACGTCGTCTATAAGATCACCAAGACCGACGGCACGCAGCTCGACGTCTATACCCCGCTCAACTACCCCGACCCCGCCGAAATTGCCGAGGCGCAGGAGCCGTATGCGAAGGCGAACCTCATCGCCCCGCCCGAATACGTCGGCGCGATCATGGATCTGTGCCAGAACCGGCGCGGCGAATTCAAGGATATGCAGTACCTCGACCCCACGCGCGTTGAGCTGCACTATTCCATGCCGCTCAACGAGATCATCTACGACTTCTTCGACGCGCTGAAATCCCGCACGCGCGGCTACGCGAGCCTCGACTACGAAATCAAGGGTTATAAACCGAGCGACCTCGTAAAACTCGATATTATGCTCAACAACGAGATCTGCGACGCGCTAAGTATAATCGTTCATCGCGACAAAGCGTACGCCCGCGGCAGATCTATCGCCGAAAAACTCAAAGAGGTTATACCGCGCCAAATGTTCGAGATCCCCATTCAGGCGGCTATCGGCTCCAAAATCATCGCGCGCGAAACCGTAAAAGCGCTTCGTAAAGACGTTCTTGCCAAGTGTTACGGCGGCGACATCACGCGTAAGAAAAAACTTCTCGAAAAACAGAAAGAGGGAAAAAAACGTATGCGTCAGGTCGGCTCTGTCGAGGTCCCGTCCGAAGCGTTTATGTCGGTGCTTAAACTTGATAAATAACGACGAAAAACTACTAAAAACGGGCGTTTACGTGCATTTTCCGTACTGTAAGTCGAAGTGCGCGTATTGCTCGTTTTGTTCTTCCGCGGATAAAAGCACGGCGGAAGATTACGTAAAATCGCTTTGTCGCGAGATAAACGACCGCGGCAACGGCGCAAGCGTAAATACCGTTTATTTCGGCGGCGGAACGCCGTCGGTTATGCCTTTCGGCTCGCTTACTTCGGCGTTCGGCGCGATCGCGAAACGCTTTGACCTGTCGGAACTTGACGAGTTCACCGTCGAGGCGAATCCCGATTCGGTTACGCACGACTTTATCCGCGAGATAAAAAGCGTCGGCGTAAACCGCGTGAGTATGGGACTTCAGTCCGCGTCCGACGAGATTCTCGAAAAGATCGGCAGGGTACATACGGTCGGGCGGTTTTGTCGGGCTGTCGAGGCTTTGCGTGACGCAGGAATAGACAATATTTCGTCCGACCTTATTATCGGGCTGGACGGGCAGGACGAGCGCGACGTGGAAAACGCCGTAAAACTCTGGCAAGACCTCGGTATAACGCACGCGTCAGTGTACTCGCTGTCGGTGGAGGAAGGAACGCCGATGTATCGCTCGGGGTATCGTCCCGATCCCGATCGTCAGGCGGATATGTACGAATTTGCCGTAAAGATGTTAAAGGGTGCGGGATTCGACCGCTACGAAGTGAGCAACTTTGCCCGTAACGGCAAGATTTCGCTGCATAACTACAAGTATTGGACGGGCGCGGATTATTACGGGTTCGGCGCGGCGGCACATTCTAAAATCGGCAAAACTCGTCGCGAAAACCCCTCGGACGCGCTTGCGTATATAAACGGAGCGGGCATAAAAGAGTACGGTTTATCGCCGTCCGACGAGCGCACCGAATATATAATGTTGTCGCTTCGCACCGCAAACGGGCTTAATTACGATCGGTATCTTGCCGTGACGGGTAACGATATTCGCCGCGAGAGGGCGAAAGAGATCGCAGAACTTATAAAACTCGGAGTTGCGGCGGACGACGGCGAGAATCTGCGCGCGACCGACAAGGGTTTTTATCTTCTCGCTTCGATAATAACGGAGCTTATGTAAATGGAAAACGAAAACAAAACGGTCGGGTCGGAAAAACGTAAAACCGCCGATGAAATCATTCGCGAAAAAGAACGCGAAAAGCAGCTTAAAAATAAATCCGCCCGCGAAATCGCCGAGTTCAAAAAACGCTATTTTGCTTATTACGACGATATAAAAATATCCCACCGCGAAGACTGGTAAGCGGGTTCGGTCGCCGGTTGCGCGGCGCGCGTCCGTCGTAACGGCAAAAACGTAAAATCGAAACGCCCCGAATAATCGGAGCGTTTTTGTTTATTGTTAACTTTTGCGTATTTGACCGTTTTACTGTTAAAATCGGACAAAATTACTTAATTTCGTAGCCGCAAGCGCGCATCATTACTTTATAAAGCGCGAGTTCGTAGTCGGGCGTGGCGGGTAAGGTCGCTTCGCCTTTTATCGCTTCGGCAAACCTTATCATCATCGGCGCGTAACGGTGGAACGGCTCGCTCGTTACGGTCGTTCCGTCCGCACCCCAGCCGTCTTTTTCGCAGTCGGAAAGAGTAACGTAACGCATCGTTGCGTTCTGCATACCGTTTTCGATAAATCTTTCGAGCGGTCGGATTTCGATCGTGCCTTTCGACCCGTTTATGACGAGTTGGCGGCGCATAAAACCGCCGTCCTCGACAGCCGTCGTTTTAAGAAAAGAGTAGCCGCGCGGATATCTGAATACCGCCATTCCGAAGTCCTCGCCGACGCCCTGTTCCGTCGCAAGGTTAAGCGGTATAACGTCCTGCGGCTCGCCCTGAATCGCGTAAATCAGATCGACGAGATGACAGCCGAGAAAGAAAGTCATACCGCCCTTGTATTGATCCAACCATTCGCGTTTGGCGCGGACGTGCAGGCAGTTCATTTGCGCTTCGACCGAATAGATTTCGCCGAGTTCGCCGCGTTTTACCTTATCGAGGGCGTCGATCACGAGCGGGTTGTATCGGTACATGTACCCCGTCGAAAAAACGAGATTTTTCGACTTGACCGTCGCGATCAGTTTTTCAAAAACGGGCAGATCGTAACCGCCTTGCTTGTCCATGTGGACGTGCAAACCTTTCTCCGCCGCCATAAGCGCGTATTTTCCGAGACTGTAATCGTTGGTTTCGATAACCGCCGCGTCGAGTCCGGGCAAAGCCAAAGCGTCTTCGGCTTTGTATCTTTTAAGTCCTTTATACGGAGCCTTCGAGTTTTCGGTAAGCCCTTCGCCTTCGGTAATCGCGTAGCCTAAAACGTTGAAAACTTCGGGGTGCGAGCGCATAGCGTTCATTACCATCGGCGCGTGATCGTGCCCGACTCCTATCTGAACCACGTTAATTCTGTCTTTCATAATTTTGTCCCCCTATACTTTCAAAACCACTTTGCCCGCGCTCTTGTTTTCCGCGAGCAGCAGATGCGCTTTCTTTGCTTCGGTTATCGGAAGTTCGGCAAATATCGCAGGACGTATTTCACCCGCCGAAACCTTGTTCCAAAGCGTGTCGACGAGCGAAGAGAGTATCTTCCCTTTAAACGATTCGGGCTTAGAGCGGAGCGTACTTCCGACGAGGCGAACGTTCTTAACGTACAACTTACGCATATCCACTTCGGTAAGGTCTCCGGCAAGCGTTGCTATCATTATCCACTTCGCCATATAACCGAGGTGGGGCAGACACTTGCCCGCAACTTCGCCGCCGAGACAGTCGATCGCGCAGTTTACCGGTCTGCCTTCCGATTCGAGCCGTTTAAGAATTTCGACTATATCTTCTTTTGCCGTATTAACTATAAGATCGGGTTTTAACTTCATAACGGTATCGCGCTTGCTTTCGTCGATAATCGTAGTTACTACGTACGCGCCCATGGATTTTGCCATCGGAATAACGACGCTTGCAAGTCCGCTCGCGCCCGCGTGCATAAGCACAGTATCGCCCGCCTTTACGCCGCCCTCGATCGCAAGGTTGAGATACGCCGTCGCAAACGCTTCCGGAATCGCCGCCGCCTCGCGCATACTAACGCCTTTCGGAACCGGCATAACCATAATCTCGTTTACAGTGACGTATTCGGCGTATCCGCCGCCGCCGAGCAGGGCGCATACTTTGTCTCCGACTTTGAATTTTTTTGCGTTCTTTCCGGTTGCCGCTATCGTTCCCGAAACTTCAAGTCCGGGATAATCCGGACAGCCCGCGGGAGGCGGGTAGCACCCGTCTACCTGCATAAGGTCGGCGCGGTTTACCGCCGCGTACTCAACCTTTATAAGTACGTCGCCGTCGCCGATTTTCGGATCGGGAACGTCCGTCCAAAGTAAGGATTTGTCAGATTGTATCGTTATCGCTTTCATAACTCAGTCCTCCCACATAAGTAATCGTTTTATTTTGTTCACGTCGCGCATAAGCGGCTTTTCGGGGTTGCTCATCTCGTAAATTTCGTCATTGCAAAGTACTATGCAAGATCCGAACATAAACGCCGTCGGTCGTACGAATTTTCCGTATTTGCCGCAAGTTTGGTATAAAAACGGCGTTTTCAGGTTATTTTTCAGATAATTTATCGTGCAAAGTACTATGCAAAGTTCTTCTTCGTTCCTCGCGTTCGCTATTATTTTGACGATATCCGCGCCGCGACTCTCTATTTCGCGCGCAAGAGCCAGAGTTTCCTCTTTCGGCATGACTTTTCCGATATGCGCCGACATCAGAACTTCGCAACCGAGTTCGTGAAACTTACCGATCAGTTCTTTTTGCTTTTCTATCGCGGTAGGGTTCATCGAAACTTCGTCCGGGTCGTACGCGGCGAAAGAGGCGGCGCACCCCGCCAGACTGTCGTGCGTGTTTCCTTCGTCGAACGAGTAAATCGGCACGTCAACCGCGGGCAGTCCGAGCCGCGCGCAACCGAGTTTAAGGTCGTTGAGTTTTGCGTCGTCGCGGCAATCTTCCGTGCGGTAGTTAAGCACCATTACGGGAAGAGACGTCGCGGCTTGAATCTTTGCGATTTCTTCGGGCGTGCGATATTTTTCGTCCAACCGCTCGGCGTGCAGAATAAATCCGTCCGCGCCGTCCGCCTCGGACTTAACCGCGTCGGCAATACACTCGTCGGTCGAGCGGTGGATAAGCGACACGACGAGCGCGCCTCTTTTAAGTTCGGTAAATTTTTTCATCGTCAGTCCTCCACGGTATCCCGGTCAAACAGCGTTACGGGGAAAGAACGGTCGTGCGTCGAATCTTAACGTTATTATACAATAAAACCGGCTCGTTTATCAATACGAAAAACGATTTATTTTTAAGATTTTCGATACAACGGGTCGCTATTCGCTTGCGCGCGGAAGTTATCCGTGTTATACTTACGATATGGAAGATTTTTCGCAAATAAGAATAACCGGAATCGAGTCGGTAATGACGGTAAAAAACGAGAAGGGCGTCAACCGTATAATGAAGGACAGGTTTGCGTTTGCGCTCGGATTCTGCCGTTCGGGCAAACTCACTTACGTTCATAAAACAACCAAGTACGTGTCCGAACGAACCGTCGCGGTGATTATCCCCAAAGGCAAAACGTACAGCCTGCATTGCGACGAATCGGGCGAGTTTCCGATAATAAACTTTCAGTGCGTCGGATTCAATCCGCCGTCGTTTACCGTGATTCCGCTATCCGATCCCGCGGCGTATCTGTCGATGTTCGAGCGTATCGCGTCATGCCGCATCGGCGAGAAAAACGAGTTCGCGAGTCTCGGCGCGTTTTACGAAATTCTGTCGATGCTTTCGCGCGAGGGAGGCAACGTAAAGACAATCGGAGCGATACAGCCCGCGGTTGATTATCTTGCCGTAAATTTTTGCTCGCCTGGTCTTACGTGCGCGTATCTCGCGCGGCTGTGTTTCACGTCCGAAGCGTACTTTCGTCGGCTGTTCAACGCCCGCTTCGGAACTTCGCCCGCAAAGTATATAAAATCGCTCCGCATCGGCAAAGCGAAAAATCTTCTCGCGTCGGCAGCGTACAGCGTAACGCAAATCGCCGAAAAATGCGGATATTCGTCCGTGTACTATTTTTGTCAGGACTTCAAAACCGAAACGGGCGAAACCCCGTCGTCGTACCGCAAAAGAACGGGCGAGTGGAGTTATTGATCCCCGCATAAAACGGCAATCGGAAAAAACCGCCTCGGTTTCGTCGGCGGTTTATACTTTACACTTGTACGGTCGCGGTTTTTATCTGTTTATCATTTCTTTCAGCGAGGCTTTCGCGTTTTTTTCGAGTCGCGAAACCTGAGCCTGCGAAATACCTATTTCTTCGCTCACTTCCATCTGTGTTTTGCCCTCGTAGAACCGCAACATCAGAATTTCGCGCTCGCGTTCTTCGAGACTTTCGATTGCCTGATCGAGAATAACGTTCCCCACCCATTTTTCGTCCGACGAGGTCTTGTCCGGAATCTGATCCATGATCATAACCGTTTCGGTTCCGTCGTGATAAACGGGATCGAACAACGAAACGGGATCGGAAATCGCGTCGAGAGCGTCGGTAACTTTCGCGACCGGAATATCGAGCGCGGCGGCGATCTCGTCGAGCGTTGCTTCGCGACTCAGTTCATGTTCGATTTTGCTTCGTGCGGTAATCACTTTATAAGCCGTATCGCGTATCGAGCGGCTTACGCGCATTGCCGAACAATCGCGTAAGAATCTGCGTATTTCGCCTATAATCATAGGCACGGCGTACGTCGAAAAGCGCAGATTGAGTTCGGTATTAAAATTGTCCGCGGCTTTGATAAGACCTATGCATCCGACCTGAAAAACGTCGTCGAGCGATTCGCGCTTGTCGTAAAATCGCCTGATAACGCTCAGTACAAGCCTTAAATTTGCCGTAATAAATTCATTTTTAGCCGTCTCGTCGCCTTTTTGCGCCGCACGAAGCAAATCCATAGATTTTTCGTGAGACAATTTCGGAAGCGAAGAAGTATCGATTCCGCAAATTTCAACGCGCTTAGCCATATTTAATCCTCCGTTCAACGCGTATTTTGCGCCTGCCGGAGCCGTTTTTATACCGATTCCGGACTAAAAAGTAAAAGTATGCGTTTTATCCGCATATAAATAGCGTAGAACTTATGGACTGCGTGGGTGTAGAATTAACATTTTGCGAATTGCGCGCGAAAGAGGTCGTTAATGCGAGCGACGGACGTAAACTCGGCAGAATAACCGACCTCGTTTTTTCCGCGGATTCAGGAACGGTAAAGGGGATAGTTGCGCCTTTCACGCGAAGAGGACCGTTCGGTAAAG
>ERZ780198.3531-NODE-3531-length-10593-cov-2.396470_pt1 | contig 10593 bp, 7 predicted proteins | sample MGYA00510979_ERZ780198 | MGnify/ENA primary metagenome ERZ780198 (study PRJEB29588, sample SAMEA2158039) | human gut metagenome | biome: human gut; feature: human-associated habitat; material: faeces | place: Denmark | collected 2008/2010 ...
CTGGGATTTCTTGTATACAGCATCGAGTACCGTCTGGTCCCGGACTGCGAATTCTATGAACAGCTCTCCGATTTTTCCGACGCGATGAATTTCATCAAAGACCGGATCGTCTCCGACCACGGAGATCCTTCGCGTGTGTATGCCGTCGGTGACAGCGGAGGCGCCTGTCTTCTCGTCTACGGTACCGCCGCAGGAAACTGTCCTGCTGTGGCAAAGGCAGCACACATCACACCGTCTGCGCTTAAATTCCGCGCGCTCGGACTGATCAGCGGCATGTTTTATACCACGCGTTTTGACAAGATCGGTCTTTTTCTTCCGCGCTACCTCTACGGTAAGCACTACAAGAAACGGGCATTTGCCCCTTACACCAACCCGGATCACGCGGATATCGCAGGTTCCCTGCCGCCCTGCTTTTTGATCACAAGCTGCAGGGATCATCTGCGGCATTACACGATCAATTTCGAGAAAGCGCTCACCCGCTGCCACACACCGCATGAGCTTCTCGATTTTCCGGATGACCCAAGACTCACCCACGCCTTTTGCGTGTTTGAGCCTTTTATGGAAGAAAGCACCGACGCGATCACTTCCATGACACAATTTCTTTTAAAATACTAAAGCACCCTGCGAGGAGATGGTTATATGAACTATGATGAAAATGCCTTTAAAGAAAAAGCCAACCGGAAAGCCCGGAGGATCTGGCTTATTTTCGCGCTTTTACTCACCGCGAATTACGGTTCGGACACTGCGAGCGGACTGAACTCACCAACGTATTACTTGGTCTTTGTCCTTTTATGCTGGCTTCCTTTTTTTGCCGGCGAGCTCGTTCTTAGGACAAAGGGCTGGGCGACAGATCTCTATAAATACGATCTCGTGATCGGATACGGTATCTTTTATACCTTTGTGGTCAGCACTACCGCTTCCCCGATCGCCTTCACCTATATCCTTCCGGTGACCAGCCTGCTCGTTCTCTATAAGAACCGGAAATTTATGGTGTACTGCGGCATTGCCAACACACTCATCATCATCGCAAGCTCGGTCTACCATGTCGTTGCGCTCGGTGCCAACAGCGCCTCTGATATGAAAAACTACCAGCTTGAGGTAGCCTGTATCATCCTCTGCTACATCTGCTATGTCATGTCCATCCAGCATCTGAACGAGTCCGATGGTGCCATGACCGACAGCATCAAGGCAGATCTTCACCGTGTCATAACCACGGTGGAAAAAGTAAAATCCGCGAGCAATTCCATCATGGACGGCGTCACGGTCGTCCGGGAGCTGGCTTCGGAAAACAAGCACGGCTCCGATATGGTCGTACTCGGCATGAACGAGCTGACCGGCAACAACGAAAAACTGCAGGAGCACACGGATTCCTCAGTTGAAATGACGACCGACATCAGCTCCCAGGTGCAGAACGTAGCCTCCCTGATCGAGGAAATGGTCTCTCTGACCAACGAATCCGGTGCGCACGCAAAGAGCAGTTCAACCGATCTTGAGAGCCTGGTCAACACCACAGCGGCCATGTCCGATCTCTCCACTGAAGTCGAAAATGTTTTAAATGACTTCAAGACGGAATTTGAGATGGTAAAACAGGAGACCGGAACCATCGACAGCATTTCCAACCAGACCAACCTGCTCGCTTTAAACGCTTCCATTGAGGCGGCAAGAGCCGGAGAAGCCGGCAAGGGCTTTGCGGTTGTTGCGGAACAGATCCGCACGTTGAGCAACGAGACAAAATCTTCCTCCGGTCAGATCCGCGATGCTCTCGTAAGATTAGACGAGATCTCCGGAAAGATGACCACCTCCATTGAGGAGACCTTAAAGCTGATCCAGATCACACTGGAAAAAGTAACGCAGACCGGCGAAAACGTCGAAAAGATCACGACGGATTCCACCAAGCTCGGCGACCACATCCAGGTCATCGACAGCGCGATGAAACATATGGAGACCTCCAATTCGCACCTGGTTGATAATATGGAACAGGTAACGCGTATCATGACGACCATGACCGAGTGCATCAAAAACTCGGATGAGATCAGCAGACGTATGCTCAGTAAATACGCGGAAAGCGCTTCCAATATCAATACGATCGAAGACATTATTGAGGCTCTGATGCGCGAACTCGGCATCGGCGGTTTCATGGGTGCCGATGATTTAAAACCGGGTCTTAAAGTGACCGTCAGCCTCGGTGAAGGCTCACATGCGGCCGAACTCCACGGAGATTTAAAGCAGGTGACCAAAGAGGGGGTTGTCATCACCCTTTCTGACGCTCCATCATTTTCTGATGATACCGCCTGCAAATTCCAGGTTACTGTCGGAAATGAGCTCTATTACTGGGAACATGCAAAGATCCGGACAGAAAAACCTGCCGGCACCTACCGGATCCTGCTTGATACCAGACCAAAGATCAACAACAGACGTAAATACCCGCGTGTAGATATCTCAAATGCCTGCACGATCACGGTAAAGCGAACCGGCGAGACTTTTAACGGCCGGCTGGATAATATCAGTGCCAACGGTTTCGCGCTTCTCGCGAATGACCCGTTCTTCGCGGACTGCAAGGGTCTTGATATTGCGATCTCGATCCAGGATTTCGCACTGCCGGATCATTCCGATCTCGAAGGTCATATCATCCGCTGCTCGGATGACAATGGTGTATACATCATCGGCTGTCAGATGCCGGAAGACAATTTCTACATTATGAATTATGTAGAAAACTGCCTCGAAAAAGGAGAACACTCCTTCAGGTAATCCCTGAAGGAGTGTTCTCCTCTTCTTTTCCGTTTCTTCAACGATCAGCAGGCAACTTCGCCGTTTTCCTCATCCAGTTCTTTCATCTGATGGATCAGGCGCACATCGTCGCGCCCTTTCCGCTTCACCCAGTAAAGTGTCTGATCTGCCGCCGAGGCATAATCCCATACTTTATTTCCCTTTCGCGGAATCCAGTTCGCGATCCCGATGGAAACGGTCAGTGTATCCAGTCCGAGTTTATTTCCCGCAGCTTTTACTGCCTCCTGGATCTTTCTGCACCGCTGCATGATCTCATGATCCGTCATATCATCAAACAGGAGCATAAATTCATCCCCGCCGTAACGGAACACAAACTGCTTTCCGTCCATATACTCCTTTAAGATCTCCGCAAGCACAACGAGACACTGATCGCCGGTGTGATGACCGTAGGTATCGTTCCACTGTTTGAAGTGATCCATATCAAGCATCGCCATTCCAAACGAGGTCTGCTCCCGCTCTGCTTTCGCCATTATCTGATCCGCCTGTTCATTCATCCTGCGCCGGTTCGGGATGCCGGTGAGTGCATCCATGTCCGCCTGCTGCATCAAAAACATCTTCTCGATCTCTGCCTGACGCAGAGTACTGCGCAGCTGGATCAGGGAACGCGTGGATTCCTGCTGTGATTTCATGCGTTTTTCTTGTAGCACGAAATATTTCTGCAGTTCCTGATACTGCTTCTTGTCATCACCGATCCGCTGATACAGGCTGATCTTTTCTGCCAGAACTTTTAAACTGAACTCTCTCGTTGTTTCGGTATCTTTGTACTCCCGCTCAAGCGTATCCGTCATATGGACCAGCACTTTCTCAAGCAGCTCATAATCCTCTGCGAGTTTCAGATAGCGCATAAAGCCCGCGCACTCATCAAAGTATTCGATCAGATTTTCGCATTGCAGGAACGCATCCAGTGTTTTTTTCTTTAATTCCTGCTCTCCCTGCCCCTCTCCATATTTCTGGGCAAAGAGCAGCTGGTTTACATAAACCCCAAAGCCATTGGTCGTCTTTTCATATTTCTTTAAGAGTTCCTCTAAGTGCTCCGCCTCCGCTTTCGCATGTACTTCATCGTCCATCTTCATATAAAGCCGCAGGAGCATTGCGGATATTGCCGTTATGTAATCGTCACGCTTCTCAGATGCCGGCATTTCCTCAAACATCCCAAAACTCCGGACACGGTAAAACAGTGCCCGTTCATAATCCCCCGATGACTCACAGAGCGCGCTGAAATTCATACTGATCCCATCTGTCTCCGGTACCGGATGCTCCTCCGCAATATCCATTCCCGCAAGAAAACTGTCAATGGCATTGGTGACATCCCCGGCGCCCTGAAACGCAAGTCCAAGATAACTGTAGCACTTTATCAGGATCTCCCACTCCTCCGTCTTTTTTAAATACTGGATCGCCCGTGTGAGATAATTGATCGTCTCTCCATCGGTCTGATAATTCGTGTAGATATCTCCATGACAGAAACAGGCATATCCCGCCAGCGCATCGTCTTTCAACTGCTGCGCTATCTCAAACAGCTCTTCACATTCGGATACGGCACTTTCCCTTTCCGCCCCTTTTGTCTCTATCGTGTGGATCAACTCTCTGACATGTTCATCGTATTTTTCCAGATTCAACGCAGCTACGCCTCCATTCCCATTCTCCACTTCTCCCCATATACTAATATTTTCAGTATCGCCTAAAAAATATCGTCTGTCAATTATTTTTTTTACGAAAATTATCGAATTTTATACACCCTTTCACCTGCCGTAACAGAAGCAATGACAGCAGATTTTCCGATCCACCTGCGGTGTCAGCGCGAACGTGGAAAAATATACGGTATCGCTGCGCAGGATCGCAGTCTGTCCATACAGTACCCGGTAAATGGACTGATACTCTTTCTCCGTGGGTTTTGCCGTGTCCTTCAGTTTCCAGGAGCAAAACTGCACCGGATCATCCTGGCTCAAAACTCCGTACAATGTATCCGGGTAATCCGGCGAACACATGCGGTTAAAGACCACCTCGACCACAGCCTCCTGACCTTCGCTCGGCTCCCCGCAGGCCTCCACCCACACGATCTTTGCCAAAAGGTCGATCTCATCCGCGGTAAGATATATATTCCATCTGTTCTGATACATATTAAGTACATTGGTTACAATAACGGTCGTCTCCGCCTCTGCCGTGATCGATGCCGCAGACGCCTGTATCTGTGGTTCCCTGCACAATGTTATCCTCGCCTCTTCCTCCTCTTTTTGTGTTTCTGTTTCATGTTCGTTTGATTCTGGCGTAAATGATTTCTGTTTCATGTTGGATGCACCCGGAACACTGCCGCAAAGACACACAAGCAGTATGGCAACCAATACTTTTTTTGTCATTTTTTTCCTTTCCTTCAAGAACAAGTGATACTCTAATCATATCCATTATTTTGCATTTCTATTCACCTTTTTCCCGGCGGTGCATGACACCTAATATACATGATATGAACTGGCTGATTATTTTATGACAAAAAAAAGATCACAGACGCATTCGCCTGTGATCCCTTTTTATTCCCTTTCGGGGAGATTTTTTATTTTTATAATTTGAACTGCTTGGTATTATCCACCAGGATCTGTACATCATTAAGCAACGTCTGTACAATATCGGAAGAATGTTTTACCACTCCGTCCAGTTCGGCAGACATTGCCGATGTCTCCTCGGTGGATGCCGCATTATCCGTTGCCAGCCGGTTCAAGGTCTCAATATCCCCGGTAACCTTATCCCGCTGCGCATTGATCACGGAAATACGATCGGTGATCGTTGTTACCGCATCCACACACGCCTGCAATGCGTCTTTCAGTCCGTGGAACATCTCTCTTGTGCTCTCTAAAGTATTTACCTGGAGCGCCGCTGCCTCGTTCATCGTCTGCATCAGCTGCATGGACTTCTCAGAATTACCGGTAAGTTCCTTGATGATATCATTGATCTCCGTAGCCGTATTTGCGGACTGCGTCGCAAGATTTCCGATCTCCTCCGCTACGACCGCAAAGCCTTTTCCGGCTTCTCCGGCTCTCGCGCTTTCGATCGATGCGTTTAACGCAAGGAGATTTGTCTGGCTTGAAATGGAAAAGATCGTATCCGCGATGCCCTTTACCGCTTCTGTCTTCTCTTGAAGCTTCTGCATGGACGCCGCCACGCCTTCGTTGATCTGCGCGATATTTTCCGACTGCGTCTTTAAGTGTTCCATCAGGTTCGCGTTCTTCTCATTGAGCTCGCCGGATTTTTTCGCTGTCTCTACCATCTCCGCAGAGCGCTCCATCGTCTCGCCGATCGCTTCCTGGATGTTCTGTGTCATCACAGTCTGTGCCTGGATATTCTTCGCTGTCGTCTGCGTGCTGTCTGAAATATCCCGGACCGCTCCGTTTACGGTATCCGTGGATTCATTGAGCTGGTTCATGATATCGACTGCCTGCTCTGTTCCCTCTCTGACCTGCTCTGCCACATTTACAATATGATCCATCATATCCTGCTGTTTTTTCTTTTCCTCGCCGAGCTGGCCGATCGTATCACTGTTGAATGTATGCGCAACCGCAACGGTCCAGTAGATCAGAAGCATCATAAAACAGATCACCAGTGTCGCGCAGATCTGATCCACAGTTTCCTCTCCGGTGCAGCGGTGCAGCACCGAAATCTTTATCACGGTAATGATAATGTTGAGCGCACTCGTAACCACTCCGTAAAATCTGGAATACCGTCTGTCAAAAAACACGATACAGATGATAAACGGAACCGCTCCCATAAAGCGCAGATAATAAGCGTCAAATGCTATGCCCGTAAAAAACGTTATCACCAAAAGCCCGGTACTCAAGACATAGCGTATCCGGCGGTCTGCGCTGTTTGTGCGGTATAACATCAAATTTAAAACGATCATCACAAGCACGACCACTCCGATCATGCAGGTAAATCCAAGCGACCGTATTCCCCGCAGATATGCCACAAACACGATTACTGCAGCAAAAATATAAAACAAAATACTCGTAAGAACATACAAACCATTGGCGCGTGTCATCTGTTCTTTCTCATCTGCATACAGATAGTTCTTTTCCATCTTTTTCCTCTCCTTCTCTTTCGTTCTCTACTCTATTATAGCAATACAGCGTGCAAATTCATATAGAATTTTCTACAAATTTCGACGATATCTCATAAATATTTTTTCTTTTTAAAGATGTAGAGACTGACCGCGACGATCAGCACCGAAACGAATATGACCACCGGATAACCATATTTCCACGCGAGCTCCGGCATATGGACAAAATTCATGCCGTACCAGCCCGCGATCAGGGTCAGCGGCAGAAACACCGTCGTCACGATCGTAAGCACTTTCATTACATCATTCTGGCGGATGCCGATCTCGGACTGATACACGTCCTGCACCTGCATCGCATACTCTCTTAACACCTGTGTTTCTTCCCGGAGTCTGCCCGCGCGGTCCGTAAACACGCCAAAGCACGCTGCCTCTTTCTCCCCGAAAAAATCCATCTCGTTTTCATGGAGCATTTCCCCCATATCCGCCATCTGGCTGTAATAGCGGTGCATTCTTGAGATCTCCTTCTTCATGCGTAACATCTCGTGGTTAAATTCCTTATCCTCACGCTCCAAGATCCGTTCCTCCATCCCGGCGATCTTTTTTTCAAGTGCCGAGAGATACAAAAGGTCATCATCGATCAACGAGATCAGAAAATCATACAAAAAACGCTCCAGCGTGTAGCCCTTGCGCATTCTTGCCTGACGGATCTGCGCGATCTGTGTTCCGACGATTCCCGTGTCATCGATAAATATCATCTTTCTCTGCAAAATATAAAAGGCAAAACCGTAATTGTTCCGGTAATGCCCTTTCTCCGGGATATGGAATGTACCAAACAGATAGTCCGAATAGCTTTCCAGCTTGCAGAAATGAATATTGTCTTCCTGCCATCCAAGCAGATAATTCGCCCGGATGTCCGTTGCCTTCTCCCATTCCGCTCCGCTTAGTACCGCAATCCCGTCCTTATGATCTTTCCAGTCATCAAATTCTGTCTCTTCCAGCCGGTCATCCATGATCTTATAATAAATGACTGTCCACCTCCTGTATATCGTTCCTTCCTTATATCCTTTATCTTTCCCAAATTTCCCCCAAAATAACGCTCCCTAAGCCTGTTTCTGCGGCGTGAACTGAAGCTCGATCGTGGAAATGCACCCGCGAATGCTGACGTTCGCATGCTCTAACGATGCCGGAACACGGATACGGTTTTCCGTGTCAACACTCATCAGTTTCACCTGATCTTCCCTCCCTGCTTTTGCCCGCAGGACCTTCTCCTCATCCGACAGATACAGACACCGGTCCCCAACCCAGGCTCCATAAATTTTCCTTCCTTTTTTTCGCAGATTAAACTCCCTCGGCATGCTGACTTTTTTCCTGACTACCTGCGCATTTGTCTGTCCAACAGCAAACATGACGATCCCTTCTTTCTTCTCTGCAAATTCCTTTCCGGAATGCCTTATTTCCTTTTTATTTTATCACGTTTTGCCCGATTTTGTAAGAATTTTTTCATTTTTCAGATTTATTATTTACATAAACAGACATTTGTGTTATAGTTAGCAAGTCGGCTGGAAATATGCCGGTAAAACTAATATCATACATATTAGCAGAGTAGAAATCTGTGCGTTAAGTGCCATGTGAACAGGGAGTTGTCACACGGACGAAAAGCAATCGCTTGCGGTACAGGCTTCGCATCCCGCTGCTACATTCAGGTTATCTTGTCTCCTCTATGTAGTTTAGGAAAACTGCTAAAAGGAGGCTATTTTTATGAAAAAGATCAAACAACTCTTCTCGGATTCTCTTCACGAATTCACCGTAACCAAAAACCTGGTACTCTGTGGTCTTATGGCTGCGCTCGCGATCGTACTCAGCATAGTTGCAAGCATTTCCATCGGACCTTACGTTAAGATCGGCTTCTCCGGAATTCCGAACCGCATCGTGGAATTTCTCTTCGGACCGGTTGTCGGCTGCATTTTCGGCGGAGCGCTGGATCTCTTAAAATTCATGATCAAACCGGATGGTCCGTTCTTTTTCGGTTTTACCTTTAACGCAATGCTCGCCGGACTGATCTACGGCGGCCTGTTATATCACAAGCCGCTTTCGATCAAACGTATCGTAATTGCGGAATTTCTGGTAAAACTGATCGTAAACTGCGGTTTAAATACGCTCTGGATCTCCATGCTCTACGGAAAAGCATTTTTCGTACTGCTTCCGATGCGCCTGTTAAAGAATGTGATCATGCTGCCGATCGACAGTGCCATCGTATTTTTCGCACTGTCCCTCACGAAACAGACCGTTGGAAAACTCGGTTTTTCCCTGATCTCACCAAAGAAACTTTCCGCGGAAGAATCCTAATTCCTGACCGGTAACAACGATTTATTTACTTAAAAGACAAGAAAACAAAAAAAGAACCGCTCCGGTTCTTTTTTTGTCTGTTAATACCTGGCACTTTTTAAAAGCTGCTTCGTATACTCTTCTTTTGGATCTTTATAGATTTCTTCGACCGGTCCCTGTTCTATGATCTCTCCCTCTTTTAAGATCAGCACACGGTCACAGAGCTGGTAAACCACGCGCAGATCGTGCGAGATAAACAGGATCGCCGTCTTTAATTCTTCATGCAGCTCTTTTAAGAGCGCAAGGATCTGTGCCTGTATCGTCACATCCAATGCGGAAACCGCCTCATCCGCGATAAAGAATTTCGGATTCAGGATAAGCGCGAGCGCAATGCAGACACGCTGTCTTTGTCCACCGGAGAGTTCTCCCGGATACCGCGAGAGGTATTCCTCGCCAAGTCCGACCCGTTTTAGGATCTCTCCCGCCTTTTTCTGTCTTGTTTTTCTGTCGTCCCGCGTGAAGTTTCTAAGCGGTTCCTCTAAAATCCATCCGATCGTTTTGGACGGATTTAAGGATCCGAACGGATCCTGAAACACCATCTGCGGATGCGCCTCCGCATGCGTGATGGTTCCCTCATAGTTTTTGTTTATTCCAAGGAGCGTCCGGGCGATCGTCGATTTTCCGGAGCCGGATTCTCCCACCAGTCCTACGATCTCTCCTTCACCGATTGAAAAACTCACATCGCGCAAAACCTGCATCGTCTCTTTTTTCCCGAACAGTCCGCGCTTTCGTTTGTCAAAGAAAACATTTAATCCCAAAACAGATAACACCGTCTTCTCCGGCGTTTTTTCCACTTTCTCTTTCTCACGCTCAAATCCCGGGATCGCAGAGACCAGCTTTTTCGTGTACGCCTCCTTCGGCGCGTAAAAGACATCATCCGCTCTGCCCGCTTCCACAATTTTTCCATCCTTCATGACAACCACCTGCCCGCAGAGCCTGTGTACCAGATGAAGATCATGCGAAATGAACAGGATCGCCGTATGCTCTTTTTCGTTGATCCGCTGCAGCAGCTCCAGGATCTGTGCCTGTATCGTCACATCAAGCGCTGTCGTCGGTTCATCCGCGATCAACAGTTTTGGTTTGTGTATCATTGCCGCGGCGATCATCACGCGCTGTCTCTGCCCGCCGGAAAGCTGGTTCGGGTAACGGTCTGCAATTTTTTCATCCAGACCGACTTTTTTTAACATTTCGAGTACCTTCTGCCTCCGCTCTTTTCCAGAAAGCTTTCCCTGAATCCGAAGCGGTTCTTCCATAATCCAGCCGATTTTCTTCGCCGGATTCAGGGAGCCATACGGATCCTGAAACACCATCTGCGGGCGATTGCCGGACACGATCACCGTCCCGGAGTCCGGCTTTAACAGCCCCAGAATTACCTTCGC
>ERZ780198.3533-NODE-3533-length-10589-cov-2.995159_pt1 | contig 10589 bp, 10 predicted proteins | sample MGYA00510979_ERZ780198 | MGnify/ENA primary metagenome ERZ780198 (study PRJEB29588, sample SAMEA2158039) | human gut metagenome | biome: human gut; feature: human-associated habitat; material: faeces | place: Denmark | collected 2008/2010 ...
CAGTCTTTCACTGAGCAGTACGGCATCCTCGTAGTTATAACCTTCCCATGTCATAAATCCAATCAATGGGTTTTTACCAAGGGCGATTTCGCCGCCGGAAGTAGAAGGTCCATCAGCAATTACCTGACCAGTCTCAACTTCATCACCTTTTGTAACAATCGGTCTCTGGTTCATGCAGGTACCCTGGTTGCTTCGTACAAATTTAGACAATTTATACTCATCCAGATTTCCATCTTTTTTGCGAATCAAAATGCGGTTTGTTTCGGCACGTTCTACCACACCGCCTTCTTTTGCTACCACACAGTTTCCGGAGTCAACAGCCGCTTTCATTTCCATACCTGTTCCGACAACCGGCGCCTCTGTTACCAGAAGCGGCACTGCCTGACGCTGCATGTTGGAACCCATCAGAGCACGGTTCGCATCATCATTTTCCAAGAATGGAATCATGGCTGTTGCCACAGAGAATACCATCTTTGGCGATACGTCCATGTAATCAATTTTATTTCTCTCAAATTCCGATGTCTCTTCACGGAAACGACCGGATACATTTTTACGAACGAAATGACCTTCTTCGTCCAGACGCTCATTCGCCTGTGCAACGTGGTAACGGTCTTCTTCGTCTGCCGTCATATAAACAACTTCATCTGTTACACGTGGATTCTCCGCATCCGAGTGGTCTACTTTACGATATGGAGCCTCAACAAATCCGTACTCGTTAATTCTTGCGTAAGATGCCAGTGAGTTGATCAAACCGATGTTCGGTCCCTCAGGCGTCTCAATCGGACACATTCTTCCATAATGGGAATAGTGTACGTCACGCACCTCAAATCCGGCACGGTCACGGGACAAACCACCAGGTCCGAGGGCTGACAGACGACGTTTGTGTGTCAACTCAGAAAGCGGGTTGTTCTGATCCATAAACTGTGACAGCTGGGAACTTCCGAAGAATTCCTTAACCGCTGCCGTTACCGGTTTAATATTAATCAACGACTGTGCAGAAATACCTTCGATATCCTGCGTTGTCATTCTTTCACGCACCACACGCTCCATACGGGACAAACCAATACGGTACTGGTTCTGAAGCAGCTCGCCTACTGCACGGATACGACGATTTCCCAAGTGATCGATATCGTCGTCATTTCCCAGACCATATTCCAAATGGATGTTGTAGTTAATAGAAGCAAAAATATCTTCCTTTGTTATATGTTTCGGAATTAACAATGCTACATTGCGGCGGATTGCGTCATAACGCTCCTCATCCGTCTCATTTTCTTCCAAAATCTTCTTCAATTCCGGATAGTAAACATCTTCTGTAATTCCCAACGCTTTTTTATCTGCCTGTGGCAAAAATGCATGTAAATCAACCATCATATTGGACAATACTTTTACAACATGTCCTTCTTCTGTCTGCATCATTACAAACGGAATGGCTGCGTTCTGAATTTCACGAGCAAGCTCTTCGGAAACCATCGTTCCGGCTTCTGCCACTACTTCACCGGTTTCCGGGCTGACTGCATCTTCTGCAAGTGCAAATCCGACAATACGATTTGTGAAGGATAATTTCTTATTAAATTTATAACGTCCAACCTTCGCCAAGTCATAACGTCTTACATCAAAGAACATATTGTTAATGAGGCTTTCCGCACTGTCAACAGCAAGCGGTTCACCCGGACGAAGTTTTTTATACAATTCAAGCAAACCGTCCTGATAGTTCTTGGAAACGTCCTTCTCAATACTTGCCAAAATTTTCGGCTCCTCGCCAAACATGTTCAAAATTTCCTGATCTGTCCCTACACCAAGTGCACGAATCAAAACCGTAATCGGAACTTTTCTATTTCTATCTACACGAACGTAAAATATATCATTGGAGTCTGTCTCATATTCCAACCACGCTCCACGGTTTGGAATAACAGTCGAAGAATACAACTCTTTACCGATTTTATCATGGGCGATACCATAATAAATGCCAGGGGAACGAACCAACTGACTTACAATAACACGCTCTGCTCCGTTAATAATAAACGTACCTGTCGCGGTCATAAGAGGAAGGTCTCCCATGAAAATATCATGTTCACTAATTTCCTCTGTTTCATTATTATGGAGTCTTACTTTAACTTTCAATGGTGCCGCATAAGTTGCATCCCGCTCCTTACACTCTTCGATGGAATATTTCACATCATCCCGGCACAGCTCAAAGCTAACAAATTCCAGACTTAAATTGCCGTTGTAATCCGCAATCGGCGAAATATCGCGGAATACTTCATTCAAGCCCTCTTCCAGAAACCATTTGTACGAATCTGTCTGAACCTCAATGAGGTTTGGCATCTCCAATACTTCTTTCTGTTTCGAGTAACTCATTCTCACACCTTTGCCCACATGGACAGGGCGTATTCTGTTTTTCTCCATTGATGATTTCACTCCTTGTCTTTTCTACAGAACTGTGATATACTACAAATTAGGTAGGGATATTGCGCCTACCATACCACAATAGTGCATTTTCTATCGTACCACAAATGTAGTAAGGTGTCAAGCGTTTATTTGGCACTTTTTTCTATTTTTTTATATTTTTAAGGAGACGATGTATGGGGAATCAAATCATTATTTCAATCAGCCGTGAATACGGCAGTGAGGGACACACAATTGCGAAGCAAATTGCGAAAGATCTGGGGCTTCCTTTTTATGACCGCAATATGCTTGACGAAATCGCAAAAGAAAAGGGCTTTGACCCGGCTGTTTTTGCCGGTGTAGATGAAAAGCCGCGCAACAAACTGCTTTCGCGCCGAGTAAAAGGATATTCTAATGCAACCGAAGACAATTTGGCACAGATGCAGTTCGAATTTCTTCGTAAAAAGGCCGCCTCCGGCGAATCTTTTGTCGTGCTTGGCCGTTGTTCCGAAACGATTCTAAAGGAATATGATAGCTTAGTTTCAATTTTTGTTACCGGAAACAAGGACCGCAAATTAAAACATGTTATGGAGAAGTTTTCGCTTTCCAAAACTGCCGCCGCAGCTAAAATCACTAAACATGACGCATACCGCCGCCGATACCATAATCACTATTCGGATTTTAAATGGGGTGACTCGCGTAATTATGATGTTTGTATCAATAGCAGCCGGATTGGTGTGGAAGGGACAGCAAAATTATTGAAGGAGTTTGTGGAGAGCGTAAAAGAATCCTAGTCTCTTTTACCACAAGCGGTGCCGTGCCGCACTTCGTGCGTCACTACGCGCGCACGCGCGCTATAAAATCAAAAATAGACTCAGAAACTCGCAAGCAAGCTTGCAGTTTCTGAGTCTATTTTCAATTTTACACCGCTTAGTGTGAACGCGATTATTTTAATGTTACTTTTGCGCCTTCAGCTTCGAGTTTCTCTTTGATTTCTTCAGCTTCTTCTTTTGTAGCGCCCTCTTTAACTACTTTAGGAGCTCCGTCTACAACTTCTTTAGCTTCTTTCAATCCAAGACCAGTTACTTCACGAACAACTTTGATAACTTTAACCTTAGCTGCTCCAACTTCTGTCAACTCTACGTCGAACTCGTCTTTCTCAGCTGCGCCGCCTGCTGCGTCTCCGCCTGCTGCTGCAACGACTACACCTGCTGCTGCAGATACGCCGAACTCTTCCTCACATGCTTTTACTAAATCATTCAATTCCATAACGCTCATCTCTTTGATAGCATCGATAAATTCCTGTGTTGTCATTTTGTTTTCCTCCATTCAAATTTTAAAAAATAATAATAACTTATTCTGCTGCTGTTTCGCCCTGAGCTTCTGCAATCTGTTTTACGACACGAGCAAAGTTCGTGATTGGTGACTGCAGGCTTCCAAGCAACTTGGAAATAAGCTCGTCTTTTGACGGGATTGTAGCAAGAACTTTAACGCCAGCGGCATCATAATACTCACCATCTACAACTCCACTCTTAATCTCAAGAGCCTCTGCTTCTTTTGCAAAATTATTAATAATTCTTGCCGGAGCAGTCTCATCTTCGATACCGAATGCGATTGCTGTAGGACCTTCCAAGTCTTTGTCAAGCTGCGCAAAATCGGTTCCATCAAACGCCAAGTGAAGCATTGTATTTTTGTATACTTTGTATACAACACCAGCTTCTCTTAACTGTTTACGAAGTTTTGTATCCTGCTCAACTGTCAGTCCACGATAATCAACAAGAACTGCAGATTTAGCATCTGATACATAGCCTTTGATTTCATCAACGATAGGCGCTTTTAATTCGACTTTAGCCATGATTTGTTACCTCCTTATTATTGTCAGCTTATGCTGCCATATAATCTGCCGGAGATTTCATCAAAAATGTCATTGACATTTATAAAAAATCCTCTGCCTGCGCACGCAGACAGAGGATATAATCTCACTATGATTGCATTCACAATCTTCCTCGGCAAGCGGCATCCGCACTTACATAGCAAAGCTATACTTGCTGTCTACGGCAGTTATAAACTTTAGTCAGTGTAGCATAGCACTACACAATTGTCAAGTTTTTAATTATCCAATTTTCAAAGTATTTACTTTGATTCCAGGACCCATTGTAGAAGTTACGGTAACACTCTTCATATAGGTTCCCTTTGCACTTGCTGGTTTTGCTTTAACAATAGCATCCATCAATGTGTTAAAGTTCTCGGTAAGCTGCTCTTCTGTGAAGGAAGCTTTACCAACCGGACAATGGATAATATTTGCTTTATCCAAACGATACTCGATTTTACCTGCTTTAATATCATTAACAGCCTTTGTAACATCCATTGTAACAGTTCCTGCTTTCGGGTTTGGCATCAAGCCTTTGGGTCCGAGTACACGTCCGAGACGACCAACAACACCCATCATATCCGGAGTAGCTACAACTACGTCAAACTCAAACCATCCTTCGTTCTGGATCTTAGGAATGAGTTCCTCGCCGCCAACATAATCAGCACCAGCTGCTTCTGCTTCTGCAACTTTATCGCCTTTTGCAAATACAAGAACGCGAACTTTCTTACCTGTTCCGTGTGGCAGTACAACTGCACCACGAACCTGCTGATCAGCATGACGTCCATCAACGCCAAGACGGATATGAGCTTCGATTGTCTCATCAAACTTTGCAACTGCTGTCTTCTTAATAAGACTTACAGCATCCTCAACTTCATACTGTGTCATCTTATCTACAAGCTTAGCAGCTTCTACATATTTTTTTCCCTTTTTCATATTATTAACCTCCTAGTGGTAGTAACGGCGTGTCTTAATGGCAGCGATCTGCCAGCCTCCCACGACGTCCAATCTCATAACAAGTCTTTTTATGAATCTGTATTTTTACATCGAGTTATTTATTAGTCCTCTACAACAACGCCCATGCTACGGCAAGTACCGGCGATCATGCTCATTGCTGCCTCTAAAGAAGCTGCATTCAAGTCAGGCATCTTGGTCTCTGCAATTTCCTGTACCTGAGCCTTGGTAATGGTTGCAACCTTTGTCTTGTTAGGTACACCAGAACCGGACTGAATCTTGCAAGCCTTCTTGATCAGTACAGCTGCCGGAGGAGTCTTTGTAATAAAGCTGAAGCTCTTATCCTGATATACAGTGATAACAACAGGGATGATCAGATCTCCCTGATTTGCTGTCTTCGCATTGAACTCCTTTGTAAACTGTACGATATTAACTCCATGCTGTCCAAGGGCTGGTCCAACAGGCGGTGCTGGAGTTGCCTTTCCGGCAGGAATCTGCAATTTAATATATCCTTCGACTTTCTTAGCCATTTTCTTTACCTCCTATATATTTTCCATGACGCATCTGCGCCGAAAATCACACTCTTTTGTGCGGCATCTGTGAAACAGATGACTTTTCAGACGATCTCCACATCGTTGAAACTAATTTCAACCGGTGTTTCACGTCCAAACATATCGATGTTGATCGTGACCATACGGTCCTCGTGATTGATCTGGCGAACAATTCCTGTCGTATCTTCCCAGACACCGGATTTCACAACTACGGAATCACCAATGCTGAACTCACATGCCGGAGCATCAGCCTTCAGTCCCATGCTTGCCATTTCAGCTTCTGTCAGTGGAACCGGTTTGGATCCCGGTCCGACAAATCCTGTCACACCGCGGGTATTCCGAACAACGTACCATGTATCATCATTTAAATACATATTGATCAGCACGTAAGCCGGAAACATCTTTTTCTGGACAACCTTTGAGTCATCCTCCTCCCCCTCAGTCACATTCAACATCGGGATGGAAACCTCAAGAATCTGATCCTGCAGGTTACGATTCTCTATGGTTTTTTCGATATCCATTTTTACCTTTTTCTCGTATCCGGAGTAGGTATGTGCCACATACCAATGCGGCTCTTTATCTGCCATACGATCTGCCATACGTCAATCACCCTTATCCTATCTGAAGAATTTTATCCAGGCCGGTCTTAATCACAAAGTCTAATAATGCGATAAGAACTGCCAGAATAATTGTAACGACAATAACTGCTGTGGACTCCTTCACTACTGTGTTTTTGTCCGGCCAAACGATACGTTTGAATTCGGCTTTCATATTCTGAAAAACACCTTTTTTCTTTGCAGCATTTTCTGCTTTCTTCTGTGGTTCGTTCTGCTCTTTGATTTCCTCTTTGATCTCAGAATCTCCCATATCTCACATTCCTTTCATGCTACGAGACTATTTTGTCTCCTTGTGTAATGTGTGTCTTCTACAGAATCTGCAATACTTCTTGGTTTCCATTCTGTCAGGATGGTTTCTCTTCTCCTTCGTGGTATCGTAGTTACGCTGCTTGCATTCTGTACATGCTAAAGTAATCTTTACTCTCACGACACTATTCACCTCCATATTATTTTGTTAAAAAAAGACATAAAAAAAAGACCTGTTACATCGCCCGCTTATTATATCAAAGTACATGTCTTTCGTCAAGAGGAGAATGCTATTATTTTTGCAACGAAAATCTGCGGTTGCCTATATAGAAAGAATCCATTATGATGGAAGTATCTTATTACAGAGAACGAAATATAAATGAGGTGATCCATTATGAAAAAACGCCTGTCCATAAAAAATGACCTTCTGCTTCTGATCCTCCTGCTGGTGATCGGACTTTTGATTCCTCTGGGATACCAGCTTTTTCACCGTACGGCGGGAAACACGGTAACGATCACCATTGACGGAGAGCTCTGGCGCACACTGCCTCTTTCCACCGATACCACAATTGATATCCCCGGACGCGGCGGTACCAACACGCTGTGCATAAAAAACGGGCAGGCCTCCATCACAGAGGCTGACTGCCCGGATAAGTTATGTGTTCATCAGGTCTCCATTCAACACAACGGGGAAAGTCTTGTCTGCCTCCCTCACAAGGTGATCGTGAAAGTAACTGCCAATGCTTCCGACAGGGATCTGGATGGAATTGCCAAATAATTAACCCATAACAATTTAACAATAGTAGTTAAAAAGCATACCACTATATAATGATGTGATGTAAGCATATCCCTTTGGCGGTCTGCCATAATCCGGATATGATACAATCTTCTTTTCAATGTAATCCATTGGATTCAGTTTAACCTGTTCATTTTTCTTGAGAAGACGTCTGTTTAAAGATGAATCCTTTCCCACAAGCTTCTCCATATCGCCGTCCAGAGCCGCCTGCGCTGCCAGTGATTCATCCAGCTTCATCCTGCCTGTATCATCAAAAGCGATCCCACAGGATTCCATCTCTGACATATAAGGCTTTAATAAATTTTGATATTCCCTGACCAGCTTTGAATTCTGCCCGGTCTCACTATGATATGTACTGGTGTTATCCACCAGCTTGTTGTAAGACTTCACAATGCCGTAAACTCCCTCAATGATCTTGTCACTGTCCGGAACATAGGATATCTGTGCCGCCTGGTCTCCCGGCGCATACATAGATACCTCCAGAGCTCTTCCCAGTACAAAGGTGTTGCTTAAAGTTTCTTTTGTCTCCCCATTCCACTCAAAGGATGCACTGGATGGACTGGATACCACATTGTTCATATTATAATAAGAAACAATGCCTCTGCCATCTCCGTTTTCTCCAATACGATCCATAAAGGAGAAAAGATTACCTCCATCCGGCGATCCTGTCATATTGGACTCGATACGCATCATGATCTTGTCAGCACTCCTGGAGACCGGGGTGGCTGTCAGACCGATCCGTGCTTTATTGATAAAGTCACACAGCCCCTCGATGACCTCTCTGTGCGTAGCATCCTTGCGTATATTATACTGGAAATCATAGCTGTCATCACAGACAGATACCTGAAAACGATATGTTCCGGCAGAAAGTCCTTTTCCCGTCATATAATACTCATTTCCGACATTTACCTGTGTAGTCGCCAGACGATTTACCCGGATCAATGGATCCTCCGGAAGCCGGCTGTAATCATCACTGACAATCCGGGTTCCAATCTGGGCCTCATCAGAGGATACGGCCTTTTTCTGTGCAAACACGCTGTCCTGCGAATCCTCTGACAGCATAGAAAGCGTATTGCTCAAAGATATGGCTGCTTCTTTAATATTTACGGCGTATTCCTGCTTTGCCTGAGACAACCGGACCAGATATACTGGCGAAGACTGCGTCATCTTCACAATATTTTTCATGACGGAGCGCAGTTCCGATGACTTATGCGCATCGTATTTGGTTGCAGGTTTTTGTGCATAGTTCCCAACGAAGTAATTGTAAACATTATAATCCATCCAAACCACTCTCCTTTTCATAATATTTATATGCAGCTATTTACTATTTTGCAATTGGCGCATAACGGATACGGATCGTCGGCAGTGCCTTTAACTCCGTATAATAATTTGTCTGCCAGTCCTCTCCCTGGGAAGGATCATTCTCTCCGCTGGCAGGCGGTGCAAAAATCTTTAACTCCATATCTGCTGCACCACCGAGGCGATTCTTGAAGAATGCGCTCATCATATCCACACATTTGACACCGGGCGCCTTATAGAACCACTGTCCATTCAGCTCCAGCATCAGGTTCATATCTGCTGTATCCTCATCAAAATATGCCTCGCAGAATACCGGATCACTGTCAAAATGCAATGGAACAGCAACTCCGTCTGCATCCTCTGAGCCACCCCAGCGAAGGGTTGCCGGAAGTGCAAGCTCCTCTCCTGTCTCCATAGACGGCTGGAAAAAGTCATCATGGATAATCTCACGATAAGTATCCATCAACGGCTGTTCAATACCAACCTCTGCATTGTTTGGATCTTCAATCTCCAGACCAAGACGTCCTCTGTCACGGAACTGATACAGAGTGAATCCGGAAAGCCATTTCTCCTTATCTGCCTTAAGCATTTCGCAGAAGGACTTCAACATATCAGCCTGATCATATGGTCCTGTGACATCACCATCGGAATTAAACTCGGAAAGCACCATCGGCTTTTTGGTTCCGCCATTGACAAAGGTATAACGCTCATAACTCTTCTTTGCTAATGTATAGATATCCTCAACCTTGCTGCGGGAGAAGGTGTCTCCCCCTTCCTCAGCCACATCATACGGCCATCCCCAGTGAAGAGACATATAACGGTCAACAGATACAATATCTGCTGCTCTGGAAGCCTCCGCAAAGATATCCTCCATCTCCATCTTCTCATCATCCACACTCTTGCAGCCATCCAGACAGATAATCGTCTTTACATTTGGAGCCTCCTCACGGATAATCTCACTGGCGTGAGCAAAGAATGCTGCAACCTCCTCATAGCTGGCACGCTTATTAAATGAGAACCAGTTACCGGTTGCCTCATGGTTAATACGAAGCTGTACACGGCCAAAGGTACGAAGATCCTGACCGATCGCTCTCAAATGCTCATCGGAAACCTTTGGATCAATAGTCATAGTCAAAAGAACATCCTGACCGTGGCGGCGTACATCGCGCATACATGTAAACGGCTCGTCATCACGGGTCCCGTTCAGACCACCCTTATATGTAAAATAGTCATCATATGGGAAATCCCATGCAAACTGAACCGACGGATCTGCGTGAACTACACTGGCACGTCCCGGCCACCCCTCATCATTTGGATAATAGCAGTACATCAGATTGATTGCTCTGTGAGGTCTGCCCAGCTTCTGCAGGATATAGTCCTGATTGACATACTCTCCTCTCTCACTACCGTCTCCCAGATCAACAGCACACTGTGCCGGTCCCATATGAAGGGACTTTGCTTTCAAATCGCTCATTATAATACCGTACCTTTCTAACACCTGCCACGGGTGGCAGATTGTATTTTCTAATTTCATAAAAATTATACAAATAATGGAGTTTATGAAACAACTCCATTATCCTTTACATTATATTAAAAGAAATGTCTTTGTGCAACCGATAAATCAAGGTTTTCACGCCATTTGCATTTTTTTATTAAAATCTTCCAATGGCATCGGCTTTGCATAATAAAATCCCTGTGCAATATCACAGCCGCAATCTGACAAAACTATACATAATTAATTATATCATCCATTAATAAAAAAATCTATGTTTTTGTATGGTGAAAGGACAAAAAAAAGAAGTCTTATCTCTAAGACTTCTTTCATCCGCAATGCGGAAGAAGGGACTTGAACCCTCACGTCGTTGCCAACA
>ERZ780198.3537-NODE-3537-length-10577-cov-4.534594_pt1 | contig 10577 bp, 7 predicted proteins | sample MGYA00510979_ERZ780198 | MGnify/ENA primary metagenome ERZ780198 (study PRJEB29588, sample SAMEA2158039) | human gut metagenome | biome: human gut; feature: human-associated habitat; material: faeces | place: Denmark | collected 2008/2010 ...
CGGGGCTGCGCGAGGTGCCGTGCCTGCTCGCGCGCTCGAGCGAGGAGGAGAGCGCGCTGCTCGCGTTGATCGAAAACCTCCAGCGCCGCGATTTGCACTACTTGGAAGAGGCTGCGGCCATCGCGCGGCTGATCGCGACCTACGGCCTTTCGCAGGAGCAGGCGGCGGAAAGGCTGGGGAAATCCCAGTCCGCTATTGCCAACAAGCTGCGGCTGCTGCGCCTGTCGCCCGACTGTGTGCGCCTTCTGCGCGAGCATGACCTCTCCGAGCGGCACGCACGGGCGCTGCTGCGCCTGACGGACGAGGAAGACCGCCTCAAAGCCTTGCAAGTTATCGCCGCACGCGGCTACAACGTCGCGCAGAGCGAGGCGTATATCGAAGAGCTTTTGAAGCTCAAGCAGAAAACGCCCCCGCCGCGCCTGCCGACCTACATCGTCAAGGATGTGCGCATCTTTTTGAACACCATCCGCCACTCGCTCGGGCTGATGCAGCGAGCGGGCGTCGAGGCCGACATGCAGCGCGAGGACACGGACGATGGCATCCTTTTGACCATCCGCATCCCGAAACGTGCAAAAGAGGCCGGATAATCCTGCAAAATTGTCACCAAATTGTGATTCTTTTTCTCACAAACTGTGATATACTGAAACGACTGGCAGGGAAGTCCCTGTCCGGAAGATCGGAAGAAACAGGAGGAGCCAGCATGGATGAAATGAACGGCGCCTTTGAGGAAAAGAAGAGAAGAAAGGGCGGCAAACGCCTGATGCAGCCGGAAAAGGCCGCGAAGGCGCCCAAAGCGCCCCACGCGGAGAAGCCGCCGCGCGTTCCACGTGAAACATCGGGCAAGGCCGGCAAGGTCGTCGGCATCGTCGCGGGTGTGCTCGTCGTGGCGTACTTAGGGCTTGGCGCGTGGGCGTCGGCCAGCCATAAAATTTATCCCAACGTGATGATGGGCGATACCAACTACGGCGGGATGACCGAGCAGCAGGTCGCCGAGCAGCTCAAAGCGAGCGTCGCGCAGGCGAAGGGCACAGATGTCGACTTTGTCCTGCCGGACGGCACGGAGATCGCGCACGTGTCGCTCGACAAGATGCCGGAGTATGTCGACTTCGACGGACTTGCCAAGCACATCTATAATGTCTACGGCTGCAACGACAGCTTTCTGACCGCGGGCGCAAAGTACCTGCGCGCGCTCTTCAAGCCGCAGGACGCCGCACAGGTGGTCGGCGCAGCCTACTCGCCCGATTTGATGGAGAACCTTGTCGACACGGTGTGCGACAGCATCAACTGCGACCCCGTGGAGTTTGCCATCAACGTGACAGAGGATGGCAAGGTCAGCGTGACGAAGCCGCAGGACGGCCGCGCGACGACCGACGTCGCAAGAGATCAGATCGGCGTGTACTTAAACGGCGCGTATTTGAGCGGCGGAGACCCGTCCGAGATCGTGCTCCAGCCCGCGAGCGAGGGCGGCGTTTACGACGTCATCCCCGCGCAGGAGGTTGACCTGAGTGCGCAGCGCGAGGCCGTCATCGGCCAGAAGGTCAACGCGATGTATGATAAGGAGACCGGCGCGGTCACGCCGGGCCACGCGGGCGTGGAATTCACGCTCTCTGACCTTGAATCCGCCTACAACGCCGCGGCGGCGGGGGAGACGGTCGAGTTGCCGAACGCCACGGTCGAGACGCCGGACGTCACGGCAGAGCAGCTCCAGAAGGTGCTGTTCCGCGATGTGCTGAGCACCTACACCACGAAGGTCGGCGGCGCGTCCGGTCGCCGTGCCAACGTCAAGCTGACGGCCTCGCGCATCACCGGCTACATATTGAACTCCGGCGAAACGATGAAATACGGCCCGCTCGTCACGCCGTTCACGGCGGCGAACGGCTACAGCACCGCGCCGGGCTACTTGCAGGGCAAGACCGTTGACATGGTCGGCGGCGGCGCGTGTCAGGCGAGCTCCACGCTCTACGCCGCGGCGCTCTACGCCAACCTTGAGATCGTGCAGCGCACGAACCACGGCTTCGCGTCCGACTATATCGGACTCGGCCTCGACGCGACGGTCGCGCAGGGCGGGCCCGAGTTCGAGTTCCGCAACAGCACGATGTACCCCATCAAGGTCATCGCCGAATACTACACGAGCGGCGGCAAGGACTTCCTCAAGGTTACGCTGCGCGGCACGAAGGTCGACGACAGCTACGTGAAGATCAAGACCGAAGTGCTTGAAACCATCCCGTTCACGGAGGAGATCGTCGAGACGGACGAGCTCGCCCCCGGCGAGCGCAAGGTCGAGCAGACCGCCTACACCGGCTACAAGGTCAAGACGTACCGCAACGTCTACTCCGGTGATGGCAAGCTCATCTCGTCCACATTTGAGGCGAGCAGCAACTACAAGGCGCGCAACCGCATCGTGCTTGTCGGCAAGTCCACGGCGGTCACGCCGACGGACCCCATCACGCCCGTCGATCCCGGTACGACCACGCCGACGGACCCGACGATGCCCGTCGACCCCGGTACCACGACTGACCCGGGCACCACGACCGATCCCGGGACCACTGACCCCGGCGTGACCGATCCCGGCACGACGACAGAGCCGCCCGTCGAGCAGGAAAAGCCCGGTTGGCTCGACACGGGACTCGACCGGTAAAAACAGCAGAACGAGAAAACGGAGAGGCATTGCCTCTCCGTTTTTACGTTGTTCAAGTGTTATTCGCCGTCCGAGTCCATGTAGAGCTCTTCGGCCTTCTGCTGCGCGGCGATCAGCAGCGCGCTGGCCTCGCCATAGTTCTGCCTGTCCATTTTCTCCAGCGCGTCAGTCACGGCGTTGAAGAGGAGCAGATACATTGCCTTGTAGTCCGTCATAGAACCACCCTCTGAAAATTATATAACGTTTTGTTATATAGAACAATATAACATTTTGTTTTACGTATACTTCTTTACAGAATCTAAACACGAATTCTGGATGGAGTGAAGCAAAATGTATCGACGCATTCGAGACTTGAGAGAGGACAGCGACCTGACGCAAAAGAGCTTGGCGGACTATCTGAGCTGCTCGCAGGTCTGCTATTCCAACTACGAGACCGGCAAGCGCGACGTCCCGAGCGACGTGCTCATCAGGCTCGCACGGTTTTACCACACGAGTGTGGATTATCTTGTGGGGCTCACGGAGGAGCGGGCTCCTTACCCTAAAAAGAAATAGTACATAGTGCCATGTTCTCGCACGGGTGCGAGGGGGATGCAGCGCGACAGCGCTGCTTTTGTCCCTGCACTGTGCAGGAGGGCGGGGGGAAGGCAGCGCCTTTGGCGCTGCACGAATCAAAGGGGATATTCTCTTTCGCAAAAGAGAATATCCCCTTTGGAACCCCAAGAGAAAGGCTTTGACATTGCGGGCAAGCAGCTCGAAGAGCTGCAATGCTTGCCGACTGCACTTCCCATAGCGCGGCGTTGCCGCGTTTGGGGTTGCTAGATGATTTGACTTTCTCCTATTATCCGCTGTTGCGCAGCCGTTGGCGGCTTTGCCGCCTTACGGATGCGGTACACTCCTTGCGGGTGCCGCTCTGCCCATCTTGTAGAAGTACAGCCTAATTTCCGTCTACTGGAGCACTCCACAATGCGGCGAGCGAAGCAATGCCGCTATTTCGCACGCAGTCTGCCGCCAAGCAATCGTCACTCGCGCCTCACGGTAGTAAGGCGCGGTTGAAAACGGTGACGAATCGCAGGGATTCATGGCGAAGCCATGTACACTGCACCCGATTGCGCAGCGCGTGCAACTCTTCGAGCTGCAAACTGCCAATGTGCGGGGTCAAGGGGCAAGGCCCCTTGCGTTCTCTTGGGGGTTCAAGGGGGCCATTCTCTCACGTGAGAGAATGGCCCCCTTTATTCGCACTCCCTGCGCGGCCGCAGGGAATCCCCTTGCACCCCTAAGGTGCGACAATATGAACCACCGCCGTGTACGGCTGGTACCCCGACCCGCCAAGGCTCGCGTAATACTGCACCGTCACGTCGGCGCTCTTGCCGTCATCCGCGATCACGGTGTCCAGCACGTCGGCCTTTTCATCCACGCTGACCCAGCCGCGACGATAGCGCGGCAGCGTGAGTCCCTCCGCGCCTGTGATCTCCGCAATGCGGGATGTGCTATCCGACTGCTGTTCCAGCCGGTAGCTCACGCCGACCGTCGCCAGAAATGTCTCGTTCCCCTCGATCCCGACAGGGGCGAAGTACGTGCGCTCCGCGCCGTCGCCCTCCGTCCAGTCGGTGAGCGAGGTCTGCTGCGTGCTGCCCTCGCGCGTGACCGTCACCTTACGCTCGCCGCTCTTGCCGGAGACCGTCGCAATGATCGACACGCCGTCGGCCGCAAAGGCGAGGCCGCTGATCTCCTCGCCGCTCGCAAGATCGAGCGCGGCGAGCTTCGTTCCGTTGAGCGCGTAGACGTCCGACCAGTAGGAGTAGACCGCAGTGGAAAGGTCATCTCCTTGCCAGATGAGGTTGTTGCCGGGGAAGGTCTTGAGCAGCGTGCCGTCTATGGCGTTGAACACCACATAGAGGTCGTTTTTCTTCCCCAGACGTCCCGTCACCACAAGGTAGTTACCCACCGTCTCGCTGCCCTCAAAGCCGCTGAGCGACGGGTATTGCCCAGCAAAGTCCCAGCTCTTTTTGCCGAAACTGACCGTCGTGCTGTCCAGCGTCGCCGTGAGCTTTCTCGGCGATACGCAGTACCAGCGATACACCTCGCTCGTCAAAATGAGCTCGCCATCCTGCCAAGCGACAAGGAATTCGCTCTGGGCTATCAGCGCATTGACGCGCGCGGCGAACGCTTCCTCCGCTTTGCCCCACTCGCCGTTCTGGCCATCGGTCGGATTCAGATAAATGCCCGCATTGGCATTTTCCACAACGTGACAACTGCCGCCGTCATAGGTGTAAAGTCCATAGTAATAGCCGTAATAGCTGCTTCTGCCCTGATATTTGCCCTCGATCAAGTGATACAGCAGCAGCAGCATGTCGCGCCCGTTTTCACGGCAAAGGAGGTACACGTCACCCTCCGACATGCGCTCGCGCATCATTTCCTCGCCGTTGTCATCGATGATACACAGCTCATAGACGCCGAACGTGTTCTTGCATACAATCCGCTCCGCTCTGCCGTCATTGTCGAGGTCGGCGGACATCAGCGTCCTGCTGCCGTCGCTCTCCGACGGATCTGTGCAGCGGATGACTGCGCCGTCGCCGTAACAGTGCAGCTCGCCGTTCAGCGTGGAGAACAGCAGCTCGCTCTTGTCTAAAAGCCTGTTGACCTCGTCCGCGAATTTCCGCGCCTCGGCAGGCCATGGGTCGGTGGAATCGGGATTTATGCTGAAGCTCACCGAATTCTCCGCCAGCGTGGTCGTCCCGTTTTCACTGAGCATAAAGAGCTCGTAGGAATACGACGCCTCGCCCTGATACATCGTCGGCTCGTAGCGCAATAGCGCCGCCTTGACGCTGTCGCGATAGAGGAAATAGCTGCTCCAGCTCACGTGCGCCAGCCCCAGCTCCGCGCTCCAGAGCTCTTCGCCGCTCTGATTGCTCACCCGCAGCCGGTACGGCTCCTGCGTGGAAGTGCCGGTATAGGAGATCACTTCCTCGATCCCGTCGCCGTTCAGGTCAGCGCGGGTCAGCTCGGTCGCGCCGCCGTTCAGGCGGACGATCCAGCGGTAGGGATACGCCCCGCTGCGATAGCCCATCACAAGGTAAAGACTGCCGTCCTTCTGCTGTAATAAGAGCCACTGGTCCATCGCCGTGAGCTCGTCCTGACGCCTGATCTCCGCCATCGGCGCTGTCGCATTGACGTCCTCGCCCGTTCTCGTGCCGCGCCAGGCGCGCACATTTTCTCGGCGCAGCTTCGCAGCGCTCGTGCCGTTCCAATCTTCGCCGCTTCCGCTGCGGAACAGCCAGTCGAAGTTGCTCACGGTCAGGTCGATCTCCTCCCACTCGGAAACACGGTAGTAGTACCCGCTGTCCTTCACATAGGCGCTCATCTGCGTATACACGCTGAAGTCCGCAAATGCCGAATCGCAGCAAATCCGCAGCTCCGGCCAAGTGCTGGAAAAGTTGTCCGAAAAGCTCGTTTCCCAGGCCGGATCGTCATAGACCAACTCGCCAAAGAGATAATTGCCGAGCGGCATGCCGCAAATCAGGCGCTCCACCTGCTGCGCAATATCCTCCGGCACCGTGGGATCGTTTCGATCCACGCACCACTTGACATAGTTTTTCAGCACAGTGCCGCCGGAACGCAGCCCATACAGCTGCGCTTTCTGATTGCCCTTGATGGGATTTGCCAGCACCTCACCCTGGGAGAGCATGAGCTCACGTTCTCCCGCGGCGCTCTCAAAATAGAGCCTTGCATAGCACTCCTGCATCGCCGACGCGCTGCCGAGGCGCTCATATTCTGCCGCGTCCAGCAGCGAAAGGACCGTCTTGATCTCCTCCGTCGACATGCGGTACTCCTCGCCGCTGCTTGCCTCCCCCATCTTGACGCTGATGCGCGTGATCTCCCCGCGCGAGGTGCCGAGCAGCGTCTCTGCATCGATGTCCGACCTCGGATTCGTCAAAAAGCACACGGCCACGATCACGACCGCAAGCACCGCCGCGGCGGCGACCCAAAACGCTGGCTTTTTGTAGTGCAGTGCGCTTTTCACGCGCGTTTTGATGTTCCCCTCGCCGAACGCCAGCGGGCAGGCCGCGACGGCTCTTCCCGGCGCGGCGCAGGATAATAGCGCCTGTGAATAGTCTGCGCGTGCCGCACCGTCCAGCCCCTTGACGACTTTTTCATCGCACGCGAGCTCGATGTCGCGGCAGAAGAGGATGTAGGCGACCCACACCAGCGGGTTGAACCAGTGCAGCGCAAGCACGAGGTAGCCGAGCACCTTCCACCAGTGGTCGCGGCGGGCAAGGTGCGCGCGCTCGTGCGCGATGACATACGCCGCCGTCCCCTCGTCCATGTGCATGGGGAGATAAATGTTCGGCTTCACCACGCCGAAGACAAACGGAGAATCGACGAATTCGCTCTCGTAGATGTTGTCGCGCAGCAAAATGGCCGTTGCGAGCTTCTTTTTCAGTTTTCCCGCGCTCACGAGCGCGTGGACGAGCAGCGCCGCCATACCGGCGAGCCAGAGGACGCTATAGATGTTGAAGTCCACCTGCGCCTGTTGGCGGCTCACACCGACGGGGACCTCCGCCGCCGAAGGCAGCGTCGGATTCGTGACGATGTCAAGCGTCGCCTGCTCGTAGAGCACCGGCTCGCGCGTTTCGGTCACGATCTCGCTCGGGATGGTCTCGGCGCTCGGGATGAGCGAGAGCGCGCTTTCAATCGAAAACAGGCAGACAAGCCGCAGTGCAACCACACCCCAGAGAAGCGGCATGACCCACTTCGGCGCTTTTTTGAGGACAACCCGCAGCACGAGCACCGCCAGAATGAGCCAGCTTGCGCTGATGCTGAGGTTCACGAGCTTCAAAAAGACGTCATCCATGATGATTCTCCTTTCGATAAAGGTCGATCATTTTCTGCACCTCGTCAAGCTCTTTGTCGCTCACGTGGCTCGACTTTGTAAACGCGGCGACGAACGCGGGCAGCGAGCCGTCGAAGCGCTTGTCGAGCAGCTCGTCGATCTCGGCGGTCTGCGCCTCGTCCTGTGAGATGAGCGACGTGACGACAGTATTCTCGTTTTTCAGCACCCCGCGCTCAGAGAGCCGTTTGATGACCGTGTAGGTCGTCGTCGGTTTCCAGCCCAGGTGCTCGGCGCAGAGCGCGACCAATTCACGGCTCTTGACCGGCTCGTGTGCCCACAGGATTTGACAGAAGCGGTATTCGCTCTCAAAAATTTTCGGCGTTTCCATCTTGTTTCCTCTCTAATCTGTTAGAGTATATTTGTACACTAACAGATTAGAGTCCTTCTGTCAAGCCCTTTTGCGCTCAAATTTAGTTAAGTCTTACTTGACAAGCATCTATTCCCTCCTTATAATAATTCATATCGCACAAAAAGCTCCGCGCAGGAGCTTTTTTTATGTTTGGAGAAAGAGAGAATCGTCCCATGTCGAAAAAAGCCAATCCTGCGGCGCTGCTGCCGATCTTAGTGTTCCTTGTCTTATATCTGGGCCTCGGCCTGATCTTTGAGTATGTGCTCAAAATCCCGATGGGATTTTATTCCATCCCCATCGTCGTCATCTTCCTCATCGCGCTGCTCGTGGCCTGCTGCCAGAACCGCGCGCTGTCGTTCGACGAAAAGCTCACGCTGATGGGCCGCGGCGTGGGCGATAAGAACATCATCACGATGCTGCTCATCTTCTTAGCCGCGGGTATGTTCGTCGGCGTCGTGGGCCGCTCAAGCGCGGAGAGCGTCGCGTACTTCATGCTCTCGATCATCCCGTCGAAATTCGCCGTGGCGGTGCTGTTCGTCGTAAGCTGCTTTGTCTCCACCGCGATGGGCACGAGCGTCGGCACCATCACGCTCATTGTCCCCATCGCCATTCCCATCGCCGCGGCGAGCGGCTATTCCCTGCCGCTGTGCGTCGCGTCCGTCATGGGCGGGGCAATGTTCGGTGACAACCTGAGCTTCATTTCCGACACAACTATCGCCGCCTGCAACGGGCAGGGCTGCGCGATGAAGGACAAATTCCGCGAAAATTTCCACATCGCCTTCCCCGCCGCGCTCGCGTCGCTCGCACTCATCCTCGTGCTGACGCTCCACGCCGACGTGATACCCGCGGAGATTCCGCCCTACAACCTCATTCAGATCATCCCCTATGTGCTCGTGCTCATCGGCGGCATCATCGGCATCAATGTCTTTATTGTGCTGCTCATCGGTATCGTATCGGGCGCGGTCATCGCGCTCGCGACCGGCGCGACGGGGCAGACCGGCATCCTCGCAGTCAAGGCCCTGCTCGAAAACATGGGCAGCGGCGCGGCCGGCATGTTTGAAACCTCGATGGTCGCAATTTTGGTCTCCGCCATCTGTGCGCTGATCCGTGAGTACGGCGGCTTTGAAGTGCTGCTCGGCTGGATCAGAAAGGCGTTTCGCGGCAAGCGCGGCGGCCAGATCGGCATGGGCCTTCTCGTCGGCGCGATGGACATTGCCACCGCGAACAACACCGTCGCCATCGTTATGGCGAACCCCATCGCCAAGGAGATGAGCGAGGAGTACGGCATCACCCCGCGCAAGGCCGCGTCGATCCTCGACACGTTCTCCTGCATCTTTCAGGGCATCATCCCCTACGGCGCGCAGATGCTCGTCGCGATCTCGGCGGCGCATGAGCTGGGCTACGCCATCTCAGCGTTCGACATCATTCCGAACCTCTTCTACCCCTATCTTCTGGCGGTGAGCTCATTCTTCTTCATCGCGATCGACGGCAAAAAGAAAGCGTGACTGATGGTTGACCATAATCTGCTTCAGTGCAAAAAGCTCTTTCTTTTCGACCTTGACGGCACGCTGTACTTGGGCGACCGGCTTTTTCCCGGCGTCCGCGAGCTGCTCTCCTGCATCCGCGCTCGCGGCGGGCAGTACCGCTTTCTGACAAACAACTCCTCGCGCAGCGTGGAGGCCTACGTGCAGAAGCTCACGCGCCTCGGCGTCGCGGCGGAGTCGGGCGATTTTCTCACCTCGGTCGACGCGCTGATTCACTATCTCCGCGAGCACGGCGGAGAAGACCGACGCTATTACGTCTGCGGTACGGAGTCGATGAAATCACAGCTCCGCGCGGCGGGCTTTACCGTCGCAGAACGGCGTGAGGACGCGAACGCGCTCCTGATGGGCTTCGACACCGAGCTGACATTTCAAAAGCTGGAGGACGCCTGCATCCTGCTCGGACAAGGCATCCCCTACCTTGCGACCAATCCCGACTGGGTCTGCCCCACGGCCTACGGCTTTGTGCCCGATTGCGGTAGCGTGTGCGAAATGCTCTGGCGCGCGACCTCCCGCCGCCCCATCGTCATCGGCAAGCCCAAACCGCTGATGCCGCAGCTCGCGATGCTCGAGGCGGGCGTTTCCGCGCAGGAAACGCTGCTCGTCGGCGACCGCGTCTACACAGATATTGCCAGCGGCGCAAACGCGGGCGTCGATACGCTGCTCGTCCTCTCGGGCGAGACGAAGGAGGCAGACCTCGCCGACAGCGCGGTGCAGCCGACATTTGTCCTCGGCAGCGTCGCGGATTATCTGAGCATTTTACAGGAATGAAAAAACGACCGCTCATGCGGTCGTTTTTTGCGCCTATTTTACCAGCAGCGGCTGGAGCTGTACGCCGCGCAGCGCCTCGTCGATGGTCGGCACGAGCTGTGAAAAGTCAGCGATGAGCGAGGTGGGCTTCCCCTGCGGGTCGTCCTGCCCGAAGGGAACGAAGTAGTAGTTCTTCCGGTTGAGGAGCGCGGCGAGATTCGGCGCGCTCGCGCTCAGACCGTCGTTCGTCGCCAGCGCGACGACCACGGGCTTGCCGTTGCGCAGATGGGATTTTGCCGCCATCGTCACCGGCCCGTCGGTGATGCCGTGGGCGAGCTTGGCAAGGGTGTTGCCTGTACAGGGCGCGATGACGAGGACATCGGCCAGGTTTTGCGGGCCGAACGGCTC